>Ga0265780_10000661_pt1 | contig 52252 bp, 53 predicted proteins | sample P1T30metagenome_FD_192432 | JGI IMG/M metagenome (GOLD analysis project Ga0265780, IMG submission 192432) | Plant litter microbial communities from East Loma Ridge, Irvine, California - P1 T30 | ecosystem: Environmental > Terrestrial > Plant litter > Unclassified | place: USA: California... | reverse complement strand
AAGAGAACTAAAAAATTCAAAATCGTGAATATTTCTCTTTGTAGAAAGTTTGCCTAATTCATAATGATAGCTAACGTCTTTTTTATTTTTATTAAGACCTCTTGTTATTGGAATTATTGGTAATTCTATTTCTGAAAAATCACTTTCTTTTTTACCTGTGAATATATCAATATCATCTTTGGTGTAATATATATATTCTTTTAAACTTGAATAAAAATTCTCAATAAAATACTTATACCTTTCATGTTCATTGGTTTTAGAATAAATTACTTTTAAAGATTCATCATCATAAATGAAATCTGATTCTAAAAACTTTTCAAAATAAGCTGAGATTATTTTAAGAAGAGTTTCAAAGTTCTGTACTAAAATATTTTTTTCCAAGACTTCTATTTGTTGTTTGAATTTTATTAATATACTTTCTAACTTTTTAATTATTAAATCAAAATATGTATCTAGAAAATTTATATGACGTTTTATAACATCATCAATCTTTATATTAACTTTTTCAAAACTATAATTATTATCTATATGATATCTTAAATATTCGATTTCATCATCTTTAGAATGGTAACTGAATAATGTTGATGAAATAAATTTACCATTAATTTTCCTAATTGGATGGCCTACAAGCTCATTTCTTATTTCTCTGTTTTTTGAATAATTAATATCATTTTTTAAATCACTTTTATTTTTATTACAATTAAAAATGTAAAGTAATTCCTCTACGAAATCTTGTTGTACATATATTGCCTGTAAAAAACTAATGTAAAAGGAAAACTTACTTGAATCTGAGCTTTTTGGTATATTATAAATTAAAGAAAATGTATCATAAAAATAGCCTAAAATATCACCAAAATAATTTGTTTTAATTTCATCATTGAATTTGATTTTATTATTACAAAACTTATATTCTAGAATAAAATTATTCCAAATATCAGCTATCTTATCCAATTTTTCAATTGTGTTATTTTCCATTTAAGTTACATTATGCTAAATATAGATTATTTCTTACTAAAATTATCCACCCAAAAATAAAATCCCCCTCAAATTTGCCCACCCAATTTTTTAAAAGTAATTTTGCATGAATCTAAAATAAAAGTAAAATATGTCAACTTACGTAGTTGTAGGTCTTCAGTACGGAGATGAAGGGAAAGGAAAAATCACGGATGTTTTATCGGCAAAATCGGATTATGTGGTGCGCTTCCAGGGTGGAGACAACGCAGGTCATACGGTGTATGTGGGTGAAGAGAAATTCGTTTTGCACCTTCTTCCGTCGGGAGTTCTTCAGTGCAAAGGGAAATGTATCATTGCAAACGGAGTGGTGGTCAATCCTAAATCTTTCATTAAGGAGGTGAGCCAGATCGAAAGCAAAAACATGAGAACTGATCACATTTTTATCAGCAGAAGAGCGCATGTTATCATGCCTTACCACATTCTTTTGGATACCTACCGTGAAGAAGAGCACGGAGGAACACAGATCGGAACCACCAAAAAAGGGATCGGGCCTTGCTACGAAGATAAGATCGCCAGAATCGGAATCCGGATGGTAGATCTTTTAAATCCTGAAATTTTAAGAGACAAAATTGAGAAAAACCTGAAGGTTAAAAATTCTCTTTTCGAAAAATACTACGGAAAACCGACTTTGGATGTTGAAGAAATTTACAATGAATTTTTAGAAATCGGGAAACAGCTTCAGGACAGGATCGTAGATACGGAACTGGAACTGAACGAAGCCATCAGAGACGGGAAAAACGTTTTGTTTGAAGGAGCGCAGGCATTGATGCTGGATATCGACTTCGGAACCTATCCTTATGTAACGTCATCTTCACCTTCTACAGGCGGGGTTTGTACGGGAGCAGGCGTTCCGCCGACTTCACTTCAGAATTTAATCGGTGTTGCCAAAGCTTATTGTACAAGAGTAGGAAACGGGCCTTTCCCATCTGAACTGGACAATGAACTGGGCGAAAGCATCAGACAGATCGGTGGCGAGTTCGGAGCAACCACAGGAAGACCGAGAAGGACAGGCTGGTTAGACCTTGTTTCTTTAAAGCATGCCTGTATGATCAACGGAATTAATAACCTGGTGATTACCAAACTGGATGTTCTTACGGGAATTGAAAACCTAAAGATTGTAACACACTATAAAACGGAAGATGGAAAAATCATTGATTATTTCACATCATCAACCGAAAAATTATACAACTACGAGCCGATCTACCAGGATCTGCCGGGCTGGAACGAAGACCTTACGAAAGTAAGAAGCTACGACGAATTGCCGGATACCGCTCAGAAATATATCGAATTTATCGAAAAGTATCTGGGAATCAATGTTTACCTGGTGTCTGTAGGGCCGGAAAGAAGCCAGAACATCATCAGAAAAGAATTATTCTAGGATATAAATTAAAATATAATAAAGAGACTGTCAGTTTGATGGTCTCTTTTTTTTGTTATAGCAGGTCGAAGGCGTAGCTCAAAACAGAGATTAAAAGATCTCATTCCCAATCTGATAAGGTTTTATATTTATAGTTTGAACAGCATATCTTGTTATTTACAACATAGTTAAAATTTAGCATTTACAAGTAATTTTAATAAATGATGGTGATTTGATAAATTTATGGCCGATGTTTTGATGTTAAAATATTATTTATCAGCAAAGGGTAATAAACTAATAATCTTAATTAATACTTAAAAATTAAAAGGATGAAACACATGCATCAGAATCAGGAATTTCGTTTTAACGAAATTCTTTTCGAGCGCCGCAACAAAGAATACGGTGCTTACGTCTTAAGAAACGAATCAGATAAAATTTTAACAAAAGCGCTGTTTGTTGGTGTCGGCTTGCTAGCGGCAATTTCTTTAACGCCGTTAGCAATTAATGCATTCAAACATTCTGGTCCTACTGATACAATTATTACTTGTACTTTTGGCCCATATGATATTCAGGAAGTACCTGATGTTGTAATACCGCCTACGCCGGTAACAGTTCAGCAGACAAAAGTTCCGGATGTAAAAACCGTTGACGACAGGTTGCCTGAACCGAAAGCTATTGTTACCAATGAAAAGGTAGTGGAAAAAATTGAAGGCGCTGTGTCAGGAATAAAGAATAATCCTAAGGGAGAAACTGCTCCGGACAACACCTATGTTCCACAGGCACCTGCTATTCATCCAGGACCTGTTTCTATATCTACGCCACCTAAAGTAGTCCCAAAAATTGATGATGCTGATGGTATTCCGACAGTAGTAGATGTTGAGGCCAGTTTTATGGGCGGTATTGATGCATTCAGAAATAAAGTGATGAATAATTTTGACGGTTCCGGAATGGAATCTGACGGTGTGGTGAAAACAACCGTTACGTTCATTGTAGAAAAAGACGGGACTATTTCCGGACTTAAAGCAGAGGGTAAAAATGCTGATTTTAACAGTGAAGCCCTGAGAACGGTTAAGTCGATTAAAGGAAGATGGGTACCTGCCAAAGTCAAGGGCCAGCCCGTAAGAAGCTATTTCAAGTTTCCGATAACAATGAAGTTTGAGGGATAATCCTCATTAACATAATAAACACTTATCCACAAAGAATTTTTTTTGTGGATAATTTTTTTTATCGTTAAAATGCTTGTTAACAATATTTTAACTCAATTTTCGTTTTATTCATTCATTCAGAGCAAGGAAAAATGTGTATTTTTGAGCCTTAAAGTTCGAATAATGGGAAAAATCATAGGTATCGCTAATCAGAAAGGGGGAGTAGGGAAAACAACAACAGCTGTTAATTTAGCCGCGGCATTAGGGGTATTGGAAAAAAAGATCTTAATCATTGATGCTGATCCTCAGGCCAATGCCACTTCCGGGCTTGGTGTGGAAGATGTTAAGTATTCTACATATAATCTTCTGGAACACAGTGTTGAAACCAGAACCTGTATCAAACGTACGGCAACGCCTAACCTTGATATTGTTCCTTCCCATATCGACCTCGTAGCGGCAGAGATTGAGCTGGTGGATAAGGAAGACCGTGAATACATGCTGAAAAAAGCATTGCAGGAGGTGAAGGATGATTATGACTATATCATTATCGACTGTGCCCCGAGTTTAGGACTGATTACGGTTAATGCGCTTACCGCAGCCGATTCTGTGATCATCCCGATCCAGTGTGAATATTTTGCCCTGGAAGGTCTCGGTAAATTATTGAATACCATTAAAAACGTTCAGAAAATCCACAACAAAGACCTGGATATCGAAGGCCTGCTGCTTACCATGTATGACAGCCGTTTAAGACTGTCTAACCAGGTGGTGGAAGAAGTGAATGCACACTTTCCGGAAATGGTGTTTGAAACCATTATCAGCAGGAATGTAAGGCTCAGCGAAGCCCCGAGTTTCGGAGAAAGCATTCTGAACTACGATGCCGAAAGCAAAGGTGCGATCCAGTATATCCAATTGGCGGAAGAAGTTTTATTAAAAAACGAAAAATTAGTAAAGAATTAAAAAGCGTATAGCAGGAGCTAAAGCTGAAAGCAGATATGAAAGACAAAAAAAGAGCGATGGGACGTGGTTTGGGCGCCATTCTGAGTGCCGAATCCAAAGCAACAATCAATTCCGCAACAGACGAAGGAGCGGATAAGTTTGTGGGGAATATCGTAGAAATAGCCATTGAAGATATTTATCCCAACCCGACCCAGCCAAGAACTTATTTTGACGAAAAATCATTAAACGAACTTGCCCAGTCCATTACAAACTTAGGCGTTATTCAGCCGATTACCCTGAGGAAAGAAGGGGAACGGTTCGAGATCATTTCAGGGGAGCGGCGTTACAGGGCCAGTAAAATGGCCGGTCTGGAGTCAATTCCTGCTTATATCCGTCTGGTTAATGATCAGGAGCTTCTGGAAATGGCCCTGGTTGAAAACATCCAGAGAGAAGATCTTGATGCCATTGAAATCGCGCTGACCTATCAGAGGCTGATGGATGAAATCGGGCTTACCCAGGAAAATTTAAGCCAGAGGGTAGGGAAAGACAGAAGTACCATCACCAATTCGATCCGTTTGTTAAGGCTGAACCCTGATATTCAGAATGCCATCAGAAGCGGGGAGATTTCGGCGGGACACGGCAGGGCAATCATCAGTCTGGAAAATGAAGAGCACCAGAAGATTCTGTTTGACCTGATTATTAAAGAAAAACTGAATGTACGCCAGGCCGAACAGGCAGCTGCAGCACTGAAAAATCCAAAATCGGCAGCGGCAAAAAGAGCAAAAGTTGAACTTAACAACAACTATAAAAGAGCTCAGAAGACCATTGCGGATATACTTGAGGTAAAAGTTGAAATAAAAACCACCGGAAACGGTAAAAAAGGTAAAATTGTCCTGGACTTCAAAAATGAAGACGAACTGGAATATATTTTATCCCATATCAAATAAATGAAGAAAATATTTTTTATATTTTTCCTGTGCCTGTTTGCGGTTGCCTATTCGCAGGTGAATCCCAATGATACCATCCGGGTAGAATACCACCCGACAGACAGCGTGTCTGTAGAAAAAAACAATACAGAGACGGAAGCCAGCGTGGTTTCAGATCTGGAGAAGGCAAACGGACCTACCGGGAAGACATTAAAACTGAACCCTACCAAAGCAGGATTATATTCGGCTGTTTTACCGGGACTGGGCCAGTTTTACAATAAAAAATACTGGAAGATTCCCATTGTATGGGGAGCGGTAGGAGCAGGAGTCGGCGTAGCGGTATGGAATGACAATCAGTACAGGAAATACCGTGAATATTATATTGCCAAGCTCAACGGCATCCCGAATGAATTTGTGGATACCCATCCGTGGCTCGATAAAGTCGCTTTGGGGAATGCACAGGACCGGGCAAAAAGACAGAGGGATTATGCCATCGCCATTTCAGGATTGATTTACATTTTAAATATTGTGGATGCTGTTGTAGATGCCCATCTGTATGAAAGCCGGCACGATCCGGATCTTTCATTCAACCCGGCTCTTATTCAGGATCAGTATGGATTTGCCCCTCCGAAAACAGGCGTGAGTTTAAGTTACAGGTTTTAATCATTTAATTAATAGATAAACTGTTTTAATAAAAATCTTTGTATTAAAAAACAGATAAATAACGGAATATGAAAATAGCATTGGTTGGATATGGTAAAATGGGCAGAATCATCGATGAAATTGCCACGAAAAGGGGGCATGAAGTAGTAGCCCGCCTGAAAGAAACCCCAACTGCTGAAAATTTGAACGATCCCGATGTTGTTATTGAATTTTCTCTGCCGGAAGCCGCTTACGGAAATATCAAAGCCTGTCTTGAGAATAAAATCCCGGTGATCTGCGGAACCACAGGATGGCTGGAAAGAAAACCCGAAATTGAAAAGCTGGCTGTTGAAAACGGGACCGCCTTTTTATATGGCTCCAACTTCAGCCTGGGCGTAAACTTATTCTTTGCGCTTAACGAAAAACTGGCTGGTCTGATGAAAAATGTAGATGATTATTCCTGTCAGCTGGAAGAAATCCACCACATCCATAAAAAAGATGCACCGAGCGGAACCGCAATTTCCATCGCAGAAGGGATCTTTAAAAACAATCCGAAATTCGATGCCTGGAAACTGGAAGAAACGCAGGGAAATCAATTGGGTATTTTTGCCATCCGTGAAGATGAGGTGCCCGGAACCCACAGTGTATTCTACAGAAGCGAAGTGGACGAAATTGAAATTAAGCACACGGCTTTCAACAGAAACGGTTTTGCACTGGGAGCCGTGGTGGCTGCAGAATGGATCAGGGATAAAAAAGGGAATTTTGAAATGAAGGATGTTCTGGGACTTTAATTTTGTAACAAAATCCCTACATTGCGAACTAATAGTAAGTAATAATGAGCGGCAAGTTACTCATTGCTCATTACCAATTACTCAAATTATAGATTAGGCACAAAAATTTATGAATTATTTTTTAACTTATGCAGTATACGTTCTCATTTTATCTGTATTGATGGGGATTTCCACCTGGAAGCTGTTCAAAAAAATGGGGTATAATCCATTATTTTCCTTTATACCTTTTTACAATTACTTTATCATTTTAAAAGAAGCAAAACAGCCTGCATGGTGGGCGCTTTTGTCTTATCTGCCGATTGTCGGACCGATTATGATGACGGTTTTTCATATTTATTTAATGAAGAAATTCGGGAAAAGTCCGCTTCTGACAGCTATTCTTCCGTTTGTTTATATGGCAAGTGTGAATTACTCTAACGCAGAGCTGATCGATGAAACTGAAGATGACCTTTATTTAACAGAGGAAGAAAAAATTGAGAAAGGGAAAAAGAAAGATTCTTTTTTAGGGTCTATTACTTTTGCTGTTGTATTTGCTACCATTATCCACGTGTTCGTTACCCAGCCTTTCGGGATCCCGACAGGATCTATGGAAAGAACCTTACTCGTAGGTGACTTCCTTTTCGTAAATAAGTGGAGTTACGGTTACCGCCTTCCGATGCGTCCGGTTGCTGTACCTTTCTTGCAGGGAACCATGTTCGATTCCGGTGAAAAGGGAAACCCTAAAGACGATCCTAAATCTTATGTTGACGGCATCAAACTGCCTTACGAAAGAATTCTGCAGTTCAGCAAGCCTCAAAGGAATGACGTGGTGGTTTTCAACTATCCGCAGGATTCCGTACATACAGCCATCGACAGAAAGGACCCTTATGTAAAAAGATGCGTTGCTGCTGCCGGTGATACTTTCGAAATGAGAGCCGGAAGGCTTTTTGTTAACGGGAAACCGGAAAACGTTTTGGGAGATCAGGAAGTTCAGCATACTTATTATGTGAAAACAGGAAGCCAACTGGATATTCCAGCTCTTTATAAAATTTATGGTTTTTTACCTGTTGGTGAAAATCAATTGGAGACTGGTCAATATATCTACACTTTTCAAGGGCTTACTAATAAAATGGCAGCGAATATCAAACAACTTCCACAGGTAATTGAAATGCATGAAGATATCATGGAAAAAGGATATTCTGATATACGCTACTTTCCTATAAAAGACAGTAATGGTAATGTTATGGGGGATGAAAAAGGTAGGGCATTACTTTCAAGTAAAATTGATACAACAAATTGTATCTTTCCAATCAATAAAAAATGGAATCAAGACTGGTATGGCCCGCTTAAAATACCTAAGAAAGGTGATGTAGTAATACTTAATCAAGAAACTTTACCAGAATATAGATGGATAATTTCTGAATATGAACATAATAGCTTAGAAAACAAAAACGGGAAAATCTTTATTAACGGGAAAGAAACCAATCAGTATACCATTCAGCAGGATTATTATATGATGGTGGGAGACAACAGGGATGCGTCGTTAGATGCGAGATTTTTCGGCTTTGTTCCAGAAGAGAATATCGTAGGAAAACCGATGTTTACCTGGATGAGCCTTCAGGGCGCTTTCAAGGATGCGAGCTCCTCTTACCAGGCACCGTTTAAAGTCCGTTGGGACAGGATGTTTAAAGCAACCAACACAGGTGAGGCCAATAAAACATCATATTGGTGGATTGCTGCAATGATCCTTATCCTGTTCTTCGGATGGGAGTACTTTGTAAAACTGTTCAGAAAGAAGAAAATAGAAGACAATTAATAAGTTAAATAAATATAAATAAAATGAAGTGTTTGAAAAAATGCTTCATTTTTGCATAATGAATATGAAGAATGTATTATTACCGGCATTTTATCTGCCGCCGATTTCATGGTTCTCAGTATTTTTAAACCCTGAAAATGAAATTGTTTTTGAAAGATTCGAAAGTTTCCCCAAACAGACCTACAGGAACAGAACCAATATTTACGGAGCCAACGGGAAGCTGTCATTAATCATCCCCATTGCACACAACGGCAAAAGAGAACTGAAAGATATAGAAATCTCCTACCGCGAAGACTGGAGGAGCCTTCACTGGAAATCCATTAAAACCGCCTATCAGGGTTCACCCTATTTCGAGTTTTATGAAGATAAACTCAGGAAAATATTTGACATTCAGGAAAAATACCTGCTGGATTTTAATCTGAAAGCACTGGAGGTGATCCAACAGATCCTGAAAACGGAAAAGGCATATACTTTGAATGGAGAATACATCAAAAATCCGGAAGAAATCAGTTTCAGGGAAAAGTTTTCAGCTAAGCTTACCTCAGAATTTGAGATGGATGAATACTATCAGACCTTCTCAGACAAGCTGGGATTTTTAAAAGATTTATCAATTTTAGATCTGATCTGTAACAAAGGAACGGAATCTCTGACTTATATTAGAAATATTAAACAATTATATTAATTTGAAATTGCCATAATAGATTTATTGAACAAATTCTGAAATCTGGTAATTCCATAACTTTAATAAATAATAATTATACATTACATATGAAAAAGGTATTGTTAGCTGCTGTTTTTTTAGCAGGATTCAGTTTTTCCTATGCCCAGGAAGCGAAAGCGGGTGTTGATCCGAAAGAAGATAAAGATCTTATGACCTGGTATCATAAAGATTTTACAACAACAAAAGTATACGGAGTTAATACGGAAAACGCATATAAATTTTTAGAGTCCAAAGGGCTTAAGCCAAAAACGGTAGTGGTAGGTGTTCTGGACAGCGGAGTTCAGGTAGACCATCCGGGATTGGTTAAGAATGTATGGACAAACCCTAACGAAGTTCCGAATAACGGAAAAGATGATGACGGAAACGGATACATTGATGATATCCACGGATGGAACTTCATCGGCGGTAAAAATGCAGATATTGACATCGACAATATGGAGGTTACCCGTGTGGTAAAAAAATATAAGCCTCTTTTTGAAGGTGATGATTCTGCAAAAAATAAAGCTAATCAGGCTAAGATGCCGGAAGACTTTGCCATGTATATGAAAGCTAAGGAACTTTTCACTAAGAAAAGTGTTGAGGCCAGACAGAGTGTTCAGATGTATACCATGATCAATGATGCCATTCCTACGATGGTAAAATTATTAAACGGCAAACCGGTTACGCCTGAAAACGTGGCTGCCATAAAACCATCAGAACAGAAAGAAGCAATGGCTGTTCAGGTTCTTACTCAGGTTTCCCAGAGTCCTGAATTCAAGGGTAAATCTGCTGCTGAATTTGAAAAAGCAATGAAGGGACAGATGAAGGAAGCACTGGATTATTTCGGACCTCAGTCTAAACAGTATGATCTGGATTATGACCCGAGAAAAGAAATCGTAGGAGATAACTATGACAACTATGCTGAAAAATCATACGGAAACAATCATTACGAAGGTCCTGATGCAGAACACGGAACCCACGTAGCAGGGATCATCGCAGGACTTCCCAACGGAAAAGAAGTTCAGTATGGCGTTGCTTCAAAAGTAGCTAAAATCATGTCCGTAAGAACCGTTCCGAATGGTGACGAAAGAGATAAGGATGTGGCAAATGCCATCAGATATGCTGTGGATAACGGTGCGAAAGTTCTAAACATGAGCTTCGGTAAGCCGGTTTCTCCGGGTAAAAATGTGGTTTGGGATGCCTTCAAATATGCTCAGGACAAAGGTGTTCTTTTGGTAAAAGCAGCAGGGAATGAAAATGAAGATGTAGCGGAACATTTGGCTTATCCTACCAACTTCAAAAATGTAGCTGACGAAAAACCGTTTGTGAATAATGTTCTGGTAGTAGGCGCAAGTACCAATGACAACAATGCTTTAAGAGCTGGCTTCTCCAACTTCAATAAAAAAATGGTGGATGTTTTTGCTCCGGGACAGGAAATCTACTCTACCGTTCCTCATAATGAGTATAAATATCTGCAGGGAACATCAATGGCTTCTCCGGTTGTAGCAGGTGCAGCGGCCGTGTTACTGGCTTATATGCCTAACCTGACGCCGGCTCAGATCATTGAATCTTTAGTGAAATCCAGCAATGCAAGCACAGCCAACCAGTTTAGTGACTTTTCGCAGGCAGGAGGGGTAATTGATCTTAAGAAAGCCGCTGAATATGCATACGCCAACTATTATAACGGAAAATCAGGTTCTGCAAAAAAAGCTGAAAAATCCGCAAAAAAGAAAGCTAAAAAATAACATATCTTCCTGTATTTAAGGTTGAATCATAAAAAGTCCGGAATGTCCGGGCTTTTTTTATTGCTATATTCCAATTTTGGCACGGTTTTTTGTGACTTATACATAACAAAATAATAAACAACAAAATGAAAAAGTTACTATTTGCAGGGATGTTGGGAGCGTCACTCTTTGCAGTGTCTTGTTCCGGAGTCAAAAATGCACAGACCGCCCAAAACCAAAGATCAGAATTCCTTAAAATGAAAGGTGACTGGCAGATCGTCAGCATCAATTACGATAAACAGTTTAAAATCAAGCCCTTTGATGACGGTGTTGATGCGCAGTGTTTCGTAGGAAGCCACTGGCGACTGATTCCTAACAACTGGACGGGAGCTTATACCCTGAACGGAGGCGGTACATGCGGAGCCGGATTTACACAGCCGATTAAAATCGATGTCGTTAGCGGTAACACATTCAGCTTCAAGAAAATTGCTGACGGAACTAAAGCCAAGCAAAATACACTAGGCTATACTTTAACTTTAACAAATCAGGCTACAGACCAGTTCTCTCTTGAGCAGAATGTTCCTTTCAACGGAGAAAATGTAAGGGTTACTTACAACTTCGAGAGAGCGGGAATGAAATAAATAACTTAAATATTAAACAAAATGAAATTTACAAAAACATATATAGGAGCACTTTTCTTATCATCAGCTTTATTGCTTACCAGTTGTGAAGCAGTACAGAATTCTAATCACCAGCAGAGAGGTACTGCAGTAGGTGTGGCATCAGGAGCTGTACTTGGAGGTATTCTGGGAAATAATGTAGGAAAAGGAGGTAACGGCGCAATCGGTGCTGTACTTGGAGGTATTGTAGGTGGCGTTGCCGGGAATGTGATCGGTAATAAAATGGACAAGCAGGCAAGAGAAATTAAAGAAACTTTACCGGGTGCTGAAGTGGAAAGAGTAGGAGACGGTATTAAAATTACCCTGAACGAAAGCATCGTGAATTTTGATTTTAATTCTTCTGCATTAACAGGCGTTGCCAAAACAAACCTTGATAAACTGGCTCAGGTATTAACCAATAATCCTGATACCAATATTAATATCTACGGACATACAGACAGCAAAGGTACCGATGAGTACAATATGAATCTTTCTGAAAGAAGAGCAGATGCCGTAAGATCCTATCTGTCAGGAAAAGGAATTGCATCCAACAGGTTATTTGCGAAAGGTGAAGGGGAAGCCATGCCGGTCGCTACCAATGACACAGATGCAGGAAGAGCAAAAAACAGAAGAGTGGAATTTGCAATTACCGCGAATGAAAAAATGATTAATGAAGCTCAACAGGGGCAGTAATTATTTAACATATAAATATTTTCTAAAATAACCGCTTTTGCGGTTATTTTTATATTTTTATGCTGCTATTTTTTAAATCACTATTTTTGCATCTGAACTCACATAAATGAAGAAATATTTAAAGCTGCTCCGTGTGGAGCAATGGGTGAAAAACCTGTTTGTTTTTGTTCCTCTGTTCTTTTCAGGTAACATCAAAAACCTTGATTTACTGACCAAAAGTATTTTTGCTTTTATCATTTTTTCATTAGCAGCCAGTGTCGTTTATATTTTAAACGACTATAATGATATTGAAGCAGACAGAAAACATCCGGAAAAAAGAAGAAGGCCGTTAGCCAGCGGCGCCATCTCAAAATCACAGGCCATAGCTATTTTTGCAGGGCTTATTATTGCAGATATTGCACTGGTATTCTTTGCCCAAGCTTATTTTCAGGAGAGTTTATGGAAGTTTGCGACCATCGTAGGCTTTTATTTTGTAATGAATCTCGCCTATACCTTTAAATTAAAGCATGTTCCGATTATTGATATTTCAATTATTGCCATCGGTTTTGTGCTCAGGGTACTGGCCGGCGGATATATGACGGGCATCAGCATTTCACAGTGGGCAATTCTATTGACTTTTGTCCTGGCATTAGTATTGGCTATAGGTAAGCGGAGAGGTGAACTGATCAATGCACAGGTCTCAGGAAAAACAAGGCGGGCGCTGGACGGGTATAACGTACAGTTTGCAGATATTGCCCTTTCTATTTCCGTAACACTGGCCATTATGTGTTACCTGATGTTCACATTGTCACCCGAAGTACAGGCAAGATTCCATTCCCGGGTTTTTTATACCGTGATTTTTGTTGTATTTGCTTTTTTAAGATACCTGCAGCAGACCCTGGTATACAACAGAACAGAATCGCCTACCAAAATTGTTTACCGAGACAGGTACATCCAGATCACTTTATTATTGTGGGTTGCTGCGTTTTTAATCCAAATCTACTTTAAAAAATGAAGCCGAATTTTATACAGAAAGTCACCAATTGGGGCAACTATCCCATAGTGGAGAAAGAAATGAAGTCGGATGACAGCTTCCGGAAAATAAAAGAATTTATACTGGACCATAATGAGGTCATCGCAAGAGGGAACGGAAGATGCTACGGTGATGCTTCATTGGGTGAACATATATTTTCAACAAAGAAATTAAACAAATTCATCAGTTTTGACCGCCTGAACGGGGTTATCGAATGTGAATCCGGGGTTCTGCTTTCGGATGTGCTCGAGATTTCAGTTCCGCAGGGATATTTCCTGTATGTCACTCCGGGGACGAAGTTCGTTTCTGTGGGTGGGGCCATTGCATCTGATGTACACGGGAAAAACCATCATGCAGAAGGCTGCTTCTCAGAATATGTCATTGAGTTTAAACTGATGATTGAAAACGGTGAAGTCATCACCTGTTCAAGAGAGGAAAATGCAGATAAATTCTGGTCAACCATCGGAGGGATGGGCCTTACCGGAATTATCCTGACGGCAAAATTCAAGCTTAAGAATATAGAATCCGCCTACATCCGCCAGGAAAGCATCAAAGCGGAAAACCTGGATGAAATTTTCAGGCTGTTTGATGAGAGCGAAAGCTGGACCTACACAGTTGCCTGGATCGACTGTCTGCAGAAAGGAAAAAATTTAGGAAGAAGTATTCTCATGAGAGGGGAACACGCTTTTCAGCATGAGCTCCCTCAGAATCTGAGAGAAAAGCCTCTGCGTTTAAAAAAGAAATTTGAACCGACGGTTCCTTTCTACTTTCCGGGATTTGTTTTAAATGCGCTTACGGTAAAGCTTTTCAATCTGCTGTATTTTAACAAACAGAGAAAAAAAGAGATCAACAATTTCACTGATTACGAGACATTTTTCTACCCGCTGGATGCCGTTCATGAGTGGAACAGGATTTACGGGAAATCAGGATTTATCCAGTATCAGATGGTGATCCCTAAGGAAACAGGCAAAGAAGGGATGAGAAAAATCCTGGAAACCATTGCCCACAGCGGAAACGGTTCATTTTTAGCCGTTCTTAAGCTGTTCGGCAAACACAATCCGGAAGCCTATAATTCTTTCCCTGTGGAAGGCTATACGCTCGCCCTTGACTTTAAGGTCAATTCAAAACTGAAAAAACTGGTAGACCAGCTCGATCAGATTGTGGAAGAATTCGGCGGCAGGATTTACCTTACCAAAGACAGCATGAGCAGGTCTTCCCTGACGAATTACCTCAGAAATACCAAAAGCTCAAAATTTGTGTCCTTACAGCACAAAAGAATCATAAATAACAAGTAAATCAAATGATCGTTTTAGGAAGTACGTCGGAAGTTGCACAGGCTTTTGTGGAAGAAGCCCTCAACAGAGGAGAAAAATTTGAAAAAATCTATCTGTTAACCTCAAATAAAGAAACTACCGAAAGATTTGCACGGCATATTGATGTGAAGTTTCTTCAGCAGGCAGAAGTTATTGAACTGGACCTGATGAAAGAAATCGATTATATACGGTTTGAAAAAATCAATTCAAGCCTTCTGTTCTGTGCAACCGGATATCTGGGCGAAGGAACCGAAGAAGGTTTATACGACAATAAAAATACCGAAAGGATTATTGATATCAATTATTCCAAATTAGTTCCTGTAATGAATTATTTTGCCCACAAATTCGAAAGCAGAAGATCAGGAACCATAATCGGACTTTCATCTGTAGCAGGCGACCGCGGCAGGCAGAGTAACTTTATTTACGGAAGCGCCAAAGCAGCATTCACCGCTTATCTGAGTGGGTTGAGGAATTATCTTTTCGATAAAAAGGTGCATGTCATGACGGTAAAACCCGGATTTATGGCAACCAAAATGACCGAAGGACTGCCGTTGAACCCAAAGTTAACCGCCACTCCGAAGCAGGCAGCTGCGTCTATCTTTAAAGCCTATAAAAAACAGAAGAATGTTGCCTACGTGTTGCCGGTATGGGGAATTATCATGATGATCATCAGAAATATCCCCGAATTTATCTTTAAGAAATTAAAACTTTAATCCGACATTAAGATCCTTAGGTTTTGAAAACAGAAGACAGAATTTATCCTGATCTGATGTATTTTAATTGTTAAAGTTTTAAACGGATTCCAGGGCTTTTAAAATATCTTCGCAACCTTTACGTTAAATAAAAATTAAATAAAATAAATGAAAAAACTGTATTGCTTTGATTTTGACGGTACGCTGACTTATAAGGATACAATGTTTATGTATCTGAAATTTTACGATCCCACAAAATTCCGCCTGCAGTTTTTGAAGCATGTTCCGCTTTTTATTTTACTGAAACTGAAGCTTGCCGAGACGGAAAAAGTAAAGAAAAGCTTTATCGGCTCGATCCTAAAGGGGCAGACCCAGGAAAAAATTGAAAAAAAATCCCTCCAGTTCTTTGAAGCGCATTATCCGAAAATAGTCCGGGAAAATGCACTGGATTTTATCCGGAATATCGACCGTGACAATACCCAGAGCCTGCTGGTTACCGCATCGCTTGATATCTGGGCCAGGCCTTTTGCAGAGGCCTTTCAGATGCAGCTTGTTTCCACAAAAGCAGAATTTAAAAACGGTATTTTTACCGGGAATTTCATTGGCAAAAACTGCAACGGAAAAGAGAAGCTGGAGAGAATCCAATCTGAAATCAGCGACAGCAGATATGACAAAATCATCGCATTCGGGGATACTTCCGGAGATAAGCCGATGCTCGCCTGGGCAAATGAGGGACATTATCAATTTTTTCACTAATTTTGAACAGTGAAATTAGATTGATAAGGATTTCAGCAGACAGTTGTTTTTTCCTTATAATCAGAGCTATTACATATTCCGTACAAATTAAATATTCAAAGTAAAATGAATAAAATATACTTAGATAACGCTGCTACAACGCCTCTTTCGGAAGAAGTTATTGATGCAATGGTGGGTACCATGAGAATGAATTTCGGGAACCCGTCTTCTACGCACAGTTTCGGACAGGAAGCAAAGATCCTTATCGAAAACGTAAGGCGTCAGGTGGCAGACTATCTTCATGTAACCCCGGCTGAGATCATCTTTACCTCCTGTGGTACAGAATCCAACAACATGATCATCAAATCCAGTGTTGAACATCTTGGCGTGGAGAGGATCATCAGTTCTCCTATGGAACATAAATGCGTGTCTGAGAGTATCCTGGATATGAAAAGCAGGAAAGGGGTGGAAGTAAACTATATCCGTCCCAACCAGAAAGGGGATATTGACCTTCATAAGCTGGAAGAACTTCTAAAAGCTTCAGACAAGAAAACCCTGGTAAGCTTAATGCATGCCAATAACGAGATCGGAAACCTTATTGATATCAAAAAAGTAGCGGACCTGTGCAAAATTTACGGTGCGTTATTCCATTCAGATACCGTACAGACCATGGCACACATGAATCTGGATTTCTCCGATATTCAGGTTGATTTTGCTTCCTGCAGTGCCCATAAATTTCACGGGCCTAAAGGAGTGGGCTTTGCTTTTATCAGGAAATCCAGCGGTTTGAAAGGAATTATTACAGGAGGCCCGCAGGAAAGAACATTAAGAGCAGGGACGGAAAATGTAGCAGGAATTGTTGGCCTGGGAAAAGCTTTGGAGCTGTCTCTGGCCCATCTGGAAGAGTATACCGTACACATGCAGGAAATCAAAAAATACGCTGTAGAAAAGCTTACTGCAGAAATTCCCGGGATTAAATTCAACGGGAGAAGTGCTGAGATGGAAAACAGTCTCTATACGGTTTTAAGTGCTTTGCTGCCTTATAAAAACCCGTTGATCGGGCTTCAGCTGGATATGAAAGGAATTGCTGTTTCTCAGGGCAGTGCATGTTCATCAGGAGCATCCAAGCCTTCCATGGTAATGATGATGGTTTTATCGGAAGATGAAATGGATGACTGTACACCGTTAAGGATCTCATTCAGCCATATGACGACCAAAGCAGACATCGATGCGCTGGCTGACGCACTGAAGGAAATTTCAGAAGGTTTCGTTATAGAAAATACAAATGTTGAGCATAGATAACAATATGCTGCAAATGGCGTAATTTTGGTGTCACATTTAACATAAGAAAAGTTAGAAATAATATTAATTAATAAAAAAAATAAAATGGCTTTAGAAATTACGGACAGCTCATTTCAGGACACGGTTTTAAAATCAGATAAACCGGTATTAGTAGACTTTTGGGCAGTATGGTGCGGACCTTGCAGAACACTGGGACCGATTATTGAAGAAGTAGCAACAGATTTTGAAGGGAAAGCGGTAGTAGGAAAAGTAGATGTTGACAACAATCAGGAAATTTCTATGAAGTACGGTATCAGAAATATTCCTACAGTTCTTATTTTTAAGAACGGTGAAGTGGTAGATAAATTAGTAGGCGTGGCTCCGAAAGAAGTAATCGCAGAAAAATTAAGTGCACACTTATAAAAATAATAAGTTTGATAATGAATGCCTTCCGGTTCCGGAAGGCATTTTTTTTGAAAATAGTTTGCATGTAACGAAAAAAGTTGTACTTTTGCCATCACAAAAAAGAAACGAAGTTCTTTAAAAGAAACAACAGTTAAGAAATTTGATCCGGTAGTTCAGCTGGTTAGAATGCCGCCCTGTCACGGCGGAGGTCGCGGGTTCGAGTCCCGTCCGGATCGCAAAAGTTTTCTTCAATTTACTTTTAAAACAAAATTGATCCGGTAGTTCAGCTGGTTAGAATGCCGCCCTGTCACGGCGGAGGTCGCGGGTTCGAGTCCCGTCCGGATCGCAGAAAGTTTTCTTCAATTTACTTTTAAAACAAAATTGATCCGGTAGTTCAGCTGGTTAGAATGCCGCCCTGTCACGGCGGAGGTCGCGGGTTCGAGTCCCGTCCGGATCGCAAATCCTGTAAATTATTTTACAGGATTTTTTTGTTTATGTATTATGTTTACATTTTGTATTCTCTAAGCAGAGATGTCTATTACAAAGGGTTTTCCGAAAATGTTGATAAGCGTCTGATTTATCACCTCACTTCAACAGGTAAATATACTTCAGGTACAGAAGACTGGGAAATCGTTTATGCTCAGGAATTCACTTCCAAGTCACTTGCCTTGATTGAGGAGAAAAGGTTAAAAAGGCTCAACCGTACTTCTATTGAAAAACTGATAAAGGAACAGAATGGCGGCCTGTCATCTCGTCCTTAGACGAGACGGGTTCGAGTCCCGTCCGGATCGCAAATCCTGTAAATTATAGTTTCTTTTTGATAAATATCCCATACAATACTTACCTACACCGAATTTTACTTATCGTTCTTGAAGCTTGATAATAACCATAGAAAAACTTCCTGTTCAAAGTAATTACTGCTATCATCTTTATTATTAGAGTTAGGTCTGATATTTGCATAAATAGCAGGACAAAGATCAAATGTATCAATGAAAAACATATCTGTAAAAAAATCATTTCTATTCACTTTATGTATCGCTTTAATGTTGGTTTCCTGTAAAAAGGAAATGGAAAAAATCAACGATAAGATCAATGATACTGCTACTTCTGTCACAGAAAATTCCGACGAGGAAAAAGACTCGGTAATTGCAGAAAGAGATTCTGTAGTCCAGAAAGAATCTCTGCCTCCGGCTATGCAGGAAGACGGCTTCTACAATGCTTTTATCTTTCCGAAGGATAAAAAAATGAAGGATTCCTTATTTTCCGTTTTTAACAAAAAATATTCTGAGAAAGAACGGTATGCAATTCTGGCTTTAAACAGGCTGGATTCAAAAAACAAATGGAATGCCGACACTTTGGTCGTGCCGGCAAAAATAGATACAACCCTGATGGAATATTCCCCTTTTCCGATGCAGATCGATGTACTGAGCCCGGTGAAGAAGTTTGTGGTTTTTTCCTATCCAATTCAGGCATACGGAGTATATTCAAACGGAACACTTGTTAAGTGGGGTCCTACCAGTATGGGTAAAAAAACCGCTAAGACCAGGACGGGTTTAACATTTGCCAACTGGAAAAAGCAGCTGGCCATTTCTACGGTGAGCAGCGAATGGAAACTGCCTTATAATTTCAATATTTTCAATCTGGACGGGATCGGATGGCACCAGTATGACCTGCCTGGATATCCGGCTTCACATTCATGCCTCCGCCTGTTGATGAACGATGCCAAATGGCTGTACGGATATGCTGAAACCTGGGTATTAAACCCGGGAGGAGCAACTACAAAAGCAAAAGGAACACCTGTTATGGTCTACGGAGACTATAAATGGGGCGGAAGAAAGCCCTGGAGAAAACTCCTTGATGATCCCAATGCCAACAGTATTTCAGCAGAAGAAATGTCCAAAATGATCGAACCTAATATTGAAAAAATCCTGAAGGAACAGGATAATAGGGAAAGGGTAGTGGATTCTATCAGGGCGGCAAAAGCCGTATTGCAGCAGATGCCGGAAAACCCAAGAACTGAAGCGCCTTAATCACAATGTTTCTAATCATCTGTTTTTTCAAAATGTAAAGTTGATTCCTCGGCAAACCTTCTGAGTTTTAACATCTCATCCTTACCTTTGTGCTGTCCGAATCTTGCCGCAGCATACGTAAGGGCAATAAGAGCCAGCATAACAAATGATGCCGTCAGTGCCCAGGGGAAATCATTGCTGTTGATCTGTTTTTCAACATAGTACATTGAGAAAAAGACCATCCAGAGTATTGAAAACGTAAAATACAAAAACATAAAAAATGTCCAGACCGCAGAACTGGGGCCGAACACGCCTAAGACTGCGGTTTTTTCATCTTCTGTTTCTATTCTTAAAGCCAGTCTTGGCTTCCAGTAATTATCATTGGGTGTCTCTACACAGATGGTAGCAATTTCCTTGTTGATATTTCCGGAGAATTCATCTTTGTGTTCTGAAAGATATTTTTTAAGATTTTCGGCATATTCCTCCTTTGTTAAATCGGTGAACATTTTAAATCTCGGCCGTGTCCTGATTTTATCCAGTGTCGTTTCTTCTGTATTCATAGTATTATTCCTGATAAGGGATTGGGTCTTCTAAGGTGAAACTTAGCGTCATAGGTTTATTTTTTCTCTCAATGAGCATTTCTATTGTTCTTCCTTCTGCTGATTTCATGATCTCTATGATCCGCTGTAAAGTCATATCTGCACTTTTCTTGCCATTTATGCTGATCAGCCTGTCATCCTTCAGTAATCCTGCTCTGGCGCCGGGTGAATCTTTACGCACACCGGCAATGGAAAATACAGGTTTAAGAACAAAATGGTAAGGCAGGCTGTTGTTAATGACCTCAACACCTCCGTTGGGGTTTTCTTTGGTCTTTGCCGATAAGTTTACCAGATCTTTTGTCCATTCCATTCCGTCCTGTCTGAAATCCAGCCCGCTCATATTAAAATGAAACGGATCGTCAAAATTGCGGTTTTTCTTCAAATATATTTTCTGCCCGGCATAATCAAAGGCTGCCGTAAAACGTTTCATAATCTCCCCGCCTACAGAACCTTTCCTGTTTTTAACCCAGTTTACATGCTGTATGGAATATGCGTCAGGCATCGCAGCAATCGGTTTTGCAAAGGTAAACGGCCCCAGATATAAATTATGGATCCTGCTTCTTTTGCCGTACACATCACCGTTGAAGCCTCTTCCCAAAAAGTCATCAATATAAGGCTGTTTATAAATGAACCCCGGAATTACAGCAGGGAAGAGCCATATTGCATCACTGTTCCCGAGATCAACCAGTAACTTTGAATTCTGTTTTTCATCCGTTACTTCCACATCGGCATATAGGTAAGGTTTTTTTTTCTCAATACTGATGCTGAATGCTTCATAACTTTTTACTTTTTTTCTGAAAAGGGCATCATCATTATAAACCGTTATTTTTTTAGAGACGTAATCAATGACAACCGGATGGTTTTTAAAAAAATGATAACCTATAATACCATTTACAGGAATTCCCACATGAGAGGAAATATTAAAATCCTGATCGACAATAATAAAAAGCGTCATCGAATCATTTACATAATTTTTTCCGGCCCTTCCTATGTTAAGGTCTGAGCGGAATCCGTCAATGCTGGTATTTCCGCCTAATCCTGAAAACTTTATTTTCTCAAGGCTGGCAAGTTTCAGTTCTTCATTTTCGAGGCTGAAGATGGAAGTCTCCGCTACACCGGTATCCAGCAGAAAAGTGAGATCTGCACCGTTAATATTGATGGGAATGAAAATTAAATTACTGATGAGTTTAAAAGGAATCACCGTTTTTTTAGCATCATGAACCTTAAACGAGCTTTGGGCATTAACCAGAATGCCTAAGAAAAATACCCAGAAATACCGCCTCAGTTTCATGTAATGAATGTACTGAATTTATCCTTACCTCAATAAAAAACATTCTCTAAAGTGAGAATGTTTGTATTTTTTACAATGAATCTGGGTAAATTATGATCTTTTATTAAATTAATCTTTTGCGTGAAAATTATAATTAGGAAGCAATTTAAATCAGTTACGCTTAAAGGTCTTCTAGGGAAAATTATTTTGAAAAGAACTCCATGAGGTCCATATAGTTTTTCTGATTGACCCCATGCCCGCTCATGTATTCCCTGAATGTAAAATAACAGTTGAGGTCGTACAGTAGGTCTGCCGCTTTTCTTCCCCATTCCAAAGGGATTACGGCATCATCTGTTCCGTGGGAAACAAAAAAGCGGAGCTTTTCAAGTTTTTTCTTGTCTTTTACAATAGCAGGCATCAGCTTTTCCTCAGGGTAACTGCTTAAGCAGGCTACCAAATTAAACATTTCCGGGTACTGCAGGGCCAGTGCATAGCATAAAATCCCGCCCTGGCTGAAACCGCAGAGGTGGGTTTTGCCCTGTGTGATTCCGTAATGATTGATAATCTTTAAAATACTTTCCAGGACACTGTTCAGTGATTCCGTTGCCTGCGGAACATTAATAAACTCATCCGGATTATTGAAATTGATGTCATACCAGGAGTATCCTTCAAACTGTGTTGATCCCGGTGCCCTGAAGCTCACAATAATCCAGTCCTGCGGAAGGGTTTCCCGGAAGCTGAAAAGATCCTGCTCATTACTTCCGTAGCCGTGAAGCATGAAAAGAACAGAGGTGTCAGGCGTAATATGTTCAGGTTCTCTTACGATGTAATCTAAATTCATGGCACAAAGATAAATAATAATGGCTTAATGTAACAGAAACAGGAATTCAAAAATAGAATTTGAAAGGCAAATTCCGGCAGGTTAAATTCATATATCATCCATGTATGCATGCCTTAAAATCTTTTATTGATTTGATATTATTTATAATTTTTTGTTGGAAAATTTTCATGAAAGGTATTTTTATATTGATAAAAAACCTATATTTGAAACATTAAAAATCTATTTGGAGAAATGAAGCAATTTTACAAATCAAAAAGTTTACTAAGGCTTTCTTTTTTATTCGCCGTATTATTTTCTGTACTTTCAGTGTTTAATTCATGTAAAGATGACGATGATGAAGATGAATTTACAGACCATATTGTTAAACTTGAAGCCAGAATAATTACAAACGGTCCTCAGTCGCCTCCGGTCGGTTCTCCAACAGGCAATTTCAAGACTGTTGTTACCCAGATAGGAACCGCGCCAAGTACAACTTTTAATCCTACAGGGATTACCTGGTCAACGGGTGATATTTTTGTAAATTCAAGCCAGTCTCAGCTTAATTTAGCGGCAAATGCTGTTCTGCCTTATGCAGATTCAGAATTGATCGTTAACATCTGGGTAGACGGGGAAATTGTAAAAACCAAGAAAGCAGTGGGAGTAGGAGAAAAGAATGTATCTACTTTTTACAGCTTCTTAGAATTGTAAGAAAAGAGTATATCATATATAGAAGACTGTCTTTAATCAGGCAGTCTTTTTTTATTATACATGAACAAAATAAAAACGGGCGCGAAATTGAAAATTTCGCGCCCGTATCAGTTTTATATTTTAATTCAGAATTAAATAACCTGCACAATAAAATAGCTTTTCTTTCCTTTCTGAAGCAGTAGGAACGTACCGTCAATAAGATCACTTTCATTGGCCGTAAAAGTATCATTAACTTTCTGCTTATTCACAGAAATGGCATTTCCCTTAATCTCTCTTGATGCCTCACTTTTAGATTTCAGAAATCCTGATTTTTCGGAAAGGAGATCAACCACAGGAATGCCCAGCACATCAGATTTTGCCAGTTCTTTCTGCGGAACGCCTTCAAACACCTCAAGGAACGTTTCCTCATCAAGGCTTACCAGGTCTTCTGCTGTTGAGCGTCCGAAAAGAATTTCCGAAGCTTTAACGGCTTTCTCATATTCTTCTCTTCCGTGCACCCAAACCGTCACTTCTTCGGCCAGTTTTTTCTGAAGGATTCTTTCGTGGGGCGCTGTTTTATGTGCTTCAATTAATGTTTCAATGGCTTCCCTTTCCAGGAATGTATAGAATTTAATGAACCTTTCGGCATCATTATCCGTTGCATTCAGCCAGAACTGGTAGAATTTATATGGTGATGTTTTCTTTTTATCCAGCCAGTAATTCTCTCCGCTTTCAGATTTCCCGAACTTGGAGCCGTCGGCTTTGGTAATCAAGGGTACAGTCAATGCAAATGCTTCTCCCTGGGCTTTTCTGCGGATCAGTTCTGTACCGGTAGTGATATTTCCCCACTGGTCTGAACCGCCCATCTGAAGCTTCACATTATTGTTCTGGTACAGATGCAGAAAATCATATCCCTGGATCAGCTGGTACGTAAATTCCGTAAAGCTCATTCCGTCTGCACCGCTTTCGCCGGAGAATCTCTTTTTTACGGAGTCTTTTGCCATCATATAGTTGACGGTTATATTTTTACCTACATTTTTAGCAAAATCAAGGAATGAGATATTCTTCATCCAGTCATAGTTGTTCACTAGTTCTGCCTTATTAGGGCCGTTCCCTGAGAAATCCAGGAATCTTGAAAGCTGGTTTTTCAGGCAGTCTACATAATGAAGAAGCGTTGCTTCATCCAGGAGATTCCGTTCTGCAGACTTCCCGGACGGGTCACCGATCATTCCGGTTGCCCCTCCGACCAACGCAACGGGCTTATGGCCGTGCTGCTGGAAATGGGCCAGGATCTTTATCTGAATAAGACTTCCGATATGCAAAGAATCAGCAGTAGGGTCAAATCCGATATACGCAGTAGTTACCTCTTTATTCAGTTGTTCATCGGTTCCGGGCATCATATCGGCAAAAAGACCACGCCATTTCAGTTCTTCTATAAAGGAATTCATTGCTATTTTCTTTAAATTATACGGTGCAAAGATAATAAATTCAGTGGGATGTCGTTCACGGTCTTTGCGCTTTGCAGATTTCAGCCAAATCCGTTATATTTGTTTATCATGAACGACGAACAATTATTCCTGCTCATCGGTAAAGCGAAGGCAAAAGACCAGAAAGCCCAGACGAAGCTCATCAATATTTTTTGGGTGGACGTTTTTTCTTTTGTGATGAAAAAAGTTCATGATGAAAATGATGCTGATGAAATCACGGTAAATGTTTTTTCAAAAGTGCTTTCGAAACTGGATATGTACGATCCGCATTTTCAGTTTAAAACCTGGGTGCTGACCATTGCCCAGAATACCATCATCGATTTCTGGAGACGGAAAAGCCGCGAAACCCAGGATCCTACCGAGAATCTGGAAGAGGTTAAAAACCAGTATGCCAAATCTCCGGAAGAGCTTATGATTTCTGCCGAGGAACAGAAGAAAATCATTAAAACCATCGAGTCGCTGGATGCCAATTACCAGGATATAATCAAATTAAGATTTTTCGAAGAGAAAAGCATCAAGGAAATTGCAGAAGAGCTGGGAATTTCCGTAGCCAATACCAAAGTCCGCGTCATGCGGGCAAAAAAAGTTTTGGCTGAGCTCTTAAAAAATAATGAGTTTGATGATCATTGATTGCGTTGCCCGATGAAGTGATCACCGAGTTTACCTCCTGTTGAATAAAGCTGTTTAGAGACCATATCCATTTTTTTTCAAATTAAAAATAAACATCCTCCTTTGTCTTTGGAAGTGTAATTTTTCTCTGCTCCTGTTGATTTCTGTTCTGAAGATTAATTTTCAGCCCTTTTTTAATGTAGGTTTCCTTTTTAGGTTTTCCATATTCTGCGGTATTTTCCACTTCTTTTTCAAAATTAAGCTGTCCGGTGGAAAGATTAAAATCTACGCTTGAAAAATATTCTTCCGGTTTTCCATAAGTTGAAGCGTATCCGATCAATTCAAAACGGCCGTTCTGAAACCTGTATTTATCAGTATAGCCCCATTTCCAGCTGCTTCCTCCGGCCTGGGTAATCATTAATATTCCCTTTTCAATTTCCATATCCTGATAAGGGTCACCCATCATACCGCCTCCTTTGCTTTCCAAAACTGCATTTCTGGATTTTTCCAGGATATTCCATTTGCCACCAGCTTTTTTCAGGATCTGTATTTCACGGATATTTCCTAAGTCGGTAGTATCTCTTGTATTATAAACGATTACTTTTTCAGGAATTTGATCACCGTCCAGGTCACCGTCCACAGTCTGAATTATTTCCGAGCCTTCCGGCTGGAATTCTTTCTGGGCAGAACAAAATGCGCTGAAAATGGCGAACAGAAAGCAAATCGTATTTTTCATAAAGTAATTTCAATATTTAAAATTACAAAATTATACGTTTCATCAATCTCTGTCTTTGATTGTTTCGATAAAAAATTCACTAACTTTGAACCTCAATTTGAGAAATAAATGGAGAATCTAATTCAGGATACCACCGTTCAGAAGCCAAAATGGATTCGTGTAAAACTGCCTACGGGGAAGAATTACAGGGAATTGAGGACTTTGGTTGATAAATACAAGTTAAATACCATCTGCCAGAGCGGAAGCTGTCCGAATATGGGGGAATGCTGGGGAGAAGGTACTGCAACGTTCATGATTTTAGGAAACATCTGCACCAGGAGCTGTGGGTTTTGCGGGGTGAAAACCGGGAAACCGCTTGATGTAAACTGGGATGAGCCTGAAAAAGTAGCCCGTTCCATCAAATTAATGAAAATCAAACATGCAGTATTAACGTCTGTAGACCGTGATGATTTAAAAGATATGGGATCAATCCTGTGGGGTGAAACGGTAAATGCCGTAAGAAGGATTTCTCCCGGAACCACTATGGAAACACTGATTCCGGATTTCCAGGGAATTACAAAGCATATAGACCGCCTGGTTGAAGTTGCACCTGAAGTAATTTCCCATAATATGGAAACGGTAAAAAGGCTGACAAGGGAAGTGCGGATCCAGGCAAAATACGAAAGAAGCCTGGAAGTTTTAAGATACCTGAAAGAAGCCGGCCAGCGAAGGACAAAAACCGGAGTGATGCTTGGCCTGGGAGAAAACAAAGATGAGGTTTTCCAGACCATCGAAGATATCAGGAATGCCAATGTGGATGTTATTACACTGGGGCAGTACCTGCAGCCGACTAAAAAACACTTACCCGTAAAGAAATTCATTACCCCTGAAGAATTTGATGAATTCGGGGATTTTGCAAGAAGCCTCGGGTTCCGGCATGTGGAAAGCTCGCCACTCGTAAGAAGTTCTTACCACGCAGAAAAACATATCCATTAAAATACAAATCGCTTCGCTTTACCCGGAGCGATTTTTTTAATAACCGCAAAATAGTGCTGATGTTAATATAGGACCGGTTTATATCATTCCGGTTGAAGTATAAATGATGATTTCTGTGCAATTTTGCATTCTTAAACAAGGAATTTCATCCTTAAAATATACAATAAAGAAATAGTGAAGATTGATAAGAGAATTATTCCCCTGGCCATCGGAGGCCTGGGAATCGGGACTACTGAGTTTACGATTATGGGGCTGCTGCCGGACATTGCAAAGAGCCTTCAGATCAGCATTCCGGAAGCGGGACACCTGATTTCAGCGTATGCTTTCGGAGTGGTAGTGGGGGCACCGCTTCTGATCGGGTACTCTGTAAAGTTCCCTCCTAAAAAAGTACTGATGGCACTGATGGTGATCTTCACTGTGTTCAATGCCCTTTCTGCCATTGCGCCGGATTATACGACGATGATGGTGATCCGTTTCCTGTCGGGTCTTCCACACGGGGCCTTTTTCGGGGTGGGAACGGTGGTAGCGGCCAGGATGGCATCGAAAGGGAAAGCAGCATTCTATATTTCACTGATGTTTACAGGGCTTACGGTGGCCAATTTAGCCATGGTTCCTCTGGTAACTTATATCGGACATATTTTTCACTGGCGTTGGTATTTCGCAATTGTTGCGGTGATCGGGCTGCTGGCTTTGCTCTTTTTAAAACTCTGGCTTCCCGTTCTGGAAACCAATAAAGATTCCCATTTTATGGATGAGCTGAAATTCCTCAAAAGAAAACAGGCCTGGCTGGTTCTGATGATTACAGGAATAGGTTTCGGAGGATTATTTACCTGGTTCAGCTATATCACTCCGCTCATGACCGTTGTTTCCGGCATACAGGAAAGCCGGATGGCGTATGTGATGGTTCTTGCCGGGGCCGGAATGGTTGTGGGGAACCTCGCCGGAGGCTATGTGTCTGACCGGCTGAGTCCTGAAAAAACCTGTGTTCTCCTGATGACTCTAATGATGGTGTCATTAACAGGTGTGTTTTTCTTTTCAGAATATCAGGGGATTTCACTGGCGCTGACCTTCATCTGCGGTGCCTTATCCATGTCAGTAGCGGCTCCGATTAATATCATGATGATGAAAGCCGCTCCGAAGAGCGAAATGATGGCAGCTGCTTTTATGCAGGCCGCTTTCAACATTGCCAATGCGATGGGGGCATTTCTCGGTGGGATTCCGCTGGAAAAAGGCTATTCGTATAATTATCCTTCTCTGGTCGGGGTTGGGATGACGCTGATCGGACTGGTAATCGCTTTCCGGTATAAAAATTTATACGGATCAGGTTCAGAGGATAAAAATAAAATGGCTGCGGAACGTATTTCCTGAAAAATAAATAAATAAATAAATAAATAGGCGGGCTCATCTGAGTCCGCCGATTATATTTTAATAAAGATAGTTTGCCTAAGCTTCTACCTCATCTCCGTTTTTGCACCAGTATAATGCATTATAAAGGTTTTCTTTAGGAAAAGATTTGAATTCCCCCGGCATGACCACACTGAAAATATCAGTGAATTTCTGTACGCCTTCCTTGTCTGTCACAATAGCGGCCCTGTTCCAGTTGGTCAGGTTTTTTAATCCTAACAGAACGTCCTGCATCCAGGCACCCATGGTGAACTTATCAAGATCTGTATCCAGGTAAAGCAAATAATTAAGTTCATTATACTGTTCTACCTTCTGTTTTACGTGAGGAATGACAAGGTTTTCAAAATCTTCTTTTGTGATCTCTCCCGTTGCGCTGAAAGCGGCAACATTTTCCGGAGCTTCTGGAATAATCGTTATCATATCGTTATATCTGTTGTGGTTTGATTTTACGTTGATAACAAAAACTAAACCATTATAATTCTGATCATATAACAAAATCATTCCGGCAGCCAGAGTAACTTTAAGCTTCAATGGCCATATTTCGAAAAAAAATATCGGACAGGTGATTGCGTCTAAAGGATTTCATACCTTGTTTTGATGCTGTATTTAAGCTTGATATTTTCAATATTGTCAAAAGAATAATCAATTCCCGTATCTGCGGCTTCCATCTGTACATTGCTTACCCGGGCAGATTTATAGGCAACAGGTAAAATCATATCGCTGGTATAATCTTCGATCTCCGTAATCTCAAGCGGGGTTCCGACTTTTTTACCGATGCTTTCCATCAGGTAGTCTGCTTTTTCTTTCGCTGCTTTTAAAGCATTGATCTTAACGGTTTTCCTGAAGTCCGCGATTTTTGTATTCTTGATTTCCGCGATGTTGACATTGCTTACCCATTTCTGATTAAGGTTTTCAAACAGTCCGGACATGTCCGCTTTTTTAGTCACTTTAAACTGAAAGCTCTTGGTGAAAACCTTTGTTTTGGAATACAGGTTCTGGTACATCGATTTGAATTTGATGTCTTCGTTTTTTATTCCGTTCTCCTTCAGGATGTCAAATAACTTTTTCTCGTTGGTCGCAAGGTCGTTTTTATTATCTCCTTTAATTCCTATATTAAAGATGATTTCATCCGGTTCCACTTCCATTTCAGCAACACCGGTTACCTCAACAGCATTTTTCTTTACTTCCTGTGCATTTGCAAAACTTGTCAGTGTAAAGACTCCGATTAATAAAAAATGTGTCAGTTTCATAATTTCCTTTTTTAATTCTAAAGTAAAAGTAGGGAATATTAAAGCCGGAAACCTGAAGACTTGGTGAACGGGAAGTTTCACTGGGTGAAATGGAATAATCAGATCAGATCAGTTTGATTAATTTCTTTCAGGCCGTTTTATCAACGGGTTAAAATAATCGATTTGCCGCCCTGGGTTACCAGCTTTCTTTCTTCAGGAAATAATTTTGTTTTTATGATAAGCCCATTTTTATTTTCAGAGATAGAATAGGTATTTGCCGTAAAAAGCGCATGATCAATCGTATGCTCAAATAATTTCGTTGAATCCGCTTGGCGCACGGAGTAAAAATCAACTTTATACTCACCTTGTCTGGTCTGATAGTATTTATAGATGATCTTTTCATTTTTATTACTCGAAATAATTTTAGTTTCCATAAAGTTACGTTGTTCCAGGAAGGAGCAGTTCTGAAAAAGCAGTGCAGGAAGCAGGAGAAGAAATACAGATTTTTTCATGAGATGATATGAGGTGTGGTGATTGTTTTTACAAATGTAGCCAATGCTAAACGGCTGACTGTTAACGCAGTTTCAATTAATGTTAAGGTTTTGTAAGCAGGCTCAGGTCTTTTACTTCTCCGTTAGGTGTAATTAAGATATAACGGCTGGTTTCTTTTACAGGCTGAACAGCTTCCTGCGGCTTTTCTTTTTCACGGCTTACCGTCAATTTGATTTCGTACATCACCTGGATAACGGGCTCATGGATCACCGGATTGATCACAAAATCAAATTCTTTATCCAATATTGGCTGGTAGTAAGAGGTGATGGATTTAGGAGCCTGGGTGACATTGGTAAACTTATTTAATGCCAGCGAAGAACTGTTGTACGCTTCATAAGATTTATACATTTCCGTAGGCAGGGAAGTCCTGTAGCCGTCACTGATGCTTTTTTCAGCTGCAGCGAAGCTTTCACCCATAAGGACCTCCAGATTTTTTATTTTTTCCTGTAAAACCAGTTTCGCCTTGTTCATCAGCTCTTTCCGGATGTTTTCCATACTACCTGCAAAATAATCGACACGCACCAGATCGTAGATTTCGTTCTGTGAAAGAATGGATATAAAATCATTGAGCTGAGACGGGTCGGTAAATTTAAGATGGATATTTTTCTTCAGCTCAAACCCGGCAGGAACCTCATTATATGTCTTTTTACTGAATGTTTTTTTCTCGACATGATATTGATAAACCGGAACAAAGGAAATCATATCCACATAAATGCCTGTACTTTTATTAAGTCTGATAAGGTCCAGGGCCGTATTGATCCGCTGATCCATCATCTTGTTGACTTCCTCTGCACTTTCCCCGGTCTGCGTAACGCTGAATATGGCAACATACTGCTCTGCTTTTACATTGGCCAGTCCTTTAACACTGATAAAATTTCCATTCGCAGCAGGGGTCGCAATATTGATGTTGGAATCGCTGTACTGGACCTGATTCCGGTAATTGATATTCCCCGAAACCTGTGAAAAAGAAAGGTTGAAAAATAAAACCGAAGCGGTTAATAAGATGTTTTTCATTGTTTTATATTTGAATTATGCCGCAAACTTAGCTTCAAAAGCCCGGCGGTAAACTCCGGACTTGGTAAAAGCGCAGTCTCACTTGGTGAATAGTTTCCGGCAGACTGCAGATATGCATATCTTTGTTTTATGAAAACGGGTAAATTTTTTTTATTGCTGTTATTGATGCTTTCCGGGAGTACCATGTATTCCCAGGCGGTTAATGTGGCACAGGAAGTTCAGACGCAAAGCAAAAAACTTCAGAAAGCCGTTGACACGAAGGACGAATCTGCCCAGGCTGATTCTTATTACCGGATTGGCGAAGCATTCTTCAATGACGGTAATTTTTCAAAAAGCGAAAGGTATTTTTCAAAAGCGAAAACCATCTATGAAAAGCTTAAGGATAATCCCAATATAGAGAAAGCAAGCCGCCGACTTGCACAGTCTCAGGAAAAACAGAACAAAATTTCTCCGGCCATCAGTAACTACAGCAGGGCGGCAGAGGCAGAACCCGGGCCTTCCAGAACCCGTTCCGTTAATTCCAATGATGCGGCACGGCTTTCATCAGCTTCCCCTGAAATGAAGGCAGAAGCCATTCAGGACAATATCCGGATCAGTGAAAAGGAAAATGACCGGGCAGATCTTGCCATGAGCTACAGCCAGATGGCAGATGTGAATATCAGGCAGAAAAACGTCCAGATGGCGGAAGAAAATTTAAACAATGCCTATAAAATTTCCAAAAAAGAAGCTCCGCAGCAGGCCCTGGAAATCAACCGGAAGCTGACGGATTTTTATGTTGAGAATAAAAAATTCGATAAAGCCATTGAAGCCAAAAAGAAAGTCTTAAAAGAAGCATTTGTGAAAGGGAATTCCAAGAAAGAAGTGGAGCAGATCCAGGAACTGGCCGATATTTACATCAGGAAAAACGATACACAAGGTGCCATTGGCTTATTTAAAAAATCATACAGCATTGCCTTGGAGAAAGGCCATACCTTGGAAGCGCAGAAAAGTGTCAGGAAACTCGACAGCCTTTTTGATGTTTCCGGAAATACCGGTGCTTCCGTCCGGCTGTACCGGGATTTTCTGGGGAAACTTCCTGAGCTGGTCGCCAAGGACAGAAGCCTGGTGGACAATAAGATCCTTGAAGATACGGAACAGCGGATTACCCAGCTGGAAAAAGAAAAAACACTTAAAGATGAACTGATCCGCAAGAAAAATATTTTCAATTACGGACTGATTGCTGCCTTGATAATTCTGATCATCCTGGTTGTCTTTATTTTCAGGACTCTGAAAAAGGTACAGGTCAGGAACAAGAAAATCGCCTTACAGTCGCTACGCCGTGAGATGAACCCGCATTTTATCTTTAACAGTTTAAACAGTGTAAACCATTTTATCTCAACCAATAATGAACTGGAAGCTAATCAGTATTTAACAAGGTTCTCAAAGCTTATGCGCGGCGTCATGGAAAATTCTACCGAAGATTTTATTCCCTTCCGGCAGGAACTGGACCTGCTTCAGAATTACCTGGCACTGGAAAAAACACGTTTTACCGATAAATTCGATTATGAAATTGATGTTGATGAACATTTAAATACCCAAAGCCTGAAGGTTCCCGGCATGCTCGTACAGCCGTTTCTGGAAAATTCAATCTGGCACGGTCTGCGTTACAGAACCACCAAAGGGTTTCTGAAGCTGAGCTTTAAAAAAGATAAACAGCATTTGATAATCAGGATCGAGGATAACGGAATCGGGATTGAGGAAAGCAGAAAACAAAAAACAGAGCACCAGAAAACACGCGAAGGCCGCGGCATGAAAAATACGCTGGAAAGGATCTCGCTTCTCAATAATCTGTACAAACAGAATATTGAATGCAGAATCACAGATAAAAAGACCGAACCGGGCGTTTCGGTAGAAATAAGCTATAAACTCTAGAAAGCTAATTCAACATTAAGTTTTACCTAATTAATAAATCCTTTTTCCTAAAACCTGATATAATGAAAATACAATCCGTAATCGTAGACGACGAAAAAATGGCAAGGGATGTCTTAAGGAACTATCTCACCAAATACTGTCCGCAGGTTGAGATTATAGGCGAGGCTGAAAATATCAAAGAAGCCGTTCCGCTGATTTCCGAAAAGCGCCCACAGCTTGTTTTTCTGGATGTGGAAATGCCTTTCGGGAATGCTTTTGACGTACTGGAAGCTACCCGTGAGTTTTCTTACGAAACCATTTTTATCACTGCATTTTCACAATATTCACTGCAGGCTTTAAATAAGTCTGCAAGCTATTATATTTTAAAACCGATTGATATCCAGGAACTCATTGCAGCCGTGAATAAAGCAGCGGAAAGCATTGAAAAGAAAGAAGAGCTTAACCGCAACAAAATCCTCCTCGAAAACCTGAAACTGAGACCTGAAAAACAACAATTAATTTTGCCGACTTTGCAGGGTTTTGATGTGGTAAAGACAGAAGACATCATCAGGCTTCAGGCAGACGGGAATTTTACGCAGGTTTACCTTACTGACGGCTCAAAGAAAATGGTCTGCCGTTTTTTAAAGCACTTCGATGACCTGCTGGAAAAACCGTTTGTCAGGGTTCACCGTTCGCACATCATTAATACCGGTTTTGTGAAATCCTATCATAAAAGCGGAACCGCCACCTTGTCAGACCATACGGAAATTGAAATCTCCGGAAGTTTTAAAGAAGATTTCCTGAAAGTCTTTTCCTGATATAAAAAATATCTTACAGATAATGAAAGTTAAACATCAATTTAAGGCATCATTTTTGAAGTTTACGGTACCACATCAATAGGTCTGTTATGAAAATACTGAAAAAAATTGCGATCCCCGTTTCACTGGGTATTTTAGGGTTGATTATCTTAAACTCATGTTCCGTAGGCATTCCTGACGGCGCAACGGCTGTAAAGGATTTCAATGCTGACCGTTACCTGGGAAAATGGTACGAAATTGCCCGTTTTGATTACAGATTTGAAAAAGACATGGATAATGTAACAGCTACTTATTCCAAAAATGAAGACGGAACCATACGCGTTGCCAACCGGGGTTACAACTATGTGAAAAAAGAATGGAAAGAATCTGTAGGCGAGGCGAAATTTGTAAATGACCCGACAGAAGCCAGGCTGAAAGTCTCATTCTTCAAACCGATCTGGGCAGGATATAACGTAATTGATATCGATGATAATTACCAGTATGCTCTGGTTGTAGGAAACAGTGTGAAATACATCTGGATCCTTTCAAGAACAAAAGAAATTCCGGAAACCATCAGGCAGAGATTTCTTGAAAAGGCAAAAAGTCTCGGCTATAATACGGGCGAGCTGATCTGGGTAAAACATAACTAGATCATTATCAGAAGCTAATTATTCTAAAAATAATAATACAAAGTCTGTCATTCCATAAAAAATCTAAAGCATTTTTAGCAATAGGTTCCGATGGAATGACAGACTTTATTTTTTTAGTTTAAACGCTTATATTCTTTCCATTCCTCAAAACGGTAATCAATGACCTGTTTCATCAGGTCGTAGTTTTCGTACGTATCCTCGATGTGGTAGAACGTTTCATATTCATAGTCGTTTTCTTCAGCCTTGGTGTCAAAAAGATTCACGTAATCATCGGCAAATGAGCTGAACCTGTTTCCGAAATCCGTATCATCTTTATAGTAGTCTTTTGCAAAGCTGTTTCCCATGGTATTCAAATCATGCTCGGAAAACTTTCCGTCCATGGCATCCATCACAAATTCAGCACCTGTAATTTCCCTGCGCTTTACGATTTCTATTTCTTCCGGGACATCTTCTTTCAGTTCATCAGAAATCAAATCCTTATCAATGCACCAGTTCAGGAACATACCCGTGTGGGTTGCACCGTTTTTCCCGGGAAGTTCTGCCGGAAAATCACCTCCGTAATGCCATGAAGCATCATCATATGTAGACATATTTAATTATAGTTTTAAACAATTTATGTCAAAAATATAAAAAATCAATTTATATTGTCCGGCAAAGAGAATTTCCCGTCATTTGTAAAAGAATTTTTTTCGAACATTACGATATGAAAAATGCTGTTCTGATTACCATTGGTGACGAAATCCTTTCAGGAAATACGATAGATACCAATTCCAATTTTATTGCTTCGGAGCTTAAAAACATAGGCATACAGGTTTCGCAGATCCTTACCATTTCAGATGAGGTAAATACCATCAAAAAAACAATAGAGTCTGCTTTTGAAACCGGGGATTTAATTATCACTACGGGCGGCTTGGGCCCGACACGGGACGATAAAACCAAAAAAGCCATTGCTGAATTTTTCAATGATGAAATTGCCCTGGATGAGGTTACCTTTAGCCATCTGAAAGCTTACCTGGAAAAACGCGGTCGCCTGGAGATCCTGGAGCGAAACCGCGAGCAGGCTTTTGTGCCTACAAAATCTACGGTTTTCCAGAACCATTTCGGGACGGCACCCTGTATGATGATGGAGCAGGACGGGAAACTGCTGTTCAGCCTTCCGGGTGTTCCTTATGAAGTGAAGCCGCTCATTAAAGACCAGATTATTCCTTATCTGCATAGTAAATTCAGCCTGCATTATATTTCAGCAAGGATTGTATCGGTAGTCGGGATTCCGGAAAGTATTCTGGCAGATACCATTGAAGGCTGGGAACTGGCTTTGCCTGAAAACATTGCTTTGTCCTATCTTCCGGTAGGCACCCGTGTCAAGCTGAAACTTACGGCAACCGGTGAAAATGAGCCTTTCCTGGAGCAGCAGCTGGAAGATGAAATCCGGAAACTGCTCCCTCTGATCAGCGGCCATGTGATTGCCACCTCCGGGGATAAAATTGAAAAAATCCTGGCAGAAATCTTATCGGAAAGAAAGCTGACAATTTCTACGGCAGAAAGCTGTACCGGCGGAGAGCTTGCGAAAATGCTTACGGCAAATCCCGGCAGTTCATCTTACTACACCGGCGGAATTGTAGCGTATGCAACAGACCGGAAAATAGAGATCTTGAAAGTTAAAAAGGAAACTGTTGACGAATTTACCGTGGTCAGTGAGCAGGTGGCCACAGAAATGGCAGAAGGCTGCCAGCGGTTATTTGATACCCGTATAGCGCTGTCTACCACCGGAGTCGCCGGGCCCGGAAAAGGGGAAGACGGCAAAGAGGTGGGGACGGTCTTCTACAGCATCAGGATTGATGATCAGGTCGTGACTTCAAAATTATTCCTGCCGCATCTTGAAAGGCCGGATTTTATGTATTTTGTTTCACAGAAAGTTCTTCAGGATCTGGTATCGCTGTTGATCGGTAACTGATCGTTTACAGTTTTATCCCGATATCAGTAAGAAGAACCAGAATGTGAAAGAAGCTGCTGTTTCCTGCTGTTTTATAAATTCTATTGCTGAACGTAACAAATTTTAAAAAGTATATACTTATTGTATAAATTGTAATTATAATGAAAAAACTAACGCTTTCCCTGCTTTTACTTGCCGGGATCTATTCACAGAATGTGAGCGCCCAGTCTACAGACAACGGTCTGGATATTAGCCTGATGGATAAATCCGTTCGTCCGCAGGATGATTTTTATAACTTTGTAAGCGGAACATGGATGAAAACCGCCAAGATTCCTTCCGATAAACCAACCTGGGGAAGCTTCAATAAACTGGCAGACGATACGGACAACAACTCCATGACCATTCTGAACTCTCTTCTGAAAGACAAGTTCGCAGCCGGAACAGAAGGTAAAAAAATTCAGGACCTGTATGCAACGTACATGAACATGCAGAAGAGGAATGCCGACGGGATCAAGCCGATCCAGGCAAACCTGAATAAAATCGATGCCATTAAAAACCTTACTGACCTTCAGAATTATTTAACTTCCGTAACCAAAGACGGTGAAAATACATTCTACGGTTGGGGTGTGGATGCAGACCTGAAAGATTCTAAAATGAATGCGGTGTACTTAGGTAACGCATCACTTGGTTTGGGAAGAGACTACTATCAGAAAGTCAATGAAAAAAATACGGAAGCCCTTGCAGAATATACAAAGTATGTAGCTTCCATGCTGAAAGAATTAGGCTATAAAAATGCTGATGCAACCGCAAAAGGAATTGTGGATTACGAAAAAAGCATTGCACAGACCTATCTTACCAACGAGCAGAGCCGGGACAATACCCTTCAGTATAACCCTGAGACCATGGCACAGCTTTCAGGACTGGTTAAAAATGTTGACCTTCCGGGCTACCTTAAAAAAGTTGGGGTAAATGCAGATAAAGTAATCATCGGGGAACTTGGATATTACAAAAACCTGGATAAATTTATCAGTACGAAAAATCTTCCGGTTATCAAAGATTACCTTAAATTCCATATGGTTCACGGAAGTGCATCTTATTTAAGCGAAAAACTGGGCGATACCAAATTTGCATTCTACGGTAAATATTTAAGAGGCCAGCAGGAGCAGAGAGCCCTGAACAAAAGAGGGTATGAGCTGATCAACGGGAGTTTAGGTGAAGCTTTCGGAAAATTATATGTTGATAAATACTTCCCGGCAGAAGCCAAAGCGCAGATGGTGGAACTGATCGACTATTTAAAGAAAAGTTTTGCCGTGCACATCAACGGTCTTGCCTGGATGTCTTCCACCACGAAGGTAAAAGCCATGGAAAAACTGAATAAGTTTACGGTAAAAGTTGCTTATCCGGACAAATGGAAAGATTATTCAAAACTGGATATTGTTCCTGAATCCAAAGGAGGAAACCTGTATTCCAACCTTCAGAATATTACAGAATGGCAGTACAATAAAGACCTGGCTAAAATCGGGAAACCGGTGGATAAGACAGAATGGGGAATGACTCCGCAGACGGTGAATGCGTACTACAATCCGGTAAACAACGAAATCGTTTTCCCTGCCGCGATCCTTCAGCCGCCGTTCTTCAATCCTAAAGCAGATGCTGCCGTTAATTTTGGTGGAATCGGTGCGGTAATCGGTCACGAAATGAGCCACGGATTCGATGATTCAGGGGCGCAGTTTGATGCAGACGGGAACCTGGTAGACTGGTGGACTCCGGAAGACAAAGCCAACTTTGAGAAAGCAACAAAAGCACTGGCTTCACAATATGATAAATATGAGCCGGTAAAAGGAACCACCGTAAACGGAACCTTTACCAACGGTGAAAATATTGCCGACTTAGGGGGCGTGAATATCGCTTATGATGCCTTACAGATGTATCTGAAAGACAAAGGAAATCCTGGAACAATCAGCGGTTATACACAGGATCAGCGGTTCTTTCTGAGCTGGGCAACTGTTTGGAGAACGCTGTCAAGCGAGAAATACATGGTAAACCAGGTGAAAACAGACCCGCACTCTCCGGGGTATTTCAGAAGTTTCGGTCCTTTAACAAACGTTGATGCCTTCTACAAAGCATTTGATGTTAAGGAAGGAGACAAACTGTATAAAAAACCGGCAGACAGAATCAAAATCTGGTAATACAATACCGTAATGAAATAATAGACCGCTCAGCAATGAGCGGTTTTTTTATGAAAAACAAAAGGCAAAAACCGTTGGGTAGCTTGTGCAGAGAATGATTAAATACCTGTTTTAGATACCAGATTTTTACCATTAATCATTTATCAGTGATAACTAATCATCATATTTCGTATATTTGATAAGTTGTGTAAATCAAAATTATATTTAATGAAAAAGATAAATATCGGAATACTGGCCTTATCCGGGCTTGTATTTTTAAATTCATGTGGTGCATCAAAAACGGCCAGTCAAAAGCCTGAACCTATTAAAGAAGTAGTTACGGAGACGGTGAAAAAAGAAGAAATAAAAGAAGAGGGAATTAATCTGTCGTACATGGATAAAAGCGTCCGCCCGCAGGATGACTTTTTCAGCTATGTCAACGGAAACTGGGTGAAAACCACGCAGATTCCTTCTGATAAAGCAAGCTGGGGATCCTTTAATGCCCTGAGAGAAAATGTAGACGATTCTTCTCTGGATATTTTAAATAAAATTTTATCCGAAAATTATACCGCAGGTTCCGAGGGACAAAAGATCCAGAACCTGTATGCCTCTTTTATGGACGTTGATAAAAGAAATGCAGAAGGCCTGGCTCCGATAAAAGGAGACCTGGCAAAGATTGATGCTATCAAAAACCTGAACGACCTTCAGAAATATCTCCTGGAAGCCACGAAACTGGGTGATAACTCATTCTACGGCTGGAGGGTAGGCGCAGATATGAAAAATTCCAAGATGAATGCCGTCTATCTTGGCGGTCCTGATCTTGGTTTGGGAAGGGATTACTACCAGAAAGTAAATGAAGCCAATACCAAAACATTAGCAGAGTACCAGGCGTATGTCGGGAAATTATTCGGCGTTTTAGGATATAAAAATGCTGATGCTGCTTCAAAGAATGTTGTTGATTTTGAAAAACAGCTGGCCAATTACCTGCTGACGCTTGAGCAGAACAGGGATGCAAACCTAAGGTACAATCCGAAAAATGTATCGGAACTTCCTGCTTTGGTCAAAAACATCAATCTGGCAAAATACCTGAAAGAAGCCGGTGTAAATACCGATAAAGTCATTGTCGGGGAGCTGAAATATTATCAGAATATGGACTCGTTCCTGACACAGAAAAACCTTCCTCTGCTGAAAGATTATCTGAAATACCATTTGATTAACGGCAATGCAAGCAACCTGGATGAAAAACTGGAACAGGTTAGGTTTGATTTTTATTCCAAATACCTTCAGGGGCAGAAAGAACAGCGTCCGATGAACAAAAGAGGCCTTTCTCTCGTAAACAGCGTTCTCGGGGAAGCGTTCGGTAAACTTTATGTTGAGAAATACTTTACGCCTGAAGCGAAACAGCAGATGGAAACCTATATTGATTACATCCTGAAATCATTCAAGACCCATATTGATGATATGGACTGGATGTCTCCGGCTACCAAAGTAAAAGCACAGGAAAAATTATCCAAGTTCACGGTAAAAATCGCGTATCCCGATAAATGGAAAGACTACAGCGAGCTTAAAGTAGAAGCCCCGAAACAGGGAGCTACATTATACTCCAACCTTCAGAATGTTTCAGCATGGCAATACCAGAGAAGCCTTGATAAAGTAGGGAAACCTGTTGACAGGACAGAATGGGGGATGACTCCGCAGACGGTGAACGCCTATTACAGCGGTTCAAATAACGAAATCGTTTTCCCGGCAGCCATTCTTCAGCCTCCGTTTTATAATCCCAAAGCCGATGCTGCCGTGAATTTCGGTGGAATCGGGGCGGTAATAGGCCACGAGATTTCCCACGGTTTTGATGACAGCGGATCACGGTTTGACGGCGACGGTAACCTGAACAACTGGTGGACCGATGAAGACCGTAAGAACTTTGATGCAAAAGTGGGGCAGCTGGCAGCACAGTACAGCGCTTACGAGCCGGTAAAAGGAAGTTTTGTCAACGGTAAATTCACCAGCGGTGAAAACATCGGCGACCTGGGCGGAGTAGCGGTGGCGTATGACGCACTTCAGATGTACCTTAAAGATCACGGAAATCCGGGACCGATCAGCGGATTCACGCAGGACCAGCGGTTCTTTATGAGCTGGGCAACGGTCTGGCGTACAAAATCCACAGACCAGTACATGACCAACCAGGTAAAGACGGATCCGCATTCCCCGGGTGCATTCAGGGCTTTCGGGCCGTTGGTGAACCAGGATGGGTTTATAAAAGCATTCGATATCAAACCGGGAGATAAAATGTATAAGGCTCCTCAGGACAGGATAAAAATCTGGTAAACCGGATTCAAAATTTTCAGAATTTAAAAACGCATCAGAAACGGTGCGTTTTTGTTTTATTTTCCATAGCTTAGTAAAAGGATAAAATATTAATATGATTGATATTTTAACGGATTATTAAATATTTTAATAAAAACCTTGACAAAATTTTTTATGTTACAGTTTTTTTTTAAATTTAAACATTGGATTGGTCAGCTATTTGATGCTGATAAAAACGATTCACACCAACTTATAACATCTCAAAATAACAATAATATGGCAATGTTTAATTATGGCGTTGGCGGAAACGAAATAAAAGTGGACGCTAATGAAGCTATTCAGAACATACAGGAAAATAAATCGCTGATCGTAAGCCAGCTTACTACCGACGAATCTTATGTACCTGAAATTGTGACCGGCTTAAAAACAATGGATGACGTCTTCAGGCATTTCCAGCCTTCTGTAAGTGTGCAGCACGAAACGGAAGACGGCAATGTGGTGGAAGAAGAGTTCCGTTTTCAGAGTCTCGGCGATTTCACTCCGAAAAGTCTTACCCAAAAATCAGATTATTTACAGCAGCTCAGCATGGAACAGGAACAGTACAACAAGATTGTACGCCAGCTGAAAACCAATAAAATTCTTCGGAATATGCTGGAAAATGACCAGACACGGGCGGCGTTTGTCGAAGTGTTAAAAGAAGTGGCTCAGGAACTTGAAAAATAATCTAAAGACGTTAAATTAATCATGGACAGTAAATTACAGGCAGCTGAAAACCAGCAACAGCAGGGACAGCAGCAACATGCAGGTCAGCCAAAAGGTAATCCGGTTGCCGAACTCAATAAAATAGGAGGTTTTGGTTTTGTAGAATCCGTTGTAGACGGCATCGCCAATATGAACCCTACCAGGAAAGCAAGAAAAGAGATTTTTCTTACCGACAGCAATAAAGCAGAAGAACGGAAGGAGCTGCTTCAAAAAATAAACCTTTGGGTAGACCTTCTGGAAGGAAACGAATCTGCAGATAAAATGGCAGATATGTGTAAAAATAAAGCACAGTCCGCAGAACAGAATTTAAAGCTCAACCTTAAAAATACACTTGATACCGTTCGTGAACTGGAAACCAACTACAGAACGGTTGCCCAGTTTTACAAAAATACCGAACTGGATAAAGTGGATAACGTAAGCATCGTCAATGCAAGCCTTAACCAGGTTTCAGACCTTGACAACCCTGTTTTCATCGATGCAATCTCGGAAGAATTTAAGAATTACTATGACCGTCTTGATCTGAGGGATAATTATTCCATCCTTGCGATCCCCGGATATCTGGGATCCAATAAAGTGATCGAAAAATGGGCAAAGATCTGTAACGAGAACAAAGTGATGATGGTTACGGATTTTGCAAACCTTGATAAGCCTGATGACGTAGTAGACTTATTCCACTCAGCAAATCTTACAGGCGGTGAGCTTCACAGAAGTAATGTGATTATGACGTGTAACTGGCTGGTAGGCCGTGGAAAAGCAGAAGAAATAGGAGAGGAGGAGAATGTTGAGCTTCCGCCTTCCACTTCACTGGCAGGAAAAATCCATAAAACACTGATGTCCCAGGTAGCGGCAGGTAAAAAGCACGGGAACATCAACGAAGTGGATGCCGTAAAATTCGAGCTTAAAAAGAGCGAAATCTCCCAACTGGAAAAAATGGGACTGGTTCCTATGGTAAATGAGTATGGGAAAATCATGGCATTCTCTGCAAAAACCTTGTTTACAGGAGATAATATCGGCCTTCAGACCTATTCCGTAGTCCGTGTATTCGATTATGTAACCAAAGTACTGCTGGATTTCCTGAACAGAAGAGCGTTCGAAAACTGGAATGCTAAAAATGAAGATGATTTGAGAAGACAGGTAGTTCAGTTCCTGGATAACATCAAAGGGCCGGATAAACTGATCGAAAAATTTAAGATCGTGCGATTCGAGCAGGACAGGGTCAACAAAGACCGTGTATGGCTGGATATCCGTTTAACCCCTTATTTTCCTACCAAAAGTTTTGTGATTAAACTTGACGGACACAAAGGAGATGACGGGAACGAATGGGATGCAGAATATACTCAGGAATAAAAAATATTTATCAACAATAAAAAAAGACCGATGCACTTTACATCGGTTTTTTTCTACCAAATCATTAAAATTATAACGATGAAAAGAAAGCTGCTGTACTTTATACCGGTACTTTTCATGACTCTTTCAGTAAGCTGCGAAGATAAAAAACTCCACAACGAGCATAAAATTGACCTCTTTGCCAATGAAAGGCAGGAAGGAACCGCTTATGTTATGGATGAGCAGGAATGTTTTAACGCCAGTGATATGGTGGTTTCTGCTTCGGATGTAAAACTGGCAGACAGTTCCTCCGGACGCGGCCCGTCTGTTTTTATCTATAAAATTGCTTCAGGACAGGTGTTGAAATCGAACAGGGATTCTGTTGTTGTTTTTCCGCTTCAGATACTGTCTAACCAAAGACTGAAATTGAAAAAAGATTTCATGTACATGTATCTTAAAAAGCTGGAAGGCTATCCTTTTATTGCCAAAGAAAAAAATCTGAAATACCAATGGCTGAAAACGGCGCCGGTTTATTCCGTAAAGAAAGAAGAGTAAATTATCTTATCTTTGCAGGCATAAATGAGATGGCTTTTTGGAAAAGACAAAAGAAGATTCAAACTTTAAGCAGATAGGCATTAAACTTCTGGCCTGGTATAAAATAAATGCCAGGGACCTGCCGTTCAGGCAGACCAGGGATCCTTATAAAATCTGGATCTGTGAAATTGTTTTCCAGCAGACCAGGATCAGCCAGGGGCTCGGGCATTACAATAATTTCGTCGGAAGATTTCCGGATGTACAAACTCTGGCAGATGCGGAAGAAGATGAGGTTCTTCTGTATTGGAAAGGATTGGGCTACTATTCAAGAGCCATCAATATTCATAAGGCTGCACAGCAGATTATGAATGAGTATAACGGAACTTTTCCGGATCAGTATGAAGAGATTTTAAAGCTGAAGGGCGTAGGAAAGTATACGGCAGCAGCCGTTTCCAGCATTTGTTTTGACGGTAAGATGCCTGCTGTTGACGGTAATTTTTACCGGGTTCTCAGCCGTATTTTTGCTGATGATTTTGATATTTCAGGGTCCCGCGCGTTTACCTATTTTTCAGAATTGGCCCAGTTGGTCCTTCCTGAAAATGTCGGGGACTTTAACCAGGCGATGATGGACCTGGGTTCGGAAATCTGCAAACCGAAAAATCCGCTCTGTCATGAATGCCCGTTGCGTGAAGACTGCCTGGCTTTCTCATTAAACAGGGTTTCGGAATTTCCGGTAAAAACAAAGAAAGCAAAGGTTCAGGATCTTCATCTCAAATATTATTTTGTTCACAGAAACGGACAGTTTTTAATCCGGCAGAGGAAAGATGATTTCATCTGGAAAAAGCTGTTTGAGTTCCCTGATGAAATTCCGGAAGAGCTGATGCCTTTTATCCGGAGCGTAAGAACCATGCAGCATAAGCTTACCCATAAAAACCTGAGCCTGGAAATTTTTAATGTTGAAATAGATTCACAATCGGTCTGGGACCGCTTTGCTGCTGAAAACCAGTATATCATTACCGATGATGCAGGATCTCAAGAAAAGTCATTTCCGAAACCGCTGGAAAATTATATCCGGAGCAGGAGTGAAGAACTGTTTTTTTAATTAATGACAGATGAGCTTTGAAGAATTTCCAATCTGAATATTTTACATTTCATACAGAATATAATTTAAATGGATCACAAACTTTGCCTGAAGACAGGTCTGAAGCCTCTGACCGGGATTTAAACCCGCTGAAATCCTGAAATTTGTCTCCTGAAATCTGAAATCTAATTTGTACTTTTGCAAAATGTTTAAAAATGCCCTTTTTATTTTTGCAGCCCTGCTTCTGGTATCCTGCGGAAAAGATTCTGTACCGAAGCCTTACGGGGAACTCCGGCTGGAATATCCGGCACCGAAATACCAGAAATTTGAGAACAGTTGTTCCTATACTTTTGAATACTCTGATTTTGCAAAAATGACAGATGCCAAAAAGCCCTGCTGGTATTACCTGAACTATCCCAAAATGAAAGCCAAGATTTTTGTAACGTATTATCCGATACAGAATGATTTTGCCGATCACATCCGGGAAGCTGAAAAAATGGTGTATGAGCATACCATTAAAGCAAGCGCCATTGATACCAAGTCTTTTGAATATCCTGATAAAAAAGTCTACGGAAACTTTTATGAACTGAAGGGGCAGAGTGCCTCCAACCTGCAATTCTATATTACAGACAGTACAAAACATTTCGTAACGGCTTACTTATATTTTAACACTAGGCCGAAGCCTGATTCCCTGGCTCCCGCGGTGGATTATATCAAAAAAGATATGAAGCACCTGCTGGATACCTTTGAATGGAAAAATTAATTTACTTTTAATATACTTTGAAAATAATATGAAACTTTTAGTTGTAGGAAGTGTTGCATTTGATGCTATTGAAACGCCGTTCGGCAAAACAGATAAAATTTTAGGAGGTGCCGCTACCTATATCGGGATCACCTCATCCGTTTTAGGGGTAAAATCCGGAATTGTTTCTGTAGTGGGAGGAGATTTCCCGCAGGAGCATCTTGATATGTTCACAGACAGGGACATCAATATTGAAGGGATTGAGATCGTAAAAGAAGGAAAGACCTTTTTCTGGTCCGGAAAATATCACAATGATCTCAATACAAGAGATACTTTAGCAACAGAAGTCAACGTCCTGGAGAACTTCGACCCTAAGATTCCTGAATCCATGCAGGATGCAGAAATTCTGCTGTTGGGGAACCTTCATCCTGGCGTGCAGCTTTCAGTGCTTGAAAAAATGCACAACCGCCCGAAGCTTGTTATCCTGGATACAATGAATTTCTGGATGGACAGCGCCTGGGATATCCTGATGGATATGATTGCAAAAACCGATGTTATTACCATCAACGATGAAGAGGCAAGACAGCTTTCGGGAGAATATTCTCTGGTAAAAGCAGCGAAGAAAATCCATGATATGGGCCCTGAATATGTAATTATCAAGAAAGGGGAGCACGGTGCCCTGCTTTTCCATGAAGATAAAGTATTTGCCATCCCAGCACTTCCGCTGGAAGAAGTGTTCGATCCTACCGGAGCCGGAGATACGTTTGCCGGAGGCTTTGCAGCATATCTTGCCAAAAAAGGGAAAACTGATTTTGAAACCATGAAATCTGCATTGATCGTAGGTTCTGCAATGGCTTCTTTTACGGTAGAGAAATTCGGGACGGAGAGAATCCAGGAAGTAAATGAAAAGGATATGTTTGAAAGATTGAGACAGTTTAAAGAACTGACAACTTTTGATATAGAACTCCAGTAACTCCTTCTTTTTAAGAAATATTTATAATAAAAAATTTAGTGTAATTCATTAAGAATTCTAAATTTGCAACTTGTTTAAAATAGTAAAATGACAAATAAACTTAAGATCACTTTTCTTTTTGGAATTTTCATCATGATGATGGGGGCCAATACCATGAAAGCCCAGCTGAAACAGGGAGATCTCATCGATGGTATTGCAGCGGTAATCGGTGATGAAATTGTTTTGGAATCTGATGTGAATGAGCAGATGAATTATGCAAAACAGCAGGGAGCTTCCAATATTGATAAGTGTGAGTTTCTGGAAAATCTTCTGAACAATAAACTTCTGGTATATGAAGCCAGAAAAGATACGTTGATTGAAAACCGTTCTGCAGCAATTAAAGAGCAGGCTAATGCAAAATACCAGCAGCTTCTTTCCCAGTTTCCGGATGAAAAAGCAATGCTGACGGCCTATAAGTTCAGAAACGGGTATGAAATGAAAAATGCGATTGAGAAAATCGATATCGACCAGTATTACGGACAGGCCAAATACCAGAGAATTACCGAAAAGGCTGATGTTACACCCAACGAGGTAACCGATTTCTATAATCAGTATAAAGCACAGCTTCCTGAGATTAAGGATGAAGTGTCTTTGTCCCAGATCATGATGTTTCCCAAGCTGACGGAAGCCCATAAGCAGGACCTGGTCAACAGGCTTAATAAAATCAAGAAAGATATACAGGGAGGCGAAACTTTTGAAAGCCAGGCGAGGATTTATTCTGAAGATCCGGGATCCGCTTCCAACGGCGGTCTGATGAAGAACATTTCAAAAGGACAGATGGTAAAACCTTTCGAGGCGGCAGCACTGAACCTTCAGGAAGGGGAAATATCAGAACCTGTAGAAACGGAATTCGGGTATCACATTATCCAGCTGGTAAAAAAATCAGGAAAGATCTACGAAGCAAAGCATATTCTTCTGATGGCAACGCCTACGGATGATGAAGTGAAAACGGCAAGAGTAAAGCTGGACAGTATCAAAGGACTTGTTCAGAGCGGTAAAATAACTTTTAAAGACGCAGCCTTTAAATTCTCAGATGATAAAAGAACCAAGTTCAATGCCGGGGTTATTCCGGGAGCTGACGGTTCCAATAAAATTGAAAGAGAAACCGTTCCCGGAACCATCAGCTACGAGCTGGCCGGTTTAAACAAAGGGGATATTACCAATGCTTTTGATGATGAAGATGAAAGAAAGAGAAAAGTGGTGAAGATTGTAAAAGTTGAAGATGTAATTCCTGCACACCAGATTACGCTGGAAACCGATTATGACCGGATCAAGCAGATGGCACTCAACAAAAAGAGAAATGAAATGGTTGAGAAGTTTGTCAGTTCAAGGCTCCCGACCACATTTATTTCAATCGACGGTCGTTATGATACATGTAATCTTAAAGGAAGCTGGAAGAAAGATTCAGTTAAGAAATAAAACCAAAACCTTCAGAATATACCTGAAGGTTTTTTTATGCCTTAAAGTCCCGTTACATCGTAGTTTTTAGTATTTTTACGGCATGAGCAATTTTATAGATTTTAATTCGGCTAAAAAACTTCACGAAATGCAGCAAAGTCAAAATAGAATTACGCAGCTGTTCAGTATTCAGTATCCGGTAATCCAGGCAGGAATGATCTGGCATTCCGGCTGGAAGCTGGCCTCAGCGGTTTCCAATTGCGGAGGCCTTGGCCTGATTGGTGCCGGCAGTATGTATCCTGATATCCTCAGGGAAAATATCCGGAAATGCAAACAGGCCACCGATAAGCCTTTCGGTGTTAACGTGCCGATGCTCTATCCCAATCTGGATGAAGTCATTCAGATCATTCTGGAAGAAGGCGTGAAAATTGTCTTTACCTCTGCCGGAAACCCGAAAACTTATACGGAAACCCTGCAGAAAGAAGGATTAAAGGTTGCCCACGTGGTATCTTCTACAAAATTTGCCATGAAGTGTGAAGACGCTGGTGTTGATGCAATAGTAGCCGAAGGATTCGAGGCAGGAGGCCATAACGGGAGGGATGAAACCACAACATTCTGCCTGATTCCCAATGTGAAAAAACATATCTCAAAACCCCTGATTGCAGCCGGTGGAATTGCCCTCGGTTCGCAGATGAAAGCAGCTATGATTCTCGGAGCGGACGGCGTACAGATCGGGTCCCGTTTTGCGGCAACCATTGAAGCCAGCGCCCACGATAACTGGAAACAGAAAATTACGGAACTCCGGGAAGGTGATACCCATCTGACTTTAAAAGAACTCGCACCCGTAAGAATGGTGAAAAATAAGTTCTTTAATGAACTGGAAGATATTTATACAGCCGGAAGGAATAAAGACTCCCTGATCGCCTCTCTGGGCCGGGCAAGGGCAAAGCGCGGAATGTTCGAAGGTGATATGGAGGAAGGCGAACTGGAGATCGGGCAGGTTTCCGCTTTAATTGATGAAGTACTTCCTGTAGAAACGGTATTCCGGAATTTACTGGAAGAATTTAATGAGACAGGCAACCCCGGATTATAGTGAACTGTATTGATGGAAAGGAAAATCATTGATGTCAGAGGCAAAAAATTATATACTGAATACACCAATTTATTTAAAAACAGGCCGGTCCTGATCTTTCTGCATGATTCGTTAGGATGCACGCAGCTTTGGCGCGATTTTCCTGAACAACTGGCAACAGCGGTGCAATGTAATGTCCTTGTTTACGACCGTCTGGGATACGGTAAATCTTATCTGATGCTTACTCATGAAAGGGAAAACAATTACATGGAACTGGAAGCCGATGTGCTGAATGACCTTTTGGATATCCTGGGTGTAGAGGAAGCGATCCTTTTCGGCCACAGCGACGGCGGTACCATTGCGCTTATTACCGCAGCCAGATACCCTGAAAAAGTAAAAGCCGTAATCTGCGAAGCCGGACATATTTTCGTGGAAGATGTAACCGTAAAAGGAGTAAAAGAGTCCTTAACGGCTTATCAGACCACTAATCTTGCTGAACGCCTGGCAAAATACCATGGTGATAAGGTTGAAATGATCGTAAAAGCCTGGACGGAAATCTGGCTCAGCAAACAGTTCAGAAATTGGAACATTGAATCTCTTTTAAAAAAGATAAAGGCGCCGCTGTTATTTATACAGGGTGAAAAAGATGAATACGGAACACTGGACCAGGTAGAAAAAACAGTTTCCCAGGTAAGCGGAAGTGCAGAAAGTTTCATCATCCCGGAGGCCGGGCATACGCCGCATAAGGAAATGCCGGATGTGGTGCTGCAAAAATGTGCGGGCTTTATCAACAGGGTATAAAAACATATTATGATGCCTTCTGCATTATTGGAACTAATTTTATCGTAAAACCTTAGCGAATTTGTAAAAAAAATCTAATAATCTTATAAAAGTGAAATATTATTATTAGATTTGAATTGTCAATAATGACGGAACTAATAATATAGCTATGAAAAATTTAAAAAAAATTTCGAGAAATGAATTGAAAAAAGTTAATGGGGCAGGAGGAGAACCTGCAAGTTTTGATCTTGGCACAGGCGGTTGTGGTAGTTCATCATGGTGTGCTTGTGGATCAGTTACAATTGATTTGGGATTAGGCGGCGGACCGAAAGAAGAGTGTTGTGCTTGCCCTCCAAAAAAGATTAAGTAAAATTTTATTAATTTAATAATAATGAATGCCAGGTTTTCTTTTTCTTGGCATTTTTTATTTTATTATGAAAAATAAACTCTTAATACTCTCGCTTCACTTTATATTCTTAACAGTTTTCTGCCAGAAGAAAGTCATCATTTCTGTTAGAGATCAATCTGATAAAAAAGTTTCGCCCCAGAACATTATGATCGCTTCTGCTTGTGATAAAACATATATGAATAATTATACTGTTTTAGATTCTTCGAGACTTAAAGGAAATGAATTTTTATTTAACCTTAAATCCATCACAGATAATTTTCCGAGGCCTTATAAATTGGGAATTCCTCTGGAGAAAAATAAGAGTTATATAAATTCTGAAATTTTTTATCTTAAAGATTCAGATCAAACTGTAAAATTTGATTCGGACAATGGAGCTGTTAAATTTTCAAAACATAATCTACTTTATGATGAAATTTTAAAGTTCAATACTTTTTTTTCAAAAATAAACTCTGAAAAAAATATACTTAATCGTAAATATTATAATCTTATCAAAAGCACTGATAAAAAAGATGATAGTATAACATTACTTAAAAAGTCTTTTACTCAATTATTAAATAAAGAAAATTCTTTGTATGAAGCATATGTAAAGAAAAACCCAAAATCTTATGTGCTTTTCTGGAATTTGGTTTTTAAGGTTAATAATTATCAAATGATTTATGAAAATATTTTCAAAAGTTTTGATGATTCAATAACAAAGTCGCAGGTAGGAAATATCTTTTATGATAAGCTGATGACATTAAAATACTTTGACAATGGAAATGTTTTCCCACCAATGGAGGTCAATGGCAAAAAGGTTACATCAGCGTTAGGGAAAAAATATACTTTAATAGATTTCTGGTTTTCTTATTGCAAGCCATGCCTGGAAGAAATGCCGAAGCATAAATCCATATATGATATGTATAATAAGGATGGTTTTGAATATATCGGTATATCAACTGACAGAACTCAGGACATCCTTAATTGGCAGAAGGTAATAACTAAAAATAATTTGGTATGGCAAAACCTCATTGATGAAAATGGAATTGAAACAACAAAATTTCAGATTAAAAAGTTCCCGACTAATTTTCTCTTAGACTCACAAGGAAAAATCATTAAAAAAGATATATCCTCCGAAGAGCTTGAAACTTTTCTAAAAAATAATCTTTAATGAAATCCCTTGAGTTCATTGATAATATTCTCCCGCGCCTTAGCCTCATATTGACCTCTAAAATCCTCAGTCTTAAAAATACTTTCCAATGCCAGGAAATGGTTCAGGACCTTTTTCCTTCCCGGCTTATACAGCAAATCGGGATAAATGGAATATTCTTTTCTGATCTTTCTGGTATACTCAATATAGATTTCATGATCCTTTCCGAGAATCGAAAGATCAGCATCCAGAAGGTAATTCGTATCAGGGGCATCAGATTTCTGATGGGTTTTTGTAGCAGTAATCTGGTTGCAAATTCTTTCAATCGCATCATGAGGGATGTTTAGTTTTCGCAGGGCTGATGCAGCAAACTCCGCACTTTTTTCCTCATTTGATTTTGAAGTTGCCTCGTAAATTACATCATGGTAAAAAACAGAAAATGAGATCGCGGTAAAATTCCCGATCTTGTTTCTTACAGCATCGAGTTCAGCAAACATATGCTCCAGATGTCCGAGGTTGTGATAATGCCTGCCTTTCTCGGTATACTTTTTCTCAATATCAGACCATAAGCCTTCAACAAGACTTTTGTCTTCTGTGAATAAGAAACAGTTTTCAGAGAACCTTTCCTTTAAATTCATGAGTGTCGGTTTTAAATAAAAAAAGGAACTTTAAAAAGTTCCCTGATTTGCTTCGATGGCCTGTTTGAGTTCAGCCCAGCCGCCGCCGTTATGGCCGTCTTTTAAGCCTTGAGCATTTAAATATTCCAATGCTTTTCCGCTTCTGTTTCCGCTTCTGCAGAAGATTACTACCGGTTTTTCAAGGGATAGAATTTCATCCTGTCTGTCTTCCACTTCACCTAGCGGGATATTTTTGGCACCGTCTATATGTCCGTCCATTTCTAATTCCATAGGTTCGCGAACGTCGATTAATTCATAATTTCCTGATTTTAAAACTTCTGATAAAGACATGTTATATTAATATTTAAGGTTAGAACTTGGATTTAAATCATAAAAAAGAGCAATACAGCAATTCAATGATTCAAAGCCCAAACAAATTT
>Ga0265780_10000660_pt1 | contig 52341 bp, 36 predicted proteins | sample P1T30metagenome_FD_192432 | JGI IMG/M metagenome (GOLD analysis project Ga0265780, IMG submission 192432) | Plant litter microbial communities from East Loma Ridge, Irvine, California - P1 T30 | ecosystem: Environmental > Terrestrial > Plant litter > Unclassified | place: USA: California... | reverse complement strand
CCCGCACGGTGGGGTTTTGCAGCAAAAACGTGTCGAGGCGGGCCTTCACGGTGGCCAGGTATTCGGGGTTGCTGGGGCCTTTGTTCGAGCCGCTGGAGCCATCGGCGTGGTAGTCGGCGGCCGAGGGCCGGGAGTTAAAGTACTCGGGCTTATCGAACTTCTGGCCCACGTTGGCAAAGCCGACTACCCGGCCGTTGCGAACGATTTGGACGCCCTCGCCGTGGCCGGGCGAGAGCCGGGCCACCGCCCACACAATGGCCGGGTAGAGCACGCAGCACAGTACTAGTAGTACGGCCGTAAAGCGCAGGGCGGGAATGAGTTGGTTTTTCATGGTTGGTTTAGTCTATTTTCGTCTGTCATGCTGAGCTTGCCGAAGCATCTCTACCGCTTCATCCAAGTAGTTCAACGAAGCGGTAGAGATGCTTCGACAAGCTCAGCATGACGGACTTGACGATTCAAATTCTTTATAAAAACAGCCCCACCAGCAGGTCGATAACCTTGATGCCGATGAACGGCACCACGACCCCGCCGAGGCCATAAATGAGCAGGTTGCGGCGCAGCAGGGCCGACGCGCCGACTGGCGTGTAGGCCACGCCTTTCAGGGCCAGCGGCACCAGGGCCGGGATGATGAGGGCGTTGAAGATGACCGCCGATAGGATGGCCGATTGGGGCGATTTCAGGCCCATGATGTTGAGCGCACCCAGGGCCGGAATGGCGACCATGAACAGCGCCGGCACGATGGCGAAGTACTTGGCCACGTCGTTGGCGATGGAGAACGTGGTGAGCGTGCCGCGCGTCATCAGCAATTGCTTGCCAATTTCGACCACTTCGATGAGCTTGGTGGGGTCGTTGTCGAGGTCCACCATGTTGCCGGCTTCCTTGGCGGCCTGGGTGCCCGAGTTCATGGCCACTCCCACGTCGGCTTGGGCCAGGGCGGGCGCGTCGTTGGTGCCGTCGCCCATCATGGCCACGAGCTTGCCGCCCTGCTGCTCCTTGCGGATATACTGCATTTTGTCCTCCGGCTTGGCCTCGGCAATGAAGTCATCCACGCCGGCTTTTTCGGCAATGAACTTGGCGGTGAGGGGGTTGTCGCCGGTTACCATCACGGTTTTGATGCCCATGCGGCGCAGGCGCTCGAAACGCTCCTGAATGCCGGGCTTGATGATGTCCTGCAACTCGACCACGCCCAAAATGCGGTCGTTTTCGCTCACCACGAGCGGCGTGCCGCCGTTGCTGGCCACCGTCGATACGTGCTGGGTCGTCTCGTTGGGGAAGGGTTGGCCGGCCGCATTGGCCAGGGTGCGAATGGCTTCGGAGGCGCCTTTGCGCAGGCGCATGCCACTGGCCAAGGTTACGCCGCTGCTGCGGGTTTCGGCCGTGAACTTGATGGGCTCGCTGCCCCGCACGCGCTCTTGCAGGTACGCCTCGTCGAGGCGACGATTTTGGCGGGCCAGCTCCACGATGCTCTTGCCCTCGGGCGTTTCGTCGTGCAGCGAGGTCAGCACGGCGGCTTCTATCAGCTCGCCTTCGCTCACGCCGGGCGCGGGCCAAAAGTGCGTGGCCTTGCGGTTGCCGATGGTGATGGTGCCGGTTTTATCAAGCAGCAGCACGTCGATGTCGCCGGCCGTTTCCACGGCTTTGCCGCTCTTGGTGATGACGTTGGCCCGCAGGGCGCGGTCCATGCCCGCAATGCCGATGGCCGAAAGCAGCCCGCCAATAGTGGTCGGTATCAGGCACACAAACAGGGCGATAAACGAGGCCACCGCGATGGGCGTGTTGGCGTACCGGGCAAAGGGCTGCAAGGTCACGCACACAATCACGAACACCAGCGTGAAGCCCGCCAGCAGAATCGTGAGGGCGATTTCATTGGGCGTCTTTTGGCGCGATGCACCTTCGACCAGCGCAATCATCTTGTCCAAAAACGACTCGCCGGGCGCGGTGGTCACCAGCACCACGATGCGGTCGGAGAGCACCTTGGTGCCGCCCGTGACCGACGACTTATCGCCACCCGCCTCGCGGATAACCGGGGCCGACTCGCCCGTAATGGCCGACTCGTCGATGGTGGCGAGGCCCTCGATAATCTCGCCGTCGGTGGGGATGATTTCGCCGGCTTCGACCACGAACACTTGGCCTTTTTGCAGCTGCGCCGAGCTAACAGACTCGAATTTGCCGTTTTCGAGCCGCACTTTGGCGGGCGTGTCCTGGCGGGTTTTGCGCAGCGAGTCGGCCTGGGCCTTGCCCCGCGCCTCGGCAATAGCCTCGGCGAAATTGGCAAACAAGAGCGTCAAAAACAGCACGATAAATACCGTGAGGTTGTAGCCAAAGCTGCCCTGCGCGGCATCGGGCCGCAGCAGCAAGCCGATGGTGACGAACAGCATAACCACGGTGCCGACTTCCACGGTGAACATCACCGGGTTGCGGAACATAATGCGCGGGTCGAGCTTCACGAAGGCTTGCTTCGTAGCCTCGGCAACCAGCGCGGGTTGAAATAAGGATTGGGATTGGGTTGCCATTTTGAGGATTGTGCTAACGCGGCGCCTCACCCCTAGCCCCTCTCCGAAAAGGAGAGGGGGACTAGCTTCTAGTTTTTAGACTAGAGCTAGTGCAATCAAGGTGGCGCAACGAAAAGGCTAAAAACTAGAACTAGAGCTAGTTCCCCTCTCCTTTTCAGAGAGGGGCTAGGGGTGAGGCGCTACGCTCGCCGGGCCTACCCCGCGTACAGCGTGAAATGCTCGGCCAGCGGCCCCAGGGCGAGGGCGGGGAAGAAGGCCAGCGCGGCGATAATCCAAATCACGAAGAAGACCATGATGCCGAAGGTGCCCGTATCGACGCGCAGGGTGCCAGCACTTTCGGGGATAAATTGTTTGCGAGCTAGCAGGCCCGCGATGGCCACCGGCCCGATGATGGGCAGGTAGCGGGCCAGCACCATTACGATGCCCGTCGAGATGTTCCACCACGGCGTGTTGTCGCCGAGGCCCTCGAAGCCCGAGCCGTTGTTGGCAGCCGATGAGGTGTACTCGTAGAGCATTTCACTGAAGCCGTGGTAGCCGGGGTTGGCTAGCCAGCTGGCTAGCTCGGTGGGGCTGTTGGCGTAGAGGTGGGCGGCCATGGCCGTGCCCGTGAGGATGAGCAGCGGGTGCAACAGGGCAATAATGATGGCGATTTTCATCTCGCGGGCCTCAATCTTTTTGCCCAAAAACTCGGGCGTGCGCCCCACCATCAGGCCCGAAATAAACACGGCCACAATGATGAATACGAAGAAGTTGAGGAAGCCCACGCCCACGCCGCCGTAGAAAGCGTTGGTCATCATGCCAAGCAGCGCATCCATGCCCGAAAGGGGCGTGAGCGAGTCGTGCATGGCATTGACCGAGCCGTTGCTGGTAACGGTGGTTTGGATGGCCCAGAGCGCCGAGGCCGGCGCACCGAGGCGAATTTCCTTGCCCTCCATCGAGCCCAGCGCCTGGTTTACGCCCAGGTGGGCGATGGCCGGGTTGCCATGCATTTCGAAATACACGGTGGGCAGTTGCAGCAGCAGGTAGCCGGCCGTCATCACCCCAAACACCATATAGCCTAGTTTGGGGCGGCGCAGATAGAAGCCCAGGGCCAGCGCCATCGCGATGGGAATGAGGACGATGGCGCCGTTTTCGAGGGCGTTGGAGAGGTAGGTGGGGTTTTCGAGCGGGTGGGCCGAGTTCACGCCAAAAAAGCCGCCACCGTTGGTACCCATTTGCTTGATGCCGATGAGGGCGGCGGCGGGGCCGCGGCTCACGTTCACCGAGTCGCCCTGCACGGTCACTATCGGGGCTTTGGCGGCCCAGTTCATGGGCGTGCCTTGGAAGACCAAGCACAGCGCCAGCACCAGCGAGAGCGGCATGAGCACGCGGGTAATGCTCTTGAGGAAGTAGTCGTAGAAGTTGCCGAGCTTGTCGGTGGTGCCTTCTTTGAGGGCGTTGAAGACGACCACGCAGGCGGCCATGCCAGTGGCGGCGGTCACGAACTGCAAGAACATCAGGCAGAAAACCTGCGAGAAGTACGTTGCGCCCGACTCGCCCGAGTAGTGCTGCAAGTTGCAGTTGACCAAGAAAGAAACAGCCGTGTTAAACGCCTGGTCGGGCGACATGCTGGGGTTGTGGTCGGGGTTCAGGGGCAGGCTGCCCTGGGTGCAGAGCACGAACATGGCCCAGAAAAACCACACTAGGTTGATTGTCAGCAGCGCCACTAGATGTTGCTGCCAGGTCATGGGCTTGGCCGAGTCGATGCCGCCGAGGCGGAACAGCAGGCGCTCGAAGGGAGCCAGGAAATCAGACCAGCTTTTATCGCCCCGGTAAATGGTGGCCAAATAGCGGCCCAGTGGCACGGCCAGCAGCACCGTCGACAGGAAAATGACGAGGATGCCGAGAAGTTCTTTGTTCATGGAAGTAGCGGAGGCGGCGGTAGCAAAAGGCCGCCGGAATTAAAAATTCTCGGGTTTGAGCAGCACGTAGCAGAGGTAGCCAAACGTGGCCAGCGAGAGCAGCAGCAGGGCGAGCATCATGGTATGAAAGCGGAAAAAATGAGCGGAATCAGATGCGGTCGAAGAAGCCGATGGCGCGGTAGAAAAGCCAGAAACTGGCGGCACCGGCCGCAAGCAGCAGCGGGGTAAGAAGGGCAGCAGACATGAGCATAAAGGGGTAAGTGGCAAGCCTGAAAAGCAGGCTGCCAACGTGGGGCCTAAGTGCAGGAAGCTGTTGCCTTATATGATATAGTGCTCTGAAAACCAGTATAATAAAATTATAAAATTGATTTTCCAGCCTGGGCGGGTGGCGGGCTGACCACTCCATTTTGGTAGGGTGGTTGCCAAAAAGGAAGGCCGCGAGGCCACTTTAGTAGCTCCGCTGGGCGAGGTTGCTGTGGGTGCAGCCGGGCGTAGTGCTTTCCGGCAATACTGCTTAGTACCGGCTTACCCTTCCCATTCTGGAAGGGTGGGCAGTTCGACTCCTTAAAAGCTAATTGCCACTGCGCCATTCTGAAGGCTATCCTACCAAAATGGGGTGGTGGCAGCGGGTAAGAAGTGCCTTAAGCAGCCCAAAAAGCGCCTTTTTGGGCTGCTGGCACCGTCTTGGTGACGGCACGGCCACCATGTCCGATTTGCGCACCGAAATAACCCAGGCCGCCCAGGGGTACTACCGCCAGGCCGACCAGTTTCAACTCACGGCTACCGATTTTTTGGATTGGGTGGCCCAACTCAATCCCGCCGACCGCGCCGCTCTAGAAGCCAGAGGGTTCACCACGGCGCGCACCGAATTGGCGTTTCTGCGCTATTGCCTTGAAGCGCGGGCGTACTCCATGCGCGGCTACATGATGGAGCGCCTCTCGTGCGCGGCCTTCGCACTGTGGGAAGGTCACGCTCAGTTTAGGGGAAATTTGCCTGATTTAGAGCGTAGTTAGCTACGTGGGCGCAGGTGCCTCACCCTAGCCCGTACTCCTGCACTTTGCGGTAGAGCGTCGTGAGGCCGATGCCGAGCTGGCGGGCGGCCTCGGTTTTGTTGCCGTGCACCTCGCGCAACACCAGCTGAATGTGGCGCTTCTCGATGCTAGCCAGGCGGCGGCCGTCGTCGAGGTTGGCGTCGGTTTGGTCGGTGGCCGAGCGGTCGAACTCGGGCGGCAGGCACTCGGCCTGTATCTCGTCGTCGCAGAGCAGGGCGGCGCGTTCGAGCACGTTTTTGAGCTCGCGCACATTGCCCTTCCAGTTGTAGGCGCGCAGCTGGCGCAGGGCTTCGGGGGCGAGGCCGCGAATGCGCTTGCGCAGCTTGGTGGCAAAAATCTGGGTGAAGTGCCTGGCTAATAGCTCGATGTCGTCGCGCCGATTGTTGAGGGCCGGCACGGGCACCGTGAACACGGCCAGCCGGAAATACAGGTCGTCGCGGAAGCGGCCCGCGTCGGCCTCCTCGCGCAGGTGGCGGTTGGTGGCGGCCACGATGCGTACGTCGGCCTGCCGGGGCTTGGTATCGCCCACGCGGAAATACTGCTGGGTTTCGAGCACCCGCAGTAGCTTGGCCTGCGCGTTGGGGTCGAGCTCGCCAATCTCATCCAGAAACAGCGTGCCGCCCCGCGCCTCTTCCAAAAAGCCCTTTTGGTCGGCCAGCGCGCCCGTAAAGGCGCCCTGCCGGTGCCCAAAAAGCGCCGATTCGAGCAAGTCTTTGGGGAAAGCACTGCAATTGACGGCCACGAACGGCTTGGTGCTGCGCCCGCTGGCCTGGTGAATGGCCTGGGCAAACAGTTCTTTGCCCGAGCCGGTGGGGCCTTCGAGCAGCACCGTAACCTCGGTGGGGGCCACGCGCTGGGCCAGCGTTTTGGCCTGCACAAAGGCGGGCGCCGTCCCAATCATGGCGTCGAAGCTGTAGTGCAGGCCCATTTTCTTCTCCAAATCCTGCACCCGGTGCTGGAGGCGGGCCTTCTCGGTGGCGCGCTCCACGGTCACGAGCAGCTGGTCATCGGAGCCGCCCTTGGTGAGGTAGTCGAAGGCCCCGAGCTTCATGGCGTGTACGCCATCGGGCACGGTGGCGTAGGCCGTGAACAGGATAACCTCGGCCAGCGGGGCTAGGGCCTTGTAACGGGGTAGTAGTTCGAGCCCATTGCCGTCGGGCAGCTTCACATCAGAGAGGATGACGAGCACGTCGGCGGCGTGCTGGCGCAGCATTTCGAGGCCGCGGTGGGCATCGGGGGCCGTGTGCACGGTATAGCCTTCCAGCTCTAAAACCCTGGCCAGCAGCTGGCGCAGGTGCGTTTCATCCTCAATCAGCAGCAGGGTATTGTCGGGCATCGGGGTAGGCAAGGGGCAAACTTGCTGCAAAGAACAGCCAGTTGTTGTTAGCAGTTGCTAGGCTTCCGCGGCCATCCGCGCTTTCCTGCCGCGCCTTCCGCGGTAAAAACCGGGGCTGCCCTGCGAAAGCTTAACATTAGAAACAATAATTGGCGTAATAACCAGACATAACTTTGTGGTAATAATACAATCTGCCGGTATCGCTGTAGTACATAACAAGTCTTTCAAGGCTACTACCGGCTGCTTGGCGCACCCGCGCTGTTTTTTCTTCTCTAATACAGGTCGCTCCCGCCTGCTTTCTCACCTGATATGAGTAAAACTAAAAAAGCCCTAACTGGCCAGCTACTAGCTGCTGCCGTGCCGCACCTGGGCCCCGAGGCTGCCGCCACGCCCCCCAAAGCCGTGTCCAAAACCCTGCGCAAGCTCGCCAAGCAACTGCTCAAAAAGCAGGATAAAGCGAAAAAAGCCACTCCGGCTCCGGCCAAAGCCACGGCCAAGCAAGCCCGCAAAGCGCTGGCGGGCGAGCTGCTCACTACCTTGCAGCCCTACCTCGGCACCGGCGAAGACGCGGCCCAAAGCACGAGCAAGCCCGTGGCCAAAACCATCAAGCGCCTGGCCAGCGAGCTGGTGAAGCAGCGCCGCAAGCAAGCCAAGCGCGCCACCAAAGCCACCCGTACCGTAGCCGTAGGCTCCGATGCCGCCGACCTCAAAAAAGCGAGCCGCTCGGCCGCATCCGCCCGGCCTGCCGCTCGCCGCACGGCTCCCAAGCGCCCCGCTGCTAAGCCCGCCGTGGCCCCGGCCGCGCCGGCCGAAGGTGCCGCTGAGTAGGTTTTGGTGAACCCAGAGTAGTGGCGGTTGGCCGCTACTGCTGCGAGAAAAATCCCTGGTCAGCCGGCCAGGGATTTTTGCGTTTTCTGGCGCGTTGGCTTCGCACGGATGGGGAATAGATGCGGGCGTAAAAGGCAGGTAATCAAGGTGAAATATAGGCGTAGTCATTTCATAACAAGTGCCTAATAGTAGGGCAACAGGCGACCGATAGCTTTGCCGCATCCCCCATTTTGCCTGCTTGTTATGCGCTTTAATTTTACTCCTTTATTGCCCTTTTCGCTGCTGCTCGGCCTGGCCGGTGGGGCGGCTCACGCCCAAACCACACCCGCCATCAGCCGGCCCGGCGCTACCATTACGGTGGCCGAAAACGTGGGCAGCGTCAGTATTGCGCTGAGCATTGCCAACCCCAGCGCTACCACGGCCAGCACGGTGCAGGTGGCGTTGCAGGCGTTTGGCACGGCCACGGCGGGCACCGATTTTACGTATAGCACGACCCAAACCGTGACGTTTCCGGCCGGGGCCACGGGTACCCAAACGCTCTCTATTCCGATTGTGGACGATGCGGCGGCCGAGGAGGCCGAGTACTTCGTGGTGCGGCTCCTCAACCCGACCAACGCCACCGTGTCGGCCACGGCCAACGACGTGCTGGTGTACATCCGCGACAACGACACGCCGGCCCCGACGCGCGGCGGCAACCTGGCGCTGAGCCTTTTGCAGAGCTACCAGACGGCCCCGCCCTTCAGCGGCAATGCGCAAATTAACTCGGCCGAAATCTCGGCTTTCGATGCCACCACCAAGCGCTTGTACGTGGCCAATTCAATTGGCGGTAAGCTCGATATTCTGAACCTGACCAACCCGGCGGCCATTGCGGCGGTGGCGTCCATCAACATTAGCAGCTACGGCGGTATTAACTCGGTGTACGTGCGCAACGGGCTGGTGGCCTGCGCTGTTGAGAACAGCAGCCCGCAGCAGAATGGCAGCGTGGTGTTCTTCGACCAAAATGGCGTTTTCCTCAAGCAAGTGACCGTGGGTGCCATGCCCGACATGATTACGATGTCGCCCGACGGGCGCTACGTCATCACTGCCAACGAGGGCGAGCCCAATGCCGCCTATACTACCGACCCCGAGGGCAGCGTGTCGGTGATTGACTTGCAGGGCGGCATTGCGGGTCTCACGCAGGCCAACGTGACGACCGCCACTTTCACCGCCTATAACAGCCAGGCAGCCGCGCTGCGGGCGCAGGGTATCCGCATCTACGGCGGGCTGGCGGCCACGCCCAGCACGGTGGCGCAGGACCTGGAGCCCGAATACGTGGCGGTGAGCGCCAACTCACAGACGGCCTACATCACGCTGCAAGAAAACAACGCCGTGGCGGTGCTTGACCTCGCTACCAAGCAGATAACGGCCGTGCGGCCGCTGGGCTACAGCGACCACGCGCAGCCCGGCCGCAGCCTCGACGCCTCCGACCAGTCGGGGGCCGTGCTTATGGCCAACTGGCCCATCAAGGGCATGCGCCTGCCCGATGCCATCGGCGCGTTTGAGGTGGGTGGCACCGGCTACCTGATAACTGCCAACGAGGGCGACGCCCGCGACTATTCCGGCTTTAGCGAGCAGGTGCGCCTGAGCGCGGCCAGCTACGTGCTCGACGCCACGGCTTTTCCCTATGCCAATGTGCTGAAAAACGCCAACGTGCTGGGCCGCCTCAACGTGACCAACAAGCTCGGCGACACCGATGGCGACGGCGATTTTGACGAGATTTATGCCTACGGCGGCCGCTCGTTCAGCATCTACAATGCTACCACTGGCACCGAGGTCTACGACAGCGGCAATATGCTGGAGCGCGTGACCGCTGCCGACGCTACCTACGGCGCTATCTTCAACGCCAGCAACAGCTTTGGCGAAACGCCCACCCTCAAAAACCGCTCGGACGACAAAGGCCCCGAGCCGGAGGGTGTAACCACTGGCCGCATCGGCAGCAACCTCTACGCCTTTGTGAGCCTGGAGCGCGTGGGCGGCGTCATGGTTTTTAACATCAACAACCCGGCTGCGCCGGTGCTGGAAGCCTACGTGAACAACCGCACCACGGCCGGTGCCGGCGACCTTGGCCCCGAGGGCCTCGTCTTTATCGCGGCCGCCGACAGCCCCACTGGCCAGCCGCTGCTGGTGCTCTCCAATGAAGTAAGCAGCACGATTGCCGTGTATAGCGTGCTGCCCACCACCCCCACGGCCACCCGCGCCGGGCAGGCCGCCGCGCCGCTGCTGCTGTACCCCAACCCCAGCCAGGGCGCAACCGTGCGCCTGAATCGGCCCGTGTCGGGCGCACTCCTCGACCTGGCCGGCCGCGCCGTGCGCCAGCTCGCCACCGCCACCGACCAGCTCGATATCAGCGGCCTCGCGGCCGGCGTGTACGTACTGCGCGCCGCCGACGGCGCTACCAGCAAGCTGCTGGTGCGCTAAGGATTTTTGTTAAAATTGTCCTTGCGAGCGCAGCGAAGCAATCGCACCTGTTCAGCCACGCGGTTCGGGTGCGATTGCTTCGCTGCGCTCGCAAGGACAATTTTAGGCCTACTCTACGCGGGCAGCGCGGGCAACTCGATGGTAACCTGTGTGCCAGCGCCTTCCTGGCTGGCTGCGGACACGCGGCCGTGGTGCAGCTCCACGAGCGTTTGGATGATGGACATGCCCAGGCCCGTGGTGTGCTCGCCGCGCAGGCCGGGCCGGCGGGCCTTGGTAAACTTTTCGAAGAGCTGGGGCAGCAAATGGGCCGGAATGCCCACGCCGGTATCGGCCACGGTTAGGACTATGCGGTCGGCGTGCTGGGTTAGCTCCACGCCGATGGTGCCACCGTCGGGTGTGAACTTGATGGCATTGCTAACCAGGTTGTTAATTACCTGCTGAAACTTGTTGACGTCGATATCCGCGTACACGGGGTGCGTGGGCGCCCGGTAGTCGAAGCGCAGGTGCGTGTGCAGTTCGGAGCGCTGGTACTCCTCCATGAGCAGCGCGCCCCACACCACCAGGTCGGTGCGTTGCAGGTTCAACTCCACATTGGCCGATTGCATAAACTCGTGGTCCACGAAGTCGTGAATCAGGTTTACGCCGCGGGCGCAGGTTTCGTGCATCAGCTCCAAGATGTGCTGCATGGCTGGGTACTGCGCGGTGGGCACCTCGTCGGCTAGGTGGTTGGCGAGCTGCTGGAGCAGGTGCATGGGTGCGGCCAGGTCGTGCGCCAGAATCTCCAGCGTCGCGTTTTTCTTGGTGTTGAATTTCTCTGAATTAATGCCGTTTTCCTTGGTGCGGGTAATGTCCTCGACCCGCCCGGTAAGGTAGGCCTGCCCCGCGGCGTCGTGCACGCGGCACGCGGCTAGGCACAGCCACTGCGTGGTGCCGCTGGTTGTGATTACGCGCAGCTCCAGGTTTTCCACCATCTCCTCTAGCGCGGCGGTGGCCAGGCGAGTGCGCAGCATTTCCCGGTCGTCGGGGTGCAGGCGCTGGAGCCAAAAGGGTAGGTCCTCGTTTACGTGCGCGATGGGGTCGCCCACTACGTGCTCGTAGGCGTCGCTCACATACACTACGCGCCGCGTAGCCAGCTCATACACAAACTGCACCGCCTGCTGGTGGGCAATGAAGGGGCGGAGCAGTTCCAGGTAATCGGTCATGTTAGCGCGGTGCTACGCGAGTAAAAGGGTGGGATAGAGGTAAAGGAGGCGAGCAAAGTAAGCTCCTTTTTAGCGCCTCTCAAGACAAGAGGAATAGCCTAATAAGATTAGGCAAAGTTCGCATTCGGATTGGTGATATACTACGGGCAGCAATGCTTTGCTCAACCCAAAAAAGCCCTCCAGGTTGCCCCGCGCCCGAGCAACTGCCAGCGGGCCGTTTTGCGGCGGCAGCAAGCAGCGGCGCGAAAGCCGATTTAGGCGCCATTTTGGCTAGGCTGCGTCCCGCTTTGGCGCTGGGGCAGTGGAGTACGTCTGCATTGTGCCAGGATTACACACCTAGATAATTTGATAATGTGCACGTAATACTCTGTAGATGAAGTGTTGATGAGGCGTAATAAGGTATTATAGGAGTAATAATTGTGAAATATTGGGGGCGGACTTTTGCACCGTCAAGCTACTATATGGGCTGACCACTCCTTTTAGAAAAAGGATGCTGTAGACCTGTTCGGCCAGCGCCCACCTGGCCCGCCTTGCGCCTGCTACCACTCCCCACATTTTTCATGAAACACTATTCTACTAGCATAAGCGCCCGTTTTGGGCGCTACGGGCGCAGCCTTGCCCCAACTTTGGTGCTGGCCCTGGCGGCCGGGTCGGCCCTGGCGCAGACCCAGGCCGTGAGCGGCCTGGTAAAAGATGCCAAGGGCGAAGGCCTGCCGGGCGTCAACGTTATCCTAAAAGGCACGTCGCAGGGCACCGTCACCAACGGGGAGGGCCGCTACTCGCTGAGCGTGCCCGCCAATCAGGCGGGCGCTACGCTGGTGTTTTCGTTCGTAGGCTACCGGGCGCAGGAAGTGTCGGTGGGCAGCCAAACGGCCATTAGCGTGACGTTGGGCGAGGACCAGCAGGAGCTGAACGAGATAGTGGTAACGGCGCTGGGCATTAAGAAGGAAGCCCGTAACATCGGCTACACCACGCAGGAAATTTCGGGCGCGCAGCTGGTGAAAGCCCGCGAGCCCAACCCCATCAACTCGCTGACCGGCAAAATAGCGGGCCTCACGGTGGCCCCAAATGCCGAGCTGCTGGGCCGCCCGCAGCTGCTGCTGCGCGGCAGCTCCAACATCCTGTTTGTGGTGGATGGCGTGCCGATTAACTCGGATACCTGGAACATCAGCCCCGACGACATCGAGACGTACACGGTGCTGAAGGGGCCGAATGCGGCGGCGCTCTACGGCTTTCGGGGCCAAAATGGCGCCATTATGATAACCACCAAGCGCGGCACCGGCGACAAGCGCCGCGTGGCGGTGGAGTTCAACTCCAGCACCCAGTTTCAGCCCAGCTACCTGGCCATTCCCGAGAAGCAGAACGAGTACGGCTTCGGCTCGAACTACCAGTACGCCTACGCCAACAACCTCTACGACGAGGGCAACCCCAACCGCCGGGCCAACATTTGGGGGCCGCGCTTTGAGGGCCAAAACGTGCCGCAGTACGACTCGCCGCTGGTGAACGGCGTGCGCCAGGGCACGCCCTGGACGGCGCGGGGCGCCAACAACTTCCGCGACTTTATGCGGGTGGGCGTGCTGTCAACCAATAACTTATCGGTATCGTCGAGCGGCGATAACTACGACGTGCGGCTGTCGGTATCCAATAACTACCAGCGCGGCATGGTGCCCAATACGGGCCTCAACATTACGAACTTCAACCTGAGCACGGGCGTCAATTTCAACAAGAATATCAAGTTTGACGGAGCACTGAATTTGAGCTTGCAAAACTCGCCCAACATTCCGCAGAGCAGCTCGGGGCCGGAAAGCCCGACCTACATATTCCAGGTGTACGGGTCGAGCAGCTGGGCGCTGGCCGACATGCGCGACTACTACAAAGGCCCGCAGGGCGTGCCCGGCGTGCAGCAGTATTATGCCGAGTATGGGCGCGGCAACAACCCCTATTTTGTGGCCTACGAGTGGCTGTATGGGCACAAGAAAACGGACCTCTACGGCTACGGCCGCCTCAGCTACAAGGTGGGCGAGCACGTGAATGTGGCCCTGCGCTCGCAAATAACGACCTGGAACCAGCTGCGCACCGAGAAGGTGCCGTTTTCGGCCATCACCTACAAAACGCCCGACCTGCGCCAGGGCGACTACCGCGAAGACCGCCGCACGCTGCTCGAAAACAACACCGACCTGCTGGTAACTTACAACCAGCAGCTCAGCAAAAACTTCACGCTGAGCGCGGTGGCCGGGGCCAATGTGCGCCTGTTTGACTACAACGCCAGCTGGGCCAGCACCGACTTTCTCATCGTGCCGGGCGTGTACAATTTCAGCAACTCGAAAAACCCGGTGCAGGCCTACGAGTACGGCGCTGACATGACGGTGCTGAGCGCCTACGCCACTACCGACCTCACGTTCAGGAATATCGCTTCACTGGGCTTGACCAGCCGCTTTGACCGGCTCTCGACGCTGCCGGCCAACAACCGCACGATTTTCTACCCGTCGGTATCGCTGAGCACGGTGCTCAACGACTACCTGAAACTGCCTGATTTTATCTCGTTTGCCAAGCTGCGCGGCTCGTATGCCAACGTGCGCGGCGGCAACACGCAGGGCACCATCGGCTCGGCTTACCAGGCCGTAACGGGCAGCACCGTGGCCTCGAGCCCCATCGGCTACGGCTCGGAAGTGTACAGCGCCTACGACGGCCCCAACTACGTGAACCAGGCCACTTACACCATTACGAAGCCCTATAACAACCAGCCGGCGGCCAGCTTTACCAACAGCCTGCCGAGCCCCGATTTAAAGAGCTTCACGGTAACCTCGTACGAGTACGGCCTGGATGCCAAGTTTTTCGGCAACCGCCTGGGGCTGGACGTGACGCACTTTACATCCATCAACGGGCCGCTTATTTATGCGCTGCCGGTGGCTTCGTCGTCGGGCTACACCAGCCGCACCACCAACGCTGTAACCACCCAAAAGAACGGCTGGGAGGTGGCCCTGACCGGGGCCGTGCTGGCCAACCCCAATGGTTTGAAGTGGGATATCCTTGCCAACTGGAGCACCTTCAAGGAGACGCTGAAGGAGGTGGACGGCACCGAGCAGAGCATTTTGCTGCCCGGCCCAAATCACATCTTTAACATCGGTGACCGGCTCGATGGCTACTACAGCTACAACTACCTGCGCGCGCCCGATGGGCAGATTATCAATGCCGGCACCGGCATTCCGCTGACGCGGCCGGCGGGCACCACCAACATGCAGTTTATGGGCAACACCAACCCCGACTGGGTGTGGGGTATCACCAACCGCTTCTCGTACAAGGACTTCAACTTTAGCTTCCAGTTTGATGGCCGCGTGGGCGGCGTCATCCGCGACCAGGTATACGCCTACTCGCTGAGCTCGGGCAACCACCCCGACCTGGTGACGGGCGACCTCGGCGCGGCCCGCCTGGCCGAGTGGCAGAGCACCAACCTGGGCACCCGTGCCCCCACGCCGGCCTACGTGGGCCAGGGCGTGGTGGTGAGCGGCGGCACCGTGAAGTTCGATGCCAACGGCAACATCAGCAACTTCAACGAGCTGCAATTTGCCCCCAATAGCAAGGCCGTGACCGTGCAGGCCTACACTCAGGGCGTGTACAATGGCGGCATCGAAGAGCCCTACATGGTGAGCAAGACTTACGCCAAGCTGCGCGAGGTGATTATCGGTTATTCGCTGCCGGCCAGCTTGTTGCAGGCGCACTTTATCAAGGGGGCCAATATCTCGCTGGTGGGCCGCAACCTACTCTACTTCGCCGAGCGCAAGGACTTCGACCTCGACCAGTACGCCCAGGGCTTCAACCTGGCCGACGGCAGCACCTTGAAAAACCCCAGCCTGCAAGCGGCCACTACGCGCTCGATGGGGGTGAATATCAACCTGACTTTTTAGGCGTGTTACCCCACCCCCGGCCCCTCCCCTCCGGGAGAGGGGAACCGACCGCTTATTAAATTAAAAATTAAGAATTATAAATTCAAAATGAGTCACTTAGCATGCTCTGTAATTTTTAATTCTTCATTTATAATTTTTAATTTCTACGTCCGGCTCCCCTCTCCCGGAGGGGAGGGGCCGGGGGTGGGGTTACACAGCCGACGAGCACCCAAAAACCTAACATTCCGGCTAATCCGCCATGAAAAATATATACCTCCTAACTGCCTTAGCCCTCGCCGCCACTGCCTGCAAGTCGATGGACGAGCAGTTTCCCAACCCCAACCTGCCCACCGCCGAAAGCCCAGTGCCGCCCTCGCTGCTGCTGCCGCGCATCGAGTACGACCTGTACGGCAGCGGCGACGGCGGCCCCTTTTCGCAGGTGCAGCGCTGGAACCAGTTCACCATCTCGAACGACAGCTACTACGGCGGCCAAAACCAGTACAACTGGACCAATACGGCCTCGCTGTACACGGTGCTCAAAAACGTGAACCAGCTGGATGCCCAGGCCGTGAAGCTACTGGGCACCAAGCAAAACGCCTACAGTGCGCTGGCCAAGTTTTTCCGGGCCTACATCTTTGTGTGGCAGGCGCAGCGGGTGGGCGACACGCCCGCCGCGCAGGCCGGCCAGGGCCTGGCCAACCTCACGCCCGCCTACGATAGCCAAAAAGCCGTGTATGCGCGCAGTTTGGCCATGCTCGACACGGCCAATACTATGCTGGGCAGCACGCTCACGGGCGGCTTTAGCGGCGATATGTACTTCACCAACACCGCGCAGTGGCGCCGGGTGGTGAACTCCTACAAGCTGCGCGTGCTCATCAGCCTTAGCAAGCGGGCCATCGACAATGCTGACTTGCAGGTGCCGCAGCAGTTTGCCACCATCGTAAACAACCCCGCGCAGTACCCGCTGCTGACGACTAACTCCGACAACTGGGTTTTTCAGTTTAACACGGCCTACAACACCTACCCGCACACGCCCAACGACACCTACAACGCCCGCCAGAATGCCGGCGCGCCCTACCTCAGCCTCACCACCGCCACCCAAGACCCGCGCACGTTCGTGACGGCCACGCCCGCCCCGGCCCAAATCGCGGCTGGCAAGTCGGTGGGCGACTTCTCGGCTTACGTGGGTAGCAGCCCCGTTTTGGGCCTCAGCGACTTATCGACTTTCTCTAATGCCGGGCGCTACTCGTTCACCAATTTCCTGCGCTACTACGGCTCGGTGAGCGGCCCCGAAGCATACATCCTACTGGGCTACGCCGAGCAGAATTTCAACATCGCGGAAGCCGCCAACCGGGGCTGGGTAACGGGCATTTCGGCGGCCACCTATTATCAGCGCGGCATCAATGCCTCGCTCGATTTTTACGGCCTCACCGAGGGCCAAGCGCTGACCATTGGCGACGCGGCGGGCAAGCCTTTTGGCACGGCCACTACGCTACCCACCGTCACGGTGTCGCGCAGTGCCTTTTTGGCCAATTCGGGCGTGGTGTACAAAGGCGACAATTCCGCTGGCCTGGAGCAGATTATCAACCAGAAGTATGTGGCTTTCTTTCAGAACTCGGGCTACGAGGCCTTCTACAACTGGCGGCGCACAGGCTACCCGAGCACCTTCGTGAGCACCGGCAGCGGCCTCAACGCCAATGGCCGCATTCCGCGCCGCTGGCAGTACCCGGTGGATGAGCAGACCTACAACACCACCAACTACCAGGCCGCGCTGAAAAGCCAGTTTGGCGGCACCGATGACCTGAACCAAGACACTTGGCTGACGAAGTAAGGCCGCAAAACCGCACTATGAAAAAGCTCCTTTTCCTCCTGCTCCTCGCCACGCCCGCCCTGGCCCAAACGGCCACCGATACGGTCGTTTTCAACCCCAAACGGGCCGTCCAACTACAAGGCACCAGCAACTTTCGCGACCTCGGCGGCTACCCAGCCGCCGGCGGCCGGCACGTAAAATGGGGCCACATCTACCGCTCGGCTGACATTAGTAAGCTTACCGACAGCGACCTGCAAACTCTACAAAGCCGCCACGTAGCCCTGGTGTGCGACCTGCGCGGCCCCCAGGAAGTGGCCCAGGCCCCCGACCGCCTGCCCACCGGCGCCCGGCGCATCGAGTTGCCCGCGGGCAGCGAAAAAATCGACCCGCGCGCCCTCCTGAGTGGCGGTAAAAACACCAACCGCGACTCGCTGATGCGGTCGGTTTATACCAACATCAGCTTCTTTCCGGCCAAGTATAAGCCGATGTTTGACGAGCTGCTGACACTGGATAATAGTCAGGCAATTCTTTTCCACTGCACGGCGGGCAAGGACCGCACCGGCATCGGGGCGGCGCTGGTGCTCTCGGCGCTGGGCGTTGACCGCCAGACTATTCTGAAAGACTACGCCGCCACAGATGTGTACTGGCAGGCCGGCCGCGAGCAAAGCTTGCAGCGCATGGCCCAGGCCGGCATGTCGGCCGACGCTGTGAACGCCTATCGCCCCCTCATGGCCGCTAACCCGGCGTACCTGGCCGGTACCTTCGCGTCTATCGATAAGCAATACGGCTCGGTGGATAAGTACCTGGCGAAGGAGATGGACCTGACGCATAAGAAGCTGGCGGCGCTGCGCGCCAAGTATTTGACGAATTGAAGACGAACCAAAAACGTCCGTCATGCTGAACGCAGTGAAGCATCTCTATCGCTTCATTGAACGGCGCGGCAGAAGCGGTAGAGATGCTTCACTGCGTTCAGCATGACGGACGATGTAGCTACAATAAAAACTTACGTGAAACTACCCTCGATTACCCGCGCCGCGCTGCTCTTGGCCGCTGGCCTGCTCATCAGCGGGCCAGTTGCCTTCGCCCAAAACCGCCCCACGCCCAAGCTGTTGGTTGGCATCATGGTTGACCAGATGCGGCCCGACTACCTCACTCGCTTTAGCCCCGATTTTGGCCCCGATGGCTTCAACCGGTTGCGGCGCGAGGGCCTGGAGTGCCGCAACACGCACTACAACTACATCCCGACCGTGACCGGGCCGGGGCACTCGTCGGTATACACCGGCACCACGCCGCGCTACCACGGCATCGTGGGCAACTCATGGTACGACCGCCGCCTGCGCCGCGACATCTACTGCACCGACGATAGCACCGTGCAGCTCGTGGGTACTACTACCAAAGGCATGGGCGTATCGGCCCGCAACCAGGTGAGCACTACCCTCGGCGACGAGCTCAAAATGACCTACGGCGGCCGCAGTAAAGTATTGGCGCTGTCCCTGAAGGACCGGGCCTCGGCGCTGCCCGCCGGCCACATGGCTGACGGCGCGTATTGGCTCGATGTGAACACCGGCGACTTTATTTCGAGCACCTTCTACGTGCCGCAATTGCCGTCCTGGGTGCGCGATTTCAACGCCCAAAAGAAGGCCGACGCCTACCGCCGCCAAACCTGGGCACCCCTGCGTGGCCCCGAAGCCTACCGCAACAGCCTGCCCGATTCGAACCGCTACGAGCGCATTTTTAAGGGCAAAACGGCCGCTACCTTTCCCTACGACCTGTCCAAGCTCGCTCCGCAAAACCCGCCCGCCTACGAGAGCATGTACACCTCGCCCTTCGGCGATAACCTGCTGACCGACCTGGCCCTGGCCGCCCTACAAGCCACCGACCTGGGCCGCGACGATGTGCCCGATTTGCTGGCCATCAGCTACTCCAGCCCCGATGCGGTGGGCCACACCTTCGGGCCGCTCTCTAAGGAAGAAAACGACCTGTATCTGCGCCTCGACCTCGAAATAGCCCGCCTGCTGCAAGCGCTGGATAAGACCGTAGGCAAGGGCAATTACGCCGTGTTTTTGACTGCCGACCACGGCGCGAGCGAGGTGACGCGCTATCTCGCTGACCATCAGCTGCCCGTCGGTGCCTTCGACCGGCGCGCCGTGTACCAAGCGGCCAGCGCCTATTTGGCCGCGCAGCTTGGCCCCGGCCAATGGCTCGAAACCGAGCGCAACAACATGTATTACTTCAACCGCCCACTGCTGGCCCAGCGCAAAATAGAATTGGCCCGCGCCCAGGTGCTACTGGCTGAGTTTCTGCGCGACCAGCCCGGCGTGGCCCAGGTCAATACCACCAGCCAGCTGCTCAATGCGGGCTACACCACCGGCCTCGAAGCCCGCCTACAAATGGGCCTCTACTACCCCCGCTTCGGCGACGTGCGCTACGAGCTGATGCCCGGCTGGACCGGCGACATCGGCGTGGGTGCCAGCCACGGCACCGGTTACGCCTACGACACCCATGTGCCGCTGCTGTGGTGGGGGCCGGGCATTCCGGCGGGCGTCAGCTACGCGCCGCACACCATCACCGACATCGCCCCCACAGCCGCCATGCTCCTGAATAGCAAGCTGCCCAATGCTTGCACCGGCCAGCCCATTATGGAAGTATTGAGCCCGCAAGTGCCTGTATCGCAGACTAAACATAAATAAGCAGGACATATAAAAAGCCCCGGCATTAGTCTTGATGCCGGGGCTTTTTATATGTCCTGCTTACGCAGCTACTTGCAACAGGGGCTCCAGCACAGCCCACACGTTGGCGGCGAGCAGGCGCTGGCCCGCGGCATTGGGGTGCACACGGTCGGCTAGGTTAAGCTGCGGGCGGCCGAGTACGCCAGCTAGCAGTGAGGGCACAAAAGCCACGCCTTCAGCCTCGGCCAGCGTGCGAAACAAGCCCGCAAACTCCTGCGCATAGCGCGCTAGGCCAGGTACGCCCAGCGGCCCTAGGTCAAAGGGAAACTCTAGGCCCGCCAGCACCAGATGCGCCTGCGGAAACTGTCGCCGCACCTCCGTCAGAATGTAGCGTAGGTTGGCCACCGTTTCGCGCACGGCAATGCCGCGCAGGCCGTCATTGGCGCCGAGGGCGAGCACAAAAATATCGGGTGCTTGGCGGGCCAGCACGCTGGGCAGGCGCTGACGGCCGCCGGCGCTGGTTTCACCGCTCACGCCGTAGTTGAGGGCGCGGTAGGCAAGGCCAGCCGCATCGAGTTTTTGCTGAATTTGGGCTGGAAAACTATCGGCCGCCGGCAAGCCGTAGCCGGCCGTGAGGCTGTCGCCAAAGAAAATGATATTTTTCATCTAGATAAATAAGCTCGCTGCCCGGCCGCTAACGCCCGCCGCGAGATACGATGTCTACAGAAATAATTAGCCAAAATGGCTAGGTCGCAGGAGTTCTGTGCGCGTGCATAGGCTCCACCTATATTACAAAAAAACGCGTCGGAAAATTTCTCTTGAAGGCTGTTGTTGGGCAATAAATAACCCCCTAAGCAAGTAGTTGCTTAGGGGGTTACTTGGCTTGCTATGAGAGCTATAGCTATTGGAAGCTACGGATTAAGTAAGCCCAGCACAAAGAAGAAGAGAAGCTGCACCAGGTACACCAACGGCACGAGCGGGTTGCGCTTGGGAAAGTCGGCGCGCAGAAACAGGAATTGCAGCAGCAGCGACAGCAAAAACCAGTCGCGGAAATTGCGCAGCGGAATAATATTGCCCGTCCAGTGCCAGAAATCGTAGCGGCTGGCCACCGGCTCGAGGCATAGGTCGAAGCCCACCATGAGCGCCGCGCCCACCAGCACCCGAAACAGCGCTGGCAGCGGCAAATACGACGCCAGCATGCCCGCGCAGTACGTGACAATGACCCAGTTGAGGCCAATGAGCCAGGGTATTTCCACGTATTTAGGCCCCAGCGTAGCGCCGTAAGTGTAGCTGCCAAACAGCCACCCCGTATGCACCCCAAAGAACTCGGCCATGAAGCCCAGCATAAAAGCCTGCAGCACAAACAGCCAAAAACCCCAGTTGCGCTCCTCCTGAAAAATCCCCAACAGCCCCGCCGTGAGCAGCAGCGTCAGCGGTGTGTACTTGAGATAAAAGGATTTATCCTGGGCAAATGCCAGCCCCACAAAGCCCGTAATGTGAAACAGCAAGACCAAGCCTTGCGCCAAGCGCAGCCGCGAAGTAGGTGCGGCCGGGGACGCAGGTGAATTCGAAAACTCCATAAAGTGAGGAGTTTTGAGCGCTGAGCTTAATATTTCGAGTCTTTATCTGGTTACTCGAAACGCCAAGCTCAGCGCTCAAAACTTAATTATCAATTAGTTCGGCTACTATTTTGGCCGAAAGTAAACACAGCGGAATGCCGCCGCCCGGATGCACCGAGCCGCCGCAAAAGTACAGTCCGTTAAGTCGGCCTGAAAAGTTGGGATGCCGTAAAAAAGCCGCCAGCGCATTATTGCTGGAGCTGCCGTACAACGCTCCGCCAAACGACGAGGTGTCGGCCGCGATGCCGGGCGGCGTCCAAGTCTTTTCGGCCTTAATAAGCGGCTCTATGTCAACACCCAGCGAGCGGCTGAGCTTTGCCAGCACGATGCGGCGAGTTTTGGCGGTGAGCGCGGCCCAGTCCTGGCCTTCGTCGTGGGGCACATTCACCATCACAAACCAGTTTTCGTGGCCGGCTGGGGCGTCACCGGGCGTTTTCTTAGAGGTGATGTTGACGTACACCGTCACATCGTCGGCCACGGTTTTCTGCTGGAAAATAGCGTCGAACTCGGCTTTGTAATCAGCCGAGAAGAAGATGTTGTGCAAGTCCAACTCAGGAAACTCGTGGGCAATGCCCCAATAAAAAATGAGCGCTGACGACGAGCGTGGCTGCCCTAGGGTGCGCTCGGGCGCGGGCTGGCTGGGTAAGAGCTTGCGGTAAGTGGGCACCACATCCATATTGCTCACCACCACGCCAAAGTCGTAGATATCTTGGTCAGTGCGCAGGCCGGTAACGAGACCGCCCGCTGTCAGAATCTCGCGCACCGGTTCGTTAAAGCGGAATTTTACCCCAAATTCCTCACCTAGGCGGTGCAAGCTTTGGGCAATGGCATAGATGCCGCCTTCCGGGTAAAACGCGCCAATGCCGTGCTCTAGGTGCGGAATGAGCGAGAGCGTAGCCGGCGCCTGGTACGGGTCCGAGCCGTTGTAAGTAGCGTAGCGGTCGAAAAGCTGCACTAGCCGCGGGTCGTTAGCAAACGCCTTTTCGTGGCGCGCGTGCATGGTGCCCGTGAGACCGAGCGAGGGCAGAGCGGCCACCGCCTTCAGCGTCTCGGAGTTGAAGTAGGTGCCAGCTTTGTGCAGCGACTTGTGCAGAAACGTGCCCGCTGTGGCATCATAAGCCCGCCCGCTCCGACCTAGGAACTGCGTAACCGCCGCTGCCGAAGTGCCCAGCTTCTGCTCGACCTCGGCCGCAAATTGCTGGCTATCGGCCCAGGCCGTGAGGCGCGTGCCATCGGCAAAAAAGTAATTGGTAATGGGGTCCAGCCGCTCGTAACGGAAGTAGTCGCTGGGCTCGCGGTGGGCCAGCCGAAAAACATCATCCACTAGTTTCGGCAGCGTGAAGAGCGAAGGCCCCGCGTCGAAGCGGTAGCCACCCGGCAGCTCAAACTGGTGCATCTTGCCCCCAAACGAGCCGCTGGCCTCAAATACCGTGACCGGGTGCCCCGCCACTGCCAGCCGGGCGGCCGCCGCCAGCCCCGCCACGCCTGCGCCAATGACGGCGACCGGCTGGCGCGAAGGAGGGGATTTTTGCTTTTTGGTAAACATTAAGCTACTAACCAACGTGGCCAAGGTAGAAGTTTAGAAGTACGTAGACTTTGCGAGTTCGCAAGTGAATACGGCGGGTAATTACGCCCGGTCCCGTAGCGCTTGCCATGCTCACTTGCGGACTCGCAGCGTCCACGCTACTACTCCACCGCCAGCACCAAGCCTTTCAAGTACGCGCCTTCCGGGTGAAATAGGCTTACCGGGTGGTCGGCGGGCTGGGTGAGGCGGTGCAGGATGCGCGCCGGCCGGCCGGCCTCGATGGCGGCGGCGAGCACCGCACCCTCAAATAACTCGGGGCTAACTACTTGGGAGCAGGAGAATGTAAAGAGTAACCCGCCCGGCGCGAGGTGGGCGATGCCGGCCGCATTGAGGCGCTTGTAGCCCATTAGGGCGGCGTGGCGGGCACCCATGTGCTTGGCAAAAGCGGGCGGGTCGAGCACGAGCAGGTCGTATTCGGCCGAGTGGCTTTTGAGGAAGGTGAGCACATCGTCGGGGTAGGCGGCGTGGCGCTCGGCGTGGCTAGATAGCTCGGCGTTGCGCTCGGTGAGGGCGATGGCTTTTTTGCTGCTATCGACGGAGTGCACCAGCTCGGCACCCGCTTCGAGGGCGTAGACCGAGAAGCCGCCGGTGTAGCAGAAGGTATTGAGCACGCGGCGGCCGGGCGAGTAGCGGGCCAGCAGGGCGCGGTTGTCGCGCTGGTCGATGAAGAAGCCGGTTTTTTGGCCCGTCTCCCAATCCACGGCAAACTGGTGGCCGTTCTCGTGCACGATGTGCTCGGTGCCGGTGCTCTCGCCGAAGAGGTAGCCGTTTTTGGCGTCGCCCACGGTGTTGCCGGGCACGGTCTCCGAGCTTTTATCGTAGATGGACCGCAGCTTGTCGCCAAACACAACTTGCAGAGCAGTAGCTATTTCGGGACGAGCGCGGTACATGCCCACGCTGTGTGCCTGTACCACGGCCACGTCGCCATACACGTCTATGATGAGGCCGGGCAGGCCGTCGCCCTCAGCGTGTACGAGGCGGAAAACGTTGGTATCGGCCGCGCCTGTGAGGGCCAGGCGCTGGCGCAAAGCGTAAGCATTGGCCAGTTTCTTCACCCAAAAATCGGGGGTAGGTAGCTCGGCCGCCGGCCCAAAATCAAGCATGCGCACCGCGATGGAACCGCCGCTGGAGTAGTGGCCCACGCCCAGCAATTCGCCCGCCTGCGTCTCGACGCGCACGGGCTCGCCCTCCGTGGGCTCGCCCTGCACGCGGGCAATGGCGCCCGAAAATACCCAGGGGTGGCGGCGGCGCAGGGAGTGGTCTTTTCCGTTTTTGAGGACGATGGTGGCGGGCATATTTTAAGCTATTAGCTGATGGCTATTAGCTGTTAGCTTTCGCTCGAAAAAAGGCTAATAGCTAACGGCTATCAGCTAACAGCTGCACAAAGCTACTTGAACCAACGGCGGTACACCGGCCCGCGTAACTTGAACTGCGCCCACATGGCGGGCCGCAGCAGCCAGTCGAGCCAGCGGCGGCCGGTGCTGAAGGTGATATCTTCCACGATGACGCTGCCGCCGCCCGGCGCGGGCTGTATCAGGTGGCGGTGCCGCCACTGCCGCAGCGGCGCGGGCAAGATTTGGCCCTCATCCACAAAGTAATGCGTGCCGTCGGGCAGCGCGCCGTTGTCGGTGATGAGCGAGGTCCAGCGCCAGCGCTTGGGGCCGACTTGCAGCTCGATAATAACCGTGTCGCCGGTATTGCTGCCGTCGTAGCGAATGAGGTGAAACTTGGGGAACGGCGGGGCCAGGGCCACAAAAAGCTCGCGGGTGAAGCCGGCCAGCACGCGGGCGGGCGGCTGGGCCACCGGGAAACGGAGAACGAGGTGCATACTCCGCTATACGGCTGGGCTAGCGGGTGGATAAGCCCGCGGCGTCGAGTGAGCCGATTTTGGGCTGAATCTGGATGATAAAGCGCTTATTTAGTTCTTCTTGGGCATCGCGGTAGCGGTTTACGCCGCCAAAGCCGCTGCCCGCCGGTACCACCTCGTAGCGCGGGGCGGGAAAGACGATGCCGGCCTCGCGCCACAGCTGGTACACGGCCAGCGCCCGCAGGTAGCTGAGCTGGCGCGTGGCCGGCCCGTCGTAGTTCTGGGGCGAATTGTAGGAATAGGTGCCGTCGGCTTGGCGGGTGGCATAGCGGGCCGTGCGCCCTTCGATAACTACTAGGTATTGAATATTATCCCGCTCGTTGAGTGAGCTAAGCTGACTAACCAAAAACCGGCCCGCCTGAATCAATTTCGGCTTGTATGCTTCCTTCAAAACTGGGCTGCTAGGGTCAAAAATGACGTCAAAACTCAGCTCGTAGCGCTTGAAATCCTTGTTGTAGATGAAGTACTTCGGGTTTTCCAGACGCTTCAATGCCTGCTTGATTTCGTCAATTTTCTTCTTCTCCTTGAGCTGTACTTTCAGTTGGGCATTGGCCGTTATTAGCCCCTGCTGCTTGTCCTGAAACAGCTTGTAGCTCAGCACAAATAGCACCAGCATCGTCAGGAACAAAGCCGTCATCAAATCGACGTAGCTGGGCCAGAAAAAGTCTTTGCTCTGCTTCATAAATTAGCCGACCATCCGTTGGAGCCAGTTGCGGCTGGTGAGCTTTTCGAGCACGGCGTTGGTGCGCTCGGTCTGGCGCAATAGCTCCTCCTGAATGCGGCGGTTTTGCTCCAGCGGCTGCTGCAAAGCTTGCAGCGCCTCGGCACTGCGGCGGGCCTGCGTCTCTTGCAACTGGTTGAGAGCCTGCTGCTGCGCGGGCAACTGCTGAAACGGATTCAGGTACTCGACTATCTTCTGGTATACGTTATCCTTATTGAGCTGCCGGAAATAAGCATCCCATTGCACGTGCGCCGACTGCGCCTGGGCCACAAACTCGTCGCGACGCTTTTCGAGCACCTGGTTCATCTGGTGGGCGTCTTCGCTGAGGGCCTGCGTCACGCCCTGGCTAATCTGCGAGAGCAGCGCCTGGTGCTGCCCAAAAAACTGCGCCTGCTCCCGAATACGGGCGTCGTGCTGCTCTAGGTAGCCGGGCACCTGTTTCAGGGCCGTTTCGAGGCTGCTGAGGCGGTCGAGTAGGCTCGTAATAGTCTGGGCGGTGTCGGCGCCTTTGCTCACGGCCACGTTCAGGCTCTGCTGGTACCCTAGGAACTTCTCAAACGACGCCGCGCTCTCATCCACCCGGTCAAAAACCTTGATGGTGGCATTGGCCAGCTCGGTGTAGCCTATCTGTTGCAGCTTTTCGAGGAAGTTTTTCTGGATGCTAATATTCTCCGTGATGCGGCTGATGAGCGGCGTGAACTCCGCGATTTTCGAGAAAAAATCGGCCTGAATCTTCGAGAAGAAGTCCTGGTTGAACGTGTCCAGCACCGATTTCAGGTTGCTCATGCTGGCCTGCATGTCCGAGTTGAGCCGGGGCAGCAGCGCCTTTTGCAGGAAATTGTAGTAGCCGTTCTTATACCGGTCGCGCTGGGCACGGGCCGATTTTAGCAGTTGGTTGCCACCTAGGGTCAGCAGCAAGCCGATAAAGCTACCGCTCATGGCGATGAGGATGCCGCCCAAAAAGTGGGTCACATCAGCATTATTGAATGACGCGCCGCCCGCTGCCGAAGTCTCGTCCCCGAAAGGATTTACCAGCGCTATCAAGCCCAAAATGGCACCTAGGAACGTGCCCAATAGCCCTAGGTAGAGCGGCGTAGAAATCTGAGCTTCAATCTCCTGGTCGAGCAGCGCGGCCTCGCGCTCCGAAATGTCGCGCAGGGTGTTGAAATCGGCCGCCGCGCCTTTGTTGGCCCGCAGGTAGTCGTTGGTGTCGGTGATGATTTGGGCAAACTCGGGGCTGGGCCGGTTCACGGTGAGCGCGTCGTATTCCTGCGGCACGTAGCTGTCCGTGTAGCGCAGCTCGGCGTTGGCATCTACGGCCTGCACGCCGAGCTGGGCCACCTCAGGGTACATGGCCAGCACTCGCGCAATGAGGCGGCGGTTGGTCAGGAAAACGAACACCTGCCAGGCAATAAGCCCCAGAATCAGGACGACTTCGAGTATCTGTAAGAGCATGATAAGGTTATAATAACCCGTTTTCAACGGCTTCGTTCAGTGCTGTCTGCGGGTCAGCACGTTCAAACGGCGTAGAGACGCAACATTTTGCGTCTTGCGTTAGATAGCGTATCCAGACGCAAGACGCAAAATGTTGCGTCTCTACAACCTACTAGGCAGCACTAGCTAATGTTCAGCCGCGCCCGCTGCACCACTTGCCAGCCATCAGCTTGGCGCTGGAGCTGGCCTGACGCCGCAGCCGTCACCAACGTGATGCGGCCACCTAGGGGCGGGTCGTAGTCGAAGAATTTTTGCAGCCGCGTCAGTCCATCGCCGATGAGGCGGGCCTGGTCCACGTTGGGATTGAGGGTGAAGCTGGCTTGGTCAGGATTGCGCGGGTTCACCGTCAGCATCAGGGCCAGCTGGGGCAGGGGCGCATCCACGATTTTGCGCTCCTCTAAGAACGCTGACTCCTGCACCGGGCCGTAGCGGGTGGCCGCTAGTTGCGGGGCATCTGGCTGTACCGCAGTCGGCGCAGACGCAGCCGGTTTAGAAATGCCCTTCGGCACGGTTAGGGTAACCGAAAACAGCGCGTCGTCTGTCTCGGTGGTGGTTTCAGGTGGCGCGGGAGCACTCGTGGTTGAGGGCAGCGGGGTTTCGGCCGCTTGCGCGGCGGCGGCGGCGGCTGCCAGCGAAGTAGCGGAAATATGTGCTGCTGCCGCTGGCGCGGGGGCACTAGTCGGTACCGGAGCCCCCGGTAGTTGTTTCTGCAAGTCAGCCAGTTGCTGCTTAATCTGCTTAAGCTCTTTGCGAAGCAGCTGATTTTGGTTTTCCAGCTTGCGGTATTCTGGAGAAGTCATAACGGACAAGTTTTCTAGTTCAACTGGCGCCGCCGAGGAGGTATGTTGCCGATGATGGCGCCGCTTACTTTTCGAGCGGTTAGAGGCAATGCCAAACCCCAACAGCGCACCTAGCAGCGTGAGTACCGCGCCCGCCAATGCTGGCGGCATACCAAAATAACGCGGCTCTAGCGGCTGTGAGGTGTAGGTAGCCGCAGCGGGTAACGCACGCACTTCGGGCGCGGGGTTTTCGTCTTCGGCTACCGTGCGGGAGGTGCTGGCGGGCTGGGCCGTGGCTGGCGTGGCCGAATCAGCGGCTTGCACTACTGCCGACGTAGTGCTGCCGGCCGGTACAAATGGCTCAAGGTCAACTTGCAAGGATTGTAGATTGACCTTGGCTAATGCGCCCGTTTTCTGGGTCTTGCGTTGGCTGACTTCGGCTATAATTGCTTGGACCACTTGCGTGGGCGTGGCTGGTTGACCCTTGCCCACGCGGGTAAGCACGGCCTTCCAGAGCGACCCTAGCTCGGCTTTGTCGTTTTGCTGGGTGAGCACCCATTTGCTGAAGTCGGTGCCCGTGGCCCATTTCGTGGGGGGCGGCGTGGCCTTCTCATCGGCCCAGACGCGGCGGGCCGTGGCCGTCCAAATCCGGCCTTTCAGGCTGTCCTCGGCGGTGGGCGCCGGGGCGGTTTGCCCCAGCGCCACCCGGCTCAAACCCAGCAGCAGGGTCAGGCTTAGAATACGATGGCTATGATGCATAGTACGAGCTTAATGAGCGGAACCATGCAGCACCTGCGACAGCACGTAGAGCGCGTGCTTGAGGGGCAGGAAAAACAGCGTTTCGGGGATGGGCTCGCCGGCGGGCAGCGTGTTGGCGTAGCGCTGGCGGCCTAGGTTGAACGAGTCGGCCAAGGCAGCCGTGAGCTCGCGCAGCACCATACCAGGCGGGTTTTTGATGCCCAGGTTGTGCATGGCGGCCGTCAGGTCGGGGTCGGTGAGCAGCAGCGTGAGGCACTTCTCCACGTTGGCGATAACGGCGTTTTTGACCTCCTCCGTGATGTCGCCGGGGTAGAGGGAGCGGTTTTCGGCCGCATCTTCGGTGCCCGTGCCGATGGGCTGCACAATGGGCGGCACCTCGGCGGTGCTTTCGGCATCGACGCCGGTGGCCAGCACGCCGCCGTTGGCGGTAGTTTGCTTGGGGTCGTCGGCCAGCACTATTTTGAAATTGGCCGGTGCGGGCGTGCCCATCACCTTGCTCAGAATGAGGCTCGCCACCTGCTCCAGCGGGCGCAAGTTGCTGGGGCACAGTAGGCGCAGGTACAAGCTGCCGCGGCCCGTGAAGCAGAGGTAGCGCGGCGCCGTGAGCCCGCGCGCGGCCGTCACCTGCCCTAGGTGGTACACAATGGCCCCAAAGTGCAGGTAAAACAGCACCCGCAGGTGCTGCGCCATGAGTAGCCGCTCGCCAAACTGGAACTCGCGCTCGTAGTTAAAAAGCAGGCTAGCAACTTCTTCGGAGCCAAAAGCTGGATTGGCTTCCACCACGGCCAAGCACTTCACGGCCAGTTCGGCGGCTTTGGTGTGCGGCAGCGGATGCGCCCGAATGCTGTCGAGGCCGAAGCGTACGAGGCCGTTGTCTTTGGTGCCGCGCACATCGGCCGCACCGTCGCCCCACAGCTCATTGCCCGCAAAGCGGAACGAGGTGCTGAACGCCGGGTGGTGCTTGCGCGGGCCGCTAGGATTGGCCTGCTGGTCAGAGTAAAACAACACATCGGAAGTACCACCGCCGATATCGATGAAGGCTGCATTTTCGCCGGGGCCGGGCGTCACGAGGCCGCGCCGGGTCAGGAAGAAGTACGGGGCCGACGACTCGGGCAGGTAGGTGGTGCCGCGCTGGGTGTGGAAAATCTCCTTAAAGAGCGTGTCCCACTCGCGCTGATACAGGTCGCGGCTGAAAGCCGAGAAGCTGAGCGGCGCAAACCAAACTACTTGTGTAGCCGATACATTGCCGCCGTGTAATGCGGCTTTGTACTTGAACAACAGCAACATCTCGCGGAAGAACATCCGCACGCGGTGGCGGGCGGCCTCGCCGGTTTCGCCCCACTTCAGGTTGGTGTGGTACGAGTCGTTGGTTTCTTCCTCGGTGTTGATGCCGAAGCCCACATTCACATTAGCCAGCAAGCGCGGTGGCTCGATGGAGAAGCTCGCAGCTTCGCTGGTGGCCGTGCGGATGGGGAACTGGTACGGCGACCCGCCCGCGCCCACAAACGAAGGCACGAACTCGCGCTGCTGGTAGCGCTGCCAGCGCCGCAGCTGAATGCCGTGCGCCGGGTCTTCCTCAATGCCCCGATACAACTGCTCGTAAGCCTGGTAATCAGTTTCTTCCGAAGACTTCTTGAGCAATGCCACGGCCGTGTCCTCCGGCCCAAAGTTGAAGGGCTGGGGTGGCTGGCTGGGGCCGTCGTGGTAGGCCACGTGGGTGTTGGTGGTGCCAAAGTCGATGGCGAAGCGGAATTCCTTGGTGCCTTGGCGCACCTCGCGCCACTTGGGTACCACGAGCGCCTGCCCAGCGGCCGGCGCGGGGCTCGCCACCACCACGTAGTCGAAGGGCGTGCCCTTGATTTCGTAGTAGGTGCTGCCCTCGTCGGTGCTCGATTTGGGCGTGCGGCGGTAGGCGGTGGCGTTTTGCTCGGTGCCGGTGGGCGACAATAGCCGGCCCTGCACCCCAAATTGCAGCTCCACCGGCTTGTGCACCAGGCTGGGGTCGATGTTGTTAGCATCGACCAGCATCACTTTGTAGAAGTCGTTGAGCTGCGGCGCATCCGCGATTTTCACGAAGGGGAAAACCGACAAGCCCACGTTGGTCACCAGCAGGCGACCTAGGCCCTCGGTGCGCGGGTTGGGGTAGTAAGCGCGCTCATAATCAACGGTAAAGCCGCCCGCCACCGGAATGCGTAGGCGCACCCGCACGCAGGCCGGGTCGAGCTCCATTGTGAGCTGGGTCGCCAGTTCGGCCGCCGTGAAGTAGTCGAAATACAGCGGCTTTACAGGTAGCAGCGGCCAGCAGGTGGGCCGATAGCCGGGCGCGGTTTTGAGCTGGCCGGTCACGAAGCGGCTGCCATCGACCTCGTAAGGCACGGTGAGCAGCGTCTCTTCAAGTAAGTCGTTGAGGGTGAGGTAAGGGTAAGCCAGGTCGGGGCCGGGTAGCGTGCGGTCGGCCAGGGCGCGGGCGTCGCTGGCGGGCACCTTGTTGCCGCTTTCGCCCAGCAGCGAGTTGTTGTAATAAAACTTGCCCGGCGCTTGCAGGCCGGGGCGCAGCACCAAGGGCAACGGGCTCGGCAGCGGCCAGCCCGGCACCGGCACCCGGTCGGGCCGAATGGTGAAATCAGAGTTGCGGATAACGCCTTCGTCGGCGCGCACGCGCACGACCACGCCCGCCACCGCCACCGGGTTGCCGGCCTGGTCAGTGAGGTAGGGGTAGTCGGCTAGCTGGGCATTGCCGTCCAGTCCCCATTTATTTAAGATATTGGGGTCAAGTGCATTGCGCACGGCAGGAGCCAGTCGGCCCAGCGCCGGGTCGGCCACAAACTGCTGGTAGATGTAGTCCTGAAAAGCCTGCTCGCGCTGACCTAGGGCCACGTAGCGGCCATCGAAATAGTGGCCGCCGCCCTCGGGCCGCTGCACCGGCAACGCCCGCACCGCCGGCGCCGGAAAGAACAGCGTGAGCGGCGAGGTGCCGCCCAGCAACTGCGGCGCCTCCTGCGGCGTCGCGCCGGGGAAGTACAGCAGGTTCAAATCGGTGATATTGGCGAAGCGCTTGTCATTCAGGTACAAAGACAGCGCCTGGGCCAGCGGCTTAGTCTGCGGATTGGCTTCGAGGCGGGCCAGCTCGGCGGCGCGGTTCCAGGTGCGTACGCTCAGGCGCTGGCTGGCTTGCCGACGCTGGTAGTAATTGAATACCAGTTCCCACAAGTCCCAAAACTGCCCCACCAGCCGGTGGTGCACCGAATCATTAGCCCCAGGGTTGCTGCCCACGTAGGCTAGCGCTGTCTCAACCAAGTGCATGCGGGCGAAGGGCGACGGAATCGCCACCGCCACGCGCTCGGCCCGGCCGCCCTCGGGGTCGAGGATGCCGCTGGGACCATCAATTTCATTTTTGCCGATTTTGCCGGTGCGGCCCCAGCCCTCGTGGGTGCTGGAGCCCGTGCGGTGCAGGCGGAGGATTTTAGCCATGTATATAGGAGCTGTTAGCGGTTGGCTACTAGCTGTTAGCTTATTATGATTTCTGTAATAGCATGCTCTGGTGCGTTCAACCTCACCCCCCGGCCCCCTCTCCTTGGGGAGAGGGGGAGCATGACGCCTACTAGCGCCAGTTTATGTCCGTTTACGGTCGGCTCCCCCTCTCCTTAAGGAGAGGGGGCCGGGGGGTGAGGTAAGGCGGGCGACGAGCCTACGAGTATTGCAACTTGCTATCGACCACCTTCTCCGTGGCCGTATTAAACGCCTCCACCAGCCAGCGCAACGCCCGCGCCGAGTCGGGGTTATCTAGATTGGTCTTGCCCACCGCGTCGTTCAGCTCGGCGCGCAATACGTCATCTGTCAGGCCTTTATTGAAGAAACCGGTGCTGATAATCTTATCGGCCACCATCTTGTTGAAGTCGGTTTCGTCGGGGTGCAGGGCGGCGAAGCGGCGCTCGTTCACGCCGAGTTCGCGCAACCAGCTTTCGTACTCGGTGAAGAAATCGGTGAGGTCGGCCAGCGGGCCGGTGCTGGCGGGCAAGTGCTGGCCCAGCTTGCCGCCTTTGTAGAGCGGAGCGCTTTTTTCTTCCAGCAAATGCTGCCGGAAATACCGCGCGAAGTAGTGAAACTGTATCATCGGCCGGGCCACCTCGCGGCGCTGGGCCGGCGACAATTGCCCAAAATCTACCGTCGGTGCATCGCTTTTCAGGCCAAACTCGTGGTAGGCCGGGTTGCCGCGGTCGAGCTGACTGGCGGGCTGACCTAGGAAGTGCTGGATGGCGAGCGCGCCCAGCACCTCCATGAGATGCGCCTGGTTGCGCTGCTCGGCGCGGCCGGGGTTGTTGGGCAGCGGCTGGCCAGCCTGGTCGCCTAGGTAGTACATGGCCTCGACGCCTTCCAGGTGCTCGGCGTAGTAGCTGAGCGCGGTCTTAGTCTTAGTAATGAAGGTGTTGGAGTCGATGAAATCCTGGCCGTTCTGCTTCTCCTCAGCCGAAGGCTGCTGGAGCTTGAAATACGGCAGCAGAACCAGCGCGCCGGCCGGCACGGCGGCCCGCACCGAGGGCTGCGGCAGGTCTACGCCGGGGTCGCGCAGGTTCTTGACCAGCAGCGGGAAGCCCGCCGCGCCTGTGCCCCCGAAGATGCTGCTGATGAAAAATACCCGGTCGTCGGAGTTGAGGCTTTGGGCGAGGTAGCGCATCTCCTTGGCCTGCACCAGCGAGTTGAGCACCACGCTGCCCACGTTGGGCGAGCCCCGGAAACCTAGGTCGAGGCTGGCGTTGAGGCTATCGGGCGTGAAGAGCAAATCGAGCAAGCCCCGCGTTTCGACCGATGTCTCATTGTAGTGCATGAAGTCCTTGAACGACTGATTGATGCCGCCAAAGTCGTACACGAACGAGTCGCGCAGCCCCTCCACGCCGGAGGTGTTGAGCTGGGCCAGCGTGGTCAGGTCCTGGCCAAAAAAGCCTTCGTTTTTGGAATGCTGGCCATCCTGATACAGCGCGTCGTGGATGCGCTTGTAGCGCTTAAGTAGGTCCACGGTGCGCGTTACGTCGCCGTTTTGTGTGTCGGGGTCAACTAAAACGGGGATTACTTGGTCGCAGTCGGGCAGGCGCATACCCGCGGCCAGCAGCATGGTGAGCGAGCGCAGCACCCGCGCGCCGGTGCCGCCCACGGCAAAGATGAAAAGACGAGCCATTAAGTAACTAGCTAATAAAGGAATAGAAAAAGGTTGTCATGCAGAGCGCAGCGAAGCATCTCGCGTGGTGCAGTAATTCTTTAGCATTAGCAACGAAGCGAGCTAGATGCTTCGTCTCTGCTTGATGCGCAGAATGCTCTGCATGACCATTTTTATGTAATTGCCGCCCCTAAAACGGCGTGCGGCGGGCGTGATTAGAGCCCCACTTCAAAATCACCGAAAACAGGATAAACCACAGCGGCGCTACCAACGTGTTGGTAATGATGAAGTAGCGCATGTATGGGTCGCGCACTGCGCCCTGGCCCATGCTCACGCGGTAGGCCAAAAAGGCACCTAGGCCGGCTACTAGCAGCAGCACTAGCAGCCAATGCGTGGGCTTGTACAAGCCCTGGTGCGTGAGGGCCGGGATGGCGTGGTTGAAGATGTAATAGAAAACGACCACTAGCGCTAGCGCCGTGAGCAGGGTGTAGAAGCCAGCGGTGTTGAAAATCTCGGCCTTGTAGAGCCCGTACATCGGCGACTTACGGTCGTAGAATAGCCCGATGCCGTTAGTGTACAAGCTGTTAAAGAATTGCTGCATGGAAAAGAGGCGTTTTTATTGGGAAAGGGCGAAAGTAGCGGTAAACACGGGCGGCATAGTTTGCGGGAAAGCCTCGCGCACGCCGCTCATGATTTCGGTGAGGCGGTAGGTATGCGGCTCGGTGGCGGGCTGGTTGTCGTTTTCGGTGCTGCGCTGGGCCACCCAGCCCGGAATACCGGGCGCGGGCAGCGTCAGGCTAAGCTGGCCGCCCGCCTTGGGGAAGTTGCTGAGGTGCAGGCGCAGGGTGTGGGTGTAGGCTTGCAATTCGGGCACGCCGGTGGTTGGCTTAATGGAATTGGGCACCAGCTTTACGGTGCCGTTGGGCACCTGGGCTTGCAAGTTGCGGGCCAGAAAGGCGGGTTCGCGCCAGGCGGCGGGCAACTGGCGCAAGTCGAGGGCCACGGTAAAATCCACGCCTTTGCTAACGTCGTCTACCTCCAGATTCGTACTTACGCCCGCGCCACCGTAGGAAATGGACCCGTCGCCACTCGGCGTGAGCGGACTGCTAGCCGCCACCTGCGTCAGCACCGCCGCGTAGGGCACCCTAGGGAACATCAGGCCGAAATACGCCTGCTGCGTGGTAGCCGCCGTGGCTGGCACCACCTCATTGACGTAGCGCGCCACGGCAGCAGGCAGCCCGATTACCCAGATATAATAGGGGAGGGTTTCGCCCTTCAGCGGCCGCTGCTTGAGCGGCGTTTTCACGGCTGGGTGGTAGGTGCCGTAGAACTTCGAGGTTTCGCCGAGCACGGCCACGGCCAAGCCTTTTTTGGTAACGGTCGCCAGCGCGTCGGTGATGTTGACGTTCATCAAGGCGCTGGCAGCTTGGTTTTTGGGGCCGTATATAAAGTCGGAAATGACCACGTTCACCTTGTCGGCCGCTTGGGGCAGCGTCAGGATGTTTTCGAGCATTGTGGGGAGCTCGGTACCTAGGGCGGCCTCGTGGGTGTCGCCCTGCACTATCTCCCGAAAGTGCGCGTAGGTGCTGGCCTGGGGCGCTTTATTCAGCGACAGCCAAAATTTGGTATCGGCCACAGCCGGGCTGCTGTTGGTGCGCGAGGCCAGCAAACTCACTCGCTGCTGAAACGCCGTGGGCTCGGTGGCCGTGGTATTGGCGGGCATAAAGCCCCGCATGCCGCCCGACAATTCCAGAAAAACATTGGCCTGCAATGGGGCCGTTTTATCTGTGGCCGCCGGGGCCGGCTTCGTCTTAGTGGCCGGAGCATCGGACGTTTTGGTAGTATCATCGACTTCGCCGCAGCTGCTGAGCAGGGTGCCGCCAAGAGCCAGGGTCAAAAAAGCCGCCGTGAGGGGATTGCGCATACGCCAGAGGAAAAAGCTGGCAACCGCTGTTGCCATTAGCTACGCAAGTAACGGCTTTTGGCGGATTGAAGATATGCCTTGCGCGAATTTGTGGTCGGAGCTTCGAGGTGCTCAGCTGAAATTATACGGGTAGCCGATTTCCTGCAAGTCGGCGGCGAGCATGGTCCAATCTTCCAGCTCTTCGTTGAGGGCCAGCACCATGGCTTTGGTCAGCACCTCGTGGTGGTAGATGGGGGCCACGGCCTCGGCGGTGAGGGGGCGGCGGTCGGTTTCGTCGAGGTAGTACTCGGTGGCCCACTCGGCGTAGGTGGCGGGGTCGTTGTCGAAGATGTAGAGCAGCTCTTCCGAGCCATCGTCCTCATTCTCAATTATGCCGCGCTGCCAACTGTGGGCGGGCGTGTACCAGAGGCAAAACGTGGTGCCAACCGAGGCCACCGGCTCGCCAAACATAAAATCGTCGAAGGCGGCGGGCAGGCCGCGCGTCACCTGGGCTTTTTCGGGCTGGTCGTATTCACTCAGGTAGCCATTTATTACGCAGCCTTCGGGCCGGAAGAGCACCAGCATCTGGTCGCCTTCGCCGTCGCGCATTTCCAGCATGGCCTCGTCGGGTGCCCAGTCGGGGTTGTAGGAATAGTAGCGATACTCCCAATCGGGCGAGTTGATGGCGTCGAGCACGGCCAACGACTGGGCGAGGCGCTGCAACGCAGCGGCGGAAGGCAGGGCGGTGTAATTGGTGGTGGAGAGCATAGCGCTTGGTTAATAGTCCGTTATGTCTGTTGTAGAGATGAATACTTGCGTTTCGTCGTTGTTCGGCTCGCCCAGTGGGAGACACAAGTATGCGTCTCTACACGAAGCCCGTATTTGCGCTAATACGTCTTCGTCATGTCGGCAGGCACCACGATGACGTAATCGGCCAGGTCCACGTTTTCGGTGGCCAGTTGCTGCAAATCGGCTTGCGTGACCACGCTCAGGGTTTTGATGCGGAGCGGCTTTTTGGCTTGGCGCAGGTAGGCCACGATGCCATCGTGGTGGTCGGAGTGGTACGAGCCGTTGAGGTGCAGCAGCGTCTGGCCGGCGCCAAGGCTGCTGGCGATGCTGTAGGCCATAGTAGCGTCTTTCAGGGCCTGGGCCTGAATAATGGTGTTGGGGCCGCCGCCTCCGTGGGTGTCGCCAAACATGGCGGCCATGTTCTTGTAGCCGGGCAGGTCAAAATCGACCTTGAGCGGCAACGGCATCATATATTTCTTTTCATCGGCGGGCAGCTTGTCGAGGGCGGCCAGCGAGCCGCGGGCCACTTGCTGGGCATAGCGGCGCGGCACGTTGGTAGCCACCACCGGCACCTGGGCCTGCCGCGCAAACAGCAGCAGCGGGCGGTAGTCAGTGGCGTAGTTGGGCCAGGGGCGGCTCTGGCGCTCGAAGGCCGAATCGGGCAGCGTACCGGCCGAGTACTGCGCTACCAGCGGCTGCACATCGCGCTCAAACATCTCCATACCCAGCACCAGCTTGCCAGGGCCTTTCAAGCGGTTCAAATCCTTAGCCACCTGCAATTCGAGCCAGTGCGCGATGGGGTCGTTGTGCTGCTCGCCGAAGAGCACTACGTCGGCCTGCGCCAGCTGCGCGAGCATTTGGTCGTAGTCGGCCGCCGGGCCCTGGGCCGTGAAGAGGCGGTAGGCAGGCCGGTCGGCCAGCGTGAAGCTGAGCAACGGCAGCAAGAGCAGCGGCAGCAGCCGGCGGAGCACCGCGCGGCTGGTAAAAGGAGAAGCAGACATAAGGAAGCAACAGGGAGTACCTATAACAAAGTAAGGCCAAAAAAAGCCCCGCTGCCGGGCGGCAGCGGGGCTTTCAAGATAACCTAAAGCCGAAGGACGACTACTCGACCAGCAGGCGGGCGGTTTGGGTAAGTTCGCCCGCTTGCAGCTTCACCAGGTACACGCCGGGGGCGAGGCCTTGCAGCGCAATAGCCTGGGTTTGGGCACCGGCCGCCTGGCGGGCGGGAGCCAGCTGGCGGATGGTTTGGCCGAGCAGGTTTTGCACCGCGATGGTGGCCGTGGTGCCACTAGGCAGCTCGTAGGCCACAGTAGTGGTACCGCTGGCCGGGTTGGGCAGCAGCGCCATTTTGAGCACGGCAGCAGCCTGGGCGGCCGTGGTGGCGAGCGGCGAATTCACGCGCTGGCTCGTGTACACGGCGTACTGGCCAGGCTGCAAGGTCATGCTCATGGCCGCGCTGGTCACGTTCAGAGCCGTGCCCGTGAGGTAGTTATACCAGGTGCCGGTGTTGGGGAAGGTGATAGTCGCGGTTTGGGCCACCACGTCGAAGTTGCCCACCGTCACGGCGTTCAGCGTAGCCGAAGTTACGACGCTGCTCTTCACGGCCACGTTGCCACCCACGTTTTGAGTAAACGTAGTAGGCGCAGCAAAGGCAGGCTGCTTTTTGAGGGCAATGAGGGCGCGGTAGGTGTCGTAGAGGTGGCGGCGGTTGGTGGTAAGGGCCGCTGGGTGCGCGATGGCAGTCGTGGCCGTGTAAGGAGCCGGGGCCGGCACGCTGCTGTTATAATAGTCCCAGCGAATGGGCTTGGCACCGGTGCGGCAGTTGGGGTCAACGGTGCCGTCGGTGCAGGCGTTGATGCTGTAGTCGTAGCCCACTTCGCCAAACTGCCAAATCAGGCGCGCGCCGGGCTGGGTGAAGAAGAAGGCCGCCGCCATTTCGTTGCGCAGCAGGCCAGTAGCCGGGTTTTTGGTGCTATAGCTGCCGCTGGCGTTGCCATATTGCACGTTCTTGAACTGGAGGCGTTCCTCGTCGTGGCTCTCCATGTAGGTCAGCAGGTTGGGCGAGTTCCAGCCGCGGCCGCCCTGGGCGGTGCTGCCGTAGTAGCCGTAGTTGAAGTCCGAGCTAGGGAGGTAGCCCATGGTAGCCTCGTTGTAGTTGTGGGTCTGGTTACCCCATAGCATCATGCCGTAGTCGGCCAGTGCCTTGCCCTCGCTGTTCTCTGGGAAGTGTTCCAGGATGGGGTACGAGCCGGCATCCACGCTCATCTGGTAGTTGTAATAGTCCTTCCAGATGTCGATGCGCGACTGGTCGTAGTTGGCATAAGTGGCCGTGGTAGTGGGCGTTTGGGTAAAGCCGCCTGCCAAATCGAAGCGGTAGCCGTCGATGTGGTATTCCTGCAACCAGAACTTAATAACCTGCTTAGTAAAGTACTTAGTGTACAAGCTCTGGTGGTTAAAGTCGTTGTACACGCTGTAGGGGTGCGGGGCCATCACGTTAAACCACGGGTTGTCGGCGGTGGGGCCGGTCGAGATGTTGCCGTACAGCTGCACCTGCGGGCTTTGGCCGCTCGCGTGGTTCAGCACCATGTCCAGCACCACCGCAATGCCCCGGCGGTGGCACTCGTCGATGAGCGCTTTTAGGTTGTTTTTGGTGCCGTAGTACTTATCGGGGGCGAAGAAAAAGCACGGGTTGTAGCCCCAGCTGTCGTTGCCGTCAAACTCGTTTATCGGCATCAGCTCGATGGTATTTACGCCCAGACGCTGAATGTAAGTGAGCGTATCCTTGAGGGTCTGGTAGTCGTGGCGGGCCACAAAATCGCGCAGCAGCAGCTCATACACCACCATGTTGGTGCGGGCCGGCCGCTGGAAATTGGCCGTAGTCCAAGTGTAGGCCGGCGCGCCTGGCGACAGCACCGAAACCAGGCCCGTGGTGCTGCCCGAGGGGTAGGCCTTCAGGTTGGGGTAAGTCACGGCCGGGATGTACTGGTCGTTGCTGGGGTCCAGCACTTTTTCGCAGAACGGGTCGGCAACGCGCAGCTGGCCATCGACCAAAAACTGGTAGGCGTATTCCTGGCCGGGCACCAGGTTATCGACCTGCACCCACCAGCGGCCAGTGGCCGCATCGGTGTTCACGGTCGAAGTCTTTTTCAGCAAGCCCGCCGCGTTGGTTTGCCAGTTATTAAACTCGCCCAGCACGTAGATAAAGCTCTTGTTGGGTGCGGTCAGGGTCAGAATAGCCGACGTGCCCCCGTTGATATAGGTAATGCCATCGACGTTGGCCCCGGTGGGCAGCGGCGCGGTAGTCACGGTAGGCGGCACCAGCACGATGGTAGTAGCGGTGGCCGTAGAGGTGCCGCTGGTGGCGGTGAGCACCAGCGTATTCACGCCCGGCTGCGTCACGGTTACGTTGGTGGTCAGCGTAGTAGCGTTGGTTTGCTGCGCCACCTGCGTGCCATTCAGCGTGAGGGTGAGCGTGGCGGCGGTCGTGGCCGTGGCGGCCACCGCTACCGACGAGCCAGTTGCCACCTGCGTGCCCGAAACGGGGCTGGTGAAGGCCACTTGCAAGCCGGCATTTACCAAGATATCGGCGCCATTTGGGCCCTTGCCCTCGGGCGTGCCGGTGGCGCCGCGAAACACCATCGCCAGCTTGCGCAGGCTCTCGCCCGAAGCCGCAAAGCCGGGGTAATAGGTGCGCGGCGTGAAGGTGATGCTGTACTTGTGATTGCCAAGCGCAGTCATTTTCTCGGCCGCGATGGGCACGTTAAAATTGGTACCCACCACGTAGCGCCAGCTGGCATCGTTGGGGCTGAGGTTGGTAATGACGCCGGTCCAGATGTAAACGTCGCCAGTGTAGGTGGCCAGGCCGCCGTTGCCCAGCGTGGCATCGTAGGTGAGCGTGATGGGCGTAGTATCGGTAAAGAAAGCCGGGCTCACTGTAACCGGCGATTGCGCCCGCGCGGCGGTGCCAATCAGCAGTAAAATAGCCAGCAGCCATTGCCCCAAGAGTTGAGATTTTTTCATAAAAAGGGTGGGGAAAAGAAACGCGCCGTTTACCAGCAGGACCGTCCTACTTGGCTAAAGGCAGCCGAAGATACGAATTATCCTATGATTTCCGAAATCGATTCCGAGGCCAAACAGGTTTAAGCTGAGCGTTCGGACGGCCTCGCGGCCCCTACCGCTACCTTTACCGTCCGGCTGCGTAAGCTGGTAAAAATTTGCCGTTTGAGATTATGAATGTTGGAGACCGCGTCCGCCTGCTTACGGGTACCGAAGAAGGTATCATCACCCGCCTGCTCGACAGTGAGCTGGTTGAAGTTGCTATTGACAATGACTTCACCATCCCGGTGCTGCTGCGCGAGCTCGTGCCCGTAGCCGCCGAAGAAGGCCAGGCCTTCCGCCGCCCCGCGCCCGAGCCCACCCGCCCCGCTACCGGTAGCAAGAAAAACAAGCCCGTGGGCGGCCAGCCCAAAGTGCAGCGCCCCGGCGCGCCCACGCCGCCCGCCCCCGGCAAGGCGCAGCCCGCCGGCCCCAGCGCCGCCATGCCGCCTAAGCCCACCGCTGCCACCCCGCCGCCCCCGGCCGCCAAAGGCCTCTTTTTGGCCCTGGTGCACCAGGCCCCCGAGCTGCTGGCCCTGCACCTGCTCAATAACACAGAGGCTGAGGTCGTCTTCACCTATGGCGAGGAGCGCCAGGGCAAGTACCGCGCCCTGGCCGCCGACAAGCTCAAGGCCAAGTCCGCCAGCGCCGCCCTCACGCACCTGCACCTCAAGGACTTCGAGCAGTGGCCTGCCGTGGTGTTTCAGCTTCTGAATTTTAAACTAAACGGCGACACCGCTTACGACCTGCTCACCAAGCGCCAGTCGTTTAAGGCCAGCACCTTCTACACGAGCCGCCGCCCCGCCCCGGTTATCGGCAAGGAAGCGTACCTGTTTCAGCTCGACGAAAAGCCCGCCCCAGCCCTCAACCCCGAGAAGCTAGCCCAGGCTGAAGCCACGCTGGAAGCTGCTTTTGAAGCCGCCGCCAAGCCCGCCCCAGTGCTCGATAGCAAGCAGGCCAACGTGCTCCAGCAGGCCTTAGCCGGCGATAAGCCCGCGCCGCCCGTGCCCGCCGCCATCGCCCCGGCCCCGCCCAAGCCGGCCGCCGCCCTAGTAGCCCCGCCCCACGAGCTAGACCTGCACATCGAAGCGCTGCGCCCCGAGGGTGCCGGCGACCTCAGCAACACCGCTATGCTGCGCCTCCAGCTCGATGCCTTCGAGGATGCGCTGAGTCGCGCCCTGGCTACCAACATGCACGAAATCATCTTCATCCACGGTGCGGGCAACGGCACCCTCCGCAAGGAAATCCACCGCCAGCTAAGCCGCAACAAGGACATCAAGTTCTTTGAAGAAGCCCAGAAGGAGAAGTTTGGCTACGGCGCTACGCTGGTGCGGCTGAAGTAGCCAACCTACTATTTATGGCTTTTTACCCAGCTAAAAAGTCGTTCTAATTTAGGGCCGTCAACCAGGAAGTAGAGACGCAATATTTTGCGTCTTGCGTTAGGTATCGCACCCATACGCAAGACGCAAAATATTGCGTCTCTACAGCCGAACAACCCTGAAAGAATGGTACTTGAGGCATAAATGCGCCAACTCTATGCTTCATATTCCCGAGAATCTCACCGACTTCTTGTACTGGATTAAAGAGCAAACCGAGGAATTTTGGCGCCAAAATCCGCGCACCGAACCGAGTCATAGCTACTACCGTGAATGGCCGGCTGGCATCCGGTGGGTGGGTATGTCGGAAGCCGAAATCGACCGTACAGAAGCCACTTACAATGTTCGGTTTACGCCCGACCACCGGGAGTTTTTGCGGATTATGCACGCGCTCGACCAGCCATACACGCACGTAGAGCCGGCTACCGCCGAACACCCCGGGGAACGGTCTCAGGAAATCCTTTTCTACAACTGGCTAACGGATGAAACAAAAATTCGGCGGTGCCTGGCCCAGCCCTATAAGGACCTGCACCAAGGCTGGCTACCGGAATGGGGGCCCAAACCAGCGACGGAAGAAGAACGGGCGGTGGGGTTTGCGCGGCAATTCAGCAAGGCCCCCACTCTCCTGCCACTCATGGGACACCGATACATGGTCAGCGAGCCGCTACAGCTGGGCAACCCGGTGCTGTCGGTTTGGGGCTTCGATATTATTGTCTACGGCTGGAACCTGCGCAGCTACTTGCTTAAAGAGCTACAAGGCTACCTACTAGTCGACTTATTCGACCCGGTACTAGAAGAAGGCGAGGTGGTAGACTGGGAAGAAAAGCCTGAAATAACCGCTATTTATCAGGCTGACGATGCTGCGTCGCTCAGCCGGCGCATTCCTTTTTACGAGGACTATATCCAGACCTGGAACGGCTGGCCCCCACGTGCCAGTGAGGATGGCCCGATTACTACGTCATAGCGGCTAGCTCTACGAGTTGGCAGGCCCCTTTTTTGGGCAATTACGTATAGCAGGGATAGATTACCCACTTCTCTCCCCCCTCCCACCCCGTGAAATCGTTGTTGCTTTCTCTCGCCGCCAGCCTTTGGGCCGGGGCCGCGCCGGCATTGGCGCAATACCAGCCTGGCGTGTACGCCAGCAGCCAGGACTACGTGCAAAACAGCCCCTGGCAGCCGGGCACCGTCAGTAGCCCGGCTGCTGCCCGGACGTACCTGGAAGTGGTGCATGCTAGCACGTTTGCCGTGCATCGGGTGCCGCTCACGCGCGCCTGGGGCTACACCAATGCCCAGGGTCAGGCGTTTCGATTAATTGATAACAAGCCCTATCGCCTTCAGCCGCAGCAAGATGGCTTGGTAGTGTATAGCCGCGAGCGCACCATCCAAAATGGGCGCTCCACGCATACTATCACCGAGCATTTCTACAGCGAAGGCCTTGATGGCCAGTTGCGACCTCTCACCAAGCGCGCCCTCAAACAGCAGCTGCTAACGGCCAACTAGGGCCGCTTTTCCCTGGCCCAGGTACTGATTAAGTAGCACCTGGGCCTTTTACCAAGCCCCTTTGCATGTACGACCTTATTGGCGACATTCACGGCCACGCCGATGAGCTGCGCGCCCTCCTCCACTACCTCGGCTACCGCCCCGATGCGGCGGGCGTGCCGCGCCACCCGACCGGTCGGCAGGTCATCTTCTTGGGCGACTACGTAGACCGCGGCCCAAAAATCCGGGAAACCTTGCAACTGGTGCGCGGCATGGTGGAGGGCGGCGCGGCTCTGGCCATTCTGGGTAACCACGAGTACAACGCGCTGGCTTTTTGGCAGTTTCACCCGGAGGGTGGGCACCTGCGGCCCCACAAGCCGCTGCATATCTTGCAGCATCTGGAGACGATTAAGGAGTTTCGCACCAAGGAGTTATTTGCGGAGTGGTTCGATTATCTGGAGTGGTTTCTGACCTTGCCGCTGGCCCTGGAGCTACCCGGCCTGCGCGCTGTGCATGCCTGCTGGGAGCCACAGCACATCGATTACTTGCAAAGCGAATTGCCTGATTTGCGCCTCACCCGCGATTTTATGCTGCGGGCCAGCCGGCGCGGCGCGCCCGAGTACGAGGCCACCGAAACGACCCTAAAAGGCCGCGAAATACGCCTGCCGGGCGGCGTCATTTTCCATGATAAAGACGGCCACCCGCGTGACCTCATGCGCGTGCGCTGGTGGCAAAACCCCGCTACGGCCGCCGCCTACCGCGACTACTACCTCGAAGACCTGCCCGAACTGCACGGCCAGCCCGTCGATTTTGCCAACCTCGACCCCAGCTATTACCAAGACGAAACACCCGTATTTTTCGGCCACTACTGGCTGCGCGGCGCGCCCCAGATTTTGCAGCCTCACGCCGTGTGCCTCGATTACAGCGTAGCCAAAGGCGGCCAGCTCGTGGGCTACCGCTGGGATGGAGAGGCGGTGCTGAGCGCCGATAAACTGGTGTGGGTCGAGTAGCATCTCACGAAAAAACGATTGTCATTGCGAGCGCAGCGCAGCAATCTCTCCTTCAAGCATAGCTACTGTTTGCAGACGCAAAAGGAAAGATTGCTGCGCTACGCTCGCAACGACAGACAATTTTGTGCGCAAGCTTTCTCAATTCGAAAACCTAATGATTCACTCCTCTCCCGCCTTCCGCCCCGCCGCCGACCTCGCCTGGGAAGAAACCGGCCCCGGCGTGCGCCGCACGCTGGTAGCCTACAACGACGACCTGCTACTGGTAAAAGTAGCCTTTGAAACTGGGGCCATCGGGGCGCTGCACCAGCACGTGCACACCCAGATAACCTACGTCGAGAGTGGCGAATTTGAGGCGACGGTGGGCGGCGAAACGCGCCTCTTGAAAGCCGGCGACTCGTTTTACGCCGCGCCCAATGTGCCGCACGGTGTGGTGGCCCGGCAGGCGGGGGTGCTGCTCGATTCCTTCAGCCCGGTGCGCGAAGACTTCCTGCCCACCACGACCAAATAGCGTACCTTTGCTTCCGCAATGAGCCACCCCACCGCCGCGCCCAACGCAAATGCGGGCGGGGAGGAAAGTCCGGGCTACGCAGGGCACCCTGCTTCCTAACGGGAAGGACTGGCCAATCGGGCCAGGACAGCCAGTGCCACAGAAAATAACCGCCGAAGTGGTGAATGAGTGAATGAGTGAATGAGTGAGTGGCCAAAAGTCATTCGCTCATTCACTCATTCACCCATTCACTCACTGGTAAGGGTGAAAAGGTGCGGTAAGAGCGCACCAGCGGCTGGGTGACCATGCCGGCTGGGTAAACCTCAGGGGTTGCAAGACCAAATAAGCAGACACGCCGGCGGCCTTCGGGCCACTGGCACCGGGCGGCCCGCTCGGGTTTGCGGGTAGGTCGCTTGAGCCCAGCGGCGACGCTGGGCCTAGATAAATGGTGGGGCCGCCGCCACGGGAAACCGTGAAGGGCGTGACAGAACCCGGCTTATCGGCTCATTGCCTAATTTCGGCGGCCGCTTCGTGAGAGGCGGCCGTTTTTTGTGTAGGGTAAGCTTTAGCTTGCCATACGATTGCTCACCAAATTTTCGCTGGCCTTTTGACTGGCAAGCTAAAGCTTACCCTACAGTTATGCCTCGTATTCTCACCATCGACGACGAAAAAGCCATTCGCTTTGCCCTCAAGGACATTCTGGAGCTTGAAGGCTACCAAGTAGACCAAGCCGAAGACGGCCCCACGGGCCTCGACCTGCTCATTCAGCAGAAATACGACGTGGTGCTCTGCGATATTAAAATGCCCCGCATGGACGGCATGGAAGTACTGGAGCGTGCCCAAAAAATCGCGCCCGACGCGGCGTTTATTATGCTTTCGGCCCACGGCAACATCGAGCTAGCGGTGGAAGCTACCAAAAAAGGCGCCTTCGATTTTCTACCCAAGCCTCCCGACCTCAACCGCCTGCTCGTGACCGTGCGCAACGCCCTCGACCGCAGCAAGCTGGTGACGGAAACGAAAACCCTCAAGAAAAAGCTGGCCGTGAGCACCGGCAAAGGCTCCGAAATGATAGGCACGTCGGCCGAGTTGGGCGCCGTGCGCAAAGCCATCGAAAAAGTGGCCCCCACCGATGCCCGCGTGCTCATTACCGGCCCCAACGGCGCGGGCAAGGAGATGGTAGCCCGGCAACTGCACCAGCTTAGCCCCCGTGCCAATGGCCCGATGGTGGAGGTAAACTGCGCCGCCATCCCGTCAGAATTGATTGAAAGTGAGCTTTTTGGGCATGAAAAGGGCTCGTTTACGTCGGCCATCAAGCAGCGCATCGGCAAGTTTGAGCAGGCCGATGGCGGCACGCTGTTCTTGGATGAAATTGGCGATATGAGCCTTTCGGCCCAGGCCAAAGTGTTGCGCGCCTTGCAGGAAAGCAAAATCACGCGCGTGGGCGGCGAGAAGGAAATCTCGGTGAATGTGCGCGTGCTGGCCGCCACCAACAAGGACTTGCTGCAAGAGATTGCCGACAAGAATTTTCGCGAAGACCTGTACCACCGCCTCTCGGTCATCCTCATCAAAGTGCCCGCCCTCAACGACCGGCGCGACGACATTCCTGACCTGGTGCAGAAGTTTTTGCAGGACATCGCCGCCGACTACGGCGACAAGCCCAAGAAAATTTCGCCCGCCGCCCTCAAATACCTGCAAGGGCTGGACTGGCGCGGTAATATTCGCGAGCTACGCAACGTGGTCGAGCGCCTCATCATTATGAGCGACGCTACAATTGAGGAAACTGACGCAAAGGCGTTTGCGGGAAAATAAGTAGCTGAGTAGTAAGTAGTAGTAAGGTAGTGTTTTGATGTCCAGTGCCTTGTGCTAAGTGTAATGTTCTGATTACTTACGGCTGACTACTTATGACTGCTATTTGAGGGCGAACTCTGGAAGCCAAAAAGCTGCTTTTTGGCTTCCAAAACTCGCCCCATCGTTCCGGATGCTACGAGCGTCTTGGATACGAAGGAAGGCAAGCATAGCAAAAGATAGAAGGTAATTACCCTAGCAGCTCCTCAATATCCTCCCGCGTCAGCGACTTTATCACGGCCTCATCGGTCGTTATCAAGTCGCTCACCAATTGAAGCTTGCGGCGCTGCAAGGCCAGGATTTTTTCCTCTACCGTGCCCTGGCTGATAAACTTGTACACGAACACCGGCCGCTGCTGGCCGATGCGGTGGGCGCGGTCAATGGCCTGAGCTTCCACGGCGGGGTTCCACCAGGGGTCGAGGATGAAGACGTAGTCGGCGGCGGTGAGGTTGAGGCCTACGCCACCCGCTTTGAGGCTGATGAGGAAGATTTTGAGGTCGTGGTCGTTCTGAAAGCGCTCCACCTCGGCTTGGCGGTCGCGGGTGTGGCCGTCTAGGTAGGCGTAGGTGAGCTGGCGCTCGTCGAGGCCGGCGCGCACTAGCGCAAGATGCTGTACGAATTGGCTAAATACGAGCACTTTGTGGCCTTCCGACACTACGCTGCGAATCATGCGCAGAATCTCGCGCATCTTGCCTGATTCGCCTTCATAGGTCGAGTCGGCGAGGCGCGGGTGGTTGGCGATTTGGCGCAGGCGGGTGAGGCCTTGCAGCAGCAGCAGCTGGGTGCCGCCGGCTGGGGTAGGGGCGTGGCCTTCTAGCGTTTCGAGGATTTTGTTGCGGTAGAAGCTCTTGGTCTCTTCGTAAAACTGCTGTTGCTCCTCGGTGAGTGGGCAGTAGCTGAGGTGCTCGGTTTTCTCCGGCAGCTCACTAGCTACCTGTGCCTTATGCCGGCGTAGTACGAACGGCTTGATGAGGGCGTGCAGCTTCTTCGTGCGGCTTTCGTCCTGGTTCTTCTCGATGGGCTTCACAAATTCCTTGCGGAAAAACGCTTGCGTACCCAGCAGCCCCGGATTGATAAAGGTCATCTGCGACCACAAATCCATCGTGCTGTTCTCGACCGGCGTACCCGTCAGGATGAGCCGGTGCCGCGCCCGCAGCTGCCGCACGGCCTGCGCCGTGGTCGAAGAGGGGTTTTTGATAGCCTGCGACTCGTCCAGAATCACATAGTCGAACTGGTAACTCGCCAGCAGTTCCGTGTCGAGCCGCACGATACCGTAGCTAGTTAGCACGATATCATAATCGGCGAACTGGGCCACATTTTTGTCGCGGTAGGTGCCGGTGTACACCAGCAGCCGCAGGCTCGGCGTGAACTTGCGCGCCTCATTCATCCAGTTGTAAACCAGAGAAGTAGGGAGTACTAATAGCGTAGCCGCGCCCTGGCTGGCTTGGCTTTCCTGGCGTTCCAGCAGCATCACCAGCGTTTGCACGCTCTTGCCGAGGCCCATGTCATCGGCCAGGCAGCCACCTAGGTGGTAGTCCTGCACAAAGCGGAGCCAGTTGTAGCCTGCCTGTTGGTAGGGTCGCAGCGTGCCTCGGAAGCCCACTGGCAGCGGCCGGTCCTCCACGGCCGCAAAGTCGCGTAGCTTTTCGAGGCGGCGCGTGAGCGTGACGGTGGCGAGGTTATCATTCTCTAGGTCAGTGACTAGCGATAGGTGGTGCCGCCGCAGGGATAGCGGCTGGCCTTCGGTTTCTTCCGCAAAGGCAAATAGCTCTAGGTAGTCCGTAAACCACTCATCGGGGATGAACGCAACCTGGCCATTGGGCAAGCGGTACTCGCGGCGACGCTGCAAAATGTAGGGCCGCAGCCGAATAAATGGCACCGCGTACTCGCCAAACCAGACAGTGCCGCGCACGTCGAACCAGTCGCCGCGCTCTTCTATGCCGACTTCCACCCGCACGGGGCCAATGAAATAATCCTGGCTGGCCGTTTCGCTGCCCTGCACCTGAAAGCCCAGGGCGCCCAACTCAGGGGCGTGGTCATGCAGCCAGCGGAAAGCTTCTGCTTTGGGAAGTAAGGCGTAGCCTTCGGCGTCGAGGGGCAGGCCGCGCTGGCGCAGTTCGTCGGCGCGGTCGTTTTCCTCTTTGGCCGAGCGTAGGAGGCGACGAAAAATGTACGAGTCGCCGTCTTCTTCCAACTGCACGCTCATGGCGCGGGGCGGCGTCAGGGGCAGGTCGTAGGCGCCGTAGCGGAAGGTGAGCGAGAAGAACAGCGGCGCCTCGTCGGTGCCCGCGCCGGGCACTACTACGGGCTTAGGCAGGGGCACCCGGCCGCGTCGAGGCGGACCTGGTGGGCGCACGGGCACCACGGGTACGCCGCCGGCCGGCACGGGCGGCACATCCGAAAACGTGAGCTGCGGCCGGGCCAAATACCGCTCGGTGCGGATGTCAAAGCCGCGCGCGTGCACGTCAAACGATTCCATGAGCGGGGCCACGAACTTCTGAAAATAGTTCTTCTCCACGGCCCGCGGCACCACGATGAATTTCTTGCTTAGAAATGGGAGCAGCTTGCGCCCATCCACCGCGTGGCGAAAGTGGTAGAGCACATTATCGACCATCAGCCAAGCCGGCTGCTGGCACACGAGTACGGCACTCTTAAACTGAAAATCAAGCTTTTGGTTCTGGTACTGAATGGTAGGGAAGTAGTGCGTACCCTCCTCGTTGCGCCGAAAGTGAAACAAGATGGAGGCCGGCGTGGGGGCCAGCGCCAGCTCGCGCCAGGTGGGCTCGCCATCGCGGCCCATGATAAATACCTTCTTTTCCTGTAAGCCCGCCAGCAGCCGGGCCAGCCGAGTTTGCACGTACTTGGCAATGGCTTCTTGCAGCGGTTTATCGCCCTTTTCGGGGTGGTAGGTCTTGAGAAAAAACTCCGCCGTTGTGATTTTGCGCGGCCAAAATTCCTTGATTACCGCTTCCTGCTGTAGCTGGTCGCACAGGGAAATTAACTCGTAGTCATCGTCTTCCAGGCCAGCTGCAAATTCGGGCGCATTTTTGCCCGATACCATTTGGTGCTGGAGGGTGAGCTGTCCGCGTGGGCCGAGCTGCACGACGTGGGCCGTGAACAGGTGACCCAGGAATTCGTGGGCAAACAGCGAGTAAACAAGTTGAAAAGGTTGCGCAGTAGAAACAGTCATAGCCGAGCACGATAACGCGCAAGTTAGGCTAGGAAGCTGAAAACGCGCATTTGACCAGCTTACTCCGGTAAGGTGAACGGTTGTTGGTAGGTACGGCCCCTAAGCTGACGTTACAGGTTCTCTTTCACGTCCATGCGCCCTGCATTCAGCGCCGGGCGAATAGAAACGGCCAACGTGATAGCAATGATAGCCAGGCAGATAAAAAAGATGTCAGTAGCCTGCATTTTTACTGGGTATGAGTCTACGATACTCGTTGCCATGCCCATACTCACGAGATGAAACGTCTGCTGCACCCAGCAAATGGTGACGCCCAGCACCAGCCCCGAAAGGGCTCCTACCAGCGCCACAATGGCGCCTACGAGCAAGAAAGACTTACGCACCGTCTGCTCGCTCGCGCCCATGGCCAGCAGCACGGCAATGTCCTTGCGCTTGTCGATAACCAGCATCGAGAGCGAAAAGAAGATGTTGAGCGACGCGATAAGCAGGATAAAAGCGAACGTGATGAACACGAACAGCTTCTCAATCTTGATGGCTTTGAGTAGGCTAACGTGCTGCTCGTCGGAGTCTTGTACAACGAAGCCGCTGCCCAAGCTTTCGCGCAGGCCGTCCTTCACATCATCTAGCTGGAAGCTGCTGCCCACCCGCACGTAGAGCGCGGTGCGGCGGTTGCCGTAGCCCAGCAGGCGCTGCGCAAAGCTTAGAGGGACAAATAAATAACTGTCATCGAGGTGCTGCTCGATGTGGAAAATGCCGCCCGCCAGGATGTTTTCCTCGTTAAAGGCTTGGTCGGGATTGATAGACAGCGTTTTGCGGCCTGGTACCTGGCGCGGGTACAGCAGTTTAAGCGGCGCGAGGCGGTTGTCGAGCGTAATGCTGAGCTCGTGCTGCACGCCTTCGCCCACCAGCGCATACTCCAGGTCGCCCCGGCTGAGGCGGTGGTCGCCGGCCACGATGCTGGAGTCGATGGGACTTTGGCCGAAATAATTTTCTGACAAGCCCCGCATTTTCACCACCATTTGGCGGTCGTGGTATTGTAGCAGAGCATTGTCTTCGATGACCTCGGTGAGCAGGGCCACGCCGGGTGTGTTTTGAACCTTGGCCAGCAGGGCCGGCGTCATTTCGAAGGACTTGCCCTGCACGGCGGTGATGGACAGATTCGGGTCCGACTTGCCGTAGAGCGAGCGCACTAAGTCTTCCAGGCCGTTGAATACCGACAGCACCACGATGAGCGCCATGGTGCCCACCGCCACGCCCACCATCGAAATGTTGGAAATGATGGTGATGATGTTGCGCTTCTTCTTGGAGAGAAAATAGCGCTTGGCAATCAGGAGAGGTACATTCACCGCAGATTCAAACGGATTTTTAGGATTTAACGGATACGCCCGCAAGCGGGCTGGCTATTCGTTTTCGGTTGGGCGCGAGCTTGGCCGGTTGTGGCGGTTACCGGCTGCGCCGAGTTTGCTATTCGTTTTTTGTTGAGTTGCTGGGGTGTGATTAGCTAGCAGCTTAGTGGATTGGATGGAGCTACTAATGGGTAATTTGGGGCAGTTGATAACTTTTAGTTGCGCTTACGTGGCGAAGCTGGTTTTGACTAGGCGGCGGTACTGTAAAGAGGTAGTGCCGAAGTTTAGGAGTAAGCCTACGTGCAGGCGGTAGGCTTCGAGGTAGTTAATGGTTTGGGCAAAATGCGCCTCGGTTAGCTCGGCGGTCGCTTTTAATTCAAGGAGAATAGGTTGGTCGTCGGTAGGCCCCGTCGCCAGAAAGTCGACCCGGCGGGTACCGATTTGCTGTCCTCGAAAATAGATAGGCGTTTCAACTTCGCGTTGCGCAACTACCTGCTCGCGCTCTAGCTCAATGCCCAGCGCCCGCTGGTAGATAGCCTCCGGAAAGCCCCGGCCCAGCAACGCATGCACCCGCATAGCGCAGCCAATGATTCGGTGCGTCAGTGGATTGTAAGCCGCTAAGTCTACTGCATGAGGAGCATAGGAGCCGCCCTGCTCCGCCACTAAGCTATCGATAGTCGTCCACTCCTCAAGCTGCTCGTACATCCCTAATCAGTAAATTAGTCAATTAAGAAATTGAATAGCGCAAAAGGCATACCCCCAAAGCCGCCCTACACCCAAAAAAGCCAGCCCCGCAGGGGCGTATCCGTTAAATCCTAAAAATCCGTTTGAATCTGCGGTCTATTTCCACGCTTTGACTATCAGGCCGGTGCCCGAATCGTGCTTGCCCCGCGCATCCAGCCAGTTCAGCAGCAGGCAAAAGGGAAACGTAATCAGGTAGTAAAACGGCAACAGGATAAAAAACCAGCGCGACTGCCCCAGCATCAAAATTGGGTATTTCATGCTCAGGCGCCACGAAATCTGGCCTGGCTCGCCGTAGCTGTAGCGCGCCTCAATGCGCTCGAAGCCCGCCGTACGCAGCTTCTGCTGAATCTCATGGATGTTGTAGCCGTCGCGCACGTGCTCCTCAATAAAGCTCGTCTCCGAGTCGGCGTGCACATCGGAGCCGCCCTGGTCGCTGGGCGTCGAGATGAGCA
>Ga0265780_10000659_pt1 | contig 52367 bp, 56 predicted proteins | sample P1T30metagenome_FD_192432 | JGI IMG/M metagenome (GOLD analysis project Ga0265780, IMG submission 192432) | Plant litter microbial communities from East Loma Ridge, Irvine, California - P1 T30 | ecosystem: Environmental > Terrestrial > Plant litter > Unclassified | place: USA: California... | reverse complement strand
GCTTTGCTGGCGACCGAGGGCGTCAAGCTCGAGTTCGCCGAGGACGGCATCCACCGCCTGGCCGAGATCGCTTATTCCGTTAACGAGCGTACCGAGAACATCGGCGCGCGCCGCCTGTACACGGTGATGGAAAAGCTGCTGGAAGAGATCTCGTACTCGGCCACCGACAAGTCGGGCCAGACGCTCACCATCGACGCGGCCTACGTCAACGAACGGCTGGATGCGCTGGCGGTCAATGAAGACCTGTCGCGCTACGTACTGTAATGCGCGTGCTGTAATGCGCGTGCTGTAATCGGAGAAAGGAAGCGGCGATGGCGAATAAAGCACTGGCAACCCGGCAAAAGATGCGCCTGCGCGCCACACCCACGCCATTGCCGCCCCTGAAACCGCGCAACCCGTTTGCCGGTTTCGCCAAGGCCCGCTCGGCCGGCTCGCACGCCAAGCCCGAGGCCAGCGAACGGCTGGAAGCCAAGCGGGCGCTGAAGAAGGTCAAGCTCGAGCCCGAGGACGAGTAAAAGATTGCTCCTTTCCAACGCGCTGCGATTTCCTTGCGGCGCCCCCAAGTGCGCGGCCACGGCCGCGTTGCGCCTTGTACTACCCGCCCTTCTTCTGTACATTCGTTAACGTAAGGTAACGAATAACGGAAACCCATGAGCTCTCCCGACATGCTGCTGGACATCCTGCGCGCCGAGCTGCGCGCCGCGGGCATCACCTACAAGATGCTGGCCGACCGCATCGCCATGAGCGAATCGAGCATCAAGCGCATGTTCGGCCAGAAGGACATGACCCTGTCGCGCCTGGCCCAGATCTGCCAGGCGGCCGGCATCGCCATGGAGGACGTGATGCGGCGCGCCGCCGACGCGCGGCCGCAGGCCGACACCCTCACGCTGGTCCAGGAAAATGCGCTGGTCGCCAATCCGCGCCTGCTGCTGGTGGCGATTTGCTGCCTCGGCCACTGGAGCCTGGAGCAAGTCGTCGAAACCTACCGCTTGACGCCGGCCGAGTGTATCGGCTTGCTGGTGGAACTCGACCGTCTCGGGGTGATCGAACTGAAACCCCTGAACCGCTACAGCCTGCGCGTCTCGAACGCCTTCCGCTGGCTGCCGGACGGTCCCGTACAGCGCTTCTTCCGCGACAATGTGGTCGGCGATTATTTTGAGGGCCGCTTCGACGGGCCCGGTGAAACGCTGATGTGCCTGCCGGCGCGCCTGTCGCTGGCCTCGGCGGCCGAGCTGGCGGAACGCATTCACCAACTGGCGGGGGAACTGGCGCGCATGCACCGCAACGACCGGCGCCTGGCGCCGCAGGAACGCGACGGGTTTACGCTGCTCGTCGGCTTCCGTTCGTGGGAATTCGCGGCGTTCACGGCATTGCGCCGCTGATCGCCGACAAGGTTTGAAACGGTCTTACTGGTTCAGCGGCACGCGCCCGCCTGGGCTGGCGCTGGTCTGCACCGGCGGGGCCATCTGCGGCGCCGGCGGCTGCACGTTGTTCTGGGCCGGCGCCTGGCCCGACGGGCCGATCTGATTACTTCCCGGCATCTGCTGCGACACGGCGCCCGGCGACATCGGCGGCTCGGGCGTATTCTCGCTGGGCGGCAGCGGTCCTTCCGGCACCGGCGAGGCCAGCTGCGGCGCGCCCACCGGATTGCCGGCGGGCGCCTGCGGCAGCGGCGCGGCCATGGCGGCGCTGGCGTCGTTCGGTACAGCGGGACCACCCATCGGCGCCGCCGCCTTGGCGTCGGTCGCCAGGTCGAGGCGCTTCATGACGCCGCCGTCGGACAGCATCACGTAGCGCGGATGGACTTCGGCCAGCGTGATCCCCGGCGACAATTCCTTGCCCACCCTCAGCGCCTTCGGCGGCGAGCCTTCGGCCACGATGATCGCCACGCTGTCGCGGCCGGCCGCGACGATGCCGGTCAGCTGGTAACTGGCGACGCTGGCCGTCACGACCTGGCCGCCGAACAGCGTGGCGGCCGCCTGGATCGGCGGTTCCGACACCGTGGCATGCGGCACGGCGGCCAGCGGCCGTTGCGGCGGCTGATAGAGCTGCAGGATCCAGTAGGCAAGGGAGACCGCCAGCAGGATCATGCCGACCAGGCTCAAAATTAAGGGCAAGCGCTTGTTCATCTATTTCCTTGTCACCGCACCAACTGATTGATTTCAATGATCGGCATCAGCACGGCCAGCACGATCAGCAGCACGACCAGGCCCATGGCCAGGATCAGCACCGGCTCGAGCAGGCCGGCAATCGTCAGCGTGCGGCGCTCGAGGTCGGCCTGCTGCGAGTTCGACGCCCGCTCCAGCATGGCCGGCAATTCGCCGGTGATCTCACCGGCGCGGATCATGTGCACCAGCATCGGCGGGAACAGCTTTTGCGCCGACAGCGCGCGCGCCAGGCTGACGCCTTCGCGCACGCTGGCGGTGGCGCTCTCCACCAGTTCCTTCATGGCCACGTTCGACAGCGTGTCGCGGCTGGTTTCCAGCGCGCGCAGGATCGGCACGCCGGAACCGGTGGTGATCGCCAGCGTGCTGGCGAAGCGCGTGGTGTTCAGGCTGCGCTCGAACTTGCCGTACACCGGCGCCGTCAGCAGCCAGGTATGCCAGCGGCGCTTGAGCACGGGATTCTGCAGCGCCCGGCGCCACGCGAACCAGGCCGCGATCACGGCCAATGCCACATAGATGCCATAAGCCCGGGTAAAGTTCGACACCCCCAGCATGATCACGGTCAGCACCGGCAATTTCTGCTTGGTGTTGGCGAACACCGAGACGATCTGCGGCACCACATAGGTCAGCAGGAAGATGACGATGGCGAACGCGACCACGGTGACGATGGCCGGATAGGTGAACGCCAGGCGCACCCGCTGCACCAGCGCGTTGCGGCGCTCGATGTAGTCGGCCAGGCGCGACAGCACACGCGACAGCTGGCCGATCTGCTCGCCGGACGAGACCAGCGCGCGGTAGATCTCGGCGAAGTCGCGCGGGTGGCGCGACAGGGCGCTGGAAAACGAGGCGCCGCCCATCACTTCGGAACGGATCGAGGCGATCAGGTCGCGCACGTAGGCGCGCTCGGCCTGCTCCAGCAGCGCCGTGAACGCCTGTTCGAGCGGCAGACCCGCTTCCAGCAGGCTGGCCAGCTGGCGCGTGAACAGGGCCAGCTCGACCTGGGACAGGCGTTCGCCGAAGCCGCGCGCCTTGGCCACGCCGGCATCGTCGAGCTGGGCCGTGATGGCTTCGACCGCGAGCGGCGTCAAGCCCTGCAGGCGCAGGTCGGCACGCGCCGCGCGCGGACTGTCGGCGTTGAGCACGCCCTTGCGGGTGATGCCGCCGGTGTCGACGGCTTCATAGCGGAAGGCCGGCATGGATCAGTCCACCTTCGTCACGCGCAGCAGTTCCGCTTCGGTCGTGATGCCCTCGCGTACCCAGCGCTCGCCGTCGTCGTGCATGGTCTGCATGCCCGAGGCGATCGCGGTGTCGCGGATCTCGGCCTCGGACACCTGGTTGTGGATCTGGGCCCGGATCCGCTCGTTGGTTTCGAGCAGTTCGTAGACGCCGACCCGGCCCTGGTAGCCGGTATGGCCACAGCGGTCGCAGCCGACCGCTTGCCAGCTACCCTGGTCCTCGCCCTGCTTCTTGCAGTACGGGCACAGCTTGCGCACCAGGCGCTGCGCCATCACACCGAGCAGGGACGAAGACAGCAGGAACGGCTCGATGCCCATGTCCAGCAGGCGGGTCACGGCCGAGGGCGCATCGTTGGTGTGCAGGGTCGCCAGCACCAGGTGGCCGGTGAGCGAGGCCTGCACCGCGATCTGCGCCGTTTCCAGATCGCGGATCTCGCCGATCATGATCACATCCGGGTCCTGGCGCAGGATCGCGCGCAGGGCTTTACCAAAAGTCATGTCGATGCGGGCATTGACCTGGGTCTGGCCGATGCCGGTCAGGTCATATTCGATCGGGTCTTCCACCGTCATGATGTTGGTGGTCGACGCGTTCAGGCGCGACAGCGAGGCATACAAGGTCGTCGTCTTGCCGGAACCGGTCGGGCCGGTCACCAGCACGATGCCGTGCGGTTGATTGATCAGCTTGTCGAACTTCGGCATCATCCGTTCGCTCATGCCGAGGTGGCTGAGGTCGAGGCGGCCGGCTTCCTTGTCGAGCAGACGCAGCACGGCGCGCTCGCCGTGGCCGGTCGGCAGTGTCGAGACGCGCACGTCGACCGGCTTGCCGCCGATGCGCAGCGTGATGCGGCCGTCCTGCGGCAGGCGCTTCTCGGCGATGTCCAGCGCCGACATGATCTTGATACGCGAGATCAGGGAGGCGTGGATGGCCTTGCGCGGACGCACGATGTCGCGCAGCGCGCCGTCGATGCGGAAGCGCACGACCGAGGTCTGTTCGAAGGGTTCGATGTGGATGTCGGAGGCGCCTTCGCGCAGCGACTGCGTCAGCAGGGCGTTGATCATGCGGATCACCGGGGCGTCGTCGGACGACTCCAGCAAGTCCTCGATCGCGGGGACGTCCTGCAGCAGCTTGGTCAGATCCAGGTCGGCGTCGAACTCGTCCGCCACCTGGGAGGCGTCGCCGCCCGCCGACTGGTAGGCGGACGCGATCGCCGCTTCGAGTTCGGCGCGTTCCATGCGGCGCAGCTGGATGCGGCCGAAGCGGCGCGACACTTCTGCGATCGCCGCCGGCTTGGTGGCGTTCGACACCAGGACTTCGACGGCTTGCGCCGGGTCGCCGTTGGAACGCGCCAGCACGCCATAGTCGCGTGCGAATGCGTAGGGCAACAGGTTGTTCATGATTCCTCAGTTCTGCTCGATTGAGCTCAGTTCAGCTCTGTTCTGCTCAGTTCTGCTGCGTCGGGGCCGCCGGCCGGTACTCGTTGCCGCTCGGCGACACCACGACCGGCTGCGCCGGGCGTCCGTCGCGCTGGCCGGTCGCCTGCGGCTGCGCGGTGCCGGCACCGGTAGCCTGCCCCGGACGCGGGGCCAGCGGCGCCGGCGGCGGCACCGTGGCCATCATGCCGTTGTTCACCGGCGGCTGGCCATTGGTCAGCTGCGGCAGGATCGGGGCGCCGAGGTTGCGCAGCAGGATGCTGTCGTCCGCCGGCTGGGCCTCCGCGCCCGCCGCGCGCATGTAGTCGTAACGGTCCATCGAGATGCTGGCGTTCTGTTCCTTGCTGCGGATGATGATCGGCCGCAGGAAGACCATCAGGTTGCGTTTGGTACGGGTCCGGGTGCGGTACTTGAACAGGTTGCCGATGACCGGGATGTCGGCCAGGCCGTGCACGCCTTCTTCGTTGTGGTTCTCGTCATCCGAGATCAGGCCACCGAGTACGACGACCTGGCCATCGTCGGCGATGATGTTGTTCTCGATCGCGCGGACGGTGGTCACGATGCCCGAGGTCGAGGCGACGGAATTGTCGATGCCCGAGTTCTCGTGGTAGATCGCCATCTTGATCGTACCCCCTTCGGAAATCTGCGGGCGCACTTTCAGCAGCAGGCCGATATCCTTGCGGTCGATCGTCTGGAACGGGTTGCTCGAACCGCTGGAATTGGTCGTGAACGAGCCGGTCAGGATCGGGATGTTCTGCCCGACCTTGATGGTGGCCAGCTCGTTGTCCAGCGTGATGATGTTCGGCGTGGACAGGATGTTGGTGTCGCCGTCGGTTTCAAGGGCATGCGCGATCGCGCCCAGGCCGAGCTGGCCGTTCACCTGGCGGAACAGGCCGATCGACAGGCCGCCCAGCGTCGGCAGGCTGGTGCCGGATGTGGAGGACAGGCCGCTCTGCGCGGCCGCCGCCAGGTTGATGATGTTGTTCGAGCTGTTCGACGCGAACGACTGCAGGGCGCCCACGCGGTAGCGGCTGGCGTCGTTGCCGGACAGGCCGACCCACTGCACACCGAATTCGGAGGCCTTGGCCGCGTTGACCTCGACCACCAGCGCCTCGATGTAGACCTGGGCGCGGCGCACGTCGAGCTGGTCGATGACGGCGCGCAGGTTGCGGTACAGCGCGTCCGGCGCGGTGATGATCAGGCTGTTGGTCGACACGTCGGCCTGGATGAAGCCCGAGCCCTGGCCGCCGCCGGCGCCGCCGGCCGTGGCCTGGCTCTGCTGGCCGAAGGTGCCGCCGGTGCCGCCGGCACCGATGCTGCTCTGCTGCTGGTTGCCGCCGAGCGTGCCGGTACCGGTGCCGCTGCCGCCGCCTGCGGTACCGGACTGGATCGAACCGCCCGCGGTGCCCTGCTGCTGCACCGGCACCGCCGACGCATCCTGCGACACCACCGCGCGCAGGGTCTGGGCGACCTTGCTGGCATCGGCATTCTTGAGGTAGACCACGTGGATGTTGCCCAGTTCGGTGGTCGGCTGGTCGAGCTTGGCGATCAGGCTCTTGGCGATGTTGGCGCGCGCCTGCGACGGCGCGCGCACGACCACCGCGTTGGTGCGGGCGTCGGCCAGCACGGTGACGCGGCCGGCGTCGCCGCCGGCGCCCGGTTCCAGCAGGCGCGTGACCAGGGTCGCGACGTCGCTGGCGATGCCGTTGCGGATCGGGATCACGTCGAGGTCGCCCGTGGCCGGCGAATCCAGCGCGGCGATGATCCTGGACAGGCGGCGCAGGTTGTCGGCGTAGTCGGTGATCACCACGCTGTTGTTGCCCGGGTCGGCCATGATCGAGTTGTTCGGCGAGATCAGCGGGCGCAGCACGGCCACCAGGTTGGGCGCCGATTCATGCTGCAGGCGGTAGACCTGGGTCGCGACCTGGTCGCCGCGCGCGCGCGAACCGCCGGTGCCGATCTGGGTCGGCGAGGATTGCAGCTTGGCTTCCGCTTCCGGCACCACCTTGGCGAAACCGTCGCCGGTGACCACCGCGTAGCCCTGCAGGCGCAGCGCCGAGGTCAGCAGCGAGAAGGCCTGGGCCTTGGTCAACGTACGCTCCGACACCAGGGTCAGCGTGCCTTTCACGCGCGGGTCGATGATGAAGGTCATGCCGGTGTAGTGACCGACCGCCTTGATCACCGATTCCATGTCGGCGTTGACGAAGTTGAGCGCGGCGCCGTTGCCGTCCTGGGCGAAGGCGGGCACGGGCGGGACCGCCATGGCCACGGCGCAGCACAGCATGACGCCGGTCGCGATACGGCGCAGCGTCGGGGTTGGCAGGGTGCTACGGGAATTATTTTTCATTATCTGAACTCTAATGCGATTATGTTCTTGCCGTTCACCATTCGGCGCTGGCCCAGCAGGTTGAGCAGGTTGCCCAGCGTGTCTTCATATCCTTCGGCAGCTTGCGCTTGCCCCGAGAAGCGCAGGCGGCCGTTTTCCAGTGCACCGTTCCCGGACAGCAGGAGCGCGCCGCGGACGGTGCGCAGGACCAGGTCGGCCTGCTGGCCGCGCCAGTCCATGGCCATCTCGTAGCTGCCCAGCGGTTTGACCGGGCTCATGCGCGATCCCATGTCGCTCAGGGACAGCACCGTGCGCCCGCTCACCGCCACCATCTGCCCCTGGCGCGCGATGTCCAGCAAATTCCACGACAGCTTGATGACGCCCGACGGCGCCAGCGTGTTCAGCGGCGCGCCCAGCCCGGACAGGCCTTCGGCCGGCAACAGCAGTTCGCCGGCGCTGACCTGCCATTGCGACCAGCTGCCGGTGATGCGCACCGGCTGGGCCAGCGCCTGGTCGTTGGCCAGGTCCATGCTGACCTGGCCGAACAGCACCAGCGGCGACAGGCGCCAGGAAAAACGTCCCGGCAGCAATGGCGTGACCGCCCCACCCTCGCCCGGCGCGCCACCCACGAAGGCTGAGCCGCGCCACAGCGTACCCTGCGCATCCCCCAGAGTCAAACGGCCGCCGGTCTGGCGTTCGACCATCGGCCCCAGCCAGGCCGCCGGCAGGAAAGCCAGGATCGTCACGAGCACCGCCAGCGCGACCAGCGCCCCCCACAGGACCGCCCGCTTCATTGCGCCGCGCCGGTGTTCTGACGCAGCGTCAGGCTGGCATCGACCTGGCCGGCGGTGGGCAAGGCGGTGACGACGGCGTCCTGCACCAGCACGCGGTTGGCACGGCGCTGCTCATCGAGCCAGCCGGCCAGCCCGGCGAACGGGACGTTATTCAGCTGCAGCTTGATGTACTCGGCCGTCATCGACAGCGATTGCGGCTTCAGGCCGCGATTGTTCAGGCTGGCGTCCACGGCTTCGCGGCTCAGCGGCGCGACTTGCGTGCCGGGCGCGCGTGCCAGGTTGCCGGCTTCCAGGGCCATGGCCTGCAGTTCGGCGGCCTGCTGGCGCAGCTGGGGCAGCTGGCGGTTCAGCTGGGCACGCCCCTCGACGGCGGGATCGACCAGCAGCAGGTACAGCAAGGCCAGCAGCACGACGGCGCCGCCCATGGCCAGGAAACGGCGTTCCTGCTCGGTGCGCGCGAGCCACAGCGCGTTGGCACGCTCGCGGTACTGGGCGATGGTGGTGGCAAGGCTCATTGTGTGGCTCCTGTGCTGCGGATGACCCAGCTGCCCGGCGCGGTTTCTTCCAGCCTGAGCCCACGCGCGGCCAGCGCGGTGCGCAACTGCCCGGTCAGACCGGGGTCGGCCGTTTCTGGTTTGACTTTGACCGAGAGCGCGCGTTCGCGGTATTCAATTGATGTAAAACTAGGCTGACGTCCGCTGGATTGTGCTGCATCGCCGAGCGCGGCGGCCAGCCAGGTGAATTCGTCGGGCGCGACCTCGCCGCTGCCGGCGCGCGCCTGCGCGATGTGCTGGCGCATCTGCAGCACCGGGTCGAGGATCGTGGTCTCGCGCGGGTAGACCTGGCGGTAGGTCTGGTTCATCGACTGGCGCACGGTATCGGCTTCGCGTTTCAGGCGCAGCCAGTCGAGGTTCAGGCCGATCAGGTTGACCGCGACCGCCAGGGCGGCCAGGCGCAGCGGCCAGCGCCAGCGGCGCCAGTCGCGCACCGGGCTGCCGGCCGCGCCCAAGCCGCCGACCAGGTCGAGCGCCGTGCTGCGCGAGGCGGCGATCCAGTGCGCCCAGTCGTCGGCTTCGAGCGTGATGCCGGGGCCGGCTTCCTGGGCCAGCGCCTGGTATTCGCCCAACTGCGCCGGCGGCACGTACAGCACCAGCGGGGCGTCGCCGGAAAAGGCGCGCGCGGTCTGCAGCACGACCGGCGGCGTCGCTTCGAGCGCCAGGCCGAAGCCGTGGAACAGGCCCTGGCGCAGGGTCAGTTCGGCGCCGTCGATGGCGGCGGCGACGCTGCCCGGCTGCAGCGGCAGGCAGAGTTGGGCGGGAATCGCGGCGACGGCGCGCGCGCCCTGGGCCAGCAGGGCGCGCACGATGGCTTCCAGCCAGTCGCGGTCGGCCACCGCGATTGGACGGGTGCCGTCCGGCTGCTCGGGCGCGGCCACCAGCACCGAATCGAGCGGGTCGCCCAGGATGTGTTCCTCGACCAGTCCCGGCAGCGCGGCCTTCAGGCGCGCCCCGGACAGCGGCGGTGCCTGCACCGACAGCAGGGTCACGTCGGCGCCGGCAAGCAGCAGCACGACACGGCGGCTGGTGCCGACCAGGTCGCCCAGGTTGCGCAGCGGCCCTTCGCCCTGCTGCTCGATGACGCCGCCGTCATTGACGAGGGCGAAGCGGCTCAGCGCATGTTCGCCTTCCGCGCGGGCGGGATGCCGGATATAAAGTGTAGTCAAACCGTCTCGCTTTCTTGATCCTGCTATTTGATCTTGTTCTTAATTCTGGCGAATCCAGACCACCCGGGTACCGGTGCCCGTCAATGCCGAGCCACGCTGGACCAGCGCCTCGGCATCGAGCGCCGCCCGGTCCAGGCGGATGCGGCTGGATACCAGGAACCAGTCGCTCTTCACGCCGGCCGCATTCGGCGCCAGCGGCCGGGTCTGGCCCACCTCGCTCGAGAACTGGGCGATGTCGCGCCAGGGCGCCTGCTTGCGCCGCGCCGCCAGCGAATTCGCTTCCGACACCGACATGTTCGGCACCAGCGCCGCCAGCACTTCGGGCGCTGCCGTGTTCACGTTGATCTCGCTCTTCTGCGGCAGCACGATCACGAAGGGCCGCAGGCGCTCGACGATTTCCGGGCTGAAGCCCGGCACCGACAGCAGGTCGTCGACCTGCAGCAGCTTCATCGGCGAGCCCGTTACCGTACTCGCGCGCGTCCTGGTGGGCTGCGGGTTCGGATTCAGGTTCGGATCCGGACTCTCCGCCGGCGCCTGCACCGTCTGGCTGGCCGCGACAAAATCCGCGACCCGGCTGGCCAGCGTTTCCTGCAACTGCAGGTTGCGCAACAGCCGCCCGAACAGCGCGACCTGCTCCTCCTCCGGCTGCTTGTTATTCGCCAGGTTGGTCAAATTGTAACGCGAGCATGCGTCAGTCACGTTACCAGACAAGGTCGCGTCGAAATTTTCTCCGGCGATCCGCTCGCGCTCGATGTACTGGTCGAGCCGGGTTTCCGCCAGCGGCGTGGCCCAGGCCTGGTCCAGGCTCGTGTACGGGGCGTTGTTGAAGGTGTCCAGCACCAGCGTCGCCCAGTCGAGGGCGCCGCGCAGGATCCATTTGGTCTGCAGGTGCAATCTCTGGTTTTCCATCGAGCGCACCTGCACCTGCTGCTGCCAGAACAGGCTGGCGACGATCGCCACCGCCAGCGTGGTGAGCAGCAGCGCGGTGATCACCGCCACGCCGCGTTCACGCGCGCGGCGCAGGATGCGCGCCGGCGCCATCGTGCGGACCGGTGTCATGGTTCCCCCAACAGGAAGAATTTGCTCAACGGGACTTCCTGTCCCTGCTGCACCAGCGCCACCTGCATGCCGGTCGGGTCCAGCGACTGGGTCGTGCCGGTCGACTGCTGCACCAGGGCCGCGTTGGCATTCGAGGTGGTGACGGCCTGGCGCCAGCCGCCGTTCTGCCAGACCAGCACCTGCATGCCGGTCAGGCCGCCCTGCAGCGCCACGCCCCCGCCGGTGTCGGCGTCGGTGCTGGCGGCCTGCCACAGCGCGTCGAGCTGGGCCAGGTCGCGGGTGAGGTTCGATTCGCGCCGTACCAGCGTGCCGTCGAGGATGCGGTAGGACACCACCTGCAGGCGCGCCGGCTGGTTTTCGGTGAAGACTTCGCGCACCATGGTGATGCGGTCGCTGCCGGTCAGGAGCCGCGGACGCTGGTTGATGGTGCCCGGTTCGACGATGTGCTCGCAGTCGCTCTGCAGCTGGGCGAAGGCCAGCTGCATGCCGCGCGTGGTTTCCATCTGCTCGGCCAGGGTCGAGCGGGCGCGCACGATGCCGTCGAGCCCGCGCCAGCCGAGCACGGCCACGATGGCCAGGATGCTGATCGCCACCAGCAGCTCGACCAGCGTGAAGCCGCGGCGATGGGGCGCACGGGGGTGAAGCGGCCGCCTCATGGCCGCGGCCTCAGCACGAGTTGGACCAGCTTGACGATGCGCCGGTTCGGACTCGCGATATCGAACACCGACACCTCGACCCGGCGCAGGCGCGGGTTCGGGCTGACGATGACTTCTTCCTGGCACACCAGGTGCAGGTCGCCTTGCGGACAATCAAAGCTGCGCTTGCCGACTTCCGGGAACTGCCTGGCCAGGCGGATCTGCACCAGGCGGTTCTCGGCCGACCAGGTGGCCATCATGTTGGTGCGCAGGCCGGCGCTGTTCGAGCTCAGGCTGCCCACCGCGCGCAGGCCGGCGCCGAGCGCGGTGCCGACGATGACCAGGGCCACCAGCACTTCGAGCAGGGTGAAGCCGCGTTGGCGTGGATGGCCTGGATAGCGTGGGTGGACCATGTTCATGCGCCTGTTCATTCGACCGTGAAATGCCCGACGCCGTCGGCCCGGATGGCGACGCGGATGTCGCCACGGACCAGGCTCAGCACGAAGGGCTTGTCGACCGGTTCGCGGCCGAAGGTGACGCGCAGGGGATTGGCGGTGCCGGCACTGGTCGGTTCCAGCAGCAGGGTCAGCGGCGCATCGCGGAAGGCGCGCTCGCGCAGCAGGTCGTCGCTGGTGATCGGTTCCCAGCGCGTTTCGTTGCGCACCAGGAAGTGGTAGCGCTCCGGCGTGGCTTCGAAGGTGACCGGGCGGTTGCGCACGATCGCCTCGTCGCGCGCCAGCTGCAGCAACAGCGACAGGCGGCGCGCTTCGTCCTGCAAGTCCTGGCGCGGGCTCGGGATCGCGTTCAGCGACACCAGGCCCAGCGTGATGCCGATGATGACCATCACGACCATGATCTCCACCAGGGTGAAGCCGCCTGGCCGGCGCGGCGTGCCGCGCAGTGGACTGGTCATCGCGATGGGCGCTCCTCGGCGTTATCGGTCCGGCTTACTTGTTGTCCCAGGAACCGACGTCGGCATCCTCGCCGCTGCCGCCCGGCTGGCCGTCCGCGCCCAGCGAGAAGATGTCGACGTCCGCGCCGTGCAGGCTGGGCTGCAGGTATTGGTAAGGATTGCCCCACGGGTCCTTCGGCAGCTTGTCGATGTAGCCGCCCTCTTTCCAGCCGTTGGCGGCCGGTCCGGTGGTCGGTTTCTGGACCAGCGATTGCAGGCCTTGCTCGGTGGTCGGATAACGCTGGTTGTCCAGTTTGTACAGCTTGAGCGCGGCCATCAGCGCCGAGATGTCGGTGCGGGCCGCGGTGACGCGTGCCTCGCCGGTGCGGCCCAGCAGCTTGGGCACGACCAGCGCGCCGAGGATGCCGATGATGACCACGACGACCATGATCTCGACGAGGGTGAAACCGCGCTGGCGGCGAGATGGCCGCGGCTGCTTCAAGCGTTGCGAAACATTTTGCATAAGGCTCTATCTTTGGATGACGGTCGGAGAAAACGAACTAGTATAAGGCGGATTTATGACGGAAGGCCACCTTACAAGCTTTTCCAATTGTAAGCTTACCGGTCATGCATGACACCTTCGTGAGCACCCATGTTCCCGGATGCCGGGGCCATTCTATGCCAGATGCCCCCATGCCGCACGCCTTGCCAGAGTAACAGTCAGGCGCGGCCCGCACAGACCGGACAGGCGGGATTGCGCGCCACCTTGACCTCGGTCCATTCCATGGCGCGTCCGTCCAGCATTTGCAGGCGTCCGGCCAGCGAGGGCCGGATGCCCGCCAGCAGCTTGAGCGCCTCGGCCGCCTGCACCGCGCCGATGACGCCGACCAGGGGCGCGAACACGCCCATGGTGCTGCAGGCCACGTCCTCGAAGCGGCTGTCCGGCGGGAACAGGCAGGCATAGCAGGGAGACAGCGGATCGCGCACGTCGAACACCGAGACCTGGCCGTCGAAGCGGATCACGGCGCCGGCCACCAGCGGAACCTGCGCGGCGACGCAGGCGCGGTTGACGGCGTGGCGCGTTGCGAAGTTGTCGCTGCAGTCGAGTATGACATCGGCCGAGCCTGCGAGTTCCGCCAACCGCTCGGGTCCGGCGCGTTCGCGCAGCGCGACCACCTCGACGTCGGGATTGATCTGGCGCAGCGCTTCGCGGCCGGACTCGACCTTCGGCTGGCCGACCCGCGCCATCGTGTGCATGACCTGGCGCTGCAGGTTGGTCAGGTCGACCTCGTCGTCGTCGACCAGGGTGATGCGGCCGACGCCGGCGGCGGCCAGGTAGAGCGCGGCCGGCGAGCCGAGGCCGCCGGCGCCGATCACCAGCACGTGGGCACCGAGGATGCGCTGCTGGCCTTCGATGCCGATCTCGTCGAGCAGGATGTGGCGCGAGTAGCGCAGCAGTTGCCGGTCGTCCATATCAAGGAAAGCTTACTTCTTCTGGGCGCCGGCCTTGAGCTCGGGCGGCTTCTGTTCCTCGCCCGGCAGCCTGGCCGGGGCGGCATCGATGGCGTCCGGATCGGGTTTCGCCAGGTGCACCGGCAAGCCCTTGAAATGCTTGAGCGCCTGGGCCAGCTGGAAGTCGTCCTTGCCGCCGAACTCGAGCGGCTTGGCGTTCTTCAGCAGGGCCAGCGCGCGCTGCTCTTCCTCGAGCTCGTCGCGCTTCGCCTTGGCGCTGGCGGTGTTGGCCAGCTTGCTCTTGTCGCCCTCGTTCTCCAGGTGATGGTCGAGGTCGGCTTCACGCACCTGCAGCGCGTTCAAGCCATCGCCTTCCTCGGTCTCGTCGACCTTCAGGTCGGGCACGATGCCCAGCGCCTGGATCGAGCGGCCCTTGGGCGTGTAGTAGCGCGCCGTGGTCAGTTTGACGGCGGTGTCTTCGGTCAGCTGGCGCAGCGTCTGCACCGAGCCCTTGCCGAAGGTCTGGCTGCCCAGCACGATGGCGCGCTTGTAGTCCTGCAGGGCGCCGGCCACGATTTCGGACGCCGAGGCCGAGCCGGTATTCACCAGCACCACCATCGGCACCGTCTTCAGGGCTGCCGGCAGCTTGCCCAGCGGATCGGCGCCCGGGCGCACGGCGTAGAATTCGCGCCGGCCATAGAAGGTGGCGTTCGATTCCGCCAATTGCCCCTTGGTCGAGACGATGACTTCGTTCTGCGGCAGGAAGGCGGCGGAGACGCCGATCGCGCTCGGCAGCAGGCCGCCCGGGTCGTTGCGCAAGTCCAGCACCAGGCCCTTGATGGCCGGGTTCTGGGCATACAATTCCTTGATCTTGGCGGCCATCTCGTCGACGGTCTCTTCCTGGAACTGGCTGATGCGCAACCAGGCATAGCCCGGCTCGATCATCTTGCCCTTGACGCTGGCCACCTTGATTTCCTGGCGCTCGACCGGCACCACCCAGGGCGCGTCGGCGCCGCGGCGGGCGATGGTCAGCATCACCTTGCTGTGCGGCTCGCCGCGCATGCGCTTGATGGCGTCGTCCAGCGACAGGCCTTTCACCGGTACATTGTCGATGCGGGTGATCAGGTCGCCCGCCTTGATGCCGGCGCGGTAGGCCGGCGTGTCCTCGATCGGGGTCACGATCTTGACGTAGCCGTCTTCCATCGCGACCTCGACGCCGACGCCGACGAAACGCCCTTCGACCTCTTCCTGCATCTCGGCGAAGTCCTTCTGGTCCAGGTAGACCGAGTGCGGGTCGAGCGAAGCCACCATGCCGGCAATCGCTTCCGACAGCAGCTTCTTGTCCTCGACCTTTTCGACATAGTCGCTCTTGATCAGGCCATACACGTCGGCCAGCTGGCGCAACTCATCCAGCGGCAACGGCGCCTGGGCACCCGCATCCGCCCCTTTTTGCGCGAGCGCGGAAAACTGGACCGACGCGGCCACGCCGGCCACCATGCCGATGCCGATCAGGCCCAGGTTCTTCAGTTTGTTGCCCATGTATGTCTGTCTTTCAAGGTGCCGCTAGAATTTGATCCAGCCCGCCGGGTCGATCGGCTTGCCCAGATACCTGAGCTCGAAGTATAGCCCCGATTCTTCGTTGCCGCCGGTATTGCCCGCACTGGCGATGACCTCGCCGGCCTTGACCGAATCGCCCTCGTGTTTCAGCAGCGTTTCGTTGAAACCGTAGATGGTCAGGTACTCGCCGCCGTGGTTGACGACGATCAAATTGCCCCAGCCGCGCATCCACTTGGCGTAGGCCACGCGGCCGGGCGCCACCGCGCGCACGTCGGTGCCTTCCGGCGCCTTGAAGAACACGCCGCGCCAGGCCGGACCGTCGCCGCGCTTGGCGCCGAAGCGGGCGCCGACCCGGCCGTTGATCGGTGCACCCATGCGCCCGCGCAGGCTGGCAAACGCGCCGCTCGGCAAATCGGCCGCGAGCGCGGTGTCGGCGCTGCGTTTCGGCGGCGCTTCCTGTTTTTCTTCCCGGGCCGGCTCGGCGGCCACCTTCGGCTCGTCCGGCACCGGCATCGGTTTCGCCGGCTTGCCGGTGCGGGCCGCTTCACGCGCCAGGCGTTCGCGCTCCTCCTTCAAGGCCTTGGCACGGGCCAGCGCACGCGCCTTCGCTTCGGCGGCGGCTTTGGCGCGCGCCGCGGCCAGTTCTTGCTGGCGCTTGCGTTCGGCCGCGGCGGCGATTTCCTGCTGGCGGATGATGCGGGTCAGTTCGTCGACCAGGCTGCTCATGCGCTGCTCGTCACGCTCCAGGCTGCTTGCCTGCTTGCGCTGGCCGACCAGCTTGGTCGACAGATTGGCCAGCAGCGAGGCGCGCCTGGCCTTCTCTTTTTCCAGCAGCGTCTTCTGTTCGCGCTGCTCTTGCGCGATTTCTTCGAGTTCGTCCTTGGCGTTCTGGGTCGACGCGTGGTTCGCCTCGACCGCGGTCAGGTTGCCGCGCAGCGAATTCAGCAGCCTGGCCTGGGCCTGCGACACATAGGCCATCAACTGCAGGTCGCGGTTGATGCGGTTCGGGTTGTCGCCGGACAGCAGCAGTTTGATGCGGTCTTCATTGCCGGCAACGTAATGTTCACGCAACAGCTTGGCCAGTTGCGCCTTCTGGTCGGCGATGGTCTTGGTCAGGCGCTCTTGCTCATGAGCCAGTTCGCCCAGCCGGGCATTGGTGGCGGTTTGCTCGTCGGACAGTTCGCGCAGGGCGCGGTTGGCGTCGGAGATCTTCTCTTCGGATTCGGACAGCTCGTCGGCCGCGTCTTCCTTTTCGCTCTCGGTACGGCTGATGTCCTTCTTCAGCGCGGCGAGCTTTTGCTGGATGGCGGCGCGCGAGGCTTCGGCCGCCGCCTTCTGCTTGCTGCGCTCGGTTGGACGCCCGCTACGAGGCGCGGCGGTGACGCTGCCCAGGGCCAGCGCGCAGGCCAGCAAGCCGCACAGCAGCTTGCCGGCGGCGGATCGTGACACGTTGAAACGCAAGACTTACTTCGCCTTCCCTTGGTTGGCCACGGCGGCCATCTTGGCGGCGATCGCGTCCTGGTCGCCCAGGTAGTAGTGGCGGATCGGCTTCAGGTCGGCGTCCAGTTCGTACACCAGCGGGGTGCCGTTCGGGATGTTGAGGCCGACGATGTCGGCGTCGCTGATGTTGTCGAGCATCTTGATCAGGGCGCGCAGGCTGTTGCCGTGGGCCGAGATCAGGATCTTCTTGCCGGCGCGGATGGCCGGGGCGATGTCCTCGTCCCAGGCCGGCATCACGCGCGCCACGGTGTCCTTCAGGCATTCGGTCAGCGGGATGCTCGCCTTGTCCAGGCCGGCGTAGCGCGGATCCTTGAAGGAGGTGCGCTCGTCGCCCTCTTCCAGAGCGGGCGGCGGGGTGTCGTAGCTGCGGCGCCAGACCAGCACCTGCTCGTCGCCGAACTTGGCGGCGGTCTCGGCCTTGTCCAGGCCCTGCAGGGCACCGTAGTGACGCTCGTTCAGGCGCCAGTCGTTCTTGACCGGCAGCCACATCATGTCCATCTCGTCCATGGCCAGCCACAGCGTGCGGACCGCGCGCTTCAGCACCGAGGTATAGGCCAGGTCGAAGGTGAAACCGGCGTCGCGCAGCTGGCGGCCCGCGGTCTTGGCTTCCTCGATGCCTTTTTCGGTCAGGTCGACGTCAGTCCAGCCGGTGAAACGGTTTTCCAGGTTCCAGGTGGATTCGCCGTGGCGCATGAATACGATTTTGTACATAGAAGCTCTTCTTCTCAGAAAATAGATGCAAGAAATTACTGGTCCCACTTCTATTTTATAATGCGCTGATTCAGTTCAACCAACGGAAACTTTGTGAATTTCATCCTTGACCATCTTCTTACTGTCGCGATCGCCGTGATTTCCGGCGGCGCCCTGCTGTTCACGTCGCTGGCGCCGCGCGGCCGCCAGGCGACGACGCTGCAGGTGACCCAGATGATGAACCGCGGCAAGGCCACCGCCGTGGTCGACATCCGCACGGCCGAAGAATACGTCGCCGGCCACCTGCGCGACGCGAAAAGCATGCCGCTGGCAGACTTGGGCAATCGCATCGGTGAGCTCGACAAGGCCAAGGTCAAGACCGTGATCGTGGTCGACCAGACCGGGAATCGCGCCGCCAAGGCCGAGCGCCTGTTGAAATCGGCCGGGTTCGCAGATATCTATAGCCTGGAAGGCGGCGTCGCGGCCTGGACGGCTGCCGGCCTGCCCCTGACTAAATAATATTGAAAGGAATTGCCATGACTGCTCACGTCGTTCTCTACCATACCGCCAGCTGCCCGTATTGCGTGCGCGCCGAGCGCCTGCTCGAAGCCAAGGGCGTGAGCGAGATCGAGCGCATCCGCGTCGACCTCGATCCGGAACAGCGCGCCATCATGATGCAGCGCACCGGGCGCCGCACCGTGCCGCAGATCTACGTGGGCGAGACCCACGTCGGCGGCTTCGACGACCTGTACGCGCTCGACCAGGCCGGTCGCCTGGACCCGCTGCTGAAAGGCGACACGGCCTGACGGTACAGGCTTTCGTGGCCGGAACGGGTGTCCGGGGCGGCGGAAGAATGCTATTGCAACCGAATTGGTTTTGATACAATTGCCGACGCCTTGATTCAAGGGCAGCTTGAAAAATCGGGCTGTCCCAAGCACCTGGAGCAGTGCGAGCTGTTCTTCTTACAATTAAACGAAAGCGTTCCATGGCCGACGAAAACCTGCAACCCGTGTTCCAAATCCAGCGTATTTACCTGAAGGATCTGTCGCTGGAACAACCGAATTCCCCGGCGATCTTTCTCGAGCAGGAAGCCCCGACCATCGAGGTCTCGCTGGACGTCGGCGCCGAAGCCATCGCCGATGGCATCTACGAATCGACCGTGACCATCACCGTGACCGCCAAGGTCAAGGACAAGGTCGCCTTCCTGGTCGAAGGCAAGCAGGGCGGCATCTTCGAAGCCCGCAACATCCCGGCCGACCAGATGGATCCGCTGCTGGGCATTGGTTGCCCGAACATCATCTATCCTTACCTGCGCAGCAACATCGCCGACGTGATCACCCGTGCCGGTTTCCCGCCGGTCCACCTGGCCGAGATCAACTTCGAAGTGTTCTACCAGCAACGCCGCCAGGCACTGGCCGAACAGACTGGTGCTGCAGGCAACCCGGTCGGCATCCAGTAACACCCAGCATTAACACATTGGTGTCCGGTGCCGCCCCACAAGGCGGGCCGGCACCTGTCCTGCCTTCTGGCCTGTCTCTTTCCCAAAGGCCTTCCATGGGTTTCATCCGCAAGCACGCGTCATCCCGTCAACGCTTCCTCATCGGCAGTCTCGCGTTGCTGGCATCGTTCGCCGCCAACGCCTTCGATTTCAAGTCGGTGGGACCGCGTCCCGTCATCCTGTACGACGCGCCGTCCGCCAAGGGCGGTAAACTGTTCGTCGCCCCGAGCGGCATGCCGGTCGAGATCGTGCTCAGCTACGGCGACTGGGTCAAGGTACGCGACGCCAGCGGCGACATGGCCTGGACCGAAGTCCGTGGCCTGTCCGCAAAACGCAACGTCATCGTCAAGGCCGCCGGCACCAAAGTGCGCGCCACGCCCGACGATACGGCCCCGGTCGTGATGACCGCCGACAAGAACGTCCTGCTCGAACTGGTCGATCCGGAAGCCGGCGCCTGGGTGCGCGTGCGCCACCGCGACGGCATCAGCGGCTATGTCCGGTCGTCCGACGTCTGGGGCGTCCCGGCCACCCAACCATAGACTTATGCACGCAGCCAAACAAGCACAGAACATCACCGTCCTCGGCGCCGGCGCCTGGGGCACCGCGGTCGCGATCGCGTTGGCCGCCCGCCACGACGTGCTGCTGTGGGGGCGCAACCCCGAGCAGATGGCACGCAGCGGCGCCGCCCGCGACAACACCGACTACCTGCCCGGCTTTCCGTTCCCGGACAGCCTGCAGGTCAGCGCCGACTTCGAGGCGGCCATCGCCCACGTGACCACGGCGCCGGATGCCGCCGGGCCGGATGCGACGCCGCTGCTGATCGCGGCCTGCCCGGTGGCCGGCCTGCGCCCGCTGCTGCAGCAATTGAAGGGCCGCGCGATTCCGAATATCGTCTGGCTGTGCAAGGGCTTCGAGTACGACACCGGCCTGTTGCCGCACCAGGTGGTGCGCGAGGTGCTGGGCGACAGCGTCCCGGGCGCGGCCCTGTCCGGCCCCTCCTTCGCCCAGGAAGTGGCGCGCGGCCAGCCCTGCGCATTGACTGTCGCGTCCGAGTCCGCCGCCTTGCGCGAGCGCGTGGTCGGCCTGGTGCACGGCAACAATATCCGCGTGTATGCCTGCGACGACCTGGTCGGCGTGGAAGTGGGCGGGGCCGTCAAGAACATCCTGGCGATCGCCACCGGCGCCGCCGACGGCCTGGGCCTGGGCCTGAACGCGCGCGCCGCCCTGATCACGCGCGGCCTGGCGGAAATCACGCGCCTCGGCACGGCGCTGGGCGGCCAGGCCGGCACCTTCATGGGCCTGACCGGGATGGGCGACCTGATCCTGACCTGCACCGGCGACCTGTCGCGCAACCGCCGCGTCGGGCTGGCGCTGGCCGAAGGCAAGCCGCTCGACACCATCGTGCGCGAACTGGGCCACGTGGCCGAGGGCGTGCCCTGCGCCAAGGCCGTACGCGAACTGGCGCGCAAGATGGGCGTGGACATGCCGATCACGCAAGCGGTGGCCGGGGTGTTGTTCGACGGGATTCCGGCGGCCGAGATGGCCGGGCAGTTGCTGGCGCGGGATCCGCGCAATGAATTGGCTTGATGTGATGATTGATGGTGGTGTCATTGAGGCCCCGGCCTCAATGACACCACCCTAGATATCCGACATGCAGCTCGTCTGGTGGGCACCCTGTGCCCACCAGACGTTTCAAGTATTCGACGAAGTCCGGGTCGGCCCGCCGCTATTGTCCCCCGGGTGCAGCAGGATGGTCATCAAGCCGACCGCATCCTCGTTGGCGCTGATCGCGTGCGGTTCGCCGCCGGTCAGGTAGACCATCTCGTTCGGCTTCAGGATCGTGCTGCGGCCGTGGGCCTGGAACACGATCTCGCCTTCCAGGCACAGCAAGGTCATTTCTCCCTCGACCCAGTGTTCCGGCATCGGCTTGTCCTTCGGCAGCACGAGCCGAATGAGTTCCATGTGATCGGTCTTGATCAACGCGATCGACGTGAAGTTTGCGATGTCGTCCTCGCCCCGCTGAAGTGCGATCCGTTCACCCGATACTGCATGTTGCAAGGCCATGTTTCTCTCCAATCATTACTCTGCAAAAGTTTGCGGCACGCCCCGCAGCCAGTTGACCAGCGCGGTGGCATCCTTGAATCCCTGCGCGAGACGCGGCACCAGCTGGTCCGGGTCGTTGATGTCCAGCGGCACTTCGATCCAGACGAAATAACTCTTCAGTTTGAGGTATTCGACCAGCGGGTGGTTCGGATCAAACCCTTTGGGAGGCCGCTGCAGCTTGTCTTCCGGATTCAGGTCGCCATAGGTCTCGCGCAGATGTTTATTCTTCAACATTTTCGAGAAACCTGTCGCATCATTGACCACGTGCTCGCGGATCGCCTTCAGGCGCGCCGCCGGCGGCAGGTATTCGCCGGCGCCGAACAGCAGGGTGCCGTTGGCTTCGACGTGGAAATAATAGGTCGGCCCGCCGGCTTCGGTAGGACGCCGCTTGTTGCCCGGCGCGATGCCGGCCGAGAAATGGTTTTTATACGGCGTCTTGTCGTTCGAAAAGCGGGTGTCGCGCTGGAAGCGGAACATCGCCTTCTTCGGATCGCAGGCGGCGACCTGGCGGTCGAACTTGCCGATCTCCCGGATCAATTCGGTCAGCACCTGCAGGAACTCGGCGCGCAGGATGTCGTAGCGCGGCTTGTTCCACAGGAACCAGGGACGGTTGTTGTTCTCTTTGAGTTCGGTCAGGAATTGCGTCAGGTCACGCAGGTGCATGGAGGTCCTTCAAGGTTGTTGGCGCGGACGGCGGCCGACCGTCACGGCCAGCGTGGTCTCGCGGTTCTTGCGCATCACGGTCATCGACGCCTTTTCGCCCGGCGGCAGGTCGGCGATCAGGTTCATCATGTCATTGGTGGTGGCGATCCTTTTGCCCTTCACCGCGACCAGGATGTCGCCCGGGCGCATGCCGGCGCGGTCGGCCGGTCCGCCGCGCACCACGCCGGCGATCATGGCGCCGCGCTCGCGCCCGAGGCCGAAGCTGCCAGCCAGTTCCGGCGTGATGTCCTGGGATTCGATGCCGATCCAGCCGCGCACGACCTGGCCGTGCTTCACGATGGCGTCGAGCACCGTCTTCGCGGTCGAGACGGGAATCGCGAAACCGATGCCGACCGAGCCGCCGGTCTGCGAATAGATCGCGGAATTGATGCCCAACAAATTCCCGCGGCTGTCGACCAGCGCCCCACCCGAGTTGCCGAAGTTGATCGCGGCATCGGTCTGGATGAAATTCTCGAAGTGATTGATATGTAAGTTGTTCCGGCCCAGCGCCGAGATGATGCCCAGCGTGACCGTCTGCCCCACCCCGAACGGGTTGCCGATGGCCAGCACCACGTCGCCGACCCGCGCCTGGTCCGGCTCGCCGAGCACGATCACCGGCAGGTTTTTTTCCTTGATGCGGATCACGGCCAGGTCCGTTTCCGGATCGGTGCCGACCACGCTGGCCTCGGCCTTCCTGCCGTCGGCCAGGCCGACCTCGATCTCGTCGGCGCCCTCGACCACGTGGAAATTGGTCAGGATGTAGCCGTCCGGGCTGACGATCACGCCCGAGCCCAGGCTGGCCATCTGCTCCTGCGGCGGCAATTTGTCGCCGAAGAAGCGGCGGAAGAACGGGTCCTTCAATAAGGGATGCGCGTCGCGCATCGCCTTGCTGGTGAGGATGTTGACCACGGCCGGCATGGCGCGCCCGGCCGCCTCGCGGTAGCTGCCCGGCGTGGGCAGCGCCGTGCCCGGCGCCTGCAGCACCGGGATCGAGCGTCCCGGCGTGCCGATGCCGATCCGGGTCGGCGCCCCCTCCAGCCAAGCTGGCCGCAACGCCGCGATCACGGCATAGATGCCGAGCGCGATCGTGACGGTCTGGGCGAACAGGAGCCAGTAACGGCGCATGGCGGAGCTCGGTTATTTCTTCAGCGCGTCGCGGATCTCGCGCAGCAGCAGGACGTCTTCCGGCGTGGTCGGCGGCGCGGCCGGCTTCTCGTCTTCCTTGTGGAACTGGTTGCGCAAACGGTTCATCAAACGCACCATCTGGAAGATCACGAAGGCCAGGATCAGGAAATTCAGCAGGATGGTCAGGAAGTTGCCGTAGGCAAGCACGGCGCCGGCCTTCTTGGCTTCGGCCAGCGGCAAGCCGTAGGCCTGGCCGTTCAGGGGAAGGTAGTAGCTGGCGAAATCCAGGCCGCCGAACAGCTTGCCGATCGGCGGCATGATCACGTCCTGCACCAATGAATCGACGATGCGCCCGAAGGCCCCGCCGATGATCACGCCGACCGCCAGGTCGACGACGTTGCCCTTCATGGCGAATTTCCTGAATTCTTCCAGCATCGGCATCCGGTCCTCCTTGTCGTTTTTACATAGGCACGGACGATGATACAGGAAGGCGCGCCAGCCCGACGGCATGCGCGCCGCCGCCTTGGGCGGCGCACGATTCGGACTGCGCATTACGGCAGGAACGTTTTTTCTTTAATTTGCAAAACTGTTCACATATAATCGATTGTTGCAATATTGGCTTTTACCGTATTGCAAGGCATTGCAGTGCAACATTTCGCATTTGACGAATGGAGTTGGTATGAGTAATGAGAAGCAGGTCGATTCAGGCCGGCGAGGCTTGCTCGTGGCTACATGCGCGGCGGGTGGTGTCGTCGGTGTTTCAACGGCCGGAGTCCTGGTCAGTACCCTTCAACCCTCCGAACGCGCGAAGGCAGCCGGCGCTCCAGTCGAGGTCGATATCTCGGACGTCAAACCCGGCGAATTGAAAGTCGCCGAATGGCGCGGCAAGCCGGTCTGGATCCTGCGCCGCACGCCGGAAATGCTGGCCAGCCTGAAGCAGAACGATGCCTTGGTCGCCGATCCGGACTCCGACAAGAGCTTCCAGCTCGACGTGCCCAAGTACGCGAAGAACGAATTCCGCGCCTACGACAAGCACAAGGAAGTGCTGGTGGTGGTCGGCATCTGCTCCCACCTGGGCTGCTCGCCCTCCTCGCGCTTCCAGCAAGGCCCGCAACCGAACCTGCCGGACGACTGGCACGGCGGCTTCCTGTGCCCCTGCCATGGTTCCACCTTCGACCTGTCCGGCCGCGTGTTCAAGAACAAGCCGGCACCAGTCAATCTCGATGTCCCTCCGTACATGTATTTGTCCGACAACAAGATCCTGATCGGCAAAGACGAAGAGAAAGGCGAGGCATAGCATGGGCGCAGCGTTCAAGGAAACCAAACTGCCGGCCGACGCGCCCAAGAGCCGCAAGGCCCTGGCCTGGGTCGACGACCGCTTCCCGCTCTCGAAACTGTGGCAGGAGCAGTGGGGCCGCTACTACGCACCGAAGAACTTCAACGTCTGGTACATCTTCGGTTCGCTGGCGATGCTGGTGCTGGTCATCCAGATCGTCACCGGCATTTTTCTCACCATGCACTACAAGCCGGATTCCAACCTGGCCTTCGGCTCGGTCGAATACATCATGAAGGAAGTGCCCTGGGGCTGGCTGGTGCGCTACATGCACTCGACCGGCGCCTCGGCCTTCTTCATCGTGGTCTACCTGCACATGACCCGTGGCTTGCTCTACGGTTCCTACCGCAAGCCGCGCGAGCTGATCTGGCTGTTCGGCTTCGCGATCTTCCTGTGCCTGATGGCGGAAGCCTTCTTCGGCTACCTGCTGCCCTGGGGCCAGATGTCGTACTGGGGCGCCCAGGTGATCGTCAACCTGTTCGGCGCGATTCCCTTCATCGGCAACGACTTGTCGCTGTGGATCCGCGGCGACTATGTGGTGTCCGACGCGACCCTGAACCGCTTCTTCGCCTTCCATGTGATCGCGATCCCGCTGGTGCTGCTGGGCCTGGTGGCGGCGCACCTGATCGCCCTGCACGAAGTCGGCTCGAACAATCCGGACGGCATCGAGGTCAAGGACAACCTGGGGCCGGACGGCCATGGGGTCGACACCATCCCGTCGCACCCCTACTACACGACCAAGGATTTCTTCGGCGTGTCGGTGTTCCTGCTGATCTACAGTTCGGTCGTATTCTTCGCGCCCGAGATGGGCGGCTACTTCCTGGAATACAACAACTTCCTGCCGGCCGACTCGCTCAAGACGCCGCCGCACATCGCCCCGACCTGGTATTTCACGCCGTTCTACTCGGTGCTGCGCGCCACCACCTCCGACTTCATGTGGGTGGTGATGGCCGGCCTGGCCGCCTACGTCGTGTTCATCTGGCTGCGCTCGCGCCTGTCGTACACGACCAAGATCGCGGTGACGGTGCTGGCGGTGGTCCTCGAGATCGGCATGCTGCCGCAGGTGCTGGACGCGAAGTTCTGGGGCGTGGTGCTGTTCGGCTCGGCCGTGATCATCCTGTCCCTGCTGCCCTGGCTGGACCATTCGCCGGTGCGCTCGATCCGCTACCGCCCGGGCTGGCACAAGACCGTGTACGGCGTCTTCTTCGTGGCCTTCCTGGTGCTCGGCTACCTCGGCACCCAGCTGCCGACCCCGGCCTACACCCTGATCGCCCAGCTGGCGACGCTGCTGTACTTCAGCTTCTTCCTCCTGATGCCGTGGTGGAGCACGATGGGCCGCTTCAAGCCGCTGCCCAAGCGCGTCACCTGGACCGCGCACTGAAAGGACCACCATGACTCTTACGAAGAAGCTGATCGCGCTGCTTGCCCTGTTGCCGGGCTTCGTGTTCGCGAACGAAGCCGGCTTCCCGCTGGACCGGGCCCCGGAGCGGTCCGACATCGCATCGCTGCAGAATGGCGCCAAGTTGTTCGTGAACTACTGCCTGAACTGTCATTCGGCATCGTCGATGCGCTACAATCGCCTGCGGGACCTGGGCTTGAACGAAGACCAGATCAAGAACAACCTGCTGTTCTCGGGCGAGAAGGTGGGCGACATGATGAAGATCGCCATGCGGCCGGACGACGCCAAGGCCTGGTTCGGCGCGGTGCCGCCGGATCTGTCGGTGATCGCGCGCGCCAAGGCCGGTACCGGCGGCACCGGCGCCGACTATCTGTACACCTACCTGCGCACCTTCTACAAGGACGACACCCGCCCCACCGGCTGGAACAACATGGTGGTGCCGAACGTGGCGATGCCGCACGTGCTGTGGCAGCTGCAGGGGATACGGACGGCGAAGATGGTCAAGGAAGCCGACCCGCACGAACACGGCAAGACGGTCGAACGTTTCGCCGGTTTCGAGCAGGTCAGCCCTGGGAGCATGAGCCAGCCGGAGTTCGACACGCAGGTCGCCGACCTGGTGGCGTACATGGAATGGATGGCCGAACCGACCCGCGACCTGCGCAAGCGCCTGGGTGCGATCGTGGTGCTGTTCCTGTCCCTGTTCGCTTTCCTTGCCTGGCGTCTGAACGCATCGTATTGGAAAGATGTAAAGTGATTTGATTGCCCGGTTATAATGCGGGCAATTGTTATTTTGGGGTGAGCCATCAGGGCATCACCCCTTTGTTTCTTGAAGGAACTATAAACCATGATGGTTCTCTACTCCGGCACCACGTGCCCGTTCTCCCAGCGCTGCCGCCTGGTCCTGTTCGAAAAGGGCATGGACTTCGAGGTGCGCGACGTGGACCTGTTCAACAAGCCCGAGGACATCTCGACGATGAACCCGTACGGCCAGGTGCCGATCCTGGTCGAGCGCGAGCTGATCCTGTACGAATCGAACATCATCAACGAGTACATCGACGAGCGCTTCCCGCACCCGCAGCTGATGCCGGCCGACCCGCTGATGCGCGCCCGTGCCCGCCTGATGCTGTTCAACTTCGAAAAAGAGCTGTTCGTGCACGTGAACACGCTCGAGAACGAGCGCAACAAGGTCACCGACAAGAGCCACGACAAGGCACGCGCCGAAATCCGCGACCGCCTGACCACGCTGGCCCCGCTGTTCCTGAAGAACAAGTACATGCTGGGCGACGAGTTCTCGATGCTGGACGTGGCCATCGCCCCGCTGCTGTGGCGCCTCGACCACTACGGCATCGAACTGTCGAAGACCGCGGCCCCGCTGATGAAGTACGCCGAGCGCATCTTCTCGCGTCCGGCCTACATCGAAGCGCTGACCCCGTCCGAAAAGGTCATGCGCCGTTAAAAAACCCCAACAACCTGCTGCGCGTTGCACTGCCGGTGGGGGCGCCTAGCCCTGTGGTGCTCGCTGTACGTGCGTACAGCTGCGCTCCTCGGCCAGCATTGCCGCCGCTCGCTACGGTTGTTGAGGTTTTTTGTTTAAGTCCCGTCACCGTTGCACGCCTGTTTCCGACGCCTCCTGGCGAATCGGATTACACTGGCGTGCAACGACTTGTGCCATTCCGATCACACACATGCCAGATATCTCCACCAAGCCGTACCTGCTCCGCGCCATCTACGAGTGGTGCACGGACAGCGGCTTCACGCCCTACCTGGCCGTCAAGGTCGATGCCGCGACCACGGTTCCGATGGAATACGTCAAGAAGGGCGAGATCATCCTCAACATCAGCTACGGCGCCACCTCCGGGCTGAAGATGGACAACGACGCGATCACCTTCCGCGCGCGCTTCAACGGCGTCTCGCGCGAGCTGTACATCCCGGTGCACAACGTGCTGGCGATCTACGCCAACGAAAACGGCCAGGGGATGGCGTTCGACGTCAGCACCACGGCGTCCGAGATGGCGCCGCCTGCGCCTGCACCAACCCCGGTGCAGGAAGTTGCTTCGGCGCCCGCCCCTGGACTGGCCGCCGTGCCCGGCAAAACGAATGGGGCAACCGTCTCGGAAGTGTCGCATCTTCCCGACGGTGACGATGAGCCACCGAAAAAAGGTGGCCGGCCTACGTTGACCCGAATCAAATAAGGGTATAATTCTGGCCACATTGCCGGCTTAGCTCATCAGGTAGAGCAGTTGATTTGTAATCATCAGGTGGCGGGTTCGAGTCCTGCAGCCGGCACCAAATTCGAGTTTCAAAACAATGCCTTAGGTTTATCGACCTAGGGCATTTGTCTTTTCGAGTCGGTGTCCACCACCATGGCAAATCCGCTGCGCTTTGACAGCATCGACGCCGTCGTCTTCGACGTCTACGGTACCCTGGTCGAGATCGGCGACAAGCGCGCCCCTTTCCGCCGCCTGCTGCGCATCGGCGAACAGCAGGGCCGTCCCGCCAGCGTGCTGGATGCCGCCACGCTGATGAGCGCTCCGCTCAATCTGCATGCTGCGGCTGCTCATTTGAGCATCGAGCTCGATCCAGACCAGCTCAGAGAACTGGAAGCGGACCTGCGCAGCGAAATCGCCTCGATCCGCCTGTTTCCCGACACCGTCCCCACGCTGCAGGCATTACGCGCGCGCGGCATCAAGCTCGGCCTGTGCTCCAACCTCGCCGCCGACTACGCCGCCCCGATCGTGAAGCTGCTGCCGATTCAATTGGATGCCTATACCTGGAGCTTCGAAGCCGGCGCCATCAAGCCGGATCCGGCCATCTACGCGCACGCCTGTGCCGCGCTCGGCTGCGCGCCGGAACGCGTCCTGATGGTGGGCGACACGCCCGCGGCCGACGTCGACGGACCGCGCGCCATCGGCATGCAATCGATCCTGCTCGACCGCCGGCGGCGCCACGCCGGCGCCGATACGCTCCCCGCGCTGGCCGCCCTGCTCGACCGGCTCTGAGGGTTACAACAGCGCCAGCGCCGGCATCCCGGCCTTGCCCAGCCAGGTCGTCTGGAAACGCTGCTGCACCAGGCGCAGCGACACGGCATCTCCCTTCTGCCGGTACACCTCCATCAAACCCCGCAGCGCCCACCCGTTGCTCGGCGTCCTCGCCAGCGCCGAGCGGAACACGGTCTCGGCCTCGTCCAGCCGGCCGCTCCGCAACAGCGCCACGCCCAGCGATTGCCGCGCCGGGTAATACCAGTACGGCGGCTCCATGTAGGGCAGGCTGTCCTGCACCGCCACCGCCTGCCGGTAGGCGGCCAGCGCCGCCGGCAGCCTGCCCTGGGCGTCGGCCAGGCGGCCGGTGGCGATGTGGCGCGCGGTCTTGACGATTTCGCGGGCCGGAATGCCCCAGGCTGTAAAAGGCTGGAAGTCGCCGGTTTGCTCGATCCTGGCCAGGGCATCGATATCGCGCGAACTCTGGTCCGCCATGCCCTTGCGTGCGAAGCCGACCGCGCGCGCGTAGTGCCACATCGCCTGCACCAGCACCAGCTTCGGTCCCGGGTCCGGCAGGGCGACCAGGGTGTCGGGGCTGCTGAACTGCACGTGCGCGAAGTAGGGCGCGGCTTTCACCGGCTGGGTCAGCGGGAACTGGGCGACCAGCTCGCCTGGGAGCGACTTGTCGAGCTTGTCGGCGGCCTCGAGCGCGGTCTTGCCGTCGCCGCCCATCAGTGCCGACACCATCACGAAGTGGATGTTGTGCGGGTAATAGGCGCCCTTGTAGACCGGGTCGCTGCCGGAAGCGCTGAAATAGCGCTCGTCGACGGCGACGGCACGCAGGTTGGCGTCCAGCGATTCCTTGACCATGCCGAGCCGGTAATAGATGTGGGACGGCATGTGCACGATGTGGCCGGCGCCCGGAATCTGCCTGGCCAGCACGCGCGCATAGGGCAAGGCGCGTTCCGGCGTCGACGAGGCTTCGACCACGTGGATGTAGTAGTGGGCGGCGCCGGGGTGATTGGGGTTGTGCGCCAGCACGCGCTCGAGCGCGGCGATCATCTCGGGGGTGCGGCCCTTGGGCTGGGTGCCGCCGGCCTGCCAGTAGTCCCAGGGCGACAGGTCCATCAGCGCTTCGGCGTACAGGACCTGGATCATGTCGTGGGTCGGGAAGCGGCGCGCGGCGTCGCCCATCAGGTCGGCGTAGGCCCGGTCGAGCGGCTTGCGGTCTTCGCCGGGCGATGCCGAATAGCGCTGGGTGACGGCGAGGATCACGGCCTGCTCGTGCGGCGTGACGGTGTCCGCCAGGCTGGCCGCCTTGCGCGACGCTGCATAGGCCGGCTCGTACGCTTCCGGGAACATCGGGGCGTTGATGTTGGGGCCGAGCACCAGCGCTTCTCCCCAGTAGCACATGGCGCAGCCGGGATCGAAGCGCTGGGCCGCGCGGAAGGCGCGCGCCGCTTCGGCGTGGTTGAAGGCGAACATCAGGCGCACGCCCTGGTCGAAATAGGCCTGCGCCTGGCTGCTGCGGGTCGAGATCGGGATGTGCAGCTTGCCGAGGTCCTTGTACAGCGGCGGCAGCGCGCTGTCGGCGGCGGACGGCAATTGCTGGCCCGGCTGGAAGGGGCGCGTCTCGGTGGGTGGAACCGCTTGCCGGCTTTGCGCCTGCAGCAGCGTGGCGAGCAGGACCGGACGCCCGACTTGGGCCGGACTGCAGTTGACGCCCTGGGCAAACAGCGGGTCGAACCTCGGCTGCTCGATGCGCTGCCCGGCCGAGGTCGAGGCAAAGGCCAGCAGCGCGACGGCGCCGGCGCCCGCCAGCACGGCGATGAATCGATGTTTTCGCATGATCCACTCCTCTAAATCAACAACATTGACGCTTTATGGAAACAAGCGTGAGGCGTGGACGCCGATGTGCAATTGGAGCGCAACGCCATGCAGCCGGTTCCGCGAATCCGTACTTTATGCGCGGTGGATCAAAGGTGGTAAGCCGGCAGTGACCCGCTTATGATGGCTGGATCGAGCGCATCCAGAAGGAGCGTCATGCCAGCCGCACCCGTTACCGCCCACCGTGTCCATGCCGCTGCCTGGCGCGACCTCGTCGATGGCCAGGTCCGCTATGCCTGGAAAAAATCGCTGTGGTTCAGCGCGATGGCCGGTACGGCGGTCGCCGGCGGCGTCGTCTACGCGTCCTGGGGCGGGGTGCTGTTGTTCGCGTTGTCGACCGGCTGGGTGCTGCTGTTCGGGCATTCGCTGGGCAGCCACCGCAAGCTGATACACGACAGTTACCAGTGCCCGGCGTGGCTGGCCTGTTTCCTCATCTATTGCGGCGTGCTGGTCGGCCTGGCCGGGCCGCTCGGCCTGCTGCGCCAGCACGAATTGCGCGACTATGCGCAGCGCCAGCCCGACTGCCATCCCTACCTGCGCCACGGGATGCCGTTCTGGCGCGATTTCTGGTGGCAGCTGCATTGCGACCTGGTGCTCGACCGGGAGCCGGATGTCGCGCTGGAGCCGCGCATCGGCGGCGACCGCGTGCTGGCCTGGCTGGAGCGCACCTGGATGCTGCAGCAGGTCCCGGTCGCCCTGCTGCTCTTTGCCTGGGGCGGCGCGGGCTTCGTCGTGTGGGGCGTGTGCGCGCGGGTGACGGCCGGGATCCTCGGCCACTGGCTGATCGGCTACTTTGCCCACAACCATGGCGGCATGCACCACGAAGTCGTGGGCGCCGCCGTGCAAGGCCACAACATCCGTTTCACGTCGCTGCTGACGATGGGCGAGTGCTGGCACAACAACCATCATGCCTACCCGGGCTCGGCGCGGCTCGGGCTGTATCGCGGCGAATGGGATCCGGGCTGGTGGCTGCTGTGCGGATTGCGCCGCCTGGGCCTGGTGTGGGCGCTGCGCCTGCCCGAGGATTTGCCGGCGCGCCCCGAGTTGCGGCGGCTGCGCCAGGACGCCGCCGGCGCGGCCGGGCCGGTGCCGCCGGCCTTGTTGCCGGTTCAGCGCCGGCCGACTTCGCAATAGTCGACGCGGCCGCGCGCCCCAAAGCGGAACTGCACCGGCAGGAACATCTCGATCACCTGGGCGTTGGTGCGCGCATGCATCGAGATCTCGTCGACCGTGAAGCCGCCGCCGCCGGCCAGCGCCAGCGGCAGCATCAGCTGGTCGCCGAGGTATTCGGCCACGGCGGCGCCGCTGGCGAGGTAGCGGCGCGCGCGGTTCACCGCCTGGCGCGCGACGTTCTCTGCCGACACCGACTTTTCGCCGAAGGCGGTGAACACTTCGGTCACGTGTTCGTACTCGAAGGTCAGCATCAGGGCGTTGCCCGGTCCCTGGTCGCCGGGCAGGCCGCGCACGCGCAATTGCTCTCCACGCCAGTTCATCGCCTTGCCGACGCATTCCAGTTCGCGCTCGGCGACTTTGCCGGGGATGCCGGCGCTGAAGCTCTCGGCATAGCAATCCCTGCGCTCGCCCCGCTCCAGCCAGCTGCGCGGCGCCAGTTGCGGGCACGGTTCGACGCTGGCCGTGACCTCGCCGCCGCCGGCCGGATAGAAGCCGAAGCGTTCCAGGCGCACGTCGATCCGGGCGCCCATCTCGGCCACGCGCGGGCACCAGGCGCGCTGCAGGAACTGCACCGGCGGCGCCATCGGGTTGTGGGTGCCGCCCGCCAGGCGCAGGGTCGACGGCGTGTCGGCCATCAGGAGCGCGGGCAGCACGGTCTGCAGCACCAGCGTGCAGCTGCCGGCGGTGCCGATCGCGAAGCGGTAGTCGCCGCCCTGCAGCCGGCCCGGGATGAATTCCAGGTCCTGGCTGCCGACCGCGGCGCCGCTCACCTGGGCGCCGCAGATCTGGCTGGCCGCCTGCACCGCCACCAGGTGCTGGCGCATCAGCCCTGGTTTGCTGCGGTTGGCGCGGATGCGCCGGATGCGGAAGGGCTGGCCCGTGATCGCGGCCAGCGTCAGCGAGGTCCGCAGGATCTGGCCGCCGCCCTCCCCCAGTGCGCCATCGAGTTCGATCATCTCATCCTCTTCTTGTTATATCATTTATATTGTTTATCCCTTTACGCAGACGATCTGCTTGAGGGTGTGCACCACTTCGACCAGGTCGCTCTGCGCTTCCATCACGGCGTCGATATCCTTGTAGGCCATCGGGATCTCGTCGATCACGCCTTCGTCCTTGCGGCATTCGACGCCCTCGGTCGCGCGCACCTGATCCTCGACCGAATAGCGGCGCTTGGCCTCTGTGCGGCTCATGGTGCGTCCGGCGCCGTGGCTGCAGCTATGAAAACTGTCCGGATTGCCCTTGCCGCGCACAATATAGCTCTTCGCGCCCATCGAGCCCGGAATGATGCCCAGCTCTCCCGCTTTCGCCGACACCGCGCCCTTTCGCGTGACCAGCACGTCCTTGCCGAAGTGATGTTCCTTCTGCACGTAGTTGTGGTGGCAGTTGACCGCTTCGATATGCGTCTCGAATGGCTTCGCGATCACCGTGCGCACCGCGGCGATCAGGTTGCGCATCATGACTTCGCGGTTCATGCGCGCGAATTTCTGGGCCCAGCCGACGGCTTCGATGTAATCCTCGTAGTGCCGGGTGCCTTCCGGCAGGTAGGCCAGGTCCTGGTCCGGCAGGTTCACGAAGTGGGTGCGCATGTCCTGCTTGGCCAGTTCGATGAAGTGGCTGCCGATCGCATTGCCGACGCCGCGCGAACCCGAGTGCAGCATGAACCAGACGAAGCCTTCCTCGTCCAGGCAGATCTCGATGAAGTGGTTGCCGGTGCCCAGCGTGCCCAGGTGCTTGTAGTTGTTGGTGTTCTTCAGCTTCGGGGTCTTCTGGCAGATAACGTCGAACTCGTCCTTCAGCGCCATCCAGGCGGTGTCGACGGCGTGCGGCGGGCTGTCCCACGAGCCCTTGTCGCGTCCCTTGAAGCCGCGGGTTTTCGGCGACATGCCGTGCGGGACCGAGCGCTCGATCGCGCTGCGCAGCGGCCCGAGATTGTCCGGCAAATCGTTGGCACTCAGCGTGGTCTTGGCCGCCATCATGCCGCAGCCGATGTCGACGCCGACCGCGGCCGGGATCACCGCGCCCAGGGTCGGGATCACGCTGCCGATGGTCGAGCCTTTGCCCAGGTGGACGTCGGGCATGGCCGCCATGTGTTTATAGATGAAGGGCATGCGCGCGGTGTTGGCCAGCTGGCGCTTGGCTTCTTCTTCCACGGGCACGCCGCGGGTCCACATCTTGACCGGACGGCCGCCTTCCACGTTCAAGACGTCATAGTGTTCGTTTTTCATGTTTGCTCTCTTCCGTATCACGATAATAGGTGGCGACAAGATTTGGTGAAACAACGTGGTTTCCCACGCGGGGCTCTACCAGCTGAGCTACGGTGCCTTGCGGCGACCGGCGGGATTCGAACCCGCGACAACCGTGATGTAGTTCCACCGGCATTCGCCGAAAACTGCGCAGTCATCGACTGCCTGTTAAGTCCCGACAAGGGTCGACAAGACGTTCTGCCAGACGCGTTGCGCCTGCCAGGCCGGAATCGAACCGGCGTCACCAGATGTAGTCCTGTCAGCATTCGGGAAAACTTTTACTTGAGCGGCTGTGCCCTGCACGTCGATGCACACCGACAGCACTTGCGCACCTGCCGCCCTTCCTTTTGCGCCGGCCTTGCCGACGCTGATGATCCAGCCCATGTTCGTCTCCTGTTCTTATATGGTGAACGCTTCGATTTCGCCAACCCAGTAATCCGGCCGCAGCTGCCCTGCGGCGAACGCGGCGGCGATGTCGAACACCGCATCCGGGAAACCGCCGACGTTCAGCACATCCGGCGCCTCACGAGCCTGGGTCGTGCTGTGGGGCGCAATGTCGATGCAGACCAGCTTCGCCTGCGGATTGCGCCGCTTGAAGCGCTGCCACTCGGCCATGGTTGCGGTGGCGCCGGCGCTGCAGTTGGTGCGGCCGCCGACCTCCGCCAGCTTTTTCGCATTCGCGAACACTGGCAGGCAGCCGGTGGCCGCGTACCGGGCCAGACGATGCTTCGGCGTCAGCCGGTAGGCCGGCGCCGCTGCGACGTTATGCGCGTCGGCTGCTGGCAGCAGGGAGCGTTTCAGGGTCTGGAACAGGTTCGCGTTGGCCATTTTGTTTTTCCTTGTTGTTGTCTTTGTCCTTTCTATTGCAAGCGGTGTGCCAGCCTTGATGCGCAGGCTTCGGTTTTCCGCTATCTCCTTGATGGAAAAGGATTATTTACCTTTTGACAGCGTCACCTGGTTTTATCTCACCCATTACGGAATGTGATAAATTTATCCTTCCGTATAAGAATTTATAAAATGAAAAAGAAGAAAATCGTGGTGATCGGCTTCATCGGCACCCAGCTCGACAGTGGACGGGGCAGCACGCGCTGGGAAAAGTGGCGGCCGACGGTGGCGCTGACCCAGCATGAAGACGTCGTGGTCGATCGCCTGGAGCTGCTGTTCAACCGCGGCTACGAAGCCCTGCTCCAGCAAGTCGTCCAGGATATCGGCGCGGTATCCCCGGAAACCAGCGTGGTGCCGCGCGCGATCGACATGATTGACCCATGGGACTTCGAACAGGTCTACAGCGCGCTGTTCGACTTCGCGCGCGCCTATCCCTTCGATCCGGAGCACGAGGAATACTGGGTCCACATCACCACCGGCACCCACGTGGTCCAGATCTGCATGTTCCTGATGACCGAGGCGCTGTATTTCCCGGGCCGCCTGCTGCAGACCTCTCCACCGCGGCGCCATGCGCCGGGTTCGCCCGGCTCGTTCGCGCTGATCGACCTCGACCTGTCCAAGTACGACCAGATCGCGCAGCGCTTCTCGCGCGAGCAGCAGGAAGGCGTGGCTTTCCTGAAATCCGGCATCGCCACGCGCAACCCGCGTTTCAACGCGATGATCGACGAAATCGAGCGGGTCGCGATCAAGTCGCGCGCGCCGATCCTCTTGATGGGGCCGACCGGCGCCGGCAAGTCCTTCCTGGCGCGCCGCCTGTACGAACTGAAAAAGGCGCGGCGCCAATTGGACGGGCGCTTCGTCGAGATCAACTGCGCGACCCTGCATGGCGACGGCGCCGGCTCGACCCTGTTCGGCCACGTCAAGGGCGCCTTTACCGGCGCCGCCTCGGAGCGGGCCGGCCTGCTGCGCAGCGCCGGCAAGGGTCTGTTGTTCCTCGACGAGATCGGAGAACTTGGCCTGGACGAGCAGGCCATGCTGCTCAAGGCGATCGAGGAAAAGCGTTTTTTACCGGTCGGCGCCGACCACGAGGTGCACAGCGATTTCCAGCTGATCGCCGGCACCAACCGCGATCTGGCGCAGGAGGTGGCGCGCGGGCGCTTCCGCGACGACCTGTTCGCGCGCATCAACCTGTGGACCTACGAGCTGCCCGGCCTGGCCGAACGGCGCGAGGACATCGAACCGAACATCGACTACCTGCTGCACGAATTCGGCGCCGAGAACGGCCAGCTGGTGCGCTTCAACAAGGAGGCGCGCGACCGCTACATGCGCTTCGCGATGTCGCCGCAGGCGCGCTGGAGCGGCAACTTCCGCGACCTGTCTGCGTCCGTGATGCGCATGGCGACGCTGGCCGAGGCCGGGCGCATCACCAGCGCGATCGTCGACGCCGAGGCGCTGCGCCTGGGGCGCCTGTGGCAGCCGGCGCAGGCGTCGACCGGCGGCGCGGACCAGGTCGACCTCGACGCGCTGCTGGGCGGACAAGCCGCGCAGCTCGACCAGTTCGATGCGCTGCAGCTGCAGGCGGTCGTCCAGGTCTGCCGCGCATCGACGTCGCTGTCCGAGGCGGGACGCAGCCTGTTCGCGGTGTCGCGCCAGGCCAAGCGCCAGCCGAACGATGCCGACCGGATCAAGAAATACCTGGCCCGCTTCGGCCTGGCCTGGAACGACGTGAGCGCCTGAATCCGGGCGCTTTCGACGCTCCATACCGCCCATGGCGCAGTCTGTCGCAATCCCCGCTCGCCTGCCGGGGTGCGCGCCTATAGTGGCATCAAGCGAAACCCACTGGAGAGATGAGATGAACAAACTGATCGGCACCGCCCTCGTGGCCACCGCCCTGTCGATGGGGATGCATGCCGCGCTGGCCGACGAGGTCGTGCGCGAATCGCGCAGCGTCGACGCCGGCGTCTCGAAGGTGCACCTGGGCGGCGTGATCCGCCTCAACCTGCGCCAGGGACCGCCGTCGCTGGTGCTGTCCGGCGAGCGGCGCTACCTGGCGAAGATCACCACCACGCAGCGCGGCGATACGCTCACCATCGACATGGAAGACACGCGCGTGAACGGCAGGATGGATGAACTGCGTGCCGACCTGACGGTGCCGAACCTGCAGGAGTTCGTGTCCGAGGGGGTCGGGTCGAGCGAGGTGACGGGTTTCAGCGGCGAGCGCGTGAAACTGGCGCTGGAAGGCGCGGGCGCGGTGCGCTTCACGGGACAGTACCGCGAAGTCGATGCGCGCCTGGGCGGCGTCGGCGGCCTGACGCTGAATCCGGGTCAATCGGACAAGGTCGAGCTGCGCCTGGGCGGTGCCGGCCACATCACGATCAGCGGCCAGACCCGCCTGCTGCGCGCACGCCTGGGCGGCGTCGGCGGGCTGGATGCCCAGCAGCTGCGCGCCGAGACGGTCGATCTGGACATGAGCGGCCTGGGCGGCGCCAGCGTGTTCGCTCGCAGCGCGGCCAACATCAGCATGAGCGGCATGGGCTCGGCCACCGTCTATGGCAAGCCGGCGACGCGCAATGCGACCATGAACGGGTTCGGCAAGGTCAGCTGGCAATGAGCCAGCCGGCCTTGCGCCGGCATGGGGCGCAGGCCGCCATGCCGGCTGCGGTCATCAACGGATCACCGTGTCGTTCTTGACCGACTGCACACCTTTCACGCCGCGCGCGATGTCGACGGCACGCTGGGCGCTTTCGCGCGAATCGACGAAGCCGCTCAGCTGGACCGTGCCCTTGAAGGTTTCGACCTGCACCTGGGTGGCCTTGACGGTCGGGTCGGCGGCGAAGGCGGCTTTCACCTTGCCGGTGATGACGCTGTCATCGATGTATTCGCCGGTGCCTTCGCGGTTGGCGGTCGGGGCGCAGGCGGCGAGCGACACCAGCAGGGTGCCCGCGATAACGGATTGAGCAATAGCGGATTGGAAACGACGAGTGAAGTTCATGGCAATTCTCCCGAATTTGTTGAAGTTTTTATTATTCCTAAATTCGGTTCAGACCGGCGCCCGATACTGTTGTGCGAACGTCACGGCCGCTGTTCAGGGCACGCCGACCGCATTTGCATGACCACCAGGCAAGACATCTGAACGGACTGCAAGCTGCCGCGGCGGCAAGTCGTGGCCGATCACCAGGCGCAGGTTGGCGCGCCCGCTCATCCTGACTTCGACCGGCGCCACGGCGCCGAAGCGCTGCGCCAGCCGTTCCGCCACCGTGCGGTAGGCCGGCTGGTATTCGATGCGCGTGACGCGCACCTTGAATCCTTTCTCGTTGGTCAGGCGCACGATTTTGACGCCGGGGTCGCGCAGCTGGCGCGACAGCTGGCGCGCCATGCCCTGGCGTCCGTTGCCGTTGCTGATCTCGAGGGTGGCAAGGATGGCCGGCTGCGCCGGGTCCGGCGCCGTGGGCGTCGACGGGCTGCCCGGTGTCTTCGGCTGGGTGGACGCCGGTTCCACGCGGCGCAGTTCGAGGACGCCGTTGTGGTTCGGCGTGACTTCGACGAAGGCCCACTCGCGATCAGGCTGGCGCGCCTCCTGCGGCGTCTGCACGGCGCGCTCGATGGCCGGCATGCGGGCGCCGCCGCCGGCCGCCGTGTAATCGGCGTGGAAGTCGTGCTCGCGCAGTGCGCGGGCCTGGTCCAGCATCTGGCGCGCGCGTTCTTCCTGGCCGAGCTTTTGCAGGGTCTCGCCCAGGTATTGCCAGGCACGCGCGTTGAGCGGGTCGAGCAGGCAGGCTTTTTCGAGCGCGACCAGGGCCTCGTCGTATGCGCCGCTCAGGAAATGGGCATAGCCCAGGTTCCCGAACAGGAAGGCGGTGGCCTGGCCGGAGCCCATGCTCGCACCCTGCGTCAGCGCGCGCCAGATCGGGATCGCGCGCGCGAAGTCGCGCTGCTCCGCATAGGCGATCGCCAGGCCGTTCCTGGCATTCACGTGGCCGGGATCGCCCTGCAGCACGGCCTGGTACACGGCGATCGCTTCGTCGTAGCGCCGCGCCAGGTGCAGGTTGCGGCCGCGCAGGTACTGCTCGTCGGCGGAGGATACCGCCGGCGCCGGCGCCGGCGCGTCCGGCGTCAGCGCCGCGATGCCGCTGCACCCCAGCAGGAGGATCCCGCTGCAGAGCACAGGCAGGGCGGTCAGGAGGATTCGGGTGCGCATGGCAGTCTCCGCGGAGGGTCAATCGGCGCCGAGGACGTTGCGGAAGGTGTGCATCAGCTGGATGCCGGCGGGGCCGAGCAGCACCATCAACAGGGTCGGAAAAATGCAGAAGATGAGGGGGAACAGCAGCTTCAGGCCGATCTTGGCCGCGGCTTCCTCGGCGATCATGCGGCGCTTGTTGCGCAGGTTCTCCGAATACACGCGCAAGGCATCGCCGATGCTGGTGCCGAAGCGCTCGGACTGGATCAGCATCGCGACCAGCGAATCGATGTCGTCCAGGCCGATGCGCAGCGCGAAGTTGCGCAGGGCCTTCTCCTTGCTGAAGCCGGCCCGCATCTCCATCAGCACCAGTTGCAGCTCCTGGGCCAGCGTCACGCTCTTGATATGGATCTCGGCCGAGACCTTCACCAGTGCGCGCTCCAGGCTCAGGCCCGCTTCCACGCAGACGGTGAGCAGGTCCAGCGCATCGGGAATGGTTTCGAAGATCTCTTGCCGGCGCCGCAGGACCAGGCGGGTCAGCACCATGTTGGGCAGGTAGTAGCCGAACGAGGCGGCGAGCAGCAGCACGAACAGGATCCTGGTGCCGCTGCTGGAGCCCGGCGTCAGCGCCAGCGCCAGGCCGGCGATCGCGGGCAGGCCGAGCGCGAGCAGCGTCTTCGATGCGAAGAACAGGGCCGGCGCCGCCGGGTTGCGCCAGCCGGCGTGCATGAAGCGGGTGCGCAGCGCCGATTTCTCCCAGCCCTCCTCCGGTACCGACAGCTTGCTCAGGGGCCGCACGGCATGCGCCACGCGCTCGGCCCAGCCGCTGCCTTCGGCCTTGCCGTTGTCGGCGCGTCCGCGCATGAAGCCGGCCAGCCGGGCCTGCAGGGCACCCGGCGCGAACAGCGCGAACCCCATCGACACCAGGGCGCAGACGACCACGAACACGATCAGCAGGAACAGCAACTGTGCGCCAGTCATCATTGGCTCCTCAGATATGAATGCGAATCATCCGGCGCAGCCAGAACACGCCGATGATGATCATGACCAGCGCGATCCAGAGCAGCTTGACGCCGCCCGGGTCGGTCCAGAGGATCCTGATGTAATCCGGATTGGTCACCCCCAGCATTCCCGCCACGCCGAACGGCAGCAGGCCGAGGATCCAGGCCGACATCCGCCCTTCCGCCGACAGCACGCGCACCTTGGCCACCAGCTTCAGGCGCTCGCGGATGATGTGGCTGATGTTGGTGAGGATCTCGGCCAGGTTGCCGCCCGTTTCGCGCTGGATCAGGACGGCGATGATCAGGTAGCGCAGGTCGGTCAGCGGAATGCGGTTCGCCATGTTGTGCAGGGCTTCGCCCATCGGCACGCCGTAGTTGATCTCTTCGCGCGCGATGCGGAAGTCGCCGCTGAGCGGCTCCGGCAGTTCGTTGCCGACGATTTGCAGGACGTTGGTGAACGAATGGCCGGCGCGCAGTGCGCGCGCGATGAATTCGGCCGCTTCCGGCAGCTGCTCTTCGATGCGCATCAGGCGGCGCTTGCGCGCGCGCCGCACCAGCAGCAGCGGAATCAGCGCGGACAGCACTGCCAGGCCGGCATGCAGCGCCAGCGGCAGCGGCCACTGCAATCCGACCAGGAGGCCGGCCAGCAGCGCCAGGCCGGACCCCATCAGGAACTGCTGGACCGACCATTTCAGGCCCGATTGCAGCAGCAGGCGGTCGATCCGGTGCGCCAGCGAGAGCCGGTGCAGCAGCCGGTCCAGCACGTCGTGGCGGGCGAAGCGGCGTTGCTTCAGGATCGAAATGCGTTCGCCGGAGCGCCCGGGCGTCCCCGACATCAGCTGCAGCCGGCGCGCCACGCGCTGCGCCGCGGCCCCATGCGAGCTCACCCACCACAGGTAGGCGCCTTCGATGCCGAGGATGACGGCGGCGAACAGGAACACGACGAAACCATAGAACAGGATGTCCATGCGAGACTCCGCGGCAACGGCCGGCTAGGTGAAGATGCGGTCCGGATCGAAGGTGTCTTCCGGCACCGGCGCGCCGAACATCTTCAGGCGGTCGGCAAAGCGTGGACGCACGCCGGTGGCGCAGAAGTGGCCCTGCACCTTGCCGTCGGTGTCGACGCCGGTCTGCTCGAAGTGGAAGATCTCCTGCATCGAGATGATGTCGCCTTCCATGCCGGTGATTTCCTGGATGCTGACCACCTTGCGCGTGCCGTCGGTCAGGCGCGTGGCCTGCAGGATCACGGTGATGGCCGAGCAGATCTGCTGGCGGATCGCGCGCGGCGTCAGGTTCACGCCGGCCATGCTGACCATGTTTTCCAGGCGCGCCAGCGCATCGCGCGCGGTGTTGGCGTGGATAGTCGCCAGCGAGCCTTCGTGGCCGGTGTTCATCGCCTGCAGCATGTCGAGGGCTTCCGGCCCGCGCACCTCGCCCAGGATGATGCGGTCGGGCCGCATGCGCAGCGCGTTGCGCACCAGCGCACGCTGCGTGACCTCGCCCTTGCCCTCGATGTTGGGCGGCCGCGTTTCCAGGCGTACCACGTGCGGCTGGCGCAGCTGCAGCTCGGCGGCATCCTCGATCGTCACGATGCGTTCGTTGCCGGGGATGAAACCGGAGATCAGGTTCAGCATGGTGGTCTTGCCGCTGCCGGTGCCGCCCGAGATCAGGATGTTGATCTTGGCCAGGCCGAGGCTTTCCAGCACCTTGATCATCGGCGGCGTGACGCTCTTGTAGTCGAGCAGGTTCTGCACCGTGAGCGGAGTCGCGCCGAAGCGGCGGATCGAGACCAGCGGCCCGTCGATCGCCAGCGGCGGGATGATCGCGTTGACGCGCGAGCCGTCCGGCAGGCGCGCATCGACCATCGGGCTCGACTCGTCGACGCGGCGGCCGACGCGCGAGACGATCTTTTCGATGATCTTCATCAGGTGCGCGTTGTCGTGGAAGCTGATGTCGGTGAGCTCGAGTCGCCCGCGCCGCTCGACGTAGACCTTCTTGAAGGTGTTGACCAGGATGTCGGAGACGGTCGGGTCGTTCAGCAGCGGCTCCAGGGGACCGAAACCCAGCATCTCGTGCTGGATGTCGAGCACCAGGTTGTGGCGCTCCTGCTGGTTCAGCACGATGCGCTCTTCCTCGATGATGCGCTGGACCAGCAGCGCCAGTTCGTGCTTGAACTGTTCGCTGGTCAGGCGCTTCAGGCGCTCCAGGTCGATCCGGTCGAGGATCATCTGGTGCATCGACTTCTTCAACTCCTGGTAGGCTTGTTGCGCCACCGCCGGCATGGTTTGGAGTTGGCGTTCCTCGTCCGTTCCGGACAGGCGTTCGCGCAGGGACATGACAGCTCCTTCAAGAATCAGTAATCGCCGTCGCCGCGGCCGAACAGGCGGTCGAACAGCCCGCCCTTGGCTTCGACGACACGGCGCGCGGTGACCACTTCGACCAGGTCGGCCAGGCTGCGCGCGGCGGCACTGCCGCGTGCCAGCTGCAGCACGGGGATACCCTGGTTGACCGAATCGGTGACAGCGATGTAGTCGTTGGGGATGGTGTGCAGCACCTCGGCGCCGAGCGCCGCGTGCAGGTCCTGCAGGCGCAGCTTGCCGCCCTTCTCGTAGCGGTTGACCACCAGCCGGATATGGTCGGTGAGGTAGCCGAGCGAACGGAAGATGTCGAGCAGGCGGCGCGCGTCGCGGATGTCGGGCAGCGCCAGCTGCAGCACCGGATAGATCGCGTCGGTGCTGTCGAGCGCGCGCAGCGAGACCGCGTCGATCTGGCGCCCGACGTCGAGCAGGATGTAGTCGTAGTGCTGGCGCGCCAGGCGCAGGATGGTGTCGATGTGCTCCGGCTTGGCTTCCGTCGCCTGGCTGGGATCGTCGGCCGCGGCCAGCACCCCGAAGCCGGGCGCCACGTGCACCAGGCAGGACTCCAGGAAGGGGCCGTCGATGCGCGCGATCTGCTGGCAGACGTCCGACAGCGTCATGGCCGGCTTCTGGTCCGAGACGTACAGCGTGGCGTCGCCGAACTGGCGGTGCAGGTCGATCAGAAGCACCTTCTTGTCGGCCAGCGTCGCCAGCGCATAGCCGAAATTGGTCGAGATGAAGGTGGCGCCGCTGCCGCCCTTGCAGGCGATGAAGGCCAGCACCTTGCCGTCGTGGCTGGATGCCATGCCGGCGCTGGCGGCGATGCGGTCGATCGCTTCGTGCAGCGCCGGATGCGCCAGCGGCAGCTGCAGCACCTCGCGCACGCCGGCACGCATCGCGCGGATCAGGATTTCCGGATGATGGTTATCGGTCAGCAGCATGAAGTGCGCGGCCGCGTAATGGCGGGTCAGGCGCTCCAGCAGGTCGCCGTCGGCCGGGTCGGCGTCGCTGATGTCGACGATGACCAGGCCGGGCGCGTCCGGCAGCGGACGGTCGAGCGCTTCACGCAGGCTGGCGCGGTCGCCGGCGACGTGCAGCGGCGGTACGCGCGCCGCGCCTTGGGAGGCGATCTCCGCGTAAAGCTGGGTGTCGCGGCTGATCAGGAGGGCTTTCATCGGGTTCCTCGGGGCGGCATTCGATCGGGTCCGTGCCGGGACGGACCGGCGCGCGGCGTGTCATTGGGCACCGCTGCCACCGACCAGCGGACGGTTGGCATTGGCATCGGTTTCTTTGAACGAACGCTGGTAGCGCTCGTGGGCCGCATGGGCGGCAACGCCGTCCAAGCCGATGACGGGATTGGCATTCGCCGCCGCCGCCGGGTCGATGACCTGGGCAGACAGATTGGTGCGCACGGCGCTGCCGAAGTGATCATTGAAACGTGGGGTTCCGCTGCATCCCTGCAGCAGCGCGCCCACGACCATTACCAGCACCAGCGGATCGCGTCGGGTGGCCATCGCTTCCTCCTATTTCAGTTCAAAGCCGCCGCTGCTGTGCGACGTGCCCGGCACCAGCGCCGGGGTGGACTGGGACGCGGTCGTGGCCTGCGGCGCCGGACCATCGAGGCGGCCACCGAGCAGGATCGCACCGCGCGACGGTATGCCGACCTTGTCGGTCGGCAGTTCGTAGCCTGCGCCCGACAAAGGCTTGACCAGGTGGGCGGTGATCACGAACACCAATTCGGTGCGGTCCTGCTGGTAGTCGGTGCTGCGGAACAGCGCCCCCAGAACCGGCAGTTCGCCGAGCACCGGCAAGCCTTTCAGGTTGGTGACCAGGTTGTCCTTGATCAGGCCACCGATCGCGAAGCTCTGGCCGTCGTACAGCTGGACGGTGGTGCTGGCCCGGCGCGTGGTCACCACCGGCAGGATCGAACTTCCGGTGATGCCGCTGGCGCTGATGCCGATCCCTTCGCGCGACAGTTCCGACACCTCGGGCGCCACATGCAGGTTGATGCGCCCGCCGGACAGCACGGTCGGGGTGAAGCGCAGGCCGACGCCGAATTCCTTCTCGGCCAGCGTCACGCGGTTGTTTTCCTGGGCGACCGGAATGTAGAACTTGCCGCCCGCCAGGAAGGTCCCTTCCTGGCCGCTGATCGCCATGATGTTCGGCTCGGCCAGCACGCGCACCAGGCTATCCTGCTTTTCGGCCGCGGTCGTCAGGGTTTTGTCGCTATTGCCCGTGACCTTGCCGCCCTGGAGCGTGCCGTTGGCATTCCCGCTCAGGAAACTCGACACCAGGATGGCGCCCCAGTTGCCGGAACCGAAACGCCAGACGCCGCCGGCTTCCAGGCGCTCGAGCAGGGTCTTGGACACTTCGGCGACCTTGACTTCCAGCTGGACCTGCTGCGGGGCGTTCACGCTCAGCAGGTTGACGACGCGCGTGCCGGCCGTGGCAGCGCCGCCTCCCGCATTGTTTTCCTTGGGCTCGACGTCCTCCTTTTCCGGCTTCGGCACTGCCAGCCCGCGCAAGGGGCGGCGCACGTAGGCGTTTGCCAGCTCGATCGCGCGCGCCACGGCGCCGGCGTCGCTGACGCTACCGCTCAGGATCAGCGTGTCGGCCGCGGACGTCACCTGGATGCCGCGTTCCTCGGGCATGACCGCAGCCAGGGTCGCGCGCAGCGGCGCCGGATCGAGCGCTACCGTGATGTCGAGCATGCTGCAGGTGCCGCTGCGGCCCTGCACGATCATGTTGGTCGTGCCGACGTCGACGCCGGCGATATACAGCGTGTCCGGCGCCACCAGCAGCGCCTGCACCACGGCCGGGTTGCCGACGCTGCGGTGCTGGACCGACTCGGGCAGGCGCATCAGGCTCGATTTGCCGACCTGCAGGGTCAACTGGGCCGGCCGTGCGGCTTCGCCCTGGCAGGTGGGGCCGGTCTCGGCGCGTGCCGCCGCGGCCGGGTTGTCGGTGCTCTGCGCCCTGGTCTTGGCGGCCAGCGCCGGGCCGGCCGTGGCCAGCGCCAAGCCGGCGGCGAGCAGGCAGCGGCAGATCGGTGGGTGCATCAGGCTTGCGTTCATGGCATCACCCCGGGATGGATTCAAAAGCATTCCTGCGACATGCGCAGACCATTGAGCACGTTGACGCAGTCGCGCCGCACGGGTGCCGCCGCCTTGACCACGACCGGCACCGGGCGCGGTGTCGCCACCGGCTTCGGTGCCGGCCTGGGTAGCGGCTTGGGTGCGGCAAGCACCGGCTTGGTTTGCGGCAGCAGCGTCAGCTTGGTCGCGCCTTCGGTCAGTGCCGATTGCGGATCGACCTGGTTGCGCAGTGCCAGCGACAGGGTGCCGACGCTGCGCGCCAGGTCGAGCGTCTCGGCCTGTTCCGGCGTGACCTCGAGCGTGACCGCATTGACCACCTTCGGCTTGGTCTCGTCGCGGCTGACTTCCTGGGCGACGGCCAGCACCAGGATCCGTTCCAGCACGATCTTCGAAATGCTCTGCTCGCGCTGCTCCGCACCCGGCTGCGCATCCTTCAGGGTGCTGACGATGATGTCGACGTAGTTGCCGGGCAGGGCGAATCCGGCCACGCCGATCACGTCGTTGACTCGCACCGTGATCGCACGCTTGCCTTCGGTGATCAGGGCCGACAAGCCGCCCAGGGTACCGGCCGGCGCCAGCTTGGCTTCGCTGACCGGCTCGTCCATCACCAGGTTGCTTTTCAGGACGCGGCCGCTGATCTGCTGCGGATCGGTGAACGCGCCTTTCGGCATGCTGCCGGCCGGCCAGTCGGCCAGCTTGAACATCTCGGGCGTCAGGCGCTGGCCGAGACTGATGTCGGTCTTGGCCACCAGGATGCGGCCATTGGTACCGCCCGGCTGGGTCAACAGCCAGCGCGAGGCAAAGGCCACGGCCGCCAGGCCGAACAGGATGGCGACGGCCATCAGGATCAAAGCACGCTTGTTCTTCATTCAAGCCTCCGCATCGGCGGCGATGAACATGCTGGCCCAGGCCTGCTCGACCGCCGCCACCGTCAGGCGCGCCTCGCAGCCGGCGAAGCCGGCGAAATCGGTGATCCGGTCGAGCAGTTCTTCCGGATAGCAGGCCAGCAGCGCGCGTCCGGACTGCGCATGCAGGCGTTCGATCAGGTGGTCGGCCGCGCCTTCGTCGAAGTCGATGCGGCGCAGCCGGCACTGGCGGCGCAGCAGCGCGCGGTAGGCGTTCGGCGACCACGGGCCGATGCCGGCCTTGTAGCCGATGCGACGCAGCGCGGCGCCGTTGAACACCGTGTCGGGCGCCAGGTTGGTCGCGAACACCACGGCGGCATCGAAGGGCATGAGCTCGGCCTGGCCGCCCTGCAGCGCCAGCGCGTCGAGGCCGGTGTCCATCGGGCCGATGAAGCGGTTGAGCAGTTCATCGGCCGGTATGCGCTGGCGGCCGACGTCGTCGATCACCAGCATGCCGTTGTTGGCCTGCAGATGCGGCGGCGCAAGGTAGACGCCCTCCTCGGCGTCGTAGCGCAATTCCAGCATCTCGCGCCCGAGTTCGGCGCCGACGCGCACCAGCGGCCGTTGCGCCACCGCCCAGCGCGCATCGCAGCTGCGCCGGTCTTCCTGCTGGCGCGCCAGCGGCGGCGGCGCGACGTGCAGCGCCGGGTCGAACAGGCGGATCACCTGGCGCCCGGCGATCAGTGCATAGGGCACCGCGATCGGTCCCGGCAACAGGCGCCCGAGCTTGCGCGCCAACTGGGTCTTGCCGCTGCCGGACGGGCCATACAGCAGCAGTGAACGGCGCGCGTACAGCGCCGCGCCCAGCACCCCGCGCACGCCGGGGGCCAGGCCATCGTCGCCCAGTACCGCCGCCAACTGGGCCGCGGTGACGCGTTCGGCATCCGCATGGCGCAGGGCCTGGCGTTCGACCGTCGCGCGGTACGCGGCCAGGGTCACCGGCGCCGGCCCGACGTAGCGGCAGCGCGCGCTGGCCTCGGCAGCGGCGCGCTGGCCGATCGGCGTCAGATGGTATTGCATGTCGATGTCCGATTCGCCGCTCCAGGCCACTTCGACCTGCTGTTCGGCGATCAGGGGATTGAGCACTTCGCGCAGCACGCTGATCGACAGGCGCAGCTTGCCGGCCAACAGCGGCAGCGGCGCCTTGCCGCTGCCCTGGATAACCTTCAGCACCAGGTCGGTGACGAAGCGCGGCTCGAGACCGGTGTCGCGCACCGTCTTGGCCTGGCGCGGCAGGATGGGCGCAATGTCCGGCGCATCCGGCAGCGGCGTCTGGGCAGCACGCGGGACGGTCGCCGCGCTGCCGGTCGATAGCGTTTCAAACATCGGAATCCCCTAGAGATCTACACGTTTTCCGAAAGAGGTCGGAATTGATTCTAGCCAGCGTCCTGTCGCTGCCCTTGCGTTGGGCCAAAGGCGGGCTCAGCCTTAATGACGAAGCAGGACCGCGATTGTCCCGATCGCGATCGCAAGCCCGTAAGGCATGGCGCCGGCGCTGTGCTGCAGCGGCGGTGCGGGCGCTGCCGCGCCCTGTCCCCGGATGCTGGACAGCAGAAGTCCGATGTTGACCAGGGCCAGCCTCAAGCGTCCGCGCAGCAGCACCATGCCCAGCGCCATCACGCCGCCGACGCACCAGGTCAGCACCACGATCTCGAAGGCCTCACTCGCATCGCTGAAGGCACCGACTACCGCCATCAGCTTGACGTCGCCGGCGGCCATGCCGCGCAGCAGGTAAAACGGGAGGAACATGGCGAAACCGAGTCCAATGCCGCCCAGTGCCGCCAGCAACGATGCGGCGGGATCGGCGGACAGCAGACGCAGGCCCAGGGCACTGCCGAGCCCGGCCAGTAACAACAGGTTTGGAATGCGGCGCGTGGCCAGGTCGTTGACTGCGGCCGTGGACACCAGCACCAACAGGATGGGGTCAAGATATTGTTCGATCGGCATGGCATCCTCGGAACAAAAAAACCCTCCGGGTCGACTTCTCCCGGAGGGTTGCTGCAACTTACAGCACTGCTGCTGCCAGCTTGTTGCCGATGTTGTTGAACAGGGTCGACAGCTTGGTACCCAGGCCGGTGGAAGCGGCCGCGATACCAACGCCGACCAGCGCGGCGATCAGACCGTACTCGATGGCCGTCACACCGTTTTCATCAGCGATGAAGGTTTTAACTGCAGACATGAAGTTGCTCATGACTTACTCCCATATGGTAGGTTAGTAACACACTGAACGAAGGCGCTGACTGCAACGACCGCGCTTTTTGCGGCTGGCTGCGCCGCGTTTCGTGTCAGTGGGTTCACTATAAAAGTTGATGCCGTGCGGCAACTTGACTACAGACAACTTTTCTCTAGGGAATTAATTTTTACTTTGCAGAATTTTTTGTGGCGGCGGCGACGGGCGTGCATGCATGCCGGCTTCATCCACATCAAGCCACCTTGAAAATTGCATTTGGATAATTGCTGATAAGACAAAAAGCCGCTATCCTGTTTCGCTTGCCCTTCGTGACATACCAGGTCGGTGGATTACATTGCTGAGAATGCTATGGACTCGCTTCTGAAACACATGGTGGACATGACCGGCCACCGCGATCACGCGATGCTCGACATTTCAGTGATCTCGGCGGTACAGGAACTGGCCGGCGCCGCGCAGACGCGCATACTGAACATCGCCAACGTGTCCGGGCAGCCGGTCCTGCGTACACGCGCTTCGATCCGCAAGGGCGGCGGCGCCCGCCTCGAAGACAGCCACGACGGCGCTCCCGGCGAAGCCCTGGCGCACCATCCGGCACTGATGCGCTGCCTGGCCGAGCACAAGGCCAGCGCCGAAGCGGCGGGAGAAGACGGCATGCGCACGCTGTGGCTGCCGATCTGGCTCGGCGACAAGGCCGTCGCCTGCCTCGAACTGCGCGACGACAAGCCTTTCGCGAACGAGACCATCCACATGGTCGGCGGCATCGTCGGCGTGTACCGCAACTTTCAGAACCTGCTCGACTACAGCGAACGCGATTCGCTGACCGGCCTGCTCAACCGCAAGACCTTCGACGACCAGCTGGCGCGCATGCTGCACAGCGCCCAGGAACCGGATACGCCGCTGCCGGGCCTGGCGGAGCGGCGCCAGCCACAGGGACAGGACAAGCAATGGCTGGCGGTGGTCGACGTCGACCATTTCAAGGCGGTCAACGACAAGTTCGGCCACCTGTACGGCGACGAGGTGCTGATCCTGATCGCCAATCTGCTGCAATCCTCGTTCCGTGCCCAGGACCGCGTGTTCCGCTTCGGCGGCGAGGAATTCGTCGTGCTGCTGCGCTCGACCGCGCTGGAGAATGCCTGGAAGATCATCGAGCGCTTCCGCACCAACGTCGAGCGCCACGACTTCCCGCAGGTCGGGCGCGTCACGGTCAGCGTCGGCTTCGTCGGCATCGGCGCCTACGAGTCGCCGGTGGTCACGCTGGGCCACGCCGACCAGGCCCTGTACCACGCCAAGAGCAGCGGCCGCAACCGCGCCTGCCACTACGACGACCTGGTCTCGGATGGGGTGGTGCAGGCGGTGGCGTCGAACGACACCGCCGAATTCTTCTGACGTACCCCAGGGCGGCCGCGCCGGCTCACGCCAGCGCCATGAAGCGCTGCGGATCCACCTGCCACTTCTCGGGCGACTCGTGGCGCAGGATCCTGTCGGCGCCGCCGTAGCCGAGCCGGCGCGACAGGTCGACCGTCTCCGGCCGGATATAGGTCTGGCTGCGCGTGCTGAAGAATACCTTGACCTTGGGCGTGAGCAGGCTCGTCTCGTGCGGCTCGACCACCACGCCCAGGCGCCCCGATTCCAGCAGCACCAGCGTGCCGACCGGGTAGATGCCGACGCAGCGCATGAAATCCTGGGTCAGCGCGGGATCGAACTGGTGCCGGCTCCACTCGTGGATCTTGCGCAGCGCCTCGGCCGGCGGCATGCCCTTGTGGTAGCAGCGGTCGGCCGTGATGGCGTCATACACGTCGACGATGGCCGCCATCTGCGCCAGCTCGCTGATGTCGCCGCCGCGCTGGCGCTCCGGATAGCCGCTGCCGTCGCGCCGCTCGTGGTGGTGCAGCGTGATGTCGAGCGGGATCGGGCCGATGTCCGGGGTGCGGTGCAGGATGTCGTAGCCGTTCTGCGGATGGCGCCGCACGATCTCGAATTCCTCCTCGGTCAGGCGGCCCGGCTTGTTCAGGATGGCGTCCGGGACCAGGGCCTTGCCGGTGTCATGCAGCAGTCCGCCGATGCCGGCCTGGTAGATGGTGTCGGCATCCATCTTGCGCGAGCCGCAAAAGGCCACCAGCAGCGTGCACACGCTGACCGAATGCAGAAAGGTGTAATCATCCTTGCTCTTGATGACGCACAAGCCCATCAGCGCGCTTGCGTTGCGCAGGATCGAGGCCGTGATGTTTTCGACGACAGGCGACACCTTGTCCATCTCGATCGCCTTGCCCAGGCGCGCATCCTGCATCACGGTGCGGACCAGGCCGGCGGCCTGGCGCCGGATCGCCACGGCGCGGTCGAATTCCTCGGCCAGCGTGCTGCGCAGCGGCGCCACCGGCGTGGCGGCGACGGCGGTGAGCTCGGCTTCGGCGGCCGCCGCCGCTTCCTCGACGGTCGGCGCATCGACGTCCAGGCCGCGCGCGCAATCGATGGTCACGCTGTGGATGCCGGCGGCCAGGATCTTGCGGATGTCGTCGTCGCTCGTGACGGCAAACCGGGTGCGCACGAAGGGATGGGCCATCCAGCCGCAATCGAGGTCATGGATGAACATCCCCACGCGCAGCATTGAGGCATCGACTTTCTTCAGCATGGGAAAAACCGGAGGTATGTTAATCTCGCCGCGTTTTGGTGGCCAGACAGTATATCAACGGATGGAAACATTAGTTGCCACAATTAAACAAATTGCAATCATTGTGTATCTCCAAAGATACATTTATTAATTCATGGAATTACGTCAGCTGCGCTATTTCGTTGCCATCGTCGATCACGGCTCGCTGTCGCGCGCGGCGCTGGTGCTGCACGTGGCGCAGCCGGCCTTGACCCAGCAGTTGCGCCAGCTGGAAGACGAACTCGGCGTCCAGCTGCTGCACCGCACCGCCCAGGGCGTGCTCAGCACCGATGCCGGCAAGGTGTTCTACCAGCATGCGCTGGCGATCCTGAAACAGGTGGCCGATGCCCAGGCGGCGGTGGTGCAGTCGGCCGAACGGCCCTCGGGCAGCGTCACGCTCGGGCTGCCGCACAGCATTTCGGGGGCGCTGGCCCTGCCGCTCCTGAGCGCGATCCGCGCGCGCTACCCGGAAATCACCTTGCAGCTGACCGAGGAATTGACCGGCAACCTGACCGAGCAGCTGCGTGCCGGCCGCGTCAACCTGGCCGTGCTGCTCGACGACGGCCAGCTGGGCGGCTTCGCCACCACCCTGCTGGTCGAGGAAGAACTGCGCTACATCTGCCGCGCCGACGCGGCGCCCGCCGATCGCGCCAGCGTGACCCTGCGCGAAGCGCTGGACACTACCCTGATCCTGCCCGGCCCGCAGCATGGCGTGCGTCCGCGCATCGAAAGCACGGCGCGCGGCGCCGGCCTGCAGGTGCGCGACGTCATCGAGATCAACTCGATCGCGATCCTGAAATCGGCGATCCTGGCCGGCATGGGCGCAACCCTGCTGCCGGTGGCGCCGCTGCTGGCCGAAGTCGAACGCGGCGCCATGCGCGCCCTGCCGATCGTCGACCCCGCCATCGCGCGCACCGTGGCGCTGTGCAGCTCGCGCAACATCCCCCTCACCAATGCCGCGGCCGCGGTCAGCCGCCTGGTGACCCAGGTCGCGCACGACCTGTGCGCCAGCGGCGCCTGGATCGGCGCACGTTCCTTGTAAGCGCCGTGCGCCGCGGGTGTTCCCGCTTTTTGATGTGCATCAAGGATTTTTCCGACCGGAAAAAATAACCTCGCGCCATCGGTCGTATCAGCACTGACACGACGGTTTTTCGAAGGCGCACACCATGAATACCTTGTCCACCCATCCGAGGCCGGGCCGCGACAGGC
>Ga0265780_10000658_pt1 | contig 52409 bp, 66 predicted proteins | sample P1T30metagenome_FD_192432 | JGI IMG/M metagenome (GOLD analysis project Ga0265780, IMG submission 192432) | Plant litter microbial communities from East Loma Ridge, Irvine, California - P1 T30 | ecosystem: Environmental > Terrestrial > Plant litter > Unclassified | place: USA: California... | reverse complement strand
GCGAAAGCATGGGATGCGGTAGCCCTCCACGAAAGGTCGATTTTGGTCGACCGCTCTAGGGAGGGTTACGCTCTGGAACCGAGGCTCTGCTGGGATAAAACGAAGCCCGTAACACCTGAAGACCTACCTGAACAGCCAAGAACAGAACCTGAACAGTACCTTTACAGGGTGCGTAGCAAAAAAGGCCCGAAAATGTCGCAAAAATTGACGCTGGCGCGCTACCTCGAAGGGAGAGGTGAGGTGAAGTCGCTGACCCGAATAGAGGCCGAGGCCTTCGGCGTGCCGTACCCGCTGGTATCGGGCTGGCCAGCGCGCTACGGCACCGTCGAGATCACAGCTGCGATGCTCCAGGACCTGACGACCCGCGTCGCGAGTGCCAAGCGGTCGACGGCGGACAAGGCGCGCCGTGGTCTGGATGCTGTAGGGAAGAACGAGCCGGCACGGCAGACGCTGGACGTGTCACCCCCGGTGGCAGCGAGCTTGGTCGAGAAGCCCGGGCCGGTGCGCACGGTCCATGGATTCGTGCTGCGCCGCCCTCGGCGATCCTGCGTGCGCCGACCCGCACCATGGGCGTAAAAAAGCCCGCTTGCGCGGGCTTACTCTCAACCCCGCGAAACCGGGGATCAGAATTTAGGTATTGCGTGGTCCGCCAAGCAGTCTAGGGAGGTGCGTCAGCGCTATGGGGTCGCGCTCGGCAAAGTAGGCGGTGGCCTTTTGGGGAAGCCAAACTGTGTTGAAGTGGGCACGGAATTCCGCAAGATACTCGTTCGGATAGAGCCTCGCTTGCACCACGCGTCCATCTTGGAACCGGTGAGGGTATGTCGGGAAAGTGCAGGGATCCACGTTCTTATGCTTGCGAATCCAGTCCGAGAACATTCGACCCTCGGAAATGTCGGGCATCATGCGCTCTGGGAGCGTATATCCGGCCGCCTCTAGGGGAGCAATCAGGCCAAAAATGAGCTCGTTGAGCATCGAGAAATGCGTAACAGGCACCGCGCTCTGGTTCATCACGTAGCGCTGCAGGTGTACTGGCATAGGCGCCCTGACTGGGGCGCCGCCTTTCATCCATTCATGCACCCATTTACTTACCTGTACCGCAAATCGTGGCGAGAGCCATTGAGCCAGATTTACTGCCACCTGCGGATGGACCCAAGTGCCAGGAGACCGGCCGCCACGGATCACGTGAACCAGCGTCGCGGGCTCCAATTGTGTATCGATAGCAAGTTCTGCAATAAAAGCCTGGGTGCGGTCAGTATCCCAATAGTGGTTCCATTCGCGTCCCACAGCCCTGCACAGGGCGGTGGCGTGAATGTAGCCATCAGCGGCACGCTGATTAATGACATTTCCGTCGTCGACCTGATGCGGGATCAGATCGAAACTTAGTTGTTGATGCTCTGAATCATTGAATGAAGACATGTGTCCTCCATGTGAGGCCAAGAAAGCACTTGCCACAAGCTTTAACTTGCGTAAAATTCTTATGCGGCTTATACTTCCTTAACAGTTTTACCAAATGGTAAATAACGAAGTGTCCCACGAAGAACGGCGTTATCTACCCGCGAATGAAAGCAATAGCCCTATGCGTGAGCATCAGGGCTTTTTGTTTTCACTGGGTATACTACCAGCAATTTTTAGTTTGTCGGACAATTAACTGCTGATTTTTTTGGGTTTCGATTTATTATTCTTTCGAAAGCAGAATTTCCGGTAGCTCGATAGCGTTATTGGTGCCAGCCGGAGCCAATTTTCGAATCCATCCTTGCTTCAATGCCCATCGCACCTCAGTACGCCAGGTGATGCGCCGGCCAGTCCTAGTGGTATTGACTGGCGCCGACGCGCGCTGGGCCAGCTCCTCGAACGAAGAGCAGTCCCAGATGATTTTCCAGAGCGCCCACTTGGCGGGATCGGTCTCTTCGTTCGCCTGCAGACGGTCCTTGATGAGGACGGTGTAGCCGCCATCGAGGATTTCTGGCGCCCGGCGCATTGCTATATGTCCTTGCTACTCAATGTCGGGTGCTGCGTTTCGCCGGCCGGGGCGGCGGCGCTCGCTGGCGGCTGCTCGTTCAAAAAGTCGAGCAGGCCCTCGCCATCTTTCAGTGCAACTGGCGTAGGCGCTGGCGCCGCCGGGCGCATCGAGGCGAACCCGGTCAGGATCGCGCCCACAACCGCCAGCAGCCCGGAGAAGATCAGCAGGTTCTGCCGCTGCTCCATGAGGTTCACGTTTGCTACGCTGGTGGCCGGCGTGCGGATGCCATAGCCGAAGTCGCGCGACTCCACATCGACGCTGACCTTCATGTTCAGCGCGAAGATGCCCAGGGCCAGGCCTGCCAAGAGGATGAGGATGCCGAAAAACTTCATATCATTACCCTCTAGAAACAAATCGAAGATCAATCTTTCATAAGTCCAACCGCCCGCAGGCGATCTACGACATCCGGGGGGGCGTCGATTTCCGCAATCTTGCCAACGTCGGTATCTAACGTGATGCCTTTGACTAATTGAGCATCCGGGCCAAGTACCTCTTCCAAGCGGCCACGTAGATTCTGCTTCGCTTGCTCTTGAGCTTGGCGATTCTGGTCTTTTACCTTGTCGGCGAATTTCTTGATGTCGCTACTAAAACTCATTGCATCTCCCGGACGGTCAGCATGTTGTAAAAAGTCCATTGCGTTTACGCGAGTATAGCTGCGCTACTGACGTCGAAATCTAGCCAATACTCACGCTGTTGCAGGCCGCGCTGAGCCCCTGTGCGCGAGGCTCTCAAGTTGGCGAGAATGCGCAGCGGCGTATGTGGACTTGTTTGCCCCGATGCCACTTTATCTATCTGGACAACGAGTCCTCGATGAACGGCTTAAAGCCCTGATAAATAGTAATCCGTTTCATCTGACAGATCTTCTCGAAGTATTTATCGGCTTTGCAAGAGGGTGTAATTTGGACCATTTCCGTCGATCCGGAACGAGGCATTTTTATGACGGTGATGGCAGCTTTTCCACCCTCTGTGGGGTTGTACGTTTCGATGATAGTGTCTGTCGCAACTTGAATTTTCTGGTCAGCATTCTGCTGAACGTAGATCTGCGCTAGCGCAAACACCTTGCTACAAGTGGCCTTATCCTTACAGATCACAATCGCGTTTTCCTTAGCTTTCAGTTCGGCAGCGATACTCTTGAGGGCCTCCTCCTCTTCTTGTTTTTCCTGTTTTCGTCGAGCCTCAGCAGCCAATCGGGCGATTTCCAGCTGTTCCGCGCCTAACTTTTCGAGCTCCGCGTCTGATTTTTGTCGCTTTCTGAGCCAATCAGCATTAATTTTCGCCAAAGCAGCGGGAGAGAAAATACCCCCTTCGGGCACATCTACTATTCGGTCGTTTAAAACATGGAACTCGATTGCTCCTGCTGGCGTGCCATTGTATTCTTGGGCATTTCCACGGCGCCATTGAACGAGAACGCTCGAGGTATCGGTCGGTGGCATGCCGAGAATTTGACTAGCCTGCGTAACAGTCATCCCATTTTTAACCTGGTTTGCGTTCGCTCGGGCGTCTCGATAGGTTTGTGCGGCGCAGCCCGATAGGATTGCAATGCTGGTAAGGATGATGAGTAATTTCTTCACGTCAATATGAGTTTTGGCATCTAAGCGTGCCGTTTCGCCCGGCGAGTATAGCCGCTGAGCAGTTGCCAGAAACTCACAAATTGTTGCGCCAATAGTGCCATGACCATGGAAACCGGCGTGCGTTCTAGCAATCAGCTGTGACTATGGAAGGCCTGCATCAGGCGACTTCAGGCTAGCCGCTGAAGCAAGTATGTCGTCCCCGTTTAGCGTCAACTCGGTAAGTCGTCCAGTTGCGATGCGTCCGCGGCACGTGGCTCGCATCGGAACCGGCAAGCCGTCGGCCCGCTCGAAATAGAATGCACCCTCAGGCCACTCGTAAAAAAATTCCGCAGCGCCGCCTTGGTTGGAAACGCGGGGAGGGACGTCCATTCTGCCAGAACGGGAGTGGCGTACCAGGCGCTGCTGGCAGATTGAGAGGCCGGTGAGGATTCGGAATTGCTCTCGATCCTTGGCAAGGGGAGGCGCCGACCACCCGGACCCGAGCACGATCAGCAACAGCCCCGCTGCCGCCACGGTGCTGACGGCAAGCAGCTCGGGCTTGGATAACCAGGCGCGGCGATCGGTAATTGTTTGCTCAGCGCGCTCGGCGTACGCGCTTGCCAGCGGCACTCCACACCACGGGCAATTGACGTACCTCTTCTCGACTAGGAGAGAGGCGCCGCAACCAGGACACGTAATGCTCGGCATGAGATGGCTCCAGAACTGGCGACACCATGCGTCGCCTCGCTACGGGAATTTTAGTCATGCGTTAATACAGCAGACTCGCCAAAAATCACAACCGAATAGATAATGATGAGCGCATACCCTTAGTCGATCTCGAACATCCGCAGCGGAACGTCGCGCTGGCTCAATGAGTCCCGCCGCCAGGTGGTCAAGTGGTCAGCCCGAACATGTCGGCGAGCGAAGCGTGAGCATACTGCTCGTACTTAGCCAGTGTGCGCGATGAGGGCCAGATGTAAATGTGGTCCGGAAAATCAGCAACCGGGATCAGGTACATGGCCTCGACCTTCTCGTTCGCTGGATCTGCCCGCACCCAGATGACGAAGTCGACAGCGGGCTCGTGCACGAGCGCGACCTTCCAGCAGGGGTGGCTGCGTTCGAACCGGCAGCGCGTGCAGAGCAGGCGTGCTGACACTCCATTCAGGCGATATGTTCGAGGGCTGAGTCTCTCGACTTGAGCCTTCGCCTTTGCCGCGCAACGCTCGAGCTCGATCGTCATATCACGAGTGATGCAGCGCATCCGGTACCTGGTGATCGCGCTGCGCGTCAGTGAGGGCCACGACACCCCGGCAAGCCCAAGGGCAGATGTGATGCCGTTGAACCGGAACGCATACGACTTTACCGATGGGCCGCCGCTCGAGTCGATCAGGTCGGGCGTCACCTTGCCGTGCTCGACGAAGATCTCACGCAGGGATTCAAGCATCTCGTCGTCGGACCACTGGCGCCGTCGCCGGTTGCGCTCTGCGCGAGCGGCCTCAAGCTGCTGGCGAGGCACAATCGCTACGAAAGCGTCCTCGACCCTGACCCACGAGTCCGGCGCGTTCGGCCGGCGCGTGCTTTTGAGGTGTTGGGTGCTGCGGTTGAAGACCAGGGTGCCGGCGTACTTGTCGTTCGTCAGCACCTGCCTGACGTGGTAGGGCGACCAGGGCCGGCCGAATTCGTTTTCGACACCTTCGCTATTGAGGCGGCGTGCGATGCCCGTGTCGGACATCGCCGCACCCAGGTACATATCGTAGATGCGACGGACAACTGCGACCTCGGCATCCGGCCCGATGGTGTAGGTGACGCGGTCAGTCGGCATGCTCTTGCGCTCGCCGGCGCCCAGCACGCCTTTCGCCTGGCCGCTGGCTGAGATCGCGATGCGACGCAGGCCGTAACCGGCTAGTCCGCCTTGCTTGAATCCTGCCTCGGTGAGTCGGCACTGGGCCCGAAACACCTTCGCCGACAACTCGCGGCTGTACTCTGCAGCCATAGCGCGCTTGAGGCCCTTGAGCACTGCCGCGAGCGGCGAGCCATCGTTGGTGAAAGGCTCGGCGCAGTAGGCCACGGCGATGCCGGCGCGCCGACAGGCATACTCGTAGTAGGCGCTCTCGTCGACGTCCTGGAAGCGACCCCAGCGGCTGACGTCGTAGACCAGAACGGCGCTGAACTCGGCCCGGCTGGACTGGATGTCGGTAAGGAGCTGCAGCAGGCCAGCGCGCCCATCTAGGGTAAGGCCGCTCCGTCCCTTGTCCCGGTAGACCTGCGCGATCGTGAACCCGTGAGAAGCAGCGTACTCCTGCAGTGCGGCTTCCTGATGATCGGTCGAATAGTTCTGGTGTTCGGTCGAAGCCCGTACGTAGAGAGCGGCCCGGTCGGAATAAGCCTTCAGCATGGTTCTGCCACCGGCGCGCCGACAGGGCCGAACATCTCTCGCAGGACAAGGTACCTGATCGATCTGTAACGCTCCAGGTTGGATGCCTTGAGGTAGATTGGACCGCCGGCCAGGTCTGCGGCGGCGAGCAGGAAGTAATCGACGATCGCCCCTGCGGCCGACTCAAGCCGTGCGACGATGGTGAAATCTACGCCAGGCGTCCCAGCTATTCGCCAGTTCTCTGCGCCACGTGCTGGATTGCGCGGTGCGGCCACTGTGAGACGCACGGTCCGGCCTTCTATGTCCAGATGACCCTGGACCGGCGCTGGTTCTGCAGTCTTTCCAGCTGCTCGAACAAGTGCTCGCACCTCAAGCTCCAGCTGGGCTCGCAGCGCCGACATCCGTGACTTCGTTTCGACGAATGCGTACGTGAGCAGGCGTGGCAGACCGGCGGCATCGTAGGCTCGAATCAGTGAGCCGAACGCCCGGACGTATAACTGCGGATCCGGCATTGCGTCGTCTGCGGCGATGATCTGTGCATTAACCCTGCCATGCCGCTCATGACATGCCTGCAGCATGGGGATAAGCTCGGCAGCCGTGTAGCGCCGCTGACGCCGCGCGCGCTCTTGCTGCACCAATGCGAATTCGGTAGAGGGGATCAGCGGGGCGACGGCCGTTGCGTTGGTAATCCAGATCTCCCTTGCGTTGCGGGTTCTCGCATTCGAGAGCTTGCTCGAGCGCCGGTTGTACGCGAGGGTGCCGCAATACTTCACGTTCGTCAGGACCGAGTTGATCATCGCCTGGGTCCATGGTCGCTGGAATTCGCTGGTGACCTGCTCGCGGTTCAGGAGGCGCGCCAGCGCCGCTTCGCTCAGGCTCTCATGCAGGTACAAGTCGTAGATGCGACGCACGATCGCGACCTCAGCGTCGGGTCCTTTTATGAGCACGACCCGGTCCGTCGCGGAGATCTTCGATTCGCCATACTCGAGTACTGCCCGCGGCGTCCCATCCGCCTTGAGCGCCAGTCGACGCAGGCCATACCCGGCGTGGCCGCCTTGCTTGAATCCCATGACAATGAATCTTGCTTGGGCAGCGAAAACCTTATCGGACAGATCGCGGCTGTACTCGGCAGCCATAACGCGCTTCATGCTCTTGAGCAGGAACGCATACGGACCTCCATCATCATGGAAGCGCTCCCCGCAGTACACGACCTGGATGCCGGCGCGCCTGCAAGTGTGCTCGTGATACGCAGCCTCGTCGATATCCTGGAACCGGCCCCAGCGGCTGATGTCGAATACCAGAATGTGCGTGAAGTCGGGGCAGGGCGCCTGAACGTCGCGCATGAGGGAGAGCAGGCCAGCTCGGCGCTTGATGTCTAAGCCGCTTTTTCCGTCGTCGACGTACTCGCGGATGATCGGAAGTCCGCGCGCCGCGGCATACTGACTTATGGCGGCGCGCTGGTGGTCGGTCGAATAATCCTGGCTCTCGGTCGACATTCGGACATACGCCACTGCGTTCGACGCAGGTGGAACCATGCGACCTCCAGCGATTGAGGTGAATCAATACCAGACAATGCAGCTGCGAGACTATACGAGGATGGAAATCAATGCTACCGAAAAAAAATCCACCCCGTCGCACCTAGCCATGGCGCTCGTGCTGTCGCGAACTCATGGAACAGTGTCTGCCGCGCGGTACCTGCGAGATGCTGGTGTCGATATCGAGGTGGCGCTTGAGTTGCTCGGGAGTTTTAACGGGAAGCGGAAACCTAGGTTCGCTGGTCGAATTACAGGCGCCCGGTCAGCATCCGGCCAGGCTGATATACCACGCGGCCCACCACATTCAACTGCCCACTGCGGACGTTAATTGGGTTGAAATCTGGGTGTAAGAAGTTCAGATACCACTGGCCACCACGATGGTCCAGCTGCGCCACCACTGCCTCGCCGTTCCAGTTCACTGCGTACACCGCGCGATTTCGCTTCGCCGTATCGGCGGTGTCAATAACCACCCAGTCATCCTCAAACGCCAAGGGCTCAAGGCCGCGATCCGCGACCTGCAGTGCAAGCAGCTTCGATGCGTCGGCTCCCAGCGCCCGCATCGCTGGCACCGGCACCTGTACGTGTTTCGCGCCAAGAATCTCTTGTTCGACTTCGTAACCGGAGATGCCGGCTCGGAGCCGCAGCTTCACTGCGCGAACTGGAACCGAATCTATCTGGTTGATGACGTCTGGTTGCGCTTGCGCCCAAATCATGAACGCGAGCGGCGGTACCGCTTGCGATGCTCCACCATCACTCCGATCACGACCAAGTGGTCGATGTCGCTGCGCAGCGTCGCGTAGTCCTGGTTCAGCGGCACCAGCTCGAACACCATATTGCCGTTTATGTCCATACCACGAGGGCGGTACTTCTTGAACGTTGCTTGCTCACCGCCGTTTTTTGCGACCACGAAGTCGCCTGGGTTCGGTGCCAGGTCCGGGTCGATAATCACACGGTCACCAGGGCGGAAATCCGGCGTCATCGATTCACCCTCGACCTCGAGGCTGAACGCCCAGCGGGAAAGATTCTCATCGTCCGTGTACTCAACGGCGAAGCCAGCGCCTGGTGAGTACGGCGTTTCCATGTCCTTGAGCGCGCCAGCTTGCACGGCGGAGATCACAGGGATTGGGCGGCCACCGAGGCGCGCCAGGGAAACGTTCTCATCGAATTGGGGAGGGGGTGCCGCTTCGCCATTAACCTCTTTTGCCATTCCTTCAGCCAGCCACATCGGCTCCACGCCAAGCGCAGCAGCAATATGGAGGAGCCTGCGAGCGTCTGTCCGCAGTCCGGATTCTAGATTTCCAATAGTGCCTTGGGATACGCCAGCCAGCTTGCCCAGCTCTGCTTGAGTAAGCGACTTTTGCGCACGCGCCCAAGCTAGTCGTTCTGCTAACGTTTTCATATATCACGATTGTAATAAACAATTTAATCACGTTGGTGTTGACCGCATAAACACGAACGTGATATCGTCCAGTCATGGACACCCAAAAAATCACTTCCGAGCTTCTGGCTTCCGGCCTGACCCAGCAGGAGCTTGCTGCTCTCGTGCCGTGCGGTCAGTCGACTAGCGCGGCTTACCTGTCAGGCGCCCGTGGTGCCCGGCCGTCGAAGCAGATCGGCGATCGGCTGGAGTTCCTTCACGCTGAGCGTTGCGGCCCAGACGCTCTGCGCCGGCGCGCCACCGACATTCCGCCACTGCCCTCGTAAATCGAAGTGCAACCGAGATACGCCGCGCTTCACCCAATCCTGTAACCCGCATCACTAGGAGAAAACCATGAGCAACCCAAACGCCAAAACCATCCCCGTCAAGGGCTATCTGTCGGCAGACATCTACCTGGACTTGAAGTCCGTGTTCGAGCCGGTGGGGCTGTCGATGAGCGCCGCGATCGGCTTGAGCCTGCAGCAGTTGTCGGCATCCATCCGCGAACTCGACCCAGCACATCGTACCCGCAGAGCTGAAGCGGGGCGTATGCCCAAATCGGGCCTACAGCGTGTGTGGCCGCTGTCGACTGCGCGCCGGGGCCGCGGTGGCGCACCCAAGCCGCCAATGCGGGTTTAAAGGATTTCGGGTTTTGGGCGCATCGAAAAGCGAATAACAAGAGGGGAAGGCATGGATGAGCAGAAAGATCAGAAAGAGCGGGACAAGGTGGTAGCGAAGGCGCGCAACTGGGCGTCGAGCCGGCGCGCGAAGGCCGCCGCCACCGGGCCCGACCGGGAGCGCGCGCAATCTCGCCACCGCCAGGACGGGAACGAACTGGCAGAAGCGGTCGAGAAGCTCGAGAAGGGCTTCCGACAACAGTCGACGTAAGCAGCACCCAGGCGGCAGGGGATGCCGTCACCAATTCACACGAAGGACCTGACCCGATGACCACTGCGATCTTGCTCGACACGCTGCGCGAGCGCTTCAACATCAAGAACGACGCGGCGCTGGCGCGCGAGCTGGCGACGACGCCGAGCACGATCAGCAAGTTGCGCAAGGGGGCGCGGATCGGCGCGCCGACGATCCTGAGCATTCACGAGCACCTGGGTGTGTCGGTGAAGGAAATCCGCGAGTTGGCGAAGTAGGCGCAGCTCCCCAGCAATACCACGATACCCCGGCGCCGGGCCGCAGGCCTGAGCCGGATCACAGAAGGAAAGTAGATGGATCAACAGCAGGAAAACGAGGCAGCGCAGCCGGAGGAAGTTGAGCCGGGCCACGTGATGAGCCGCGAGAAATACGAGCAGATGCTCGCAGAGCAGCAGATGTGAAAAGACCCGGTTGCCGCCGGGTCCCGTAACGCAACTCCCTTGAGAGGAAACCAAATGTTAGCACAATCAAATCCACCGGCGGTGCACGCTGGTGAAGATCGGTCTTCGCCGGCCGCTGGCGCACCAGCACAATACTGGTTCACCGGTCACCCGGAATACGAGGCAAAGTCGGTCGCCGACCTGGTCCGCCAGAACGTGCAGATCGGCTTCGCGATGCGCGCCGGCGATGCGGTCTACGTCGCTGAGATCCGCCGCCACGTCCTGACGGATGACGACCTGAATGCAGCGGCGCGCGCCGTGATCGGCGGTGAAGCATGACCAAGCACGCCAAACTGAGCCTCACGGCGAAGCTGCTGCCGATCGTTGCTCCCTTCATCGCGAAGGCAGACATTCGCTATTACCTGAACGCGATCAACGTTCGCCCGCATAAGGATGGCGGCGCAGTGATCTGCGCAACGAATGGCCATGCGCTCGGCGCCATCTACGATCCCGACGCGGTATGTGAGCACGAGGTGATCCTGCGCTTCGACGGCCGCATGCAGCAGGCCTGCGCCAGCGGTCTGGCGAACGACCGGTGCGTCGTGATGATCGGAGATCGGCTCGCAGTCGTCGAGCACGGATATGCAGAGGTCTACATCCAACCAGGCGATCCAGAAATCGAGGCGAATTACCCGCGATACGAGCGCGTGATCCCGAAGCTGGAGAGCCTGCAGCCAGGCCTGCCTGGGACGTTCGGCGCCCCGGTCATGGCTCTGGCTCAAAAGGCAGCGGACGCGGCAGGGCGTGCACTGCAGAAGCGATCGCACGGCGCCGTCGGGATGACGTTCTTTACCAAGAAAGATGACGCAAATTCCCCGGCAGTCTTCCGACTTCATTGCGTACCCGACTTCGTCGGCGTGTTGATGGGCATGCGCGATGACACCCGTCTGCCGGCGGCCCCAGCTTGGGTCGCTGCACTGCCGGTCGAAGACGATCTTGCATCCATGACGAAGACCGCTGCACAGCCGGTCGCCGAAGAGGTGCCAGCATGACCCGCGCCAGCTACGTCTTGCCCGGCCAGACCGCGGCTCGCATCGCCAACATCCGCCGCCTGGTCGCGGCTCTCGCTGTCAATTCGATGACGCGCGCCGAGATTGGCAACCTGCTGCAGATGGGGCCATCGGGTGTGCGCAAGTACATCGCCGACCTGGGAGCACGCGTTTCGATCGTGCGCGCCGAGGGTGGACCGGTCTACTTCCTGGCCATGACGCCGGAGCAGATGCAGTCCTATCTGGCGCAGCTCGCCGCGGCGCCGGTGTCGCGCCCTGTTGGCATACCGCGCCGCGCGCGCGGCAGCGCATCGATCGGCGCTGACCGCCATATCCACGTGATGCAGGACGACGAGCATTTCTCGGTTCGCCTGCATACGGCGCCGCCGGCGCGAGATCCACTGGTCGCGGCCCTGTTCGGTGCGCGCGCGGAGGTGCGCCCATGAAGCGCGATCTCATCAGCCTCCAGCTCGACCTGGGCCACGAACTCATCATCGACAACTTCGCCGGGGGCGGCGGGACCAGCACCGGCCTGGAGGCAGCATTCGGACGCCCGGTCGACATCGCGATCAATCACGATCCCGAGGCGCTGGCCATGCACGCCATCAACCACCCGCACACGAAGCACCTGTGCGAGAGCGTGTGGGATATCGACCCGATCGAGGTGACCGGCAACCAGCCCGTGGCCTTGGTCTGGCTCAGCCCGGACTGCAAACACTTCAGCAAGGCCAAGGGCGGCAAGCCTGTCGAGAAGAAGATTCGCGGCCTGGCTTGGGTGACGCTGCGCTGGGCCGCCAAGTGCCGGCCGCGCGTGATCATGCTCGAAAACGTTGAAGAGTTCAAAACGTGGGGCCCGCTGATCCAGGACGACCACGGTCACTGGAAGCCAGACCCGGCCAAGCGCGGCAAGACGTTCGAGTCGTTCGTACGCCAGCTGGAGGCCCAGGGCTACAAGGTCGACCACCGCGAGCTGCGCGCAAGCGACTACGACACCCCAACGATCCGGAAACGATTCTTCCTGGTGGCGCGCCGCGACGGGCTGCCGATCCAATGGCCGGCGCCGACCAACGGCGCGCCGGACTCCCCGGGCGTCCGCGCCGGCAAGCTCGCGCCGTACCGCACCGCGGCAGAGTGCATCGACTGGTCGCTGGAGTGCCCGAGCATCTTCACCCGCAAGCGCCCGCTGGCCGAGGCCACGTTGCGCCGCATCGCCAAGGGCATCATGCGCTACGTCGTCGACGCGGCGGATCCGTTCATCGTGGGGCAGGGTGGGCCGATCTACGCCGGCAAGCCGGTAACCGCGCGTCAGCCGTTCGGCACGCTCACCACCGAGAACCACCGTGCCGTGGTTGTGCCGAGCATCGTCCCAGTAACGCACCAGGGCAGCGATCGCAGCGAATCCGTGCACGAGCCGTTCCGCACGATCACTGGCGCGCAGCGAGGCGAGAAGGCGCTGGCCAGTGCAACCCTGCGTCCGTTTGTCATGACCAACACTACCGGCCACCCTGGCGCCGATGTCGACAGTCCGGTGCCGACCGTAACCTCGGCCGGCAACCAGGCGCTCGTCACCGCCTTCCTGAACGAGCACGCCAACGCCAGTAACCAGCACGTGATGCCGGCCGACGCGCCGCTGCGTACGGTCTGCGCCCAGGTCAAGGGCGGCCACTTCGGCCTGGTGTCGGCAGCGCTGGTCGGCGTGGGCGGGCGTGCCGGCGACAGCCGCCCGCGCGGCGCCGACGAGCCGACTGCGACGATCACCGCCAAGGGCGACACCGCGATTGCGACTGCATTCCTGGCCAAGCACTACACCGGCGTCGTCGGATCGGAGCTTGAGCAGCCGATCGGCACCGTCACCAGCACGGACCATCACAGCCTTGTGACTGCGCACTTGACCAAGTTCCGCACTGGCTCGACCGGCAGTGACCTGGCCGAGCCGGTACCGACCATCACCGCGGGCCCGAAGGAGAACCCGGCCGGCGCGCCGCACGCCCTGGGCATCGTCACCGCGCACATCCAGCGCGACATGGGCAAGAGCATTGGCCACGCCGCCGGCGCGCCGCTCGGCACGGTTACTGCCGGCGGCGGAGGCAAGTCCGCTCTGGTCGCAAGCAGCCTGGTCAAGCTGCGCGGCACCAGCACGGCGGCGGGCGCCGACGAGCCACTGCACACGATCAGCGCCGGCGGCCAGCATCACGCGGAGGTACGCGCATTCCTGCTGGCCTATTACGGGACCGATCAGGACCAGGCGCCCGACTCGCCGCTGGCGACGGTCACCAGCCGCGACCGCTTCGGCCTGGTCACGATCCACGGCCAAGACTACGAAATTGTCGACATCGGCTTGCGCATGCTGGCGCCGCACGAACTGTACCGCGCGCAAGGATTCCCGGCCGGCTACGTCATCGACGAGATCCCGGACCCGGAACTGCTGTTCGTGGGCGGCGAGCAGGTCGACGGCGACCCGCTGTCGCTCCCGCGCATCCCGCTGACGAAATCGGCCCAGGTGCGCATGTGCGGCAATAGCGTTTGCCCGCCGCTGTCGGAGGCGCTGATCCGCGCGAACTTCGCCCACGAGCGCGAGATTGTCGGGGTGGCAGCGTGATCAGATCTTCAGCCTTAGCTCGCCGTGCCCCCGAGGTGCGAGGAAGTCACGCGGTCAGCGTCGCCGAATACGTCAAGAAATCGCGATGTGTCTCCAAGGTTTTGAGCGATCCACTGCCGTGCTTCATCGGCACGCACGGCGGTCTCGAATTGAAAAATCCGGCCATTCAGGTCAACGGTGTTTGTGCTCATAGCTGCTCCATAAAAGGTAATGAGTGGACTTTACTCAAGCATGCTAAAGATGTCAATCCAGCAACATTCTTGCTGTATGCACGTGCGCCATCGTGCGTTGGCTGCGGCGGGCGCGAGGGTCCTGCCCACGCAACCGACTGCGCTTTCGCAAAATTCACTATTCGGAGGGCCGACCATGGCCAAGCAAATTAGCCAGCCGCGCCTGGCACAGCACAACAGCCCGGCGTACGCCGCCGGCGAATACCTGTACAAGAACGGCCCGAAGCTGGCGCGCCAGCTGTTCGCTGTCGTGCAGTTCGGCGGGAAGAACCTACCAGACGAAGAGGCGCTTCAGCACGTTCTGAGCTACGGATGGCTGGTCGTGCGTGGCGACAAGATCGACATCAGCTCTCATGCTCGCGCCCACTTCGACGCGCTGGCCGGCATCGAGCCTGTGCAGCCGGTCGGCCAGATCGCTGCGGCGCGCACGTCGAACGTGTTCGCCAGCCCGGGCCTGAGCAAGAAGTACATCCCGAACCCGCGCGGCACTCGCCAGGACATCCCGGAGTGGTCGGTGCGCACCGGCGCGTCATTTCATACGAAGGCCTGACGATGGGTGCGATCTTATTCAAGATGCGAGTCAATCCATTCGTGCGCACGAACAGAGGCATCTCGTTTTGCTTCGTCCGCCGTCTCGCAAACAAACCCGTCCTTGATGCTCTCGCGATGGACGAGTTCCGACTCGCCGATTACGCCGGGGTCGGTACGTCGATGAATCGAAAACACGCTGAAATAGCGGTTTTCGGGCGCGGGAAGGGCGCCGGCCACGATGAGGTAGTTGCCGTATTCCTGCGGCGGTTCCGTGTTCATAGTTGCTCCTTCGGTGTCGAGACGAGGATCGTAGCATGATGCGCCGCTCACCCTTCAAGCAGGGCAAGCCGCTTGCTCGCAAGTCGCCGATGGCGCGCGGTACCGGCTTCAAGACGCCAGCCGCCGGCGCAGGCCTGCTGCGTGTCGCCGCGGTGCAGGCCAAGGCCACATTCCCGCGCAAGCGGGAATCGAAGCCGCCGAAGCTGATGAAGTCGCGGGGCATGAAGGGACGCCCGCCTACCACCGCCGAAGCGCAGTTCATGACCCGCATTGCCGCCCTGGGTTGTATTGCGTGCCGCAAGGATGGCTGGCACAACGCGATCGTGAGCATCCATCACATCGACGGCAGGACGAAGCCAGGCGCGCACCTCCTCGTGCTACCCCTGTGCGGCCCACACCACCAGCAGGACGACACGGACCTGCGCGGGCGCATCAGCGTGCACGGCCGCAAGGCGACCTTCCAGGCGATCTACGGGACAGAGCGCGAGCTGCTGGCCGAGTGCCTGACCCTGATCAGAAATAGCGAGACCGCGACGGTTGCACCCGGCGCGGCCTCTGAACAAATCACTGTGGAGTAAATATGTCTGCCAATATTTTAAGCGATTACAACGATTTTCTCCGCGCCAAAATCAAGCTGGCACCGCGCCAAGGCTTCGACGTCCCGCTCGAGAAGATCAATCCGAACCTCAAGCCGCACACCCGCGACATCGTCCGATGGGCGCTGCAGGGCGGCCAGCGCGCTGTGTTCGCGTCGTTTGGCCTGCACAAGACCAGCACAAACCTCGAGGTGATGCGCCAGATCGGCATCCACCGGCCGTGCCTGCGCCTGATCGTGCTTCCGCTGGGTGTGCGCCAGGAGTTCACCCGCGAGGTGGCGAAGCGCTTCACCGGCGAGCACGCCGTCGACCTGCGATTCATCCGCACGGATGCCGAGATCGAAGGCCCGGACACGCTGTACATGACGAACTACGAGAGCGTGCGCGACGGGAAGATCGACGTCCGCCGCTTCGGCGCCGCGTCGCTGGACGAAGCGAGCATCCTGCGCAGCTACGGCAGCAAGACCTATCAGGAGTTCCTGCCGCTGTTCGACCAGGTCGAGTTCAAGTTCGTGTTCACGGCGACGCCGAGCCCGAATCGCTTCAAGGAGCTGATCCACTACGCCGGCTTCCTGGGCGTGATGGACACCGGCCAGGCGCTGACCCGCTTCTTCCAGCGCGACAGCGAGAAGGCGGGCAACCTGACCCTCTACCCGCACAAGGAAACCGAATTCTGGCTGTGGGTGGCGAGCTGGGCGTGCTTCATCCGCCGGCCAAGCGACCTGGGTCATTCGGATGAGGGTTACGACCTCCCGCCGCTCGAGGTGCGCTACCACGAGGTGCCGAGCGATTACGAGGCGGCCGGCGCCGAGAAGAACGGCCAGGGCATGCTGATCCCAAACCCGGCCATGGGCCTGTCGGCTGCCGCCGGCGAGAAGCGGCAGAGCCTGGGCGCGCGGGTGGCCAAGGTCGCTGAGATCGTCGGGGCGGATCCGGCTGACCACTTCGTGATCTGGCACGACCTGGAGGATGAGCGCCACGCCATCCAGGCGGCGCTGCCGAATGCCATGAGCGTGTGGGGCACGCAGGATCTGGAAGAGCGCGAGCAGCGCATCGCCGACTTCAGCGACGGCAAGTTCCCCATCCTGTCAACCAAGCCCATCATCGCCGGCTCGGGCTGCAACTTCCAGGTGCACTGCCACCGTGCGATCTTCGCCGGCATTGGATTCAAGTTCAACGACTTCATCCAGGCAATCCACCGTATCCAGCGCTTCCAGCAGTCGCGCCCGGTCCGGCTCGACATCATCCACACCGAGGTCGAGCGCGCGGTGCTGGCCGAGCTGCAGGAGAAGTGGCGCCGGCACGACGAGATGCAGGAAACGATGGGTGAGATCATCCGCACCTACGGCCTGGACCAGCTGTCGATGCAGGACAGCCTGGCGCGCACGATCGGCGTCGAGCGGCATGTCGTCGCCGGCGAGCGCTTCACCGTCGCCAACAACGACTGCGTGCTGGAGGCGCTCGAGCGTCCGGAGAACTCGGTCGGCCTGATCGTCACCAGCGTGCCATTCGCGAACCACTACGAGTACACGCCGAGCTACAACGATTTCGGCCACACCCAGGACAACGCCCACTTCTGGGCGCAGATGGATTTCCTGACGCCGCAGCTGTACCGGATCCTGCAGCCTGGTCGCATCTACGCCTGCCACGTGAAGGACCGGATCAACTTCGGCAACGTGACCGGCGCCGGCATCCCGACGGTCAGCCCGTTCCACGCCGAGGCGCTGTTCCATGGCATGAAGCACGGCTTCGACTACCTGGGCATGATCACGGTTGTCACCGACGTGGTGCGCGAGAACAACCAGACCTACCGCCTGGGCTATTCCGAGGTGTGCAAGGACGGCACGAAGATGGGCGTCGGCAGCCCGGAATACATCCTGCTGTTCCACAAGCCGCAGACCGACCGCAGCCGCGGCTACGCCGACGTCCCGGTGACGAAGGCGAAGCCGCTGTGCCAGAACGACGACGGAGAGCCGGTGGACTTCGACCGCCGCCTCGCGCCGTTGCCCGGTACCGGGTACAGCGTGGCGCGCTGGCAGGTTGATGCGCACGCCTTCTGGCGATCGAGCGGCGACCGGATGCTGGGCGCGGAGGAGATCGCCGCCTACGGCCCGGCCAAGCTGGCCAAGATGTTCACCGACATGAGCTTGGCCAACGTCTACAACTACGAGCTGCATGTCGCGGTCGGCGAGCAGATGCTGTCCAACAAGGCGCTGCCGGCCGACTACCTGAGCCTGGCGCCAGGCAGCGCCGATCCAATGGTCTGGCACGACATCGTGCGCATGCGCACCCTGAACGGCGATCAGTCGGCCCGGGCGGTCGAGAAGCACGTATGCCCGTTCCAGATCGACATCGTGGACCGCCTGATCAACCGCTACAGCAACCCGGGCGAAGTCGTCTACGACCCGTTCTGCGGCCTGGGCACGGTACCGGTGCGCGCCATGAAGTTGGGCCGCCGCGGCGCCGGGTCGGAGTTGAACCCCGCGTACTTCGCCGACCAGGTGCACTACTGCCGCGCGATGGAGCGCGAGGTCAGCATGCCAACGCTGTTCGACTTCGAAGTGGTCGACGCGGCGCAGCCAGAGCAGGAGGCAGCATGAAAAAGCCGCGCAACAAGAAATACCAGGGGCCGAAGTACGTCGCCCGCAATGTCCTCACCACGGTATTCGGCGGAATGAGCGGCGACCACATCGAGCACTTGCGCCTGATCCAAATCCGCAGCCACAAGGCCCTGGCCGACATGGCGCAGGGCGCCGGCACCCGGGAAGGGTGGGACCTGCTCGTCGGCGCGATCAACATGGCGAACGTGATGTGCGAGCAGGGCATCGGCGACGAGTTCCGGCCGGTCACGATCGCGGCGCGCGATGCGCTGCTGGCCGTCGGCAAGCGCATCGTGACGCTTGACCGCGTGATCATGAAGGGTGACGAGCTCAATGCGATCCGTGAGGCGCTGGAGTGCCATGACGCGCAGTTGGAGAACGTCCGGGCCATCGACGTCGAGCGGGCCTGCCGCGAGGTCGACCGCCGGGTGCGCCACCACATCAACTCGACCAGCGTCGTGCGCGAGCTGGCCAGGGAAGCCGCCTGACGCAGCACGAGACGAAGAAAGGAAACGACATGGGAAGCATGCTGACACTGCAATCAACCGGCGGCGCCGACGTCACGATGTCGAGCCGCGAGATCGCCGATATGGCCAACAAGCGGCACGACAACGTGTTGCGGGTTTGCCGTGAGCTGAGGGCGACCGGCGTCACTCCTCAGATTGAGGAATGCCGCGTAATCAATAACTTAGCGGGAGGGCGCGAATTCACCGAGTTCCGACTCAACAAACGAGACTCGCTCGTCCTGATCGCCCGCTTGTCGCCGGAGTTCACTGGCCGGCTGGTCGACCGCTGGATGGAGCTCGAAGCCGCGGCGCCGGCGCCGGCCGTGCCGCAGTCATTCGCCGCGGCGCTGCGCCTGGCCGCCGAACAGCAGGACGTAATCGATGCCCAGGCAGCCCAGCTTGCCGCGGCGGCGCCGGCCGTCGAGTTCGTCGAGCGATACGCCGATTCGACCGGCACGAAGGGATTCCGCGAGGTGGCCAAGCTGCTGGGTGTGAACGAGAACCTGTTCCGTGAGTTCCTGGTCCACCACAAGATCGTGTATCGCCTGGGCGGCGTGCTGACGCCACATGCCCAGCACATCGACGCGGGCCGCTTCTGCGTCAAGGCCGGTACCGCGCGCGGCAACGGGCACGCTTACAACGCGGCGCGCTTTACGCCGAAAGGTGTCACCTGGATCGCCGGCGAGTGGGCGAAGCATCAGGTGGCGCAACGCCAGCAGGAGACTGCCCATGCGTGACTACTCTCCACTGCGCGGCCTGGCCGCCGGCGCCCCGACTGTGCACCTGAAATCGTCGACTGTCATCGAGCTGCTGGATGAACTCGACCGCCTGCGCGCCGGCGCCGCCACGCCGCGCAAGATGAAGCGTAACGACTACCCGGCAGACTTCGAAGCAGTCTGGGAGGTCTACCCCGCACGCCCGGGCGACAGCAAGAAAGCGGCGCACAAGGCCTGGGCCGCGCGCCTGGTCGCCGGCGCCACGGTCGCCGAGATGCTGGCCGGCGCCCTGGCCTACGCCGCGTTCGTCAAGGCGATGAAGACCGAGCCGATGTACATCCTGCAGTCCGCGACCTTCTTCGGGCCCAGCGAGCGGTACGCCGCCGACTGGACGCCGCCCGAGGTGCAGAAGAAGCCTGCCGCCGGCGCCGCCTGGTGGGCGAGCGACGCGACGATCTTGGCGAAGGGGGCTGAGCTGGGCCTGTCGCCGCGGTCGGGCGAGTACATGGGCCAGTTCAAGGCGCGCATCGAGGCCGCGCTGGACCCGGCCAGCACGCCGCCCGCGACCGTTTCACCGATCCGCCCGATCGCCACGCCGCTGCTGGTCGAGCCAGAGCAGCGCACGCGCAAGCCTGAGGGGATCGGCTCGCTGAAAGACCTGGTGCGCCGCGAGCCGCCGCCAGCGAGGGCAGCGTGAACGCCGAGATCTGCGCCACGTGCGGCAATTTCAAGATGAAGGAATACCCGGAGCACGCCCGGGTCGGAGTCGGTCGCTGCGTCGGCGCGGCCGGCCGATTCGACCAAGTTAAGCCGTTCCTGCCCTGGAGCCGAGCCGCGTGCGACCGGTACGCACCGGCGAGGAACATGGCCGAGCGCGCCGCCTGGGTCGAAAAGCGCCAAACAGCGCAGCAAAACAACGATGTAGCACAACCCAAATCGAAAGGATGACATGAGTAGTCAGGCAACAAATCGGACCGGCGCCACGCGCGCGCTCCAGGCGCTGGGCCGGCTCAAGACCGGCACCATGAACAAGACCGAGGCCGCGTATGCCGCCACGCTGGACGCGCGGCGCCACGCCGGCGAAGTGGCATGGTTCAAGTTCGAGGGGATCAAGCTGCGGCTGGCCGACAACACTTTCTACACCCCAGACTTCGCCGTCATGCTGGCCAACGGAGCTCTGGAGATGCATGAGGTCAAGGGTTACTGGCTGGACGATGCTCGGGCAAAGATAAAAATCGCTGCTGACCTATATCCAGTTCGCTTCCTAGCAGTAAAAGCTAGATCTAAAAAAGATGGCGGCGGATGGCAAGTAGAGATTTTTTAGCGGTACTCATAGGAATCGATTACACATGCTTTAAATTCGATCGAATTTGGGCGTAGGAAGCTTCCCTTGGCTGCTATTGATAAGCCATGCTGAAGCCTTTCCGACACATCCTTTTTAACACTTGCATCTGCGGATTCCCACCAGCTTGGAGATGCCCAAGTGTTTTCAGAATAGGAGTATGAGAAGCGGATTAGAGCATTCTCCATTTCTTGTTTTTCGAGCCTTGCAAGTGAGTCTATAAATTTCCTGCATATTTCGTCGTGCTCGTCAATCCAAGAGAAAACAAAGCAGCCGCGATTATCGAAAGTAATTGAATTAAATATTATGTGGCTCATCATAGCATCCGGATTGCCGAATTCCTGAAGTTCGGTGCCGTCGAAATCAAAATCTGGTTGGGTAGTGCCTCCAACCAAAATTTCTGGTGTTTCAGAAAAACTCACAACAAAATGTTTCAGTTTGGTGTAATTTTGTGATGCTAGCATGTCATCCATTTTCGCCTTGATAAGCTTAAGTTCGTTCAAGGCTAAATTAACACCGGCCGAAAACTCGGAAGCAATATGCTGCATTAAGATTTGGACCATCGGCTCAAATCCCTTATCTGCACTGCGCATGAAGTCTGCAGTTTCGCTATTTAGCTCTTTGGCAAATAACTCTCTAGCGATTGCCCGGTAAGCTAACAAAAAAAGCTGAGTGTCATCTAGGATAATAGGTTTATCTTCGAGCGGCGAAAACAAAGTCTTATCGTGATGAGCGCAGAAGCCGGTGAAGGTGGATGCGGTGTTAATTCCTACGCTACCTAAGGTTACATTCCCATTGTTCTTATGCAGTTCACTAAGATTTGCCTTCGTGCCCATTACGTGGCCAGCGACTGCAATTTTCTTAAGCGACCCACTTTTAGATATAGAATGGGCTTTAACTATGTTTCCATGGCATTCATCAATTATTCCCTTCGCTGAGCACTTTTTTATTGCTCCCATTTTTTTGCTGTGAGCCTCAAAATCTTGGCGTGCCAGTTTCGGCGCGTTTTCGCGTCCAAGGTGACAATGTTTGTATTTCTTCCCCGATGGGCACCAGCATGGGTCATTGCGTCCAATCTTGTTTTTCATAATGTATTCTCAGTGAACAGCTCATATTCGTGGTGATGTTCACTTCAAACAAGACCACGTTGCAATTTGGAAAATCTCGGGCAGCTAACCCCCCTACCTGCGAATTTGTTACTCTAATGCATTGGCAAGGGGAAAGTCATGTTTAATTTTGCAGACCGATACGTCCAGGCATTGAGTGCTTCCAACATGCAGGACGACGACCAACACCACCAGACGGAGCCGCTCGTCGCTGCGGCGCTGGCCGATCTGTCAGGAGGACCGGGAGAGCTGTTCGGCACGATGCTGTTGCGCGCCCATATCGCCGGCGTGCCGCGCCAAGCTGTCGAAAGCTCGGCTCATGACCTGGCCGTGCTGCTGCGCATCTGGACCGGCGAGGTGGCGCGCCGTGGTTTCGCACGCAAGTGGATCAACATCAAGCACGAGTGGGACATCGGCGCGGCGTACGGCATCTACAAGAAGATCGCGGTGCACTCGCTGGCGCACTGGCTGGGCGGCGAATGCAGCGCGTGCAACGGCACCAAGGTCAGCGCCGGTCGCGCGTGCACGCATTGCGCCGCGTCGCCTGGCCGCGAACCGATCCAGGGTGGCACACTCGAGCGCGAGCGCATCGCTGACATGGTGTCGGAGCTGGAGGGCATGTACCAGGCGCACAGCGCGCGCGCCGGCGCCAAGATGCGCAGGGAGGCGCGCCCAAGTCAGGTCATGGCCTGCGCCTGACCGGGCAGCAGGTTACTTCTTCAATCGTTCACGAACAGCCGATGCGCTGTGGCCGACTTCGGATACCAGGCGCTCCAGCTCTTCCTTGCTGACGCCGAGCGCATCGGTCCAATAGCTGACTTCGTGGGGCTCTTTCAGGCTGATGAGATTTCGATCGGGTGTGCCGCGCTTAGTAGGATCGTCGGACATATGGCCTCCTATGGAAAGCCTCAGCATGTGCGCTCCGGCTCGTGTGGTCAGTGCGTAAAGTCACTTTCCGCACTAGGTAAATGACATTTGAAATACTGTTGTGTTGCACAGGAAACGGGCGTAAACTACAGCCTTCACATATCCCTCGATCCACGTAATGCGCGCTTCGGCGCCAACGTCACCCGAGGCAGTCGAGCAGTCCGGCCAGCAGTAAAGCCGGCGCTCGCCTAGAAAAAGGCTCACCCTTCGCGGTGGGCCTTTTTTGATTGCGGCCTACTTATCAGATAGATCTGGGGCACGCCGCCTGGCCCACGTACGGGCCAACCGATCAATGCGGGTGTAGCTCAGCTGGTAGAGCGCACGCCTTCCAAGCATGATGCCGCCGGTTCGAGCCCGGCCACCCGCTCCAGTGTCTCCAGCCCCGGCAAAACCGGGGACTTCGCCGCCTGTCGCAGCAATGCGCCGGCGGCTTTTCTTTTTCGAGGTATCGCATGAAGCGCAAGGTCGCCATCAAATCGTCGTCGCTCCCTATGCGTTCACCAGTCCCGTTTGCCATCCTGTGGTGGTTGCTGCTTGACCGCCTTGACGCGCCGGGCTGGGCCTATGGTGTGCTGGGAACCGTCGTCACCATAATCGCCGTCGCGTGGGTCTACTGCCTGCGCACGACCAGCGAGCGCGACGTCCCTGGCTTCGGGGAGAAGTAGCGTGAGCGTCGAGGCGGAAGTGTCCTGGCTGCGCTTCATTATTCAGGTGATGCGCGAACAGGCTGTGATCGATCAGGCTCAGGCGGCAGCATGAACAACATGGCACGCATCTACCGCGCGGAGATCATGCGCGCGGTGCTCGGGCCTGGTGCCCAGCCAGCGCAAGCGGCTGACCTGGCGCGGCTCAACCAGATCTCCCAGCACCTGGCCGACTGCCACGATGCACAGGAGATCCTGCGCGCGAATGGTCACGGCGCCGCCGGCATGTCGGTCGTCGACGTGGCGCGCAGCGTACCTGGCGATGCGCGGCAGATGGCAGCGAACCTGTTCACCCATCTGAGGAAGAAGCGATGAGCAATGTAGTCACGCTGAAGGTCCGGACGCGCTTTTCATGGTGGTTCCGGCCTGCTGTGGCGATCGCAATGGCTTTGGGACATCTGTCCAGCATGGTGATCAACGCCGCCGTCGACCACGGCGTCAAGATCGATTTGGGTCCTAGCTGATGGTGTGGGGCACGAAGAGCCGCCACGAGCGCGGCTACGGGTCAGCATGGGTAAAGCTGCGCCGCCAGATACTCGAGCGTGATTGCGGGCTGTGTCAGTGCGATCAATGCAAGGGAGGCGTCATTAGAGTGACGCTTGCGCAGGAAGTCGACCACATTATCCCGAAGGCGCAGAAGGGGACGGATGACCCAGGCAACCTACGGGCCGTCTCGACCGAGTGCCACAAGCGAATCACGGCTGAGCAACAAGGAAGGCTGAAGCGCCCGCGTAAGGTAATTGGTCCCGATGGCTGGCCGTGCGAATGAAAGCACTGTATATTTGTACAGCTCTGAAATACAATAGAAACAACAAAGCCCGGTAGGTGCGCTAACACCATCCGGGCTTCTCATCACATCAATCCGTTGAGAGGATCGTAGTGATTTCGAAAGATTATACCCAGTCCACTCACAAGTGGACCAAAGAATCGATTATTAACTTGATTCGAGCGAACGCAAAGGATGGCTATTGCAAGTCTACCGACGTTGGCATGTCGTGCACCACAATGGCAAAGAAACTGTTCGGAAGTTTTGCGAACGCTCTTGATGCTGCCGGCGTAAAGATTTGGACTTCTCGACCTCGAGCAACCCAGTGTGCGATCGATGGATGCACCAGTCCGCTGCGGTCCGGGCGTGCCGAGTACTGCGAGGTCCATTACTATCGGCTTCGCAGGCGAGGCACTATCGAAACCCTGGTCGACACATCGCATTATGAAAAGTGCGCCTACTGCAGCACACCGGCAAATGGGCGAAAATTCTGCGACGCCGCGTGCCGTTCTCGCCATGAGCGTGGCACACCGCTCGTATCGGAATGCCGAATCTGCAAAACCGAGTTCAGGCCGATCAATAAGAACGTTTGCTGCTCAGAAGAGTGTTCGCACAAGCTAATCCGCATCCAAGCGCGAGCGTGGTACGCCCAGGCGCGCCACCGCCCTGAAATAAAGCAGCAGAACCGTACCAACGAGTACAAGCGGAAGGCGCTGCGCGCAAATGCATACGTTGAACATGTTGATCTGCAGGTAGTGTTTAAACGCGACAAGGGAATTTGCTGGCTCTGCGGAGAGTCGGTTGATCTGCAGCTCAAGTGGCCTGATCGAGGCTTTGCTACTTTGGATCACGTCGTGCCTCTGGTTCGCGGTGGGATGCATAGCTACAGCAACATCAGACTCGCCCACCTCAGGTGCAACTGCCGCAAGGGTGCGCGAGAAGTGGTCGAGGCTGGGTCCAACGGACTTCCGCTACCGTCATCTGGGCAAGTCGCACTCTTTTAGCCTGCCCCTCCGTAAGTTCACAACGAGTTTCTGGCGGCATTGTGCGATCTCTCCGCGCGGTCAAAAGACCGAGGCCGAGCAGAGGAAGACGAAGCGCGTGAGGCGCGCCGCAGGGCCGGATGGATGGCCGATTTGATGCACCAAGGGAAACATTTTTCTTCAATAATATCTTTCTCGCGTGAAATAGTGCCGGGGGGCATCAAATCTCCGGGACCTTCGCCCAAGGGGACCGCCTCCCCCCTCTTTGCGCAGAACCGCGAAATGAAACTTTTTTTCTGGGACTGAAATCATGGCCGGAAGGCGCCCGATACCCAGTGCGCTCAAGCTGGTCACGGGCAATCCGGGCAAGCGGCCACTGAACAAAAAAGAGCCAAAACCGCGCACAAAAGCACCGGTTTGCCCGCCGCACCTGGATGCGAAAGGCAAGGCGGTGTGGAAAAAGCTGTGCACGCTGCTCCGGCGAATGGGGGTGATGACCGAGGCCGACGGACTGGCCCTCGAGCGGCTGTGCGACTGCTACGCCGACATCCTGGCGTGTCGCGAGCTGATCGAGCGTGACGGTCGAACCTACACGACGGTCGATCAAAACGAAAACACCCTCATCAAGAACAATCCCGCGGTCAACCAGCTGCGCGCCGCCGATGCGCAATTCAAAAGCTACCTGGTGGAGTTCGGCCTAACGCCGGCCGCGCGATCGAAAGTGAACGTGGACCTCCCGGATGGCGACGAGAAAAAAGACCCGCTCGCCGGATACTTCGGCTGACCCTGTTACTACATACGCCCTCGAAGTCGTCGCCGGTACCCAGATCGCCGGACCGCACGTGCGCGACCAATGCGCGCGCCACCTGCGCGATCTGGAGGAGGGCGGCGCACGAGGCCTAGTATGGGACGTGGATGCCGCGCACAAGGCAATTGGGTTTTACCAGGATGTGCTGAAGCTAAACGGAGGCGACTTCGAGGGCTTGCCCTTCATGTTGCTGCCGTGGCAGAAGTTCGTAGTGGGCAGCATTTTCGGATGGAAGAGCGACGATGGCTACCGTCGTTTCCGCGTCGTGTACGTTGAAACAGCGAAGGGAAGTGGCAAATCGCCACTGGCCGCCGGCGTCGGCATGAAAGGCCTGGTCGCCGATGGCGAGCCGCGCGCGGAGATTTATTCGGCGGCGACCAAGAAGGACCAGGCGATGATCCTGTTCCGTGACGCGGTCGCGATGCACGATCAGTCGCCAGAGTTGAAGAAGCGGCTGACGAAGAGCGGTACTGGCGAAAAAGCGTGGAACTTGGCGTTCCTGCAAACCGGTTCGTTCTTCCGCCCGATCAGTAGCGACGACGGCCAGTCCGGTCCGCGACCGCACGTCGCGCTCGTGGACGAATATCACGAACACAAGACGGCGACCGTGCTGGAGATGCTGCGCGCTGGTACGAAGAGCCGGCGCCAGGCGCTGATCTTCGTGATCACCAACGCAGGCGCGAGTCGCAAGTCGCCGTGCTGGAACTCGCACGAATACGGCGCCAAGATTGCATCCGGCGAGCTGGTAGACGACGCCTTCTTCCCGTACATCTGCGCTCTCGACGAGGGCGACGACCCGTTCGAAAGCGAAGAATGCTGGCCGAAGGCGAATCCCAGCCTGCAGGACGCGAACCTGCCTGGGTACAAGTACATCCGCGAGCAGGTGACGGAAGCGCGGGGTATGCCGTCGAAGGAATCGCTTGTCCGCCGGCTGAACTTCTGCCAATGGACGGACGCCGAGTCGCCCTGGATCAGTCACGAAATCTGGAAGGGCGCGAAGCTCGACTACGACGTCGAGTCGCTCCGCGGACGGCGCGCTGTGGCCGCGCTGGACCTGTCCAGTACCACTGACCTTACAGGCTTGGTGTTTCTCGTCCAGCCGGTAGAGCCGGGCGAGCCTTGGAAGTTGGTTCCATACGCATGGCTCCCAGATGCCGACCTCGCGCGGCGTGCGCAGCAGGACATGGTCCCGTACGTCGAATGGAAGGCGGAAGGTCTGCTCGATACGACCCCGGGCCGAGCCATCAGTAAGCGAATCATCCTGCAAAAGCTGTCGGCGATGTGCGATTTCTTCGATCTCACCATATGCGGATATGACCGCTGGCGCATCGAAGACCTGCAGCAGATGGCGTCGGACGATGGCATTAGCCTGCCGCCAATGGAGGCGTTTGGCCAAGGTTACAAAGATATGAGTCCCGCCATCGAGCGGTTCGAAACAATGCTGCTGAACGGCGAGCTGGCGCACAACGGGCACAAGGTGCTGACGATGTGCGCCGGCAACGCGGTGACGGTCCAGGACGGAACAGGAAGCCGCAAGCTCGACAAGGAGAAGGCAACCGGCCGCATCGACTTGATCATTGCGGCGGTTATGGCTGCGGGCCTAGTGAGCAAGGTTGCGTCGGAAGCAAAATCCTTCTGGGAATAAGAATGAACAAACTGATCAAATTTGCCCCTGATGCACTGATCACCTTCGGCGCCACGGCGTTTGCGTTCGGCGTCGGCCTGTTACATCCTGCGGCCGGCTGCATCGCCGCCGGCGTCTTGATGATGGTCGGCGGCGTGCTGGCGAGCGTGAATGCCGCGCGTGCCAAGGTGGAGGACTGATGTCGATTTTTGTCCGAGCCGGCGTCGGCCGGCGAAACGAGGCGTTCAAGGAGCCATTCTGGCAGGAGATGGCGGGGTGGCTCTCGTCGGCTACAGGTCGCGCGGTGAATGTGCGTACGGCGATCCAAGTGGCTACGGTATTTTCCTGCTGCCGCGTGATCGGCAACGGCATGGCGCAAGTTCCATTCAAGCTGATGCAGGAAGTGCGCGGCCGCCGTTTGCCCGCGAAGTGGCACAAGCTCTACCGGATGCTGTCGCTGAAGCCGAATGACTGGCAGACGAGCTTCGAATTTCGGCAGATGCTGTCATGGCACATCGAACTGTGCGGCCAAGCCTTCGTTTTCAAGAGCCTGAGCATGACGGGGAAAATCCTCGAATTGATTCCGTTCGCGCCGGGGCAGGTTCTGGTGCGCCGCGATGCGCAGACGCTGGAGATTTTCTATGACGTCTACGGGGCCGATGGAACCTTCAAGACATTCACGCGAAAGCATATCTGGCATCTGCGCGGGCCGACGATGGATGGCATCGAGGGGCTGGAGGTCATCAAGCTTGCGCGCGAGGCAATCGGCCTGGCGCTGGCGACTGAGGAAACCGCAGCCCAACTGCACAAAAATGGGATACGGAATTCGGGCATCTACTCGGTCGAAGGTACGTTGGACAAGGACCAGCACGAGAAGCTGAGCGCATGGGTGATCAAGCAATTCGCTGGCGCTCAGAACGCCGGCCGGCCGATGATCCTCGACCGCAACGCCAAATTCCTGAACACGTCCATGAGCAGCGTCGACGCCCAGGCGAATGAAACGCGCAAGTTGCAGATCGAGCAGATCTGCTCGTTTTTCGGCGTCTTGCCGATCAAGGTCGGCTTCTCGGATAAAACCGCGACCTTCGCTAGTGCTGAGGAGATGAACCGCGCACACCGGGAGGATTGCCTGGCGCCGCGATGGGAAGCGTTCGAGCAGTCTGCCGTGATCAACCTCCTTTCCGAGGCGGAGATCGAAGAAGGGTATTACACGAACTTCACCGAAGAGGGGATGCTGCGCGGGTCCGCCAAGGATACGAAGGACATCATTCTGGGCTACGTAAACGGCGGCATCTTGACGCCAAACGAAGGGCGAGGCCTGCTCGACCGGAACCCTGACGACGACCCTGCCAGCAACCTGCTGCGCATCCCCGCAAACATCGTCGGCGAGCAAAAGCCCGCCGAGCCTGAAACACCAGCTCCCCAGGAGTAATCCCGTATGTCCAAACTGAATATGCAGCCACTCGCTGCAGGACGAGTGCTGTCCGCAGCAAATGAGCGCGCGCTGCGCGAGGCGCGGGACAGCCTCGATTCCGTCCTCTCGCAACTGGCCCAGGAAGATCCGGCGGACGCTGGCTCTTTCCGTTACGTCAATCGCATGGCGCTGAAGCCAGGGCAGGTTCGAATCAATGCAGCCTCCGGCGACAGTCCTGCCGAGGTACTGATCTACGGTGACATCGGCGGCGGCTGGTACGACGAAGGCATCACCGGCGAGTCGATCTCGAACCAGATTGCTGCACTGGACGTCGACGAGATCCATGTCCGCATCAACAGCGGCGGCGGCCTGGTATTCGAAGGCCTGGCCATCTACCAGGCATTCGCCCGTCATGACGCCAAAATCATCGTCCATATCGACAGCATCGCGGCCTCAATCGCGAGCGTCATCGCAATGGCTGGCGACGAGATTCGCATCAGCGAGGGCGCCAACCTGATGATCCACAAGCCGTGGTCCGGCATGTGGGGCGATGCCGACGCGATGCGCAAGGAGGCGGATATCCTCGACCAGCTGCAGGCTGGGTTGATCAACATCTACGAGGCCCGCACCGATGCGAAGCGCGCAGACCTGGAAGCCTGGGTCAACGCAGAAACCTGGTTCCTCGGGCAGCAGGCCGTCGACGCCGGCTTTGCCGACGTGCTGGTCCATGCCAAAAAGAAGAAGGCCGCCAACTCGGCAATGCTGAACCTCTTCAAGAAAACCCCTCAGAACCTGCTGGCATCCGCTGGCGGCCCCGAAATTCGTGAGTTCGAAGCCTATCTGCGCGATGCAGAGGGGATGTCGCACGCACAAGCAAAGCGCATCGCGTCAGCGGTGCCGAAGGCGAATCGCGACGATTCGCCGAACCCGTCAGTACAGCCCCTCCGTGATGGTGGGGACCCTGCGGATGAGCAGCGCTCGGCGGCCCGCCGCCTGGCGCAGGGCATCAAACAACTTACCTCCACCATCAAGGAATGACCATGGCAGACAAAGACGCCGTTCAAGAAGTAATGGAAGCGTTCACCGAGTTCAAGAAAACGAACGACGCGAACCAAACGAAGCGCAGCGCGGACCTCGACGCGAAGCTCGACAAAATCAGTGCTGTCCTCGACAAGCACGAGACCCAGAACCAACAGCTGGCCCTGATCGAGAAGCAGAACAAGGCCATGCAAGACCAGCTGGATTCGATCGAAAAGATCGCCAACCGCGCCGGCCTGGGTGGCGCTGCCGACCCGCAGGCGAAAGCCGCACAAGAGTACATGGACGCGTTCGATCGCTCCATGCGCCGCGCTGCTGGCGACCGCGATCCGGCCGACGTGACGCTGCTGCGCGAGCGCTCCGCGGCCCTGATCAAGAGCGACGACGCGAGCGCTGGCTACCTGCTGGCGCCGCCGGAAATGCAGAAAGAGATCATCAAGAACGTGATCGAGCTGACGCCTATCCGCGCGCTGGCGACCGTGCGCACCATCGGTGTCGGCAGTCTGAAAATGCCGAAGAAGACCGGCAACGGCGCTGCTCTGCGCGTCGGCGAGACCGCCAAGCGTGCGAACACCGGCGATCCTGCATACGGCATGCTGGAGTTCTTCGCCCCTGAGATGTTCGCGCGGATCGAAGTCTCGCAGCAGATGCTGGAAGATTCGGACTATGACCTGTTCGCTGAGCTTCGTGAAGATGCATCGGAACAGTTCGCAGTGCGTGAAGGCCAGGAGTCGATCACCGGCACCGGTGGTTCGGCCCAAATGCAAGGCATCCTGACGAGTACCGACATCGGCTTCACCATCAGCGGCACCGCCGCCGACATCACCGCCGACGGCATGATCTCGCTGTTCCACGATCTGAAGACCGCGCACGCGCGCAACGCGATGTGGGGCCTGAACCGCAACACGCTGGGCAAGGTTCGCAAGCTGAAGGACAGCACCGGCCAGTATCTGTGGGCGCCTGGCATCGCTAATGGTGCGCCGAACACCATCCTGGGCGCTGCCTACGCCGAAATGGCCGACATGCCGAATGTCGCTGCCAATGCGTTCCCGGTGGTGTTCGCCGACTTCAAGAAGCTGTACGTCATCGTCGACCGTGTGAACGTCGCGCTGCAGGCCGACTACACGACCGGCGCCGACGACGGCCTGGTGGTGTTCCGTGCGCGCCGCCGCGTGGGTGGTGGCGTGCGCCAGGCGGAAGCCGGTCGCAAGCTGAAGATCGCAGCGACCTAAGTCGGCAACTCGGAGCAAGTACCCGCGGGTGCTTGCTCACACCTGGAGTAACCATGAAATTGTCCGTAATTCAAGCCTTTGCCTGGGCGCATCGCGGCATCCAGTTACAGCACTATCCAGTTGGCCAAGAGTTCGAGACCGATGATCAGGACTTGATCTCGGTGTCGACGGGTGAGGGCTGGACCACGGCCCATGACGCGCCTCCGCCCGTCGCGACCCTGCCGGCCGATGAAGCTGCTCCCACGGAAGCCGACAGCGTGCCAGTGGCCGTCGACGCCGAGGCCGATCCCATCGAGCCGTCGGCCGCACCGCGCCGCGGTCGAACCAAGCAGTAACCCCATGAGCCCCGACACCGCCGCCTGGCTCGCCAACCTGCGCGCCGAGGCGGCGGCGCCGGGCTCCCTGATGATCCCGATTTCCGGCACCGTGCGCGGTCGACCGGCCCGGGCGGTCATCTTCCAAGACGAATTTGTCGGCAAGACCGACGCCGAGCTGCTGGCGCTTTTCCGCGCGCGGCTCGCTGAACCATGAAAGGTCGCGGCACATGCCAGCACTGCAGAAGATCCCCGATTTCGCCGAGCAGGTGCTGCGTGGCGTCCACAACTTCGGATCGCACACGTTCAAGGTCGCGCTGACCAACGCCGCGCCGGCCGCGAGCGCGGCTGTCCTGGCTGACGTCACCCAGGTGACCGGCGGCGCGTACACGGCCGGCGGCTACCAGCTCGACGCGGTCGTGCTGGCCGAAACCGGCGGCATTGCCAAGGTGACGATCGCCGACGAGGTGATCACCGCCGCCGGCGGCACGGTCGGCCCGCTGCGCTTCGCCGTGGTGTACAACGACACCGCCGCAGGCAAGCCGTTGGTCGGCTACTGCGATTACGGCTCGAGCATCACCCTCAACGACGGCGAAGCCCTGACGGTCGATTTCGACCAGGCCGCTGGTGTTCTGACGCTGAGCTGATCATGACGCCAGAACAACAGGCTGAGCTGCGCACCCGCGCGCACGCCGATCCGGCCTGCGCGGCGGCGCTGGCGGCGCGCGACTGCGCCACCCTGGCCCAGATCCTGTCTGATGGCCGCACCTGCGGCAACGAGCGCGAGATCGGCTACGGCACAATCCTCGAAACGATCGGGATCGACGCCGGCAACCGCCTGATCGACCACATCCAGGCCGCGCCAGCCATGCGCCACGTCGTCCCGATGCTCGATCAGGGCCGGCTGCGGATCGGCTCTGCGCTGGTGCAAACCACACTGCGCCAGTTCGGCGCCGAGGTGATCACGCCGGCCGACGCCGACAAGCTGTGCGAGTTGGGCCAGCAGCCTGATCCGCTGACTGCCCAGCAGGTCGGCGTAGCCCTGTTCAATCCCGATGGAAGCGAAAAATAGATGGCGATCACGAAAACCTCGATCACGCTGCTGGCGGCCGGCGCTGTCGCGCCCGGGTCGACCAAGGCGGCGCCGGGCCGCGCCAGCGACGCGATCGACTGCCGCGGCCACTACGGCGGACTGCTGACCTACTCGATCAACAACGGCACCAGCGCGCCGACCGTCGCCCTGACGCTGACGCTCCAGGTGGCGACTGACGGCGCGAACTGGCGCGACCTGTGGACGGTCGGCGGCGATGCCGTGGCAAGTAGCTCGTACAGCAATGCGGTAGACCTGCCGCGTGGCGCCATGTACGCGCGTGCCATCGCGTACGGCAATACCGTCGCACCGGTCACCGTCACTGTCGAACTGCACGCGATCACGGCTCTGTAATGGCTGGGATGCGCTATCAGCCGCAGGGCGCGGCGCAGATCGACCGCCTAAATCCGATTACGCGCGGACTTCGAATTGCAACTAGTGCCGGTACAGGGCATCGCAACATCGTCAACGGTCGCGAGTTCACCGCCCTGGCTGGCAAGGTCAGCGTGGTCGAGCCGAACTCCCAGGGCGTAGGCTGGTCTTCGGTCGGCGCGGCTGGTTGGCGCGGCATGACCGACCCCTCCGAAGACCTGTTTGGAATTGATGAGGCCACCATGATGGTGGCCTTTGTTGTGACGGAAACGGTAGGCGCTGCAGACACCCGAAGTCACACCCTGGTTTCATATGGCGGCGTCGCTGGCAGCAACGTGATGCAATACGGGCACGCGATCATCGTTCCCAACTACACCAGTCAGCGCGGATTACGCGCTTCCTGGAGGGTCACCGGCTACAGCACTATCAGCATGTCCGCCAACACCGTACTTGTGCGCGGAATGGTCGGGATTGCGATTGCGACCTATCAGCGCAACGGCACCTGCGAGTTGTATCTGAATGGCCAGGTTGTCACTACCATGGCGGGGCCAGACAAGCCTCTCGACTTATCCACAATTCAGGGTGGTGGCATTGTGGTGGCGCAGAGCGACACGCTTGGCCCGTTCAGCGTCCTTGGTTCGGGAACATGGGACAGGCGGCTGAGCGCCGACGAAATTGCATCGCTGTCCGCCAATCCATGGCAGCTTTTCAGGTCATCGGACGAGACCGATGATTTACCGGCGACGGCAGTTCAACGTGTGCTGGCGATTGCGGCTGCCGCGCTTGCGCTGACCGGTGGGCAGGTCCGTATGGCCGTGTCCCGCCGCCTCGCGGTGGCGCCGGCCAGCTTGTCGGTTGTCGCTGGCCAGGTAGCGATGCGCGCGGCACGGCGGCTGCAGGTCGACCGCGCGGCGTTCACGCTCGCGCCCGGTCAGCTCTCCATGCTGGCGGCCCGGCGCTTGGGCATTCAGCCGACCGCGCTGCAGCTGGTTGGCGGCGGTATCGGCATGCGCGCCGCGCGCCGGCTGCAGGTGGCGCCGGCCTCGCTGGTGCTGACCGCTGGCCAGGTCGAAATGATGTACGCCCACAAGGAACTCCCGGGCGGCTACACCTTGCCGGTGTCCGCCGCAGCGGTGATCCTGGGTGGCGGCGATGTGCGCATGCGCGTGTCGCGCCGCCTGGCGGTGGCGCCGGCCCGGCTCGGCCTGGTCAGCGGCGCCGTCCGCGTGCTGGTTGGCCGTCGGCTGCTGGTGTCGCCAGCGCGCCTTGAGCTGGTCGGCCGGGGCGTGACGCTGCGGTTCTCTGCCGAATCGCCGCCGTTCGACATTTCAAAGATTCACCCGGCCCGAATCGTCGTCTTCGAGGGAAGCGGGAGCCGCGTCACCGTGTTCGACGGCAGCGGCTCGCGCGTCATCCCGTTCGAGGGCAGCGGGAGCCGGGTCACGCCCTTCGAGGGCAGCGGCAACAGATTGACGAGGTTCGAATGAGCACGAAAGAGCCAATTAAGATCGGCGAGAAGTGGACGGTCGACCGCGACGTCGACGAAATCAGCCACTACCTCGCCGACATCACCCAGGAGCTGATCGACCGGGCCACCACCGCGAAGTCGGTGGTGCTGGTCCTGGTCGGTGTGGCGCAGGTTGAAGAGCCACGCATTGAGGTGGTGACCCTGGGCGACGCGCAGCGCACCTACGTGGTGGCCCTTTTGGGGCCGGTCGCGGAAGCGCCGCCGCCTGACTGGCGGTGGGTGGCGCGCGTCACCTGCGCCAACGGCGAGCGGTTCGACAAAACAACCTGGTTCAATGAGGTAGACCCCTGATGATCGACGTATCGAAACTCCCAGCCGTCCGCGCCCAGCTCGAGCGCGACATCGCGACGAAGACTCAGAGCCGGCCGGAACCAGTGCCGGCGCGCGGCGAGTACGCCCGCGCGCCGGTCACTGGCGGCGCCACGAAAGGGCCGGTCCGATGAAGCGGCGCCTGGTCATTCCACCGGCCAGACTGGCGGTGCTGATTGAGGCGGCACGCCGCGCCGCACGCGCCAGCGGCACCGCGCTCGATGCCGAGCTCGAGGACAGGGTGCGTGGCATCACTGAAGAAGTCGAGCACAAGATCGGCCGGGCGCTGATCGAGCAGACCTGGGAGATGTCGCTCAACGAGTTCCCGCGCGCTGGCGCGATCAAGCTGCCGCCGGCAGGCCTGCTGGCGGTCGGCCAAGTGAAGTTCCACGACGTCGACGGCGTGCTGCAGACGCTGCATCCGGACGATTACCTGGTCGACACGAAGAGCGCACCGGGCTGGCTACTGCCGGCGCCCGGCTGCGCCTGGCCGGCCACGCAGGCACAGCGCGTCAACGCAGTCGAGATCCAGTACGTATGCGGCTACGGGCCGACCGAAGCGGACGTGCCGCCGGCAATCAAGGAATACATCCTGGGCATGATCGAGAACCACTACTACCCAAATCCAAACGTGCAGCACCTGGCGCGCCGGCTTGACCGTTTCATGGTGTACGGATGACGGCGCCGTTCCGGCTCGACGAACAGGCAACCATCGAGCGGCGCACGGTAGCGCGGGATCCCGATTACGGCACCGAGATCGAGGCATGGGTTCCAGTCGCGGACCACGTCTGGGCCAATGCGCAGGACCAGCTGCCCAGCCGCGCCGAATCCTCGGCGAACGGCGTGGCCACGTCGGTGACGCGCACCCGTCTGCGGATCCAGATCGATGACCGGATCACTGCCGCCATGCGCGTCGTCCTGCACGGCAAGGGCGATCGCATCATGCAGATCATTGCTGGCCCGGCTCTCCTGGACGACCGCCGGCACGTCGAATTCATGCTGGAGGGTTATTCACATGGCTGACGAATCGATTATTGGTGGGCGCGAGCTCGACGCATTCCTGCAGGCGCTGCCGGTGAAAGTCGAGAAGAACATTTTGCGCTCGGCGCTCCGGGCCGGCGCCAACGAATTCAAGAAGCCGGCGCAGGCCAGGGTGCCAGTCGACGAGGGCGACTTGCGCCGCAGTATCCGCGTGACGACTCGAACGAAGAAGGGCACGGTCTACGCCGCGGTCAAGATCGGCGGGCGCCGGGCTCCGCATGCGCACCTGGTCGAGTTCGGCACGGCGGCGCACAAGATCCGGGCAAAGAAGGGCAGCGCGCTGGTCGTCAACGGCAATGCAGTCCGCGAGGTCGATCACCCAGGCGCGAAGGCGCACCCGTTTGCACGCCCTGCGTTCGACGCCGGCGCGACGCCGGCGGTCGCGGCAGTCGGCGCCAAGATCCGTGAACGCCTGACGAAGGAAAACATCAACGTGCCAGCACCGGAGGGATCATGAGCGTGAAAGCCATCCGCGCGCTGCTGCTCGCCGACGCCGCCGTGCTGGCGCGCGTCCAGGTCGACAGCATCGCCGCCGGCGACGTGGAGGCTGACGCCAGCCTGCCAGCGATCGGCGTCACCGAGGTGGGCCTGGTACCGATCGGCGCGATCGATGCGCAGTCCGCGTACTCGCTCGTCACGAGCCGCGTGCAGGTGACGGTGGCGGCGAAGGAATATCCGGAGGTGCAGGCGGTGCTCGGCCTGGTCCGGCGCGCCTGCAATTTCCAGCGCGGCAAAATCGCTGGCGTCGACGTCGTCAGCGTGCTGCGCGACACGGTCGGCCCCGATCTGGAGGACGCGGCCGGAAACCCGGTCAAGAGCATCGACTTCAAGGTCACGTACCACGAACAGAACTAGCAGCAACACCGCATTCAACCCGGGCCCGCACAGCATCCGCTTGCGGGCTTTTTTCATGCCCAAAGGAGAACCATGGGAACCGCAAGCGGAGTATTCAAGCAGGTCACCTACAAGGTAGAGACCACCTACGGCGTCATGCCGCCCGCCGGCGCCGCGCAGGCGATGCGCCGCACCACCTCGTCGCTGGACCTGACGAAGGACACCTATCAGTCGGCCGAGATCCGCCCTGACTTCCAGGTTGGCGACTTCCGCCACGGCCTGCGCAAGGTGGGCGGCTCGATCAGCGGTGAGCTGTCGGCCAAGACCTACGGCGACTTCGTGGCTGCCGTCCTGAAGAAGGACTTCGTGGCCGGCGTCTCGGTCGCTAACGCCTCGATCACCATCGCCGGCGCTGCCGGCGCGTGGACGCTCACGCGCGCGGCCGGCTCCTGGCTGACCGATGGCGTCAAGACCGGCGACGTGGTCCGCCTGACCGCCGGCGCCTTCAACCCGGCTAACCTGGACAAAAACATCCTGGTGACCGCGCTGACGGCGACCGTCATGACTGGCATCGTGCTGAACGCGTCGGCGCTGGTGGCGCAGGGCCCGATCGCGAGCGCAACCCTGGTGGTAGCCGGCAAGAAGTCGTTCACCCCGCAGGCCGGGCACATCGACAAGTCGTTCGCGATCGAGCACTGGTATCCGGACGCCGGCGCGACCGGCGCGAGCGAAGTCTTCACCGGCTGCAAGGTTTCGAAGGTGAGCTACACGCTGCCGGCCACCGGCATGGCGACCGTGGCGGTGGAGTTCACCGGCAAGGACATGACCCCGGGCACGGCGCAGTACTTCACCAACCCGACCCCGGTGACCGTTACCGGCACCATGGCGGCGGTGAACGGCGTCGTGAAGGTCGGTTCAGCTATCGGCGGCACGATCACCAGTGCGAGCATCGAAATCACCGCGGCGCAGTCGAGCGAGCCGGGCATCGGTTCGAACACCGCCGACCAGGTGGCCACCGGCCGCGTGATCGTCACCGGCCAGATCACTGCGAAATTCGACTCGACCGCGCTGCGCGATGCGTTCGTGAACGAGACCGAAGTCGGCGCCTCCCTGGTCTTCACCGCCGACAACTCGGCCGCGTCCGACTTCGTCGGCTTCACCATGAGCCGCATCAAGCTCAATGGCGCGGCAAAGGACGACGGCGAGAAGGTGCTGATCCAGACGATCCCGTTCCAGGCGCTGCTTGACGGCACCGGCGGCGCCGGCAAGGCCACCGAAATGACCACCATCACCGTGCAGGACAGCGCGGCGTAACCCCTTCGCCGCCACCGTGCGGCAACCCAGGCACCGACCGACTGCCGTCGCCTTTCGCGGGCGCGGCAGGCGGCACGGGCATTTATCACCTCCGCGAAAGAGAAAACCATGAACGCAATCACCGCACAACCATCCGAACTGCTGAACAAACTGGTCGACTCGCTCGACATCGACGCCTTCGACGACATCCTGAGTGGCAAGCTGTTCCTCGTGAACCCGAAAACGAAGGAGCCGACCAGCACCTTCATCGAGCTGGCCAGCCCGGAGCACGGCGCCCGCAAGCGCATCGACCTGGCACGCACCCGCAAGCTGCGCGCCGAATTCTCGGCCAACGGCAAGATCGCGTCGTCCGATCCGCTGGAAGACATCGAGGACGAGACCGAATACCTGGTGGCATCGTGCCTCAGCTGGAACCTGACCAAGGGCGGCCAGCCGCTGGAATTCTCGCCGGCGAACGTGCGCGCCGCGCTGACCGATCCGACCAAACAATGGCTGCGCGGCCAGGTGCGCGCCGGCATCCAGAAGACCGAGCTTTTTATCGTCGCCTCGCCGAAAGCCTGACGGCCTGCGCGCGAGCCGAGTATGAACTGGCCGCGCGCCAGGGTGACGGCGCCACGCTGCGCACGCATCTGCAGCGCGCGGCCACGAATACAGGCGTGCCAGATCCGCGCCTGAACGTCGACTGGCCGCGCATCGGCCGCCCCCTGTGGGACGCGTTTCGCGGCATCGGGCGCTCGATGACAGTCAATGGGCCAGGCCCGATCTTGCCCGAAAACATCTTGGCCTTTCAGCAGCTGCACCGAGTGCGTTTCTCTGCATGGGAGCTGGACGTTATCGAGGCCTTCGATCAGGTTGCCCTTGAGGCGATCCAGCAGCAAAGCAGTATCGCCTGAGCGCTTTGCGCACCAGGCATTTATTTGTGAACCAGGGCCGCCGCGTGCGGCTCGTTGTTTTGGAGTCCAAGATGATCATCGGCGACATGGAAATCCGGCTGCGCGCAGACATCGCGCGCCTGCAGCGCGACATGGACTCGGCGCGCCAGGTCGTTGGCAACGCCACGGCAGGCATGGAGCGTGCGGCCACCGCCGCGAAGGCTGCGCTGGCTGGTATCGCTGCTGGTTTCGGTGTGCAGCAGTTCGCTGGCATGGTTGACGAATACGTGAAATTCACCTCACAGCTCAAGCTGGCTACGCAGTCCCAGCGCGAATACAACGCAGCCTACGCTGACGTCAAACGCATTTCGTCCCAGGCAACGCAGGGGCTTCAAGAAACTGGCGTGCTCTATGCGCGGATCTCAAACGGAGTTCGCGAGCTCGGCGTCTCTCAGAAACAGGTGGCGGCGATCACCGAGACGGTGAACCTGTCTCTGCTGGTCTCGGGCGCAACTGCGTCTGAAGCCGCCTCCGCGCAGCTGCAGCTTTCGCAGGCATTCGCCTCGGGCACGCTGCGTGGCGAGGAATTCAATGCGGTGAACGAAGCCGCTCCGCGAGTGATGCTGGCGTTGGCAGATGGAATAGGCGTGCCAGTCGGAGCCCTCAAGAAGATGGCGGAAGAGGGTCAAATTACTTCGGAAATCATGGCCAGCGTGTTGCCGAAAGCTCTGGACAAACTGCGCGAAGAAGCGAAGAACATTCAGACCATTTCCGGCTCGTTTACCGTCCTCAAAAACAACGTCATCGAATTCGTCGGGTCCACGGCGCAATCGTCTGGTGCAGTGTCTGCGATCAGTACTGCGCTGTCGACACTGGCAAATAATCTGACCTTGGTGGCCGGGGCGCTGGTGACAGTAGCTGCGGTTAAAATCGTAAGTTTCTTCGACACACTCATTACGCGCACGGCTCAGCAAGCACAGTCCAATCGAATGCTCGTTGCCTCCAATCTGGCGACAGCTCAGGCCAACGCCACGGCGACGGCGCAGGCATCACTGCTCGCGAATGCGCGGCTCGCTGAGATTCGCGCGGCGACGATTGCGGCAGATAGCAATATTCGCTTGGCGTTGACGACTAACGGGCTGATCCCTGCCCAAACGGCAGCCACGGTCGCAGCGGCGGCTCACACGCGAGCGATGAATGGTCTCGTCGTCGCGCAGGCCGCAGCTGCAGTAGGGGCAAACAGATTGAAGGCTGCCACTGCATTTTTGGGTGGGCCGATAGGTGTTGTAATTACCGCGCTCGGCCTTGCGGCAACCGGCTGGAGTTATTACCAACAGAAGCAGGAAGAGGCAAACGAGCGTGCCGCTGCGGACACTAAGGCGAGCACCGCAGAAGTGACTGCAAGTCTGGAAAAGCAAAATGAGAAACTGCGAGAGCGCCTCAAATTGCAGCAGCAGGCCGGAGCTAGTGACGAATTGCTCCAGGGCGGAACTGGCACAGACCAGCTTGCCGAAACGCTGAGAGATATCAACGAACTCAAGGCACGCGGCGCAAATCTCGACGCATCGGATCAGATTCGCTTGATCAGCTTGCAAGGCCTTTATAACGGGCTGAATAAGGAGATGACGGATAACCTTGAGTTGAAGCGTCAGGAGCAAGCCAACGGGCAGGCCGCAAAAGCGCTCGTCGATATACGCGAGCGTTTGAACGGAGTGAATGGAAACTATCTCAAGGACCTTGGCCTGCTTCAAGCGGCCTTGAATAAAGGCGCAATCGGGCAGGCTGAATACACCGACCTGGTGTCGAAACTAGCAAGAGAGACGTACAAGTCGTCCGAGGCCGGGAAGGCTGCGGAAGAGCAGAACAAGAAATTAGCTGCCTCGGCGAAGGAGGCCGCAGACGAAGCAGAAAAGCAGGCCAACGCTTATCGCGACTTGGTTTTTCAACTTAGCGATCGAGTTGAATCCACGGCGCGGGAAGCTTTGGGGCTGAAAGATCTGACATCGGCCGAAAAAGCGCACCTGGATCTCACAAATGATCTGGCGCGCGGCAAGATTAAATTGACGCAAACCCAAGAACAAAATGCGCGCTCACTTATTAACGAAGCGAGCGCTAATGAACGCTTGGCCGCCTCCAATCGCGAATGGGAGAAACTTCAGCAGAAGCTAACTGATAATGCAACTGATCTTGCGCAAGAGCGATACAAGCTGATTGATTCGGCACGAGCTGAGGCCGATCAAAACGAGAAATTGGTGCAGACCTTCGGCATGACGGAGGCGGCAATCATTCGGCTGCAGGCCGCTCGTTTAATGGAGCAAGAAACACAGCGCCTCGGCCGGGAGCTGAGCGCTGAAGAAATCGAAGACTTGCAACGCGTAATCGACCTAAAAGAGCGCAGCGCCAATGCAGTTGCGAGCCGGGCTGAGTTGGAAAAAACGAAGGATTTCTGGACCGACATCGAAAAGACCGCGCACGATACGTTCGTGTCGATCCAGGATGGCAGCAAGAACATGTTCCAGCGGATGAAGGACGCCGCGAAGAATACGTTCTTCGACTGGCTGTACCAGATGACGCTGAAGAAGTGGATCATCAACATCAGCGCCCAGACGAGCAGCCAGGGCGGCCTGGGCCAGTTGGGCGGACTCTTGGGCGGCGCCGAAGGCGGCAGCGGCGGTGCTGGCAGCATCTTCAGCAACGCATCGAACCTGGTCAGCATGGGCAAAACGATCTATTCCGGTTTCACCGGGGGGATCGCGAGCACCCTTGGTGGCTGGGCGTCGTCCGCAGGTACCGCGTTCGGCTCGTCCGCCATGTCATCCTTCGGCGCCGGCCTGTCGGCCGCCGGTGGCAACACCGGCATGGCGGCGATGTATGCGTCGGCCCAGACCTCCGGGAACCTGGCCGCCGGCGCTTCTGCCGGCATGAGCGCCGGCACCTACGCCATTCCGATCGCTGGTTGGATCGCCGCCGGCATGGCCCTGTCGAACAATCTGTACAAGCAGGGCTGGGACGCCAACAACGGGACGGTGAATTCGCTGGGCAAGGTGGTGAACGCGCCGATGTTCTTGGCCAACAACATCCTCAAGGGGATCGGCCTGAGCGACTCGGCGGCCAACATTTTCGCCGGCATGGGGCCGATCTCGAAGCTGTTCGGGCGCAAGAATCCTGAAATCGAGGAGGGCGGCGTGCGCGGCTTGGTGAGCGCGAGCGGCTTCGCTGGCGAGAACTACGCGAAGATCCTGGAAAAGGGTGGCTGGTTCCGCAGCGACAAGCGCTATACGCAGACCAGCGAGCTGAGCGCCGAGCAGCAGAGCGGATTCTCCGACAGCACGAAGGCCCTGATGGACGCGGCGCGCGGCTTCGCGTCGACGCTGGGCATCGAGGCGAACGTCATCGACGGCTACAACAAGCAGATCAAGCTGCAGCTCGGTGCTGACGAGGAGAAGAACAAGGAAGCGATCGCCACGCTGTTCGGCGAGATCGGCGACGACCTGTCGCTGCTGATCCTGCCGTCGGTGGCGTCGTTCTCTGCCGCCGGCGAGAGCGTGAGCGCGACCTTGCAGCGCCTGGTGTCGGATTACGCGACCATCGACGAGGCATTCACGGCCATCGGCGTCACGTTCGGCGCGGCCGGCGTGTCGTCGCTGGGCGCGCGTGAGCAGTTCCTGGCGGCTGCCGGCGGCGTAGAGGCGTTCGCCACCAGCACCGCCTTCTTCCACCAGAACTTCCTCTCCGAAGCGGAGCGGAATGCGCCGGTGATGAAGGCGGTCACCGAGCAGATGGCGGCGCTCGGCCTGGCCAGCGTAGACACGCGCGAGGAGTTCAAGGACGCGGTGCTCGACTTGGTCAACAGCGGCGCGCTGACCACCGAAGAGGGTGCGAAGCGGTACGCAGCGCTGATGAAGGTGCAGGAGGGGTTCGCCCAGGTCTACCCTGAGATCGACAAAACGGCATCAGCGCTGCAGACGGCGGCTGCGATGCTCGAACTGCAGGCTCAGATTTATGAGCTGACCGGCGATAAGGCCGGCGCTGCATCGGTTCTGGCGCAGCAGCATGCGGCAGCTCTGGCGGCGCTCGACCCGGCGCTGCGCGGCGCCACGCAGCAGCTGTGGGACCTGCAGGCCGCCGCCAAGGCAACCGAGCAGGTCAAGGCTGCCGCATCGGTGCTGCTGGGTGGCGTAGATGGTGCATTCTCCGCACTCCAGAATGTGGTGGCGCGTGAGAAAGCAGCAGTCCAGTCCAGCGTCGATGCACACACGGCATCCGTGACGAAGCTGCAGTCGTTGTCCCAGTCCCTGCGCAGCACGCTCGACAGCATGCAGTCGCCGGAGCAGAAGCTGGGTGCTCGAGCAGAGGGCCAGGCCCAACTGCGCGCCGCACTGGCGATTGCGCAGGCCGGCGGCCCGCTTCCGGCTGCGGACTCGCTGAAGAATGCACTTGCTGCTGTTCAGCAGGATGCATCGAGCCAGTTCAGCTCATACACCGACTACCTGCGCGACCTGTACAAGACGCAGAACGACATCGGCGAGCTGGCCGGCATTACCGACAGCCAGTTGTCGGTCGAGGAGAAGGCGTTGAAGGCTGCGCAGGACCAGCTGGAAACGCTCGATGGAGTGCTGAAGAACGCCCAGGCGCTGATCGACGAGACGAAGGGGCAGTCGACCACGCTGCTGTCGATCGAGCAGGGAATCCGGGCGCTGCACGGCGCCGTCGCGGCAGCGAACACCAACCCGGTCGTGTCGGCCGGCGCTGCGATCAACAACGCCTACCAGCAGCACCTGGGCCGTGCGCCCGATGCGGCTGGTTTCGAGTGGTGGCAGAACGCTGCCGCCGGCGGCACGCCGATCGGCACGATCGTGGGCGGCATCGCCAGCTCGACCGAGGCGGACCTCAGAAAGCTCTACCAGAGCGTGCTGGGGCGTGAGCCAGACGCCGAGGGGCTCGCATTCTGGAAGGACGCCTACGGGCCGACCATGAGCGAGGCCGAGAAGGCGGATTGGATGAAAGCGGCGCAGAAGGATGCCGCAGCCAAGAAAATCCCGGGCTTCGCGAACGGGGGCGACTTCGCCGGCGGCATCCGCGCGGTGGGTGAGGTGGGCGTCGAGATTGAGGCCACTGGTCCATCGCGGATTCACAGCACGCAGTCGCTGATGGACGCCCTGCGCAACCCTCCACGCAATGACAACGCTGCTTTGGTTACGGAGCTTCGTGCTGTACGTACCGAGCTTGAGCTTCTGCGCAGCGAAGTTTCGCGTGGTGCGGACGGGGCGGTCGCAACTGCCGAGGTTCTGGATAAAGCAACTTTAGGAGGTGGGCCGATGATGGTGGAGATCACATGAGTAACCTGAGTGTCGTCGTTCCAAATGTGGTCGCCGCGAGCAATTTGATCAGCAGCAGCGTGCCGGAGAATGACTATCCAGCATGGGTTGCTGGCACCACCTATGCAAAGGATGCATTCGTTATCAGCCCTGCGACGCACCGTGTGTACCAGAGCATGCAAGCCGGGAACTCAGGCAAGGATCCGACTGACGTCAAAAATCGGTCGGGCTCAACTGTCTACTGGCTGGACATCGGACCCACAAACAGGTGGGCTATGTTCGACAGTGAGGTCAGCACACAGACCGTTGTGGCGTCGCCCCTGACGGTTGTGCTGACACCTGGCCTCTTCACCGACGTGTATCTGGCTGGACTGGAGGCGAATGAAGTCACGGTGACGGTGAGGGATGCCCCGGGTGGGGTGGAAATTTTCAGATACACGGCTCCGCTCGAGGGTAGTCAGCCTGCGGACTACGACGAATATTTCTGGGATCCTTTCGAGCCGCTGACGGACATCCTGATCGGTGGCGTCGAGCAGTATTCGTCGGCCGAAGTAACGATAACGCTCACCAGCCCGGGCGTCATCAAGTGCGGAATGCTCCTCACCGGATCGCGTCGCGAGATCGGAAAGTCGCTCTACGGTGCGAAGGTAAAGCCGAGGAGTTACAGCTACATCAAGACCAACGATTTTGGCGTGACAAGTATTGTCCGGCGTAAGGCTACCACGGACCTTTCGCTTACTGCCTCGGTCGACCTGGACGATGCCGACCGGGTGGTGAAGATCATTCAGGATCTGCTTGATGTTGTCGCGCTCTGGATTGGAACGGACCTACCGAAGTACGGGAGCTTGCGCGTTCTGGGGCTTGGAAGCGGCGAGGTCACTTACCCCAACCCGAACCAGTGCCAGCTCAGTCTGGACGTAATGGGCGTCATCTCAACTTCATCGCAATAAGGAAAAACATGGCAAACGTGCCAGAAGAATTTGACGCATTTCCGAATCCGGCACCGCAGCGGGGCGACCGTCAGACGTTCGCAAAGCGCCTCGATGCATGCATTACCTGGTTCGCCACGCAGATGAGTAAGGTCGGCGCGGCGTGTGTCAGCGCGTACCAGAATGCAGTCGCTGCAGCAGCGTCGGCCAGCGCGGCGGCAGCGGCGGCGGAGGCCGCGACCTACACATCCGGCGCCACTCAATGGGTGAGCGGGACGACCTACGCGAAAGGCGCGGTCGCGTGGAGTCCGGCGACCGGCCGCAGTTATCGTCGGTTGACGGCGGGCGCGGGGACGGTCGACCCATCGCTGGACCGTGTGAACTGGGCGGGGCTTTCGTACGAATCTACGGTCCTGGCTACGGCGACTATCAGCGCCGCGGTAGCAAACGTGGACTTCCTGAATATTTTCAGTTCTGAATTTGATAAGTACACGATCGAACTCCAGGGCTTAGTGAAATCAGTTAGTGGCCAGACTTCCATGGTTCAACTGGCATTTGGCGGTGTGGTTGCCACCAGTGGTTACAGCGCGGACTATGCTGGCGGGAGCGGCGGGACTACGTCATCTGGCCTCCCGATAATAATCAACTTGCAATTTACTGGGACAGTCGAAATCAGAAACGCGAACGGTAGCTACAAAAGTCTTGGATCCCGTGGGTTCGACGGGTCATTTCGCTACTATGAAGCAGGCATTTCAGTGGCGGGGGCTGCAAGCGGCTTCCGCATTATTGCCGGTTCCGGAACTATAACCGCAGGCACTATCCGCATTTTCGGACATAGGAACATCTAATCCACTATGACTATTCAGGTAATGGAAGACGGCGTCGTGCGCGACGCCACCCCCGAGGAAATCGCCGAGATCGAGGCGCGCGGAAACGAGCCTGTGCCGATGCCGACGCGCCACCTGACCGTCCTGGCATTCCGCAACCGGTTCACGCGCACCGAGAAAGTCCGCATCGAGCTGGCGGCGATCGACAACCCGGCCGGCACGCCGGATGAGCGAGCGCAGGCCGCGACGGTCCGTGTCGGCCAGGCCGACCTGGCCGCTGCAACCTATGTCGACGTCGACCGCGACGACACGCGCGCCGATGTTCTGGCATTCGAGGACATGGACCTGCTCGACGCCGCCGGCCGGGCGCTGGAGATCCTCGACGCACCGATCCAGGCGCACGAGCGCTACAACGGCTGATCAACCACCGAAAGGAAATCGAATGGCACTGCAAGTTGCGTTCTACCGGGGCACGCGGCCCGGCTTGGCCGGAATCTACAACCGCATGGTGCGGTGGTGGACGAAATCGCCGTACTCGCATGCCGAACTGGTGCTGCCGTCGGGCCGCGCCTGGTCGGCCTCGTTCGAGGATGGCGGCGTGCGCTCGAAGCTGATCGAGTTCGACGCGAAGAACTGGGTGCTGGTCGATATTCCTGCGCACCTCGAGCATGCCGCCGAGGCCTGGTTCAAGTCGCATCGCGACGCCGGCTACGACCTGCTGGGCAACCTGCAGTTCGTGATCTCGCCGGTACCGCACAGCGCCGGCCGCTGGTTCTGCTCCGAGGCGATCGCCGCGGCGCTGGGCATCCCCGACCCCTGGCGATACTCGCCCGGCACGCTGGCCAGCGCGCTGACCCTCCTGAACAAACCCGCTCCGGCGGGTTTTTTTTCGACCTGAGATAGGCGCCGATGGCCACATACCACATCAATCCTGCGGCACTGGTCAACGGCACCGGTACGGCGGCCAGTCCGTTCAACACCTGGGCGAGCGTGCCAACCTCGGGCGTGCACACGTACCTGCAGATGGTCGGTACCAAGTGGGCCGGAGCATTCCCCAACCTGACCGGCGGCACGGCCTCGAACAAGACGGTGATCGGCGCATATGCGAATGCAGACGGATCCGATAACCCCGCGCTGCCGGCACCGGTGATCGATATCGGCGACCGGATGCTACCTGGCACTCTCGCATCGCCGAAGTCCGGCATCAAGTTCGGGCGGGTGATCATCAAGAACGACCGCGCGGCAGTGACGTCGGATACGCCCATGATGTGGCTTGGCGACAATGTCGAGTTCGAGGGCACCGAACTGGAGACCAACCTGACGGCGCTCTACGGCGAGAACCGGACGGGTCTCAAGATCCGAGGCCTGAAAATCACGGCGGCCAAGGCGGTTTCAGCCATCGCCGCTATGAATGCGCTGGTGCTCGCTGGCTCGGTCGCGCTTACCGGCCACGACATCCAGGGCCTGGACGTCCTGATCGGAGACGGCGGGCCGTCGAACGCCCACGCCATCAAGATCGGCGGCTCGGTGCCCATCACCGACCTGACGCTCAAGGACATCAGGGTCCGCACGATCTCTGGCCAGCCGACGACGCACGTGAACAAAGCGGGCGTGTTCCTTTCGAACGCGGTCGGGCAGACGATCTTGGGCGGCACGGAGTCGATTTCGACGATCGAGATTTCGAACGTCGACGTTGAGGACCTGGTCGACGGCGTGTTCACGTCGAGCGTATCCAACGCCTGGATTCACCACAACAAACTCAACCTGAACAACTCGTTCGGGCTGCACAGCACGGGCACTGCGGCGAACCCGACGGCGCGCAATGTCATCGAGTGGAACATTTGCCGGCGCAATGGCCGCAACGTCGCGCCGTGGTACGGCCGCGGCATCGAGGTGTCGGGCGGTGGAGCGCAGCATGCCTGCACCGGCCACATCATCCGCTTCAACGACTGCTCCTACAACTACAACTGGGGCGGGCCGGGCGACAACGGTACCGAAGGCGTGGGAATCGGCCTCGATGATGCTGCCAGCTTCTGCTTCGTCTACGGGAATTTCTGCTTCCAGAACGAAGGGCAGGGCCTGCAGACGTACGGCGGCTTCGCACCGCCGGCGGACACGGGCGGCAACCTGATCACCGGGAACTGGTTCATCGAGAACGGCACGGCCGCGATTTGGAATCGCCGCTCGGGCGGCACGGTGCGCACCGGCGGTGCCTGCAACGTTTCGCTATCCGGCACGAAGGGTAGCAGAACGACGTTCTCGTACAACCTGGTCATCGGCAGTTTCGGCGGCGTGCGCATGGCCGCTGATTGCTCCAACGTCTCGCGCTACGGCAACGTGTTCATCGGCCAGGAGAGCTACGCGCACGCCGCGCCGAACATGACCGGCATCGAGCGCGAGATCTACGCGCCCGGGATCCCGCGCAATATCGGCACCCTGGCGCTGAACGGGAGCAACTCGCCGGCGCCGGCGCTGCTGTCCGCCGGCTCGCCAACGTGCCAGACCATCGACCCGATGCTCGACACAGACCGGTACCTGCCGCTGGCAGGCTCGCCGCTGCTGTCGCGCGCGGTGCCCTGGACCACCGTTCCATACCGCGTCACCAACGCGTAATCCCAGCCCGCCGCGCGCGGGCTTTTTCTTGTGCACGTCCAATGAAAGAAACCCTTATGAGTGAACCAATTTCCGGCGCAGCCGCCGGCGCCGCCGGCTGGAAGCTGTTGGGCGGCCTGGCCGGCATCGGCGCGATCGGCGCCGGCCTGGCCTCCGTCGTGGTGATGTGCGCAATGACGCCGCGCAGTCCGCGCGAGTGGGCCGTCGGCCTGATCTCGACCATCGTGTTCTCGATCGGCGGCGGCGCCATGGTGGTGCAGCACTACGGCCTCGACGCCTGGGCGCACACGCCGATCGGCCTGGTCGCAATGCTGGGCCTGGTGTTCGCGTGCGGACTGCCGGGCTGGGCCATCGTGCGCTGGCTCTTCAACTACATCGAAAAGAATCGTTCGGCCACCATTGCCGACGTGGCGCGCGACGTGCGGGGTGGGCGATGAAGATCACCGTCGAGATCATCCGCCGCATCGCGCCGCAGTGCGGCTCCAACGCCGCGGCCGTCGCCGCCGCGCTGCAGCCCGCCATCGACCGATTCGGGATCACCACGCGCCGCCGCCTGGCGCACTTTCTGGCCCAGGTGGCGCACGAGAGCGGCGGGTTCGTGCGCAAGCGCGAGAACCTGAACTACACGCCGCCCGCCATCCTGGCCACCTTCAACACCGCGAAGGTGACGCGCTTCACGCCAGCCGACGCCCAGCGCCTTGGCCGCACGGCGGCGCATGCGGCCGACCAGCAGGCGATCGCCAACATCGCATACGCGAACCGCATGGGGAATGGCCCGGCCACCAGCGGCGATGGCTGGCGCACGCGCGGCGCCGGCTGGATCCAGCTGACCGGCACCGACAACCACAACGCCTGCGCCGACTTCTTCGACATCCCGCGCGAGAGCGTCGGCGCCTGGCTTGCAACCGACACCGGCGCCGCGCTGTCGGCCGGCTGGTTCTGGCAGCGTGCAAACCTGAACCGCTACGCCGACCTGGATGACATCGACGGCGTGTCGGACGGCGTGAACATGGGCCGCAAGACGGAGAAGGTGGGCGACGCCATCGGCTACACCGAGCGCCGGTTCCTGACGATCGAGGCGCTGAAGGTGATCCCATGATCCCGCCCCAGCTTGCCCTGGCCGGCATGCTGCTGGCGGGCGTCGCCGGCTGGTTCACCAGCGGCTGGCGCCACGACGCCGAGACTGCCGAGCTGCGCCGCGCGCACGCCGAATACCGCGCCGCGCTGTCCGAGGCCACGCTCCGCGACGTGCAGGCCAGCGCCGACGTGATCCGCACGGCCGCCACCGAGTTCGGCACCATCCAATCCACCCTGGCGCCGCGCATGTCGGCGCTCACCAAGGAGCTGCGCAATGCGAAGCCTCTCCCCGCTGATTGTCGCCCTGATCCTGTCCGGGTGCGCAACCTCGACGCCGCAATCGACGCCGCCAACCAGGCCATCCCTCGATAGCGCGCTGGCGTCGTCGTGCCCGCCGGTCGACCGCCCGTCCGCCGACGACTTCGACGCCTGGCAGGCCTGGGCTATCGACCTGCTGCGCCAGTATGCTGAATGCGCGGCGCGTCATTCGAAGACGGTTCAGGCCTGGCCGAAGTAGGGCGTCGGCGCTGGTCCGGATGCAGCAGCACCCGGAGCGCCAGTTCGATCGGCCGGCATAGATTGCGGATCGCCCGCGCGCCAGCGGCAGTGCCGTGCGAAGCGGCAATGTTAATGGCCAGGTCGACATGGACTGCGGTGGCGCGATCGGTTCGGGTTTCCATGAATCAAGCGTATTGCCCGCCTGTGGCAGCAGGCTTGCGCAAGGTCAAATTGGCAAGCTGCTATACTGTATAAAAACACAGTATTGCAGGAGTTCAACATGTCCAGCCCAGCCTCAGCCGTCAACCCGGAACAGCTCCATCCAGCGCTCTGGCGTGCGTCACAGCTCGCGCGCAGTTACGGCCGTTGCGAGGACACAGGGTTTCCGGCGCTGTCGCGACTCCTGCCTGGTGGCGGCTGGCCAGCGGGCGGAATGGTCGACCTGCATGTGCAGCAGCCCGGGATAGGCGAGGTGCGGTTGCTGGCGCCGGCGCTGGCCGCCGTGGCAGAGCGCAATTACGTGCTGCTGCAGCCGCCGCATGCGCCCCAAGCGCTGGGCCTGGCCTCGCTGGGCGTTGACCCGGCCGGCGCGCTGTGGGTACGCAGCAAAACCACGGCCGATTCGATGTGGGCCGCCGAACAGGTGCTCAAGAGCGGTAGCGTCGGCGCGCTCATCTTCTGGGCGCCGCAGATCCGGGCCGACAGCCAGCGGCGCCTGTCGCTCGCCGCGCAGGCGGGCGAAACCCTGTTCTTCATGGTCCGGCCGCTGGCAGCGGCGCAGGACCCGTCGCCGGCGCAGCTGCGCCTGGCGTTGCGCCCTCAGCCCGGCGGCCTCGATGTCGAGTTCGTCAAGCGCCGCGGCCCGGCGCGCGACGAGCGGCTATTTCTGCCGATGCAGGTCAGCGGGGCACACCGATTCCAGCCGCAGCGCGACCTGGCGCCGGCGCACGAGCGTTATGCTGACACTGCGGCCGAGCATGCCTGAAGACGTCCCGCCACTGTACTATTCAACCGACTCGACTTGAATCAAAACAAGGGCTTACAGCGTCCGCTGTGGCGGTTTGATAGTACAGGGCAGGGCTGGTAAGCATTTGACACGCAACGGGATTTTGCCGAAGCATGGATAGATTCATAGCCTATCCTGTGGAATCTATCGCTAACGCGTGCCCGCAACTGTCCTCAGTGCTTTCCCGAGCGGGGTGTCTCGAAAATCAGAGTACTCGACCAGCCCAGCGGAAAGAAGGCGAAACGCCGCTGGATTCCCTTTTCTTACATGTTCCTCACTATGTCCTAAAAAGAATTCCAAGTCGCCGACGAATGCCGAATCGATTGCGTGGGCCAACAGCAGAAGGGTTTCGCTGCCAATGATCTCGTCGAGATATCCGGAAAATACTCGCCCGAGTAGCTCTGGCTTCCGAAGGTCCGTAACCTTGTCCAAGGTCAAAAATAACACTTCACCGATCAGCTCGCGATCCTTGTCCCTGTCAAGTTGCGCCCGGACGCGGTTCGCTTCTAGTGAGCGGACAAGGTTTGGCTCGGTAATAAACTTTTTCAGCTTCGCCATGAGGATTCGCGAGCGAAGATCGTCAAGTCCTTTCAACAGCTTGAAGGCCAGTCCAACCACTGGCACTGCTTTGACCGCTTCATTGTCAGTGAGAAGGTCGATTCCTGCTTCGCCCGCCTCCATGGCAGCTTCAATAAAATTACGTTCAGACTTGCTCATCAATCGCTCCGAAATCGTATTCGGAATAGCATACCTGTCACGATCATCTGAGGCAAAAAACACCATTCAAAAGCCTGCCGGCGGAGACGATTGCTCGATAAGTTATTGAGAGAAAAGGGTTTGGCCGTAGTCTTGAAAACTGCCGATGTCCCCGATTTGCTGCGCTATTCAAGCTTTTCCGAATCAATCGAATCAAGCACTTATCGCGGCACAAGCAGTGAATGAATAGCGCAGGGCGCTCGCTGCAAGGGTTTGATTGGATTGCCGAAAAAGCCGATAGAGCGTCTGACTTCTAAGCTGAGGGTCGTAGGTTCGATTCCTACTGGGCAGGCCATTTCCCCAGTCACATCGTCGAGCGTCGCATTCGGCATCGCCGGCGCGCCAGCGACTGGCGCTCAGCCGATCACGAACTCATAACCCGTCTGCATCTTCCCGATGAGCTGCGCCTGGTTCTCGGCGCTTTCGCTGAAACCGGTCAGGACGCTGGCTGCATCCGC
>Ga0265780_10000656_pt1 | contig 52448 bp, 34 predicted proteins | sample P1T30metagenome_FD_192432 | JGI IMG/M metagenome (GOLD analysis project Ga0265780, IMG submission 192432) | Plant litter microbial communities from East Loma Ridge, Irvine, California - P1 T30 | ecosystem: Environmental > Terrestrial > Plant litter > Unclassified | place: USA: California... | reverse complement strand
CCCCGCCGCGCACTTGGAAGATATTTTATATGCATGTGGTGTACTTCGTACCGCGCGACGACTTGTCGGTTTCAAGCACGTTTGTGGGCTCACGCTGTTTGTGGGCTCACGCTGTTTGTGGGCTCACGCTGTGTGCTTTGGACTGAAGTGTATGGCTTCAGAGGGGCGGGTTTGTATGTCGTGAGATGATTCGTATATATCGTTGCTTGGGCGTAAGATCTACTGTGAAGCCTAAGAGTAGCTCGTATCTCAGCTACCCATCCGATCCGGTCCATGCCGAGAAGGCTAGAAACGCCCATAGACCCATATGGCCCATTACCATACGCCATAATCCCAGTAAATCCACCGCATCACACCTCGCTTCCCTTCCCATCTTCAAGGCCCCACCTATCCCATAACCGGCACAACCCTCCCTCCCAAATTGTGCATCTCATCATCGATGCTCTTCTGAAAATCCAACACCACCTCCCCAAACTGCTCAATCTGATCCTGCGCCTTGGGCGCTCCAATCAACACAATCCCCCTCGGCACAACCACATCCTCAACCTGAAAGCACCCAAACGTAACCACCTTCTTGATCACGGGACAAGACCGGAAGATACCCGCGACAATCTGTGTGTCTACGACGGGGCAGAACGACACGTTAATTTCAGCGAGGTACGGGTATTGCTTCGTGCCGTCGAAGATGTCTAGAAAGGTTGACTGGCTGATGTGTCTGCATGACGAGACGTCCAGGAACTCGAGGCGGGAGCCGGAGTGGGACATGAGTGCTGTGAAGCCCGCGGATGCGAGACCGATGGAGTCTTCAGGGCCGTCTGGATTGGCGTTGTCCATGTCGCGCGTGGAATTGATGTCTGCGTAGTGCAAGGGCGGATTCGTCCAGTTTGTGAATAAATTGACGTAGCCGGTATCAGTGCACTCGTTGTTCTCTGTGAAGCGGAATTTGTGCAGCTTGGTGCATGTGTTGTGAATGGTGTCGAGGACGTCGTCGGTCGTTTCGCTGGAGGGATCGAGGAAGTGCTCTAGGCAAAGCGTGCGCAAGTTGGTGCCAACGGATGTGATGAGGTGGATCAGCTTCTCCTGGGGGATCTCGGAATAGAAGCGCATGGTGAGGTGTTGCAGGTGCTCCATGCGGGCGATGGCGTCGATGCTGTCTACGCCGAGCTTCTTGCAGCGCTCGATCTTGAGGCGTTCGAGATTCGGGCAGAATGTGCTGAGGGCTTCGATGGCTTGATCATCGAAAGCCGCGTCGAGCCATTCTACCTTGAGAGAGCGCAGGTCTTGACCGCGGGCAATGAAGAGCTCTATCCACTTGTCGTTGGCCACGAGGTTCGCGCCCAGCAGTTGGAGGTCGACCAGCGACTTGGCCTTCTCTATCATGTAGTCGACGTTGCTGTCCTTAAACTGGCAACAGTTGCGCAGTGACAGCTTCTTGACATTCGGGCACACGGCGAAGATCTGGTCGTAGTCTTCTGTCTCGAGATAGGCCGCCTCGTGGACCGCGACAGTGTGCATGTCGGGCTGCAGGAACAGCTTCAGCGTGTTCGAGTTCATTGCGCGCTTCTTGGAGAAGATCTCGCTGATGCGGTTCATGATGGCTTCTGGCATCTCGCCCAGCTCGTCGATGTCCTCGGAGTGTTTGGCCAGCATCTCGATGCACAGCTGCTGGAGTGTCTTTGGTCCGCGCTGTATCAGGCCGTCCAGACGCGTGCTCTCGAGCTTTCTCCGACCCTTGCGAACGACGGGCTTCTTCGCCTTCTCGTTTGCCTTGGCCTCCTTAGCCATCTCCTTGCCGCAGGGTGTGCAAAGCAAGCCACCGTCAGGCCCAGCCTTGCTGTATGGTGTGACGGTGAAGCGCTTGTCGCACAGCTCGCAGTGCTTCAGCTGTCCCGGCAGAGGCGGCGCCTTCTTCTTGCCCTTGTCCATGATGTCGTCGTCGAAGTCAGAGCCGTCGTCGGAGCCCTTCTTCTTCTTGGACGCCTTGCTCTTCGCCTGCTTACCCTTCTTGATCTTCGCGATGGCGTCGTCCTGGTCGCGCTTGCGCTTCTTCTTCTGGCGCTCGGCTGCCATGGCAGACGACTCTGCTTGTAGGTCTTCTTGCACATCTGGGCCTCCGCCGTTGGCTGCCGCTTCCGCTGCCTCTCGCTCGGCTTGCTGCGCGCGCTGCAGGTACGAATCGCGGATCTCTTGCGCGGAGATGTTGTTGGCCTACCGAGCGTTAGTGAGGTACAACGCGATGCCAGTATGCTCTCCCATCGTCATCCCGAACTCACCGCCAAAAAGTCCGTCAACGCAGAATGCGGCCCCCTAATGCCCCCACCCCTCGCCCCTCTACCCCTCGCCGGCGCAGCTGGAGGAGGATTCGCAGCACCACCACCACCAGCATTAGCTCGACGAACCCTATTTGCCACTGGTTAGCCTTGCGCAAACAACATGGACTTCGCCCTACATTTTCTTGGACTTTTGTGTATTGAGTACAAAGTGAAATTGTTGGACTGCGTCGTCGTGTGTGCGTGTAAGAGGTGTGAGTGCGGTAGTGGTGTGGTTGTGAGAGATGAGAGGTGAGTGGGGGCTTCAAGAAGTTTGGCAAGAGACGCGCCTCCAAGCGCGCAGTCACGCGGGTGGCGACTTCCCATTTAATTGCCCGCTAGTCCTCCCCTTTCTCTCGCACATAATAACCCTCGATTGTAGCAAAATCACGCGTGTGCACGGCAATGTTGATGTGACGAGATTCATTTTGTCATGTTATTTTGATGGACTTCAGCTGCAGTCAACTTGAATTGTTGTTGTACACATGTTATGACCTCGGATGCTTCAGCAGCCAAATGGTAAAGGGCCGTTGAGATGTCGTGTCTGACATATCAAGAGTAGTGCAGATGCTATGTCTGCTGTGGATGAACTTGGACTGCTTTAGCAGCCAAGCATGAGACCGGAAGCCTGAAATCGTGCAGATGCCATGTCTGCTGTGTTGAACCAGGAGCAGCCAAGAATGAAACATGGAAAGTCAGCCGCAAACACCATCCATCCGCCTAGAAAGCACTTTTCGTCGTCGCCGTCAAACCTTGGCCTCGTTTCTGCCCTCTTCGAAGAGTAACTGCACCTATAGGACAGTGTTCTCGCCGTCACTGTCATCATCGGAGTCTCCGCCACTTTGCTCATCCTCCTCGTCGTCGTCACTATCCCAGCAGGCAGTGTCGGCATCGGACTCACGCTGTGCATCTCCATCGGGCCTCATGGGAGGAGCCCAAGGTGGAGGTGAAGCGCGTCCGTATCTAGCGGGACCGTCAGGTACGGCAGCCCTGATTCTAGCGAAGCCACTGCGGGTCATCTCGGGCGCAGCAGAGCGCTCGGCCATGCTGGACGGGTACGAACGCTCAGTGCCAACCACGGAAGCAGCGGTCCTCGCAGAGCTCCTGGAACCGGCGGTGACTGATGCTGAGGAGGGTGAACGCCATGAGGTCGCACTGCGGCTGGGCCTGCTAGCATTACCGCGCGATGGGTACATGTCTTCCGTGTCGATGAGCGATGCGTCGCTGTTGGAACCCAAGGACAAGCCACCAAAGGTCTCAGTCAAGCGGACGCCACCGCCAGCATCACTGCTGTCGTCGCCGCCGCTGACAGAGGTCCACTCCTGCCCAGTCTACTTGGGTTAGCTGAGGTGGCTCTCCCGTACTTGGAGTTTGTCTGGACGAAGCAGACAACGACCGCTGGGCGCACTCACGGCTGAGTTCACGTCGCTGCCAGAATCAATCCAGTAATCGGGTTGGATGCCATTGGAGCTGTCCGGCGTGATGAAGGCCTTGTTCTCGTCCTCGTAATGCTCTTCGACAACCGGCTTGTGCTTGACCTGCTTTTCCGTGCACGCAAAGCATTGCTGACGGACTATTAGCTTGCGTCGTCTCACATCGAAAGCGCATCTTACCGCGTTGTCAGGCACCCTACGGCTCTTGGCATAGTCTTCGAGACCCTTCCACTTATTGCAGACGTTGCACATGAGCTCATCGACGCGGGCGCCGCTGCACCTCTGGCAGTTGATGGCCGGGCCGTTGCGCACGTTGTTCTTGATCTGCCAGCGCAGCTTGGTCTTCTGGGTCTCGGAGAAGTGGACGTGCGTGAGATTCTTGGAGCATCGGCCGCACTTGATCTTAGGTGGGATGGGGACGCCGTGGAGCCTGCGTTGTCGTTAGTATTGAGACAGTGCAGAAGAACAGGTCGTCGACGTACGCCTCCATCTGTTGCGGGGTCCATTGCTGCACCTGTCGCCAATTCCTGGTGTTGCCCATGGTGGACTTGCGGGGTGCTTGTGTTGGTGTTGTACCGAAGCTTTGGGGTTGTGGGTGGATTGAGGCTGGAATGAGGGTGTTGGGGAGTGTGGGTGAAACAGAAGAGAGTGTCGTGGAGGTGGAGTGAGGTTGAGGTGGGAAGCTTTTATGTATCCAGGCGTGAGATGAGTCGGTGAGTCTACGGGGCGAGGTGGCTTTGTTTGCTTATCGTGGAGAGTGAAGTGAGGCAGGAGCGACCCAGCAGCGAACAGCGGTGAGGCAAAGGAAGCAGGAGAACGAGAAAGACAGAGGCACGACAGTAAACAGCAGTTCTGATTGAACGAGATAAGAAAATTGGCGTAAAGATCTACTCCTGACGACAGTGGTGTCAATTGGGCATCCTTACACTGATTACACGGAGCATTGCATGAGTTGTGGCTTCCTTAAGATGTGCAGCACCAACCTATCTCTCTCGAGGTGTTATTAGTAACTCACCCACAAGCACGATTGTCAGCAATCAGCTATCAGAGTCGTTCCACTGTGAGATCCGAGAGTCTGGGCACTCTCTTCAAGCATACTCGCGGTGGAGTACGTTGTTGTACAGCATTCTTTTTACCTACTAGTAGCGATCATTGATTACTTCCTTTCGATGGTCATTCCGCCCGCTTGATTAGTATTCTGCAGTGACAAGTTTCCCAACGCCTGCAGAGAAAGTTGAGGAGGCGGAAGTGTGTTGAGATAGATGTCGACTCGCTGAAGTTCACAGCACTAGCGACGCATGACGCCACAGCCGAGCAGCAGGGATGAAATTAGTGCGGCGAATCTATCGATAATAACTTTTTTGTCCCGCACTTGCACACGACCAACCCCAGCATTTCGCCCACCGCGCAGTCAAAGTGGCGTCGATTCCCTTTAGATTCAAAGCAGGCGGTAGCGGCAACATGGCGCCCATCCCACCGTCGTCTCACCACCACCGCAGCACCACCAAGCAGACCAAGAAGGGCTTCAAGGCGCGGCATGCCACCAAGTCGTCGCTAAAGGAGATATCCAAGGGTATGAAAATACGATTGTCGCCTTAGCATTTGTTGATCAAGTTGTACAGGCAAAGTCGAGGGTCTCTCATTCGAACGCGGCAGCCGAAGAACGCCCCACCAGCAAGTCATGTCCAAGTTCGACCGCCGCAACCGCGCGAAGCAGATGCGCCTCAACAAGGACAGCGAGCACGCCAAAGCCACCAACGTCTTCGCCGGAAAGGATGGCGCGCCACGAGTCGTCGCCCTCATCCCCCTCTGCTCCGACATCTCGACCGCCGCCGCTGCACGCAGCCTCAACAGCAGCGTCGATGTCGAAGAGGAAGTACCAGAGGCGGGCTGGACGCACACAACCATCGACCGCTTCAAGCAGAAGGTGCAATATCTCATAGTCAAGAGGGACCTCCTGGCGTGTCTCGACGCTTGCCGAGTCGCCGACTTCGTCGTCTTCGCACTGTCAGCACACGAAGAGGTGGATGCCGAGGGCGAGCACATCCTGAAGGCGGTCGAGAGCCAGGGTATCTCCAACTGCTTCACAGTAGTGCAGGGGCTGGACAAGGTGGAGCCTGCGAAGACGAGGCCCTCGGTCGTCGCATCGCTCAAGTCGTACATCTCCCACTGGCTGCCCGCCACAGAGCGCGTCTATTCGCTCGACAATCGGCAAGAGTCCTCCAACCTCGTTCGCTCGATATGCACAACAACCACAAAAGGCGTACGGTGGCGCGACCAACGCAGCTATATGTTTATTGAGAACATTGCGTGGCCAGGCGGCAAGTCTGCAGTCAGCGAGGATGGCACGGGTGAAGTTGTTCTCACTGGCGTTGTTCGTGGACTTGGTCTCAAGGCGGACAGGCTGCTTCAGGTTGGCGATTGGGGCGATTTCCAGGTCGACAAGATTGTCGCAGCTCCGTTAGAAGTGAAGAAGAAAGCCAAGGCTGACGAGATGCTGGTCGACGAAGAGGGCGACGGCATTCTCGAACGACCAACCGAAGAGCAAGATGACCTGGCCGAGCTTGCGCCCGAGGAGACTATCATGGACGATGTCACCAACTACGCGCCCTCCATGGCACCATCCGAGCGCAAGGGCGTCCTCCTCGACGGCCACCACTACTTCTCCGACGAGGAAGACGAAGACGCCCCAGCGCCACCGAAGCGACTCCCCAAGGGCACCAGCAAATACCAAAGCGCCTGGTACATTGAAGACATGTCCGACTCAGGCTCCGACCTGGAAGACTTCGACGAAATGGAAGACGTTCCCACAGCCAGCGCCAGCAACCCAGCTCACCCCGCCGACGGCCTTGAAGGCATGGACATCGACAACGCCGCCATGACCGAAGGCGCGCCCTCTGAGTACCCTCAATCAGAAATGTTCCTGGACCCTGCCCCTGAAGACGAGGCCGAGCAAATCGCCGCCTACCGCCGCACCCGCCAGACCGAAGAAGCAGCCGACCTCGAGTTTCCAGATGAGATTGAACTGCACCCCAATGTCAATGCGCGCGAGCGCCTGCAGAAGTACCGCGGCCTCAAGAGCCTCAAGTCCAGCGTCTGGGAAACAGATGAAGACAGACCCTACGAGCCAGAAGAGTGGCAGCGCCTCCTCGAGATATCAGACTACAAGCGCACCGCCACGAAATTCATGCGCGAAGCATGCGCCGGCGGCGTCAAGCCCGGCACACGCGTATCCATCCACCTCCGCGCCGTGCCCCTCAAGCACCAATCCTCCCCATCCCTCCCCATCGCAGCCTTCTCGCTCCTCCGCCACGAACACAAGCGCACAGCATGCAACTACTCCCTCCTCCTCACCTCCGAGCTCGCTGCCCCCCTCAAAAGCAAATCCGAGCTCATCGTCCAGTGCGGCGCCCGACGCATGCTCATCACCCCGCTCTTCAGCTCCGCAGGCAACACGCCCAACAACGTGCATAAATTCGACCGCTTCGTGCACGCCGGCCACTCCGCCATCGCAACATTCATCGGGCCCCTAACATTCGGCAACGTGCCCCTCCTCTACTTCCAGCGCTGCCCCACCACCGCTGCCCTCCGCCTCATCGGCACAGGCACTTCCCTGCCCCCCAGCACCAAACGCATCATTGCCAAACGCGTCATTCTCACGGGCCATCCGTATAAGATTAACAAGAAGGTCGTTACGGTGCGGTACATGTTTTTTAATGATGAGGATGTGCGCTGGTTCAAGAGTTTGCCGTTGTGGACGAAGAGGGGGAGGAGTGGGTTTGTTAAGGAGTCATTGGGTACGCATGGGTACTTCAAAGCGACGTTTGACGGCAAGATCAATCCCCTTGACGCTGTTGCTGTTAGTCTTTATAAGCGCGTGTGGCCGCGTGGGGCGAGGATGTGGGGTGGTGAGAGTGAGGGGGTGGGGGTGGGGGAAGGGGAGGGTATGGTGGTTGAGTAGTAAGGGGGTTTAAAGGTACTCGGAGTTTGTGCTTGATGACTTGACGATGGGATGCATATAGATGGAATCAAAGCTGCAAATGGCGTTCTCGATATGACGATACGCTCGATGTTCATTTCAAGTCGCCTTCTCACTTTTGACCACACACGGGCGGGTATATCTCACCATCCCATCCCATCCCATCCCAAAGCAAGTATATATGAAACGCCACAGCAATGCCCAAGCGCCAACCCAAACCATTGTCTCTTTGCTCTCTCCCTACACCTGATTCCCCTTCCTCGCAAACCGCTCAAGAGCAGGCCCATACTCCCTCTTCATCTTCTCCCGCTTCTCTTCGTTGCGCTTCTTGCGCTGCTCCACGACCTCCCTCGCGCGCTCCTTCTCCTCATCAATAACGTTTTTACTACCCGACTTCCGGAGGTATCGCCTCAAAGCGCTGTTGCGTCCACGTCCGCGCTTCTTGAGCTTTTCCACTTTATCTTCAGGCTTGGCATCCAAATCCCTCTCCCTCTTCCTCATCTCATCACTCGCAAGGTCCAAGTTCCCCACGAAATTCGGATCCAGCGCAATCATTTCCGGCTGCAGTTTTTCGAGTAAAGCGTGGACTTCGGTTTCGCGGCGCTGCGTGCTCGTTTCGTACGGGTTGAGTCCGGCTTCCATGCCATCTGGATTCGGCTCGCCAGCGCCAGGCACGAGAATAGACGAGAAGCCGCGCTCGTGCGCGATGCCGAGTATGTCCTCGAAGGGGCAGAAGCGCGTGCGGGAGATTCCTACGCCGTCGCCGCCCCATTGCATGTACGGCGTCGTAGACTCTGCGTCGGCTGCGCGGGAGAAAATGGAGGCGTTGAAGACGCGGAGTTGCGAGCCGTGCGCTACGGATGTGAGGTTTCGGTCTGAGATGGATAGCGTGGAGCCAGGTATGGGGAGGTGGTGCGTGTGTATTTCTCGGAACATGCGGATGTCCCAGACGGACATTCTGCGGTCTTGACTTGTGGACACCATGTATGTGCCTGACTTGTCGACTGCGAGGCTGCGCACCGGTCCGTGGTGCGGGAGCAGTTTGACGAGTGGGGCGGCGCTGTTGGGCGACCAGAGTGTTACGAGGCCCTTTTGGTGGCCGACGTGGAGGATGGCGTTGTGTGGGTTTTGCGCGAGTGCTGTGGGCGGGCCGAGCTTGGTGGAGAGCGAGGCGAGGGATTGACCCGTCGAGACGTCTGTGTAGCGGAGTATTCCTGCGGTGGAGACGGAGGCGAGGAGGAAGTGGTAGGGGAGATAGGAGAGGTGCGTGGCTTCCGAGTGGTGTTTTAGCTGGTGCATTTCTACGCCGTCGCCGCTGTAGATGTAGACGCATTTCTTCTGCGCGACGGCGAAGTTCTTCTGGTTGGATGTGTGCAGCCAGGCGGCGTCACGGATCGTCTCGTTGAGTTGGAGTTCGCAGCCGAGCTTCCCGGATCGCCAGTCGAATGTTGCGACGTGCCCTTTGCGCCCTGCGATGAGTAGATCTCGTCCGTTGCGGCTGTACTCGCACACGTCGTAGGGTCCTAGGCCGGGTAGCCGCAGTTCGAAGCCTTTCTTTGCGGTCTCGATGCCGACGGCTTGCTTGATGTCGGATTGGCGTACGCGGTGCGTGCGTTCGAGTTCGTTCTCTGGCTCGAGGAGGCCCGGGTTGTTCTCGAGGAGGATTTCGACATTCTTTGCTTCTATGGCGGCTTGCTTGTTCTTTTGCTCGAGTGACCGTAGGTTTGAGCGCAATTTCTTGTCTTTGACGGATTTGTGCCGTATCTTGTCGCCTCTGCCGTATTGTTTTGTGGCTGCTTCCGTGAATTGTGCGAGGGCGCGCGCGTCTTCATCGTCGATGGGCTGCGGTTGCGGCTTGCGCAGCGATTGGGATGTGGCTGGCTTGTCGGCCGCCATGCTGGGTGGATTAGGATATTTTCTCGGGTCTGAACGCTCAAGTTTGGACAGTCGAGTTGGGTGACGAAGTTCGATTCTTGAGAGTGGCGCATCTACGATATTCCCATGTCGTTCAGTTGATGCGCCTGCAGTTCCACGAACTTTTCTGCCACCGCCTCTGCACTAGGGCCTTGGCGGATTTGCTCCAAACTCTGGCACGGCTCCATTCCCAACCTCTGAACCACACTTCTGTCCATATCAACATCTATCAACAACGTCCTTGAAGCTTTATGCTCATTGCACAAGGGCAATATACGTTTCTGATACAGGAAAAAACACTCAATGATCACAGCTAACATGCGCATCATTAACGGCAGTGCCTCACAGCTCTTTCGGACATCATGCGGCACTTCGTAGGCCATCGACTCTGGTACGTGCTAACATCTGCATGTCCTGATACGGCCACATTCATGTATTGGCCCCTCTATCAACCAGCAAAATCTACGAGATGGCGCGTTCAACATTGTTTAATCTGATGCAATACGCTGGACGCCCACCTCTCGCCTGCCTGACACAAGCCAACAGGCAGCCCCTCAATCTGACTCTGTTTACATGGCATGATACAGTACTGTTCGCAGTCGACGACGGTGGAGTGAGCTTCCACGAGCGTCTCTCCTTACACACTACATTACCCATGCACCGGTACACCATCTGGAGCACCTGACCTGCACCATCATGTCCTCTCCTTCTTCAGACTGTGTTCCGTTGCTTCAGGATGTCGCCCTGGAACCCAGGGCCGCGTCAAAGGCAAGATACCGGACCCGGCGTGATGTCGCCAACAAGCAATCGCGCCCCGCGAAGCGCGTGCGCTTCGCGATCGAACTCACTGAGCCCAAAGATGGTCCTCCCCCAAGTTCTTATCTGAATGGGACCACGAACGGGACCAGAGCTGGCCGTCCAAGCTCAGACGATAACACGGCATCGACCACGCTTGTTTCTGACACACAGACTGGACGGGTGTCGCGTTTTGCTCCCACCAACCCTGTTGCGGACGCCGAATTGGTGCTTCGCGTCATCCTGGAGATACTTGCATTCTCGTACGGCGTTGATCGCGTGCAACTTCAATCTTCCCTCAGCGGGTGCAAGCTCCAAATGGCCACCCAGAAAGATCGACGTCACTCACTCTTGACTCAGGACAACGCCACGCGTGCACGCCAGCTGGGAGCCGCTGCCACGCTGGCGTGTAAAAAGATTGTGCATGACAATCGTGGCGGCCTCACTTTCCGCAACCGCTTGGAGCTCATCAAAAGCTTCATAGAGCCCGCGGAGAACGTCGGTATTCCACCGGCTTATTACCTCGAAAAGTTGATGGAGTACGGCGCTCATCGTTGTGCCTCTGGCCAGATCAAACAAAGCTTGCTGTACAAAGAAGCTTCCAATCCAGTCGTTGTGTTCGGGCGCACGATTATGCCGTTGAGATGGTCGTCCAGCAAACAGCAACAAGCCCTAGCCCGGCGAATTGTCACTGACGAGTTTATTCTCAGTAAATTTGAGCAGCTAGATGATGCCTGTATGGTTATTCGCATTGCTATTGCAGCTTTTCAGCGGAAGTACTGCAAGCCAGAGATGACGAGGATTCCTCGCGTAGCCTATCTCGATCCCATCCCGACCGCTATCGCCGATAACCTACGAAGCGAAATGTCGATGAGGCTCAAGGACCCCGAGACCGGCGTGGTTTGCAACCTCCGGGGCCATGCACCCTTCATTGACGCAGCTGATGTGACCACCCGATCGCTACGCTCAGGGAGCTTGCAAGTGCATGTCGACGACAGCCCAGCCTACAAGAGCAACCTAGGCCCATCCAGATCTCGCATCACCACGGCGGGCAGCAGAGTCCCCAGGCGAAATGGTCCATACAACTTCACACTCGAGGACTTGCGGAATGGTACCGTGCGCCCAGAGGTCCAGGACAAGGAGCCAAGGGCCCACACTGCTCTCGCGCGCAGGCAAGACCGCGCGGACTGGCACGGCTCAGGCAGGGCAACGCATGCATGAAGTCATGACCTTTCTCAAGTGGTCTTTGCTTCGCGTTCTCCTTCCTTACTACCTTTCGCTTCTCGCAAAGTGCGTCTTGTACGTAGACTAGTATATTGACACTCCTTTTCCATTGGGCGATTCAGATGTTCGAGTGCGTGGTTCGGTAGACTGTGCTGGTTGCCCACCCAAACCAAAGTATCGCGAAGTTTTGGCGGGGCGGCCCCCAACAACCACGAAATGCCACGCACCGGGCCGTTGGGGGTATTGTTGTATGTATGGGACCTGATAAAATCTTATAATGTGAGAAGGAAATTTGTTGAAGAAATGTCGCGTGTAGGCCACAGAGCAGATACTCGACTTGTACTCTGCAACGTGACAGCAACATCTTCCAACCCGCATCATAACTATATCTTTCAACGCGGATTATCTACCTTACGGTCTCGATTCAGAAGTCACCTCGTCTTTGCCGAACATTTCGAATATGGAGGGGGATGCGGCTGCGGCTCCTCGAGTGGCATCTGTTGTGTCTTCTGTCCCGGCGCTAAGGGCTTCTGTGGAGAGCGATGATGAGACGACACATCAACACTTTGAAGATAGACAGGGCACACAGAACCCAGGTGCGGGTTTAGACACGCTACAACTCGAAGACACACCACAGCGCGGGGATGACACAACACACCTCGAAGGCATACAAGCCACACGGACCGCAGAACTACGACAACCGAGCCCGACACGACCTTTGCCTATGGGAGAGGAGAGGCAGAGACAGGTGATAGAGAGGGATGAGTGGAAGTCGAGTCATCCTATTGGTGTGGGAGAAGGAAGAGCACCGTCACATGATCGACCTTCACATATGACGGTTCCCAGCATAGAGGTTACTGCGCCGTTTCAGCGCGGGATCGACAATTCTGGTTCCCGCAGCGCTTCGATGTTGGAGGCGACTAGGTCTCTGCCTCACACTCCTACGTCTACGCCTACCATCGCACTTGCATCTCCACACCCACAACCCCCGACATCACAACCCCCAATCCCAATCACACCTACCGAAGCACACACCTCCTTCCTCCGCCGCCTCCTCCTCGACACCCTAATCTACACCTACGCCATCCCCGGCCCCACCCTCGAGTCCCTCCAATCCCGCACCCGCACCACAAAATGGCACGTCAACACTTACCGCAACTCCTGCCTCCTTGACCGCGCCGAGCAAGTCCTTGCGCACTCCCTCGTACGCACGATACGTCTCGCGCTGAAGAATTACTGCGCACGGGAAAACGGCGGCGATATTGGAGACGATGTAGTGCGGCACTTGAGCGAGGCTGTTATACAGCCGTGTCGTGTACTGCAGATTAATCCCGCGCTGGTACTGGATCGTCTTTCGGATGTGCCGAGTCATGATTTCGATCCGGGATTGCGGCGCTTGACGAGATTGGCGTGGTTTGTGCACAGGGAGCCGGTGGATAGGGCGGCGCTGGAGCACAGACTTGTTATGGATGGGGTGTTGTTGGGAGGTATAGCGGATGGGGAGATGGCGAAGGTGGTGGGGAGGTGTGTGAGGGTTTTTGGTGCGAAATGGTTGGGGGGGAGGTGGCAAGAGGGGTGGGGGGGAGGGGAGATTGAGGTTAGGGTTCGGGAGGGGGCGGAGGGGGTTGTTGGGGTTGTGGAGGGGTGGATGGAGGGGAATGCTGGGGAGGGGAGGGGGGAGGGGAAAGGGGAGGACATGGATGGGGAAGATGTGGTTCAAGAGGACGTTGTGGAAGAGGATGTGGTTGAAGAGACGGTGGTTCCAGAGACCGCGATTCAAGAAGCTGTGGTCCAAGAAGCTGTGGTCCAAGAAGCTGTGGTCCAAGAAGCTGTGGTCCAAGAAGCTGTGGTCCAAGAAGCTGTGGTCCAAGAAGCTGTGGCTCAAGAGACGGTGGTTTCTAAGGCCGTGGTCCATGAAGCTGTGGTGCAAGAGACTGTGTTGCAAGAGGCTGTGGTACAGGACACTATTGTCCAAGAGACCGGCGTGCCAATTGACTCAGGCCTTCACACCGGCAGCGAGAGCGAAAGAGATGTCTGGGCTGATGACGAGCAAAGTGACGAGTCAGAGTTGGAGCGAGATTTCGAAGAGGGCAATGAGACGAACAGCGATATCATTGAAGATCCCATACTGCAGGACCTAGAAGGCAATGATACTAAGCCCAAGCAAGACGAATCCAGCTCAACCGATGATCAAACCGACGCAGAAACTGATCCTACACCAGATACGTCACTCCAACTATCTCCGCCTCGCGACGGTGGCGACGAAAGGGAACAGCCTTCTTCTCCTACAGACGACCAAGAAGAGGAAGAAGCTTTACTTGTTTGGGGAAGTATTGGCCTGGAACCGTACGACGACGAAAAGAGCGAGCAGCCCCTTCCAGATTCATCTCTCCCTCGACAAGACAAGAAGGAAGAGTCCGAGACTCAACACGCGTCACCGTCCGCCGAGGAGGAAGGAGGAAGCGGCAGTTCAGGATTCGGTGAGTTTCAAAGCTCTGTTAATCTCGATTCACAGCCTACCACCGATTCTCTATCACCGCCATCGCTATGCCATACATCACTACAACTTTCGCCGTCGCTATCACCAATCGAACCATCATTATCGCCCGTCATGCCTGCCGATAACTTGCAGTCATTGAAGAACAGAGTGGATGGGCTGTTGAAGAGGGGCAAGGAGGGGCGACGAATGGATCGGATTGAACGCGCTGGGCGTCGCTTTGCGTCCATTGACGCTGTCGCACTTCGGGACATATCGAACGTCGACGACTCCCCGAGGGAACTCGCTGAGCCTAGTCTGGCCGCTGCGACCGAGCCTGTTGTACTCAACGATACTCCGATCGGATCGAGCGAGCCTCCGCATGCATCGAATGACACTATCGCACGTCAGGACACATTAACCGTCGATGACTCCACGAGCGAACGTGCTGAGGCTGATAAGACCATCTCACCTACGTCCGTCGCGATTCAGGATCCCCCGAGCGAATTGAATAAGCCTATCACCCCTCAGAACACCTCAAACGATACCGTCGCACTTCAGCACGCTCCGAACGTCGATGGCACTGTGCAATCTGCTGAGCCTGTTTCGCCCGCGGCTACTGTCACAATGCCCGAACCAGCACACTTTCGTGCTGAGCGTCATACCCAAATGTTGGCCAGTCATGACGCTCAACTGGAGAAAGCCACAAACGGGAAACGCGCAACGCAGCCACGATCCATGGACGGATTCGTCAGCAGACTCAAGTCAAAGTTCCCAGCAATGGCACAAGCGAAGATAGACGAGACGTCCGCCTGGTTGAGCTCGATGCGCAACATGGAGGCTATGAACAAGGAGGCAAAAGCACCACCTCCGAAACCAGAGGAAAAGTACCACTGGGAAGTCCTGCTGGAAAGATTCGAGGCCGAAGCACGCGAAATCGAAGAGCGCGCCGCACGGTCAGGCGTAAGCACGGCCGAAGACACTAAGAAGCTAGAGGAGCTGCGCGGCTTCACAGCGACATTGCGCAATGGACCTCCTGCCGCTGAAGTCAGGTCTGCCGCCAGGCTGGAATCTGACGTGCGGCTAGCCGAGAGGCTTGCTCAGCACAAGTGGCGCGAAGAAAAGCGGAAATCTCAGAACGAGGAGCTGGAGTGCGACGCAATATATTACGGGACGTCAGTGAAGGACCTCGATGAAGCAAAGTGGAGGGCGGAGTGGCATGCGCGGATCGCGAGTGCTATAAACAGTGAGGTCGAAGGCGATGGACAACGCCTACTGCCGCCTGTGATCACTACAGATGGAGTCAGGGGTATACTCAAGCCTGAGGTCCTGCCAGCGGGGCATAGGGGCAAGTCAGTTCGTTTCCATATTGATGAGGAGCAGCCGCTGGAGGAGGATGTGCCGGTCGAGAAGCCGCCGCCGGCTGCGGTGCCGTAAGTAGATGGGAGAAGGGTCTTGTCGTTTCAGTGTTGGTTTGGTGTGTCCTGAAGGGATAGACAGTAATTATTCTGTCAGCCTGCCACCTCAGTCCACACGGTACACTGTGAACTGCACCTCACGTGACTGTGTTAGTCACCTGCTTAATCATCTGGTTGTGTATATAATCGCTCGCTGTAGCTCTCTTAATAAAATAACCTTCTGCCCCCAACACTACAGCCTTGTCGCACCTCAGCTACGCTCGACTGCTCGCCGTGATCGTCGCCACCATCTTACTACTTCTACGCGACAGCCTGAAAACTCCGAGGGCCTCCACGGCACTTGAGTGCGGCAGCTAGGAATGCGCGGCACTGATTGGCGAGGCACAGGTTTCCAGCCCGCCACATCCTGATGCTTTCGGAATCCTACAGGTTACAGTGCAGGTCGGCAGCCCCCAAGCAGACTGTGCAACATGAGAAGTTCAAGCACCGGCGTACGACTGGAATGACGAGCTCTTGCAAGCGATCTTGGAGTGGTCGGAGGGCGTGCGGTAATCCATTTACGACTTCGACTCGTACAGGATGTCCAAGCGTTTCGCAAACCGAGATCCCAAACGACATCTCGCAACGGGATGCACAGATCATCTGCATACACAGCATGGCAACTTACTTGTGGTGTGGTGTATGCTCCAATAAGCGGTCGCTATTTGTTACGGTTCGCGAAATAGGCGATTGGGCAGCAGAATTGAAAGGAACACTGAAGTTGAATTGAAGTGAGTCTACATGTTGAAGGAGATACCTGCTCTGCCAGAGGTGCTTCAACAGGATGTGCGACATGCGAGGCTTTGGCAGATACTTTGACACTGAGTGGGGTACTCTACATGCTGGATACAGAGGCTAAGAGCAAGACTTCCGCTCCTAGTCGTGTACAAATCACACTTTCACAGTGTTCATAGTCTCGTGGATAACAATGTCGGCTCTTCGCGCGTCAACGGAACGTTGTCAAGAGCGCTCATACGAGACTGAACAGTACCCAAGTGGCCCACAAGCATAACGGAGTAATTGTTTGATATTGGCCATGGTTAGCATTTTACAATTGCACGCATCAATGAACATGCAGTCTTCGATACCTCCATCATGCCAGAGTCATGCGAATTTTTTTGATTGAACATTGTTGGATGCAGATCTGCTTTGTGCTGCCACAATGTTACTGTGCATCTGACCGACACGATGTTAACGTTCTATGTTAATATGTGCCATAATTTCTCCATATGGTCTCGAATTCAGAACATCACTTGAACACAAAGCACAAGGCAAACTACTCTAAGCATGCCTTCCAACGCCATCATCCCATCGTCTGCTAGCTACGCTATCAGCGATGTCAACGCCGTCGAAGAAGTTGATGCTTTCAAGCCAGAGTACTTTGAGAAGTACTCCACGTTTTCTGAACAGTACGTCAAGGTCAAAGATGTAGGAGGGGGTACCGATGGTCTCGTTACCGTGTACAAACACAAACGCAACGCAAAAGCGCTCGTTGCAGTCAAGACGCCACGGCACTGGACCGACTTTTGCATCAAAGCCATTACCAACGAGGTCCAAAATCTCGAAATCGTGGGCAACCACGACCATTGTCTCAGCATGCTTGCTTCCATGCAAGGCTTTGAGTCGAACGGCAATCTCGTACAGGCTGCTATTGTCTCATTTTGCGACTGGGGCGACGTCAATCACTACCAGGGTAGCTACATCACTCAACAAGAAAAGGCAGGCAAGCCAACAGGAATGCCGGAAGTCACCGTGCTCAAGCTTCTCCGCGACTTGAGCTTAGGTCTGGACCATCTACACAATGGTCTCGGCATCTCGTACGTCCATGGCGATCTCAAAACCGACAACATCCTCGTCTCAGACCCTGTTGGGTACTCAGGTGAGAGCATGTGTCTTGAGCCAGTTTTCAAGATCGCTGACTTCGCGCGTCTCAAGCCTTATCCAGCTCGTGAAGGCGAACGACCCCACCACTTTCCTGGCACACGCACATTCGCGCCTCCGAAGGCTGAAAATTATGTGCTCCGTCCCCCCGCAGACATCTGGTGTCTTGGTGCCACCATTCAGCAGTTTGCACTGAACGTCTGCCCCCTCGAAAGCATCCCATATCTCGAGAAGCGCATGGGAATGGTAGGGCGAGACCATCACCCTCAGTTCCTGGAAGAACAACGAGTCATGTACCGTCCACTACATGAGTCTGCTGAGGTTCTCCGCCAAAGCTGGGGTGTCCAAGGCAAAGACTTCAAGCGTCTCGAGCGCCACAAGTCATACAGCCGCTTCCTCAATGTGTGGTACAAGCAGCTCTTCGAAACCCGCCAAGAGCAGCGCATCACGGCTGTGCAACTTGTCAAGTTCGCCATCCCGATGATTGACATGCAAATGCCAATCGCTAGGCGCTTGGCTTTGGCTGAGGATTGCTTCGAGAAAGCGGCACGTCTTCGGGCGCAGGACGCGGCTCGTCGCGATGGTCAGGATAACTTCACTATCCAGTCTAAGCTTCGGTCTGTTGCCTATGGGTGTGGGTACACTGACAGTCCTGATGGCATCGTGGCCATCAACGCTTAGTGCTACATTGCGCTTCGTATGCTACATGCAGGGTTTCTTTGGTCAGCTTCCTAGCAAATGACGCATGTTCTTCACTTCTCATGTTTTAGATTGAATCCTTCACTTCTCATGTCTCGCGTGGATAGAAGTCCGAATATAGACAGTTGCATTCCAGTATTTGCAGCCTCATGGAGGAGCTTTGCTACAACTGGCCCTAACATTACATCATCATCTTACATTCTTCCATCTTGACATCTCCTTTTCACACCACTATCCTTATCCATCATTCTCCTCTCACTGCAACTTCCAACTTCAGGTCCGGTGGCAAAGGCGGTAGTCGTTTGTTGATCGCAGGTGTCTGCGACGGCCGTTTCTTGTAACAACCATCATTCACGAGGCTCGGAATGCATGACTTCCGTACGGTATTTGTGACCGGCATCGTTTCGTTCCACTTGTTCGCCCTTTCACTCAGAACGCCAACGCGAGATGGCTGGCTCGTCACTCTTGCGTACCCTTGAGATTCGCGTAACGTTCTGGCTTTCTCCGACTGACGCTGCTTTTCTTTGGTCGAATGGTTTTGACCCTGTGCTTTTGTGGAAGAGGACAGGCTGCTGTGGGATGCCCTGGCTGGTGCTCTCGTCGAGCGAGGCCTACTTTGTGCGTTCGAGCTTGTACTGGTTCGACATGGTTTGATTGGATCTCTGTGCTGATGAGCGCTGGCATGATTTCTCGAAGTATTGCTGGCTCTCTTGCTTCGCTCGGCTTCTTTCGCCTTTTCGACTGAGTTCCGCATGGCTTGCGAGATGTGACTAGGACCGGGTATCACGAGAGTCAAATGAGGTCTTCTGTTCGCTGATCTCGGCTCTTCCTTCTTTGACGGGTCTTCCAGCTTGGAAGGGTCGTACTTGATGGAGGGAATATGCACTTCGTACTTTGTCGAGGGTATGTGTCTGCCTTTCGGTGATGACTTTGAGGTCTTCAGAAGTGATTGCGAGCTTTTCGTGGGTAACTTTGAGCGTTTGCACGGGCTCCTCGTAGACTTTGGTGACTCGTGAAAATTGGATTTGGGAAGATCGAGATGAAGATTGAGGATATTCCTAGATGCTCGTTTTGTCTCGCCATTACTTTTCCTCTCGTTTGAGCTGATGTTTTCCTGTTTGCGAAGGGGGTTTCTCTCGGGGATTGGCGGAGCTTGTTCATTCTTGTCTTTCCTGATTACCAGTGGTATTGGTGTCAGCCATGCGTCTATCGGGTCCAGACCATCTTCTGAGTAGATCGAGGAAGTCGATGAAAAGCGTTTGTCATCGTCACATGCAGTACGGGTTTTCGTTGGCCATCTTCGCAAGCCATGCTTTCTCTCGCCTGTGGGGCTGTAGTAGCTGCCGAACCGACCTCTGTCGTCCTTCGGTAGGAGTTCGAGTAAAGAGTGCCCCGGAGTGAAGTATTGCGCGGCTAGCTCTTCCGCCACGCTCATACCGCTTTCAGATGTGGAGTATCCAGAATCCATTTCTGGCAGGGAGTCAGGGCTATACGCCCTATTACCGACATGGCTTTTAGCTTTATCTACATCGAGTGTAATGAGCTGATCATAGCGGTGATTTGCCAGCGCCGATAAAGGTGCCAGTGTTTTCGGAGAGTCTTTCATGACCTTTGTTTCATTGTTGGGTGTTGTGAGGTCAAAGGTTCTGTCTGGGTCGAGACACTGGAAGTCCTCCATCGTGGTCGCATCGAAATGAATAGGCATGTTGAAGTCCTCTGCATTGGAGGCCTCAGGCCGTTCAGCAAATCCATTGTTCTTAAATGTGTGTACAATGCGGCGCGCACTGTGGTGTCGGGCCTTATCACACCACGCCTTTGCACAGTTGTGGCGCTGCCTACTCGAAGATTCGGCACTCTGGTTGTCGATCTCTTTTACCCTGTCGCTCGTTCCTTCAAAGTCGTTCGTTTTCACGTCATTGGCGTGGTTGGTGTTGCGAAGTGCTCCGCCGCGTGGTTGGGCCACCAGCGGCACAGACCCATTCGGAGGCCGAAGACTTGGCTGACGCTGAAGGTCGACCAGTCCACCTACCATTCGCAAGGCTCATAAACGTCCATATCCACTGTGTCGTTACACGCCATCCGCGCTATGATCTTCGCCTCGTCCACGCATGTACATGACTTAGGATCGTGTCCATCAACCCTGCCTCTTCGTACTCGCCGTAGTGCACCAGCGAGGCCATCCTTCAGAACAGGCACACTTCTTGCTCGCCGCACCACGGCATATTGATAGACAGCTATGGATCGCAGCACCCATATCGTACCCTGGAGTGACTCTGCGCCGCGATCTCCATCTTGCTGCTCGGTGCAGATACTACATCGCCCCAGTGGGTAGCTTTACCTACACTTTCGGCGCCGTGGAGCATCCCGAAACGAGACCATTGCAAGCATGACTGGTATAGATATCCCAAGTAGGGAACCTTCGCATTCGTGAGGATGGCCACAGAGACAGATTCGCCGACCTCGTAGGTATGCCTTGACAAGGGAGGCGTCAAGCGGCGAAGCGGACTCAACGTTGACCTTTGGCGCCATCTTGCGGCACGTGTTGGACTCTACCAGGCATGCAAGAGATATAGTTCACGCACAATATCAGGAGTCATTTTGTGGCACAGTCATACGTCGTTGAGGTCTCGATGCAGTCTTTGCTCTTGTGCTCCCAATGACTGACTGTACTGAAGCTCAGCAGGTGCAACGTCCATATGCTGAATACTGGCGTTGACGTGCCTGGATAGTCACACATGATGGCACCTGAACGAGACATGGAATGAGTTGCAAAACTCCACTCCGCTACCTTGCACACCCCTGCCAAAGCTACACCGCGGTGTAAAAATAGTGTAACGGTGGAAGTGCTAACGCTAAACCTTCGTCATCGCTGGGTGCCTCATTAGGCGTGCCACCTAGTAGACGCCTCATGAATCCACCTCTGTCTCTCGATCTTTTTTTTGCATATTGCTGAACATCGTGACCAAGTACGTGAGGTCATCGACAATGTCGCGGTTCCTCCAGTGAACTGGTCTCTGGGCCTCCGGGTCTGTGCCACAAATCGCGAAGCTCGATTTCTGTCAAATACAACCGTGGCAATCCTGAGCCGGGTATCAAGAAACCAACTATGATGGCATTAGTGTTCATGAGGCGCAGACATCACAGTTTTCATATGGAGACTTTCAAGTTGTCGACACCGGGGAAACGTGTCATCTTCTTAAACAAACCAAGCTCGAACACATCGACCAGTCCCAGGACCCTGCTGGTTGAATGAAGATGTAACATGCGCACAATATGCCTTTCAAGGGACTCACAATGCAAACGTCAAAGGTCAAGTTACGCCGAGGCCAAATCACCCTTGTTCGGCGAATCTATGAGCCTCCATGTTAAGCACGAAATCGCAGCGTCCCCCACGCATTATAATCTCGGTCCGATTGTAGCACACGACCTTCGGGAGAATTGCGAAGGATTGTCTGTCAAAATGCACACACATCTTATGAGCGAGCCTGCTGTCGGTGTTGTGTCAATCATCGCTGAGCACGCCCGTCCTTTTTAAGCACGGCAAAGTCAATGAACAACAATGACCTATCCCGTTCCCACCTGCATGAACCGTAGAACAAGCCAACATTGCGCAATAAACGTCGATGCAGCATCCCGCCAGAAGCAGCATAATAACACCAAGCAGGCTCCGAGGACACCTAACAGCGGAGGCTGAAACGATGCATTGCATCTACGCGGCGTGGGCAAGAAACGAAGACCAATCCCTGTACATAATTGCTATTACGAGTTGCCAAAGATTTGTATGATTACCCAGTGCAATGGCGCGTGGGAGCGGGAAGAGATGCAACCAATCTGCAATCGCTCCAAGATGAGCTAGCGCCGATCGATCGACGTGGAATCCCTTACCGACGCAGCCGTCCCCACGTCTACCATTTCCTCTCCCACCACCACCACATCTTCAGCTTACGGGGAACGCTCGCTAATAGCGCGGCGAGGTCGCCCGGAGCCACTTGCAGTACGCGTTTGGAAAGTGGAGGCGGGGAAAAGCACGTGAACGGGTTCTGAGCGTTCAGTGAGCCAGGGTAGATGACGATGATGGCCCAAACTCGATCCGAGGGTAACATTTGGCGCAACATGTCCACGGCTCCGGTAACGTCGAGAAAGTATCCTTTGGAGTGTTCTTTTGGGTCTTTCCGCAACATTCATGACGGGTAACTGGGAGACAAAAGGGAGAAAAGTCGGTAAGGGTTGTGCCCCAGAAGGTGCCCTGTGCTACAGGCGATGCGTTCGAGTGCAATTGCTTTTTGCGGCATGACTTTGAAGTAAAGTTTTGGGCAGGTGGGCGGGCACCACATGAAGGTTTCTTCTTGCTTTTGTCTTTCTTGATTCCTTTCGTCTTCTTCGTTTGGTCTTTTGTCGAGTTCTTTTGCTTTCACGCAGTTCGCGACTTCTTTGCGCCCTGGAAGTGTGAATACATACACCACCTCCACGACAGCTTTTTGAGAGTAGTTCTTTGTGCGAGGCTACGTGGGAATGCTCTAACGACGAGTCACCGACAAGTGTGGAGCAAGAGGCGGAAGAGTGCGCATGAAGACACACCACGTGTGCTATCAATATACCTTTCGCCTCCGTAACAGAACGATACATGCGCAGCCGAAACAATTCATTCGAACCTACGAATTTACCTATCTCGACGCGACTCGACCCTCACCCTCACCTCCAATTCGAGTAAATTCGCTCGCTACGCCACGACCACGACCCGCCCACACACTCTCACCCTCGCCCCCCCAAATCATGTGCTACATCGAATATACGCTCCACAAGTGCAATCACTGGATCCCCATGCCCCAGACCAACAACGGCCCCATACTGCGCATCTGCAAGCAAGCCGAGGACTACCGGCTGGGCCATCCATGCCCTGAAACACAGCGAGAGCACAAAGTGATGTTCCGGAGCGAAGGCGTGTGTAAAGGGTGCATGTGGAATAAAGTCTCTAAATAAGGTCGACCGGCAGCGTGTGATCTAGTCTGGGTTGGGACGCAGCCACGACTGGTTGTGGACACGATGCTGCGGAAAGGTTGGAATGAAGGATAAAATAGTGCTGCAGAAACGTTGAACAGAAGCATGATATGCACATGCATGCGCAGGGAACATGGGCGTGCGAAATGGAGAAGACGTCAATTGGACGAAAGTACACGAATTGTCGGCGAGTGCGCATAGGGCGGGATTTTGCTTTCGCAGGCAGTTTACATACACCTCACGGCGTTTTTGTTGGGGGCAGGAAGGCAGTATATACCCAGTTTTCATACGCATAACACAATATGTACAGTAAATATAACGTTAATACAATAGCTAGGTAACGCGGTGGTACAGGCACTGCTCCGAAAGGAAAACAAGTCCGCTCAAACAGATTTCAAGATGGTATCGAATTGGAGTCGGAACACGATGCTGCTATGTTATGTCTATGTATACTCCACACCATCTCCCCCCAACCCACTCGTCATCCCCCTCATCCTCCTCCCCAACAAATCATCCTCACTCGCCAGACTAACCAAACTCTTCCTCCTTCCCCTCCCACCATCACTCTTCCTCACCCTGCCCCGTCCCCTCGCCTTCCCACCCTCTTTCTTCGCCAGCACCGTCATCTCCAACGGCCGGTCTTCATCCGCGCTCGACGCCGTGCCCGACCGATAATGATGCCTTGTCCGCTTTGGTGAACTAAGCCCACTGACAGCCTCGGCTAATCCAACTGTCACGCCGGACCCGAAGTAATCGGAGCGCCTCTGCGAGTGGTGCGGCGTATGCATAGGCGTCATAAACTCATCAAACGCATCGCGCGTCTGGCGCTCCTCAAACGCTTCTACCATCCACTTGCCACATCGGTAGATATATTTCCATCCCTCCGGGAACACAGACACAAACTGCAAAAACCCATGCGAAATCCCCGGTATCAAATCGACATTGACCCAGTCTTCCTCGCGGAACGTGCCGCGCGCCCAATCGAGTCCCAATTCTTTCGCGGCGACGAATTCAGCGCGTTTAGCTTGGCGCAAGCGGCCTGCGAAAATGACCGTGTCGTCGACAAGGGGGTCGCGCTCGCCGGTGAGCATCCAAGTGCGTGGAAATTTGGCGAGGAGGCTTTCTGGTGCGAGGAGCGGGGAGAGTAGGAAATCGGTGCTGAAGTCGGGGCGGTGGTGGGGTCCGATGTAGAGGATTATCATGGCGCGCATCATTTCGGGGGTGAGGATGCGGTCGTTGAAGTAGGAGATCATGCTGGACATGGCGAGGCGGGTTTTGATGGTTGTTACTGCTGGTGCTGGTGCTGGGAGACCTGGGGCTGGTGGTTGCGTGATACTTGGATTCGGTAGTACGCCGTTGGATACTAGAGTCATTTGTTCTGGTGTGTGCGAGATGTGGCCATTGGGTGCAACGCTTGTATCGATGGATGGGATAGAGGTGCCGTCTTTTCCTGTATGGGCCGCCGAAAGCTTGATCATGGTCTGGGGTGATGCGAGGACACACTCGCTTGTAGGTGCACCATTAGACTTGCGAGTAGTCTTCCCTGATGAATCTTCCTCACTATCTGAGTTATCAGACACACCAGGCGTGTTTGGAGCAAGGTGGCGATAATCAGCACTCTTGTGGCGAAGAATGGGCTTGTTCGTCTTCCTCACTTTGCGGTCTCGTATGAGTGCCATTTGGTCGTCTGTCATCCAGTTGCCGATGTTCATGTCGAGTGCCGGGTAGATCAAGACCACACCAATTGGAGGCGGTATCGCGTATTCTCCCTGCCATCGCCGTGTTGCTGTAGACCCACTTTGAAGTATCATGAGCACCATGCCGACGGCCAAATTTCCACCAGCCGAGTCTCCAGATACCACGACTCTCGGCTCGTGATCTCCTGACAGACCCATACATCTTCCTCTCGAAGCAATGATAGAGTGATAGACATCGTAACACTCATTGAGCGCGTATGGATATGGGAATTCTGGCGCTTTACGGTAGTCCAAGCTCAGCACTGGCAGACCACTCTTCGCTGCCCATCCCATGAGCTTGTCGTCGTGATTTCGTGGGTCCATGGCGACGAAGCCACCCCCCGGTATGTCCAGCACGACCTTGTCGTGCTTCTTGAGCGCGTTCAGCGATCCATCGAAGTATAGCCACCCATGAACTGGCTCATTGTAAGAGCTTTCGTGTGGCCTTGGTATCCTAATCTTGCGCGGTGGGTATGCCATCAATCGTGGCCGCATCACCGTCGTCAAAGCACCCAGATATGGTGTCGTGCCTTTGTTCCATGCCACACGCAAGTGATCGACTGTGAGCGTGGCCCTAATCTTCCTGACCTTCTCGTCTGCCTGCTCTGCACATATCATGTAGTATATGCTGAACACAATACTCAAGAAGTCTCGTGGCCCCTTCCTCTTTATCCGCATAGCAGACCAAAAGCCTGCGTCTAACGCTGTTGTCACCCATGTCGCTCGAAAGTACGATCGCGTGTATAGATTGGCGAGCGGCTCAGGGCACTCGAGGCCAAGGAGCTTGCCAAAGTTGCGGGCAATATATAGGTATAGAAGCGTGATGAGGACGGATTGCCAGGCGGTGAGCTTCTTGGAGAGGATCTTGGATATGCGGCGGAGGATCGGTAAGCCATGGCGATCACCTCTGCAAGTATCATCAGCCTATGGTGTTTTTGGACGAGCATGTGGTCGATTATACCTGTACAGATAGAACGACCAGAACGAAACTACAGCGAGCACTTGTATCTTACGGAACTGGACCGACGGACGGCCCAGTACATGGTCTATCATGACGCGTGTAGTTCTCGTTGTCCTTCTGTGCGTTGTCTCTTCTTCCCTCACTCAAGTCTAATAACAGCTTCCGAAGGTGTTTTTCCAGCGCAAAGCTGCGTCATGGAAGGCGAGCAGTCGTAAGGCTGCTTACGGACGTGGTATGGAATGTGAGCTGGTGAAGCTTACAATCGCACTCATACAAAGGAAAGAGTGTTGAAAAGACGGTCATACTTCGCCATGACCATCGACATTGCTGCGCAGACCATCACTGAACGTCTCGCATTAGTCTTGAAGAAGCTGTGGTTGGCTGGGCGCGTCGCATGTGACAGTCCTGGAGTTCATGTGAAAGCCGCGTCAGGCCGCCCGATCCGCAAAATGATGTCGCCTCGGCCCTTGTTCCTTCTTCCTTGCACCAGCCACAGCACAGCCACTCCAGAATACTAGGAAGGTGTCGCGCAGAACTTTACGACAGCACGGTACCTCCAGAAAAGAACATTTTTGTGCTCAGAGCGAAGGAATTGCTCCAGCATGGACACCTCACTACGCCACAGCGAGAGTGCGGGCTATCTCCTGTCAGCCACCAGCAAAATCGACCGCGTCTTCAACAAAGCTGGACAAGCAAAATACATCACTTAGCAACCATGCTCCTGGATCGACTCTTGCGCATCCGGGGCAGGGCGACGGCCTCTGATTGGGTCTCTCACGTCGTTGCTCCTCGCTGACACCGGGCTATGTCACAGGCGGCAGAGCTTTCGTGGCTTTTTGCCAGCTTGACCGGTTGGGTCGCTTTGCATGCAGCTGACCTCGAGTAGCAAACTTCATGCATGGCTGCTTCCAACACACCTTATTCACACGGTGCAAGCTACCCCGCAGATATAACGAGATCACAATCACTTTGCCATGGCGGCACAGCGGATGACGCCGTCACTGTGTGCAGTCTGTCAACAGATTGACTTCGGATCTTTCATGCCAGAACTCGATGAAGACGACCATCGCCGTGCTCATTCACTTATCCAGGTTTGTAACAGCCTCGCTGCAAAATTATTGCTAACGCGGCATTCAGCTTGGGTTCTTGGACGAGATTGTCGATAAGGTGGACAGGTGTCCATTTTGTAGTTTCGTCGCTACCATGTTCAAGAAAGCTCAAAAAAGAAAAGATTCCGATTTGGCCTTTCAATCAGAATCGCAACGCGCAACCGTGAGATTATGGCGGCCCTGTTTAGGCAGCGTAACAGATCGACGCACTATGAGAAGATGGAATATCCACGCCCTTAAGTTTACTTGCGAAGCACGGGGATTAAATACCCCGACATGCACTAGCATTCCCCGCCACAACATCTACCATACTCTCGGCAAAGCCATCTTTACTCGCCAGATATAGGCCTGCGCTATGCGACATCGCACTGTTCAACAATTGGCTAGGAATGTGTACGAAAAACCACAATGAGTGTTCAAGACGACCAGCTAGAGGGAACACAGTTTTACGCCTGATCGACGTGGTGAACATCCGTTTGATCACAGTCGTCGACGAGGAAAGAGAGTATATACAGTACCTTGCCCTGAGTTATGTCTGGCCACGGGTCCGAAAACCTTCCAGCTCACAAAGGCGAATTACCATGACTACCCACTGCCCCAGGGCCTTCCCCAGCTACCCCAGACCATATCAGACGCAATAACCCTTACAAGAATGCTAGAGCAGAAGTATATCTGGAGAGACAGCATTTGTATCATCTCGGACGATGCTACAGACAAAGCCATGCAGATTCCCCAGATGGCACGTATCTATGGCGGTGTACTCCTTACTGTGATCGCTGCTGCAGGCCAGGATGCTAACCACGGACTGGCTGGACTCCATGTTTCCCGGACCGAGTACAGTTTCTTGGATGTTGGAGCATGTCACATCGTGTAAGGGCACGCATCACAGAGAGGTGGAGTTCGTTCAAGGGAGCATTTCGAGCTCTATATGGGCTACTCGAGCTTGGATGTTGCACAAGATGCTGTTGTCCCCACGCTCACTTGTCTTCCTCGGCTAGCAGGTTGTTTGGTATTACAGAGAGGCCAGATGGTCCGAGGAGCTTGACTTCGATCACCCGCAGATGTCTTTTCGCTGGACAGACGAGGCCGGAAATACCGACTTGACGCTAGAAAATTATCCCAATCTTGTGCAACAATACGCGAGTCGTCAACTCACTTTTCAAAGCGACATCGTCAATGCTTTCTCGGGCGTCATGGAAGCTATACCCGGCGAGTTCTTCTGGGGACTACTACATTCAAATTTCGGTAGCCAGCTCACATGGGAGTTAATGTCAATTTTTTCTGAGCGACGACGAGACTCTGGTCTACACATGCCAAGTTGGTCTTGGTTCGGATGGAAAGGGACGATATATTTGCGTGGCAGGTATGGGCAACTACCCGAATCCTTTCTCGCGGTCTACCGTTGGCGGAACAATGACCTTGAGCAAATGTGTAGTCCAACGGTGTCATCGCTCTAGGGTGAAGGTTGCGTAGCTCAAGACTCTGTCATATGGCGGGACGCTTCAGATTGGACGGTTGAGTTGCACGATATACTGGATAACATTGTCTTGAACGAAAACCAAATCATCTTCTGGACCTACGTAGGCACAAACGCAGAAGGAGAAATCGCATTAGTCGGCCACTTCCCAAGGGGGACTTGGTCAGAGGTGCATGGATTGCAGATAACGTGGAGTGATGGTACTGCGCGACGCAAGGGCATCTACAGCTTTTCCTCGCAGGACTGGTTATCGAAGAATCTGGTAAAGAAGTTGATAATACTGGAGGAGCTTCTGTGTCATCTCGCGCGACACTACACACGAAGTAGACGGTTTTCTCTGTACGTGTGATGTAAAGCAATCCAGAAATATACAAGACAACTTCATTTACAATTTTCGGGTCTTTCTCCAGGACTCACAGATCACACAGTGGGATGCGGCACGCACTATCCTTGAATGATGCGCGAGATAACTTGGCCGATCTCATCACTCAGTATTAGGTCTCCGACTATGGGGAGTATTAACGATTTTACTTATCATCGCCGGCGTAGGCTATGCAAAATGCTCCATTCAGCCCTACTATAGTGTATGCCACTGTACTATTCCTTCAACAATTCCTTGCACCCTTCCACGTGATTTCTCACCATCACTGCGAATCGACAGGGACTGTGCGTCTCAACAACAAAAGTGCTCCGCTTGCAAGCAGAACAATTACCTGCACTTCACCGCATCACTACGTAGGTGGAGTAGCAAGTCCACCGATCAACCAACACATGACTAAATTGCGATCGCCGCAGTACAGCTTCCAGACTTCTATGCACCTTAGTGACGCACGATTATAACCGTTCGTTTCAGACCTGCAGTGGGGTCTACAATCTCTTATCGATACTGGTCAAGTCTGCATGCACTTACGCGCTGGTAAATTGGGACGGTGCAACGTGGGCGGCGGCACTGTACCCGGTAAACGGTGGCTGTTTTCGTATCGGGTACCTGGATCATGGATGGCCCAAAAGGAAGAATCATGCAGCTGAGATCACCACCACCACGAAAGGTGACATTACGATGCAGGGAGGTCGTCTGTCTTTCCCGATTCTGATGGATGGCGTGCGGTGACAATCTTCAGATTCGAAGACGACAGCTCACAGCACAATCGACACATGGTTTTGGCGCAACAGAAGCGACAGGTGGGTGTGACAAGTCCTGGATCGTGGTCTGCACTGTGCAGCGAGCGCCCGCTTCCCCAGCGATTCGCTTGGAATTGGAAGCAAATGTGCCGCTGGAACGCCCATCTGCGCTCACACTCAGTGCCGATTTAGAACAGATTTCGTTTACCCGCAGTCGAAGTTGTTTCGAAACTCCGAAATAGTCTCATCCCTCTTCGGTGCAGCTGCTCGATAATCTTAGGCAGGGGGAGTCAGCGGTGTTTGACGATCAGCCACTCTTTTCTCGCGTGCGGCGATCGTGTCGTTTAGCGCTCTGAGCGGCGCCAGGAACGGGAGACGTTGGATTTGTCCTATCGATACGCTCAAAACACCTACGGACTCGCGGAAAACAAATCGCAGTGATAGGCAACAGCGCTTCTGGTGTTTTGTTTCGCGTGGATCATCGATAGCAGACAATGATGCAGCGTGCAAGAACTTCTCGCTGGTGGCTTGAGAACTCGAGCCGGCACTTGATTCTTGCCTCAAGGCTCAAGCCCCTGACAAGATGCTAACCTCAGTCAAACCTCGACAGCGCGCGGCTCGCCCCTGGCTCAGATCCCGTGGCAGCTAGTCAGATCCAGTAACTTTCACAGGCCCGGTGTTGACATTTCTCGCTTACGATGCAGCTGCGTGGCGGCCTGAGCAAGCCACCAGGATGAGTGCAATCTTGGAGCGCCGTAGCGCCTGGTATATATCCTCGTCAGCGTCGGCACCTCGAGATAATGGTCTAACACCTTCGTTCTGCTCTTTGCATCGCTCTTCGGACTTTTGGTACAGGAATACCTTCCATTCTTTTAGGTTTTTTCGTACATACACTCCTTTGACAGAGTTTGAGACTCGTTCTACTTTCTTTTACATCCAACTCGATTCTTCTTTCTGCCTCGTCGACCAATTGACATTCACCATCCCGAAAAGTTCGAGACTCACGCGAAATCACCATGCTTGCCAACATCGTTGCTGTCACGGCTGGCTTTGCCACCACTGCCTCTGCCTTCACCTGCACTGGCAACTACTTCAGCTTCTTCAACCGCGGTGGAGATACCCTCAACTATGCGCGCCTAGATCCTTCGCTGTACCCTGGTACTACCAGCCCTCACCTTCACTCTTTCGATGGAGGTAGCGGGCTAGGCGCCAAAACTTCCTTCGCCGACCTCGTGGGCTCTGAGTGCACCACTGCCCGTGTGAAGCAGGACAAGAGCTTGTACTGGCGCCCAACGCTCAACTTCAAGAACAGCACCGGCTTCTACCGCGTCCCTGAGACGAACTCCAAGATCTACTACAAATACATGGACGGAAACAAGTGGGCCAACGTCACCGGCTTCCCTGAGGACTTCAACATGCTTGCTGGATCACCCACGAAGCGTGCCGACGGCGACAACCCAGCTGGCGTTCGCTGGGGCTGCCACCAGCCCGATGGTCGCGATGACAAGATCTTCGCCAACGGCTTCCCTACTGGCTTCCAGTCCTGCAAGTACGGTTTCGCCTCAGAAGTCACCTTTCCCAGCTGCTGGAACGGACAGAAGACGGACCCCCAAGATCCCCACGCACACATGGCCTACCCCACGAACGGCGGTGGCGTCGGCATTGAGAACTGCCCTACTACTCACCGCGCAGCTCGCTTCCCAACCATCTTCATCGAGTTCTGGTACGACATCTCGTCGTTCGACAAGCAGTACGACTCCAACACCTCTCCTTGGGTTCTGTCCACCGGCGACACCACCGGCTTCGGCTTCCACGGCGACTTCATGAACGGTTGGGAGAAGGGTGTTCTTGAGAAGGCTACTGGCGAGACCGGCGGCTGCAACTGCGGTTGCGGTTGTGGTCAGGAGGAGATGGAGACGTGCTTCGGCTCCGCCAACGTCAACAAGAACGACGACCCTGCTTTCAAGTCGTGCGGTGTCACATCCGCCAACTCTGACGAGGCCGCCAAGTTCGTCAAGACTCTTCCTGGCTGTAATCCTCTTACATCTGGCCCTGCCGACGCTGTTCCCCAGACTGGAGGCGACTGCGGCGCTGCTCCCGTCGCTGGTGGCGGCGATGCGGATGTCCCAGCCCCCAGCAAGAGCCCTGCAGCCTCTTACGCCGTGTCTTCGGCTGTTGCATCCTCCAAGGCTGCTGTCTCTTCGAAGGCCGCCGAGTCTTCTGTTGACAAGGATGACGCAAAGCCCTCACCCATCAGCTTGCCCATCAAGCACGACGTTGACCCTACTCCTGCTGGCTCCGAAGCGTACGGCGCCCCGACTCCCAGTTCCGTCAAGGCCACACCAGCTGCTTCCGAGCATTACGGCAGTGGTTTCAGCGCCACCAAGCCCACTCCATCCGCAGGCAACCCTGCTATTCCTGCCGATGGTGATGTCCCTTCGCTCACTCTCGCTCCCGGCAAGCCAACTGGCACTCCGGCCGGCGAGGAGGATTGCAAGGCGCCTGTATACGTTACTGTCACTCCTACCATTTATGTTACTCTCGGCGCCAACAATGCAAACGTTACTTCTTGTGGCCCTGCCACGGTCACAACGACTGTGAAGGAGGTTTTCACGGTCACTGTGTCTGCTGCAGCTGGCGTTGGATCTGGCTCGTACTAAGCGTTGTTCGTTGTCAACGATGTTATGAAATGTTGTTGTACTCTTTTGGGGGATTGGTTGGACATACTTGCGGAGTTGCAAGAGTAGAACTGGTCAGATGGATTCGAGTACCTTCCATGTATATATTACGAATGTTCAAAATGCCAAATGGCAGATTTTCATATTGTCAAAGTCTTCGATCTTGCGTGAACTCTGCGAGCATACGTGAATGAAACCACTGCCTTTACAAAAGTCTGGAGGTTCTTCGCCCACCCAAAAGCATTGTATGATACCTCACATTCCAACACTTCGTCATCTCTTCACCACACGGCTCGAATGTACCACAGTCGTACATCCAAGCTCTCGTGGTGATCCGGACGTTTTTTCAAGCATCCTGCATACAGGCATGCTACCGGAAAATTCGCTGGATTGCACAAAGCTTGTTAGTGCTGAGCCATGTCAGCCACGAGTCACGACTCCTAGTGCCGTGTTGGAAATCGCGAGCAAGTATGCGCCTCGGTGTAAGCCCTACTTTGTAGTCAGGCTTTTCGAAAGTGCATGGTGTTGGGGTGCGGTTGAGGCTGAGTTGATGTACATATCGGAAGCTTCTCCGTCGTCCGCGACTGGTAGTTGATGTACTCGGTGTCGGGCTCGGATATTGAATAAAGCTAAAGCTGGTGGCTGTGCGTGTCGATCGGAGTTCGGAGCCAGAAGTGTAGACAACGAGATATAAATTGTAAGTACATCATATTACTGTGACGACACCATCGTCTGGTAGAGCACACAACCGCCGCCACAATGAAACTCTCCACACTCCTTTTCTCGCTATGCGCAACTACCACCCTCGCCGCGAAAGTCACCACGCTCCACCAATTCCCAAACAACACATGGGTCGAAAACCTCGCGCAAATGCACAACGGCTCCCTGCTCGTAACATTCATCTCCGCGCCACAAATCCACATCGTACATCCAGACACACGCACTTCAAACCTCGTCGCCACGTTTCCCAATGCAACTGCTGTCCTCGGCATCACAGAATTGCAATGCGACGTCTTCGCCGTAGCGGTTGGATCGCTGAAGCCCACTAACGAGCCCGTTATGGGCAGTTTCGCGATCTGGAGTATTGATTTGCGCAATGCCACTAGCAACGACACCGTCACCACGAGCAAAATAGCCGACTTGCCAAGCGTCAGCATGGTCAACGGTCTAACAAGGCGCGACGATCGGACGCTTTTGCTTGCGGATTCGTGGGCGGGCGATATCCTTGCTCTTGATGTCAAAATGAAGACGTATGAGATTGCATTCGCGCATCCGAGTTTGTCGGCGAACTTCTCGTCGGCTCAGGTCCCGCCGCTAGGTGTGAATGGGCTGCGCTGGGACGAGCAGAGGAGCGCGTTGTATTACTCGAATAACGTGCAGAGTATATTGGGCGTGATCAAGCCTGGACACGCGTGTGGACCCAGATACGAGGTTATTGCAATGGGGGCGCAAGTCGGCGGGCCGGACGACCTTGCGGTCTTGAGTGATGGTAGTGTGCTGCTTGCGAGGCCGGCTGTGGATGTAGTGGTGAGGGTTGGTTTGAACGGGACATTGGGAGAGAGCGTGGGTGTAAATGGCCCTACGAGTGTGGTGTTGGGTAGGGAATACGGGGATATGGAGAGAAAGGTGGTGTATGCTAGTACAAGTGGGTTGGTGTGTGGGATGCCGAGGGAGGGTGGCAGGGTTGTGAGAATTGAGTACTGAGGGCGAGATAGGACGGCAAGATGTTCTTATATGACTGTGTGAACATTGATAGTTAATCAGATTTTGTGGGAGTAACATGTCGTGATTGATGCTGCGAGGCCTCGAGTGACCTGGAATAGTCTTCAGTGCTGATGGTGAAGTTGCTTCCTATCTCGTATAATTGACCTTATGACCAGAATTTGTCATCAGTGGTGCTCAAATTTTGGCATACCTACAGATTGTATCCCAAAAGATCCAACGATGGTGTTGAAGTCTCCACGCTTTGAATTCCTGCTGTATTGTGCTTCCTCGTTTTCGATGTGTATACTCGCACTCAGCATTGTGTCATCTCCTGGTGGGAGTACACAGCAATCTGGAAGGAGAAGAAATTCTAAACACTTCCATCGATGCTGCTTGCGTGTCAGTGAGCAGTACGTGGAAGGCTCTTGATGCGAATGGCACTGCTCCTCGATATTGGTTCCTCGAGTGAGTGGGCCATGTTCCGCTTCAATTGAGCGGCAGCTACAACGTGCTTGGTTCGGTTGACCTGCATGTCGTCATACTAAGCCTCTCTGGGTAGTATGGGCCGCATCAATGATGTTCCATGGCGAGGTTCAGTGGTTCTAGGATCGTGTATAGTAGTGTCATGTCCAGTAAACCTCTTGGACAGTATTCACAGGAAAGTCTGTGGGGCCTAGATGTGCTAGAACAACAACTTCCATAGGCTTGTCAAAATGCATTTTGCCCTCAGAGTGCATCTTTACGCGGTCTGTTATGCCGAAAGAAGAGCATCATAACATCGAGGTGGTACAGATGTCCTTCCGCTGCTGACGGATAATGCTATGAAAGCCTCTTCCCACGGAAGGGAAGTGCGCATGCTTGCAACAGGATTTTCTGTGGACATTGTTGTTGCGGTGGCAGTGTTGTTTGGTTTTCCGGATTCCATTTCCGTGTCGTGTCCGTGCCGCCTATAACAATGAAGGACGTTCCTGCTTGCTGTTGTTCGTCATCTGCCATCTTTTCTTAAACTCAGGAATGCTCAAGGAAAAATCGTAGGATAAGTCTTAGCGCTGCATTCGAGACAACAACAGGAGGATGTAAGCAGCGGTCGAGTCGCGATCGGCAGTCCCAGACGACGTCGCCCGGCTTTCTGGTCAACCGTTTCCCTTCACAACTCCCCATGGGGTACACACGAGCACCTCCAACGCCGGGTCTAACGTTGTCGTCAATGATGCCCACCTACCTGGTTGCGAGCATACTTTGACATCTAAGGACCCGTTTTTACTTCGAGCCAGTACACTCAAGCGCGTCGACGAAGACTTTCCGGTGAGTTGAGCGCCACAAATAGCAGCTTCCGATGGAGTGTCTCGCAGCCGACCCTTTGCCCAGCATGCCAACCCGCGAGACTATCGTCGACCGCGTGCGACCAGTCGAACTTTGCCTGAGTCCTAGGTACGCTTTCAGTAGCTCTCCGACTTCCTCCGCACACTTCCCTGTCCTCGCGCAGAGCCGCTCGAGGCCAAGCCGGTGAATGCTACGATGGCGAAGACTTGGCCATGGCACCATGCGATGAATGCCAATTGGAGGCGTCGGCATCAAAACGCGGAAAGCGCTACGTGAGTGTTTTGGAGCTCGAGACCAAGGCTCGCCCAGAACGGGTTGGAAGCGTCGACTTGGCACCCCGCCTTCTTCCCACTCCGTGGACTTGGAGAGACGCGGCGCCAGGACACTTAACGACTTCAAGCCCCACCCACAATGCACAAGCGCACCGATAAGTTGCCGGCTGGATCATTCGTGTGCGCGACGATAATTGAGTTTGGATCTTGGATTCATGATCCGCTGTCTTGGTGCCTTCACCGGAGATTCTGGTGCATCGCCAACACTACTAGCCTCACCTTCGATCGTGCTTGAGAGAACTTCGCAGTAGGTTATCCATACGGCTTTAATGCCACCGCAACACCAGTCCGACAACCGATGATGTTTCACCTCCGCGGTAAAGAACCAGTTCAAGACTACCTGTGGGGTTATCGGCCCTAATACTAGCACCGATCAGGTTTCTCCAAGCCGTTGGCCTAGCTCCCTCTTACGAACAAAACTCTTGACTTGCGCACTTCCAAGATCGTGGCTTGCCATGGCTTCTTTGCTTGCCCTTTTCTCACGTCAAGACTTTTCAAACACACCAGGGCCAGCCCAACATGGTCATCCGGCCACGAGTACGGGTAATAATGCCCTACTGTAAGCAATAACCTCCGATGCTGCTGCAAGTTGGAGGCTGCGGTATGCGTGCATATGGGCCAACAGAGAATCGCTCATATAATGATAGGAATTGGTTCAACGTGCGGGGTCTCCTTGCAGTGCAGAATGCGTTACCCAAGACAATTGCATGCAACGTGGAGCGGCCGGCATATCTACTACCGTATCGGAACCATTTGCCTTCATGGAACGATGTGTACTGCACAACTTCGTCACCGACATGGAGTGGCAGAACCTGCAAATTGCAAGAAATCCGAACGTCAGCACGATGGGATGACCTGAACCGGTGAATTCAGGGTGTAGTGTTCACGCGATGGCCGCCACATTCAGCGTAGCGGATGTTGTCCATCGGGTGCGGTCCAGAAGCGCTTAGCCTCCACGATCTCGAAGCACCAGATCGCACGTGTCCAACACAATTCAGCCCATTGCAATTGGCTGCCCAAGATCTGGACTAGGGTACAGTTTGATCTACTGTGCCATGTGCGTGCATACCCAGCCCTGCACAAGCATCTCAACACCCTACGGGACTAGGCCAATGGCACACTTTCCTTCGGAATCCCCGCCTTGAGGCTTGCCCCATGTTGCGCCTCAAATTTCTCCAAGGCGGCCGGGAGCAGCATGAGCAAGTGTCTTGGTAATATGCAGGCGCGGAACAAGAGCATGGGTCTGGGTGACTCGAGAACTTCTCGGGATGGAGCATCGCATGTCTTGGAAGAGTGATACTCCACAGTGTCTGTGGAGACGTGAGAGGATGCGAGTTTGTATAAAGACTGGGCCAGCATCCCCGGGTTGTAGCTTCCCCAGGTCACCAAGCACAGCCTCTGGAGACTCATTAGTTCATCGATCCGCATCTGTTCCCCGGATCAACACTTCTTCGTTGCTGTTGTTCTTTCTTCATCCTATTTCATACCCATACTCACCATGGGTGCCGAGAAGAACGACATCGTCACGCTTGAGCGGGCGGACACGAGAGATGAGGGCATCCTGAAGTCTACGCCCATTGTTGGGAAGACTGATTACTCTGGTGCTTACGAGAAGACGGATCCTCGCGAGATGTGTGTACCATGCTACAGTCGTTTCAAAGACGCATTACTGACGAAATTTGCAGCGCGCTTGTCAAGAAGCTCGATCGATGGATTATGCCCATGCTCTGGTCCATGTACTGGCTCAACTATCTGGACCGCAATGCCATAGCGCTCGCACGTCTTGATGACCTCGAGGAAGAGCTTGGCCTCGACAGCACACAGTACCAAACCTGCGTGTCTATCCTGTTCGTCGGATACCTGTTGGGACAGATCCCCAGCAACATGTTCCTTAATCGTACTCGCCCATCGCGCTACATGGGTATCTGCATGATGCTCTGGGCCATCGTCAGTGCCCTTACCGCACTCTCCAAAAACTTCACTGGCCTCCTCCTCACCCGCTTCTTCCTCGGTGTCACAGAAGCGCCATACTACCCCGGAGCAGTCTATCTCCTTTCCATGTTCTACACCCGCAAGGAAGTCGCAACCCGCATCGCGATCCTCTACACCGGAAACATCCTCGCCACCGCCTTCGCCGGGCTCATCGCCGCAGGCATCTTCCACGGACTCGGCGACGTCGCTGGCATCTCAGGCTGGAGGTGGCTCTTCATTCTTCAGGGAATTGTAACGTTCCTCATCGCCATCGTCGGCTTCTTCTTGCTCCCTGATTTCCCACACAACACGTGGTGGCTCACGCAGGAGGAGCGCGACCTCGCTGTCAACCGCATGGCGCTCGACACCGTCGGTAACAAGGGCGAGACCTCCGTCTGGGCGGGTTTCAACCAGGCAGCCAAAGATCCCATGGTCTGGCTCTTCGCGGGCATGGCGCACATGCATCTTGCCGCCAACGGGTTCAAGAACTTCTTCCCCACTGTTGTCAAGACGCTTGGCTTTGGAAAGACGATGACGCTTGTCTTGACGTGCCCGCCTTACCTCATTGCGGGTGGCGTCACGATCGCTGTGTCGTGGTCGTCTGGCAAGTTCAATGAGCGCACGTGGCATATTACTATCTCGAAGTGTGTCGCTGTCATAGGGTTTCTGGTTGCTTGTGCGCCGCTTGGCGTTGCGCCTCGCTACGTCGCAATGGTCATCTTCACGATCGGAACATACGGTGTCAATTCTCTAATTCTGGGCTGGTGCGGCTCGACTTGCGGCCAGACGCCCGAGAAGAAAGCCGTTGCGATCGGCATCGTCACCACTGTGATGAGTAAGTCTTCAGGCATCCCACGGTAGTTGGTCAGACTGATTACTAACACACTTGCAGACGCCTCATTCATTTGGACTCCCTACTTGTGGCCCAAGTCCGACGAGCCGCGCTACGTCATTGCGCTCAGTTCTTCTGCTGCTTTTTCCATTGCTACGTTTGCGCTTGCGTGGGTTGCGAAGATTGTGTTTATGCGCAGGAACAAGAAGCTGCGCGAGTCGGATGATGAGGTGCAGACGTTTTACGTGTACTAGACGCTGGCACGTGATCTCACGGGCTGGGATGGAATGGCGGATGACACGCAATGTATATACGAGTTATGATGATTTCATTAGCGCGACCCTGATCAAGAGGGTCGGCGCATATTACAAATGCTCCGTCCACACTTTTATCAGGTGTACTAGGGTGATGAATACACGTTATGTTCAAATGAAAACGCCCTCTTGTCTGGACATGCTCTAATGTGGAGTGCCTGTAGGCTTGATATGAACGTCTGGATTGCTACGAGGGAGGGATGGATAATGATCGGATCGACTTTCTTTTATACATTGCAGACTCAGTGCCCACGTCCTTGACATGCAAATTCAAACAAGTCTTAAAGTACGCCCGCATATCAGCTACTACTACCAAACGACCATGCCTTGTGTCCCTCACCCTCACCACCCTCTCACTCTATCCCTCCCTCTCCCCTCACAACTCAATTCTCACCACCTTCCCCCCCTCACGCGGCACTCCCCCAACCAACCCACTCGTACACCCAAACACGACACCCCACTCCCTCCCCACCACAACACTTGTAACCCCCTCAACAACCACCTCCTCCTTCACCCCACCATCCATACCAATAACATCCACGCGATCAACCAGCGGCCTCCCCAGCACCACACTCCCATCCCCCAGCACCGCTAAGTCATCCGGCCCACTGACCTTCGTTATCTCGTATCTGCGTGAGGCCAACTGAATACGGCCCAGCAAGCCCTTGACGAAGTTAGTATAGTACAAGTACCCCTTGTGCACACGCATCCCATTCACACCTAGCGACGGCTTAATCGCGCTGTCAAAGTCCGGCATCAGCGACGCGTCCTCGAATGCGACGCTGTAGTTCTTGGTGCGTATATCCAGCGAAACGATATTGCCTGCCCACGAGTCTGCTAGGAATAGCGTGTTCGGCGCGAGATATGCGATGCCGTTGACCAATGATACGGTTGTTAGGTCCACCAGCTTCTCAGTCTCAACGGTTCCGTGGCTGAGGTCGATGCGCCAGATTGAAAAGCTGCCTTGTATGGGTGTGTTGTCTGGGTTCAGGGTGCCGACTGCAATGGTAAAGACGTCGCAGGCAGTTTCTGTGATGCCGAGCACGGAATTGGCGTTGGGGAAGGACGCGACGAGGTTAGAGGTTGCGTTGGTGGTGGATGGGTGCACGATGTGAACTTCTGGTTTGCCGATTAGGGAGACGAGGATGGAGGAGTTGTGTGTTAGGGCGAGGTTTTCGAGCCAGGTGCCGTTGGGAAATTGGTAGATTGTGGAGATATTTGCTGGTGCTGCTGCTGCGGCTGCCACTACGGCGGAGAAGATAGTGAAGAGCTTCATCGATGCAATAGGACAGGTAGTCGATTGCGAATCGTTGTTGATGGGTATCGATGGTAGTTTGTGCGAATTGCTGTTGATGTCCTTTCAACACACGACACTGCCCGACATCTTATACCTCCACATTCATGCTCAAATCTCTACATTACCAAGCAGACACATTACTTCGTTCGTCCGTCTGACAAACCATTTTCCTCGTGGTTTGACTCCTACGTCGTTAACTCTGCACATTACGACCCGATCTGGAAACAAACGCTAGCGTCATGTCCGTGCTGTGCATATGTATTCGCTAACCAATTGCACTTCCATACTATTTTCTTACAACCGGGACCATTTGCTCCAAGCAACGATATGTCTACTCACTCGCTTGACTCTCGGGACTGTAGACGCGACGACGTTAGGTACCCGCGCAACCCAGCCGTTACTTTTCCCTCAGGTCAACTCGGACGTATCTCGGCGCAGCCGCAATCGATATTACCAATCATCGAAACAGGGCGTAGTCGTATCAACCAGGAAAAACACTGGGTCAAGTGTGCCTTGCGCATGGCGTGGAAATAACTCAGGCAAATCCTACCTAGGTAGCTAAGGAAGCCGAATCTCCCCCCTACACACGCAGCGAACTCGAATACAACCCGCTTCCAGACCTGCTTTCGCAACAGCTCGCTCGCTTACTCTTGACAACTCTTCCTACCCGCAGACAGGAAACTTAGGTGCACAGTGTGCAGTGTGCAGTTATTCGTGCCATTTAGTCTATCTTCGCTGAAAAACGTGTTCCTAATCGCTGCGAAACAATTCATAGATACACCCACATCTCCATCTACATCTCCACCCCACACCCGCACACCCTATCCCATCCCCCCCTTCCCTCTCCTCCTCTATATACGCATCCAATCCTAATACCCCACCGCCCTCATAAGCCCATACCCCACACTATTAATCACCACAAAAGTAATCACACTAGCGGGTATCCCCCTCGTCAAAAAGTGCTTGACGCCAAGATAGCGCTGGCCTGTACGTTGGTCTTCCATCATTATCGCAGCTATGGAACGTCAGTGAGATGTTTCCAACCCAACTCGAGAGCACGGATTGAACAGGATAGGAAGTAGGATTGAGAAGGATAGGTGTATATGATGGAATGTGAACGACTTACTCATATTCGGAAACCCACTAGTCGGCAACCCCATCGCCCCACTCGCCATAAGCACACACGCCATAACCAGCAAATTAGGATGCACCTCCTCCATTTGCTGTCCGACCTGATGCACAAGCGGCAACACAATCAGCGCCGCCACCGTGTGAGATATAAACGTCGCAACCACCAGAATCAAACTCGTACACACCAGCACAACACTATACAAACTCATGCCCTCCACGCCCGCCGTAATAGACTGCGCAATGGTATGCAGCAAGCCCGAGGAATTAACGCTTTTGCCGAGTGCGAGACCCCCGGCGGCGAGTATGATTATTGTCCAGAGGAAATTGTTGAAGTCTTCTTTGGTTAGGATGCCGGTGCCGAAGAAGAGGACGAGGGGTATGATTGCGATAACGCCCATGTCGCCGAACACGCCTTCGAGCTGATGCGAGACGCACCACAGCGCAATCGTAATAATCGTCGTGACGCTAATGAACCACTGCACGCCGGTGAATTTATCTTTGAGCGGTCGTATAGGTACGATGGTGGTGCCTTTGCCGGGCTGGAAGGTGAGTAGGAGTAAAGTCCAGATTGAGAGGATGGATATGATGCACACGGGGAGCGCGATGAAGAACCAGATTCCCCAGCTGGGCTCGGGGTCCATGTTTTGGAGGGCGATTAGGTTCTGCGGTGAGGCGATGGGGGAGGCGGCGCCGCCTATGTTGGAGGAGAGGGCAATGCCAAGGAGGAGGGCGCGGGACATGGGAGAGTCAGCGGGGAGGTTGCGGAGGATGGGCTGTGCACGTATATCAGTGAGAATTTCCACTACAAAAGAAGGTAGCTTAAAGCTGGTCAAAGGGGCTATCAGCGTACCTGAATGATCGAAAAGCACAGCACCGGCGCCGCAACATTACTAATCCACATACTCGCAAACATAGCAACAAACATATTCGTCAACAGCACGGTCCTCGGCTTCGTACCCGCCTTACTCAGCACAAACGTCGCCATCATCTTCGCAATATTGTATTTCGACAAGGCTGCGGCGATCGTGAAGCCGCCGAGCAGCAGCATGATGACGGGCGTCCACATGGCGGCGAAGACGTAGGATGCTGCGCGCTTGGAGTCGAGGCGCTGGTGTGTGTCGTCGGAGCGCACGACGTTGAGGGTTACGGCGAGAAAGGGGACGAGCAGGGAGGTTACGAAGAGGGGTATGGCCTGGGATGTGTAAGTAGGAGAGTGAGGATGACATGGGATGGGATGGTGGTGTACATACCTCAGTGGCCCATAGGAGGGACACGAAAATGACCATAGCCAAACAATTCTGCTGCTCCGGCTTCTCCATGATCGGCACAAGCAGCAACACCGCAAAAACAGATATACACGCCACCAGCATCCAGAAAGTCCGGCTAACAAGCCACTGCGGACACGTGTACTTGCCAATCGGCGTGGAAACTTCCTTCAAGTCAGACTCGACATCGTCGCCCTGTCGCCGTATCTTGCCGCCCGTCGTGTCGCGCCCAAGTAACGTCTGCGTGATGCCAATATTCGCCGCCTGCGCCTTCCTCTCGATGCCAATCATCTCCCTCCACACCGTGTTGCGCTCCCACGTCACGTGTTCCCTTAGATGTAACCGCAGCTCGCGCTTCGCCTCGGCGATATCCCCCTTCGTACACAAATGCGCGTACGCGCCCTCAATCCTGGCCAAGTTCGCCGTCAAGCGGTCCATGGTACTCTGCTGGAACGGATACGCGGGGTACACGTATGTCTCGAGGTACGCGCTCTTGAGCTTGCGGTCCATGATCTTGTCGTACTTCTTCAGCACCTTTTCGAAGCCCGTCTTGTTGAGCTGGATGAAGGAGCGCAGTTCGCACAGCGACACGTACACGCTGACCGCGCGCTTCTTGAGCGACACCCCTTCGTCGTACAGCGCGGAGAAGGCCATGTCGTTGTAGTCGTCGAACGCGACGCTCGTTTTCCGCCGCGAGGGCGCAGAGTACTCGGTCGACGCGCCCATGTTCTCGTCCGTGTGCGTGCGCTGCCGCCTTATGCGCCCGTCGGGGCTCTTCTGGCGCAGGCGCGACGTCTCGTTTGCGTCGTCGTCCGAGTCGTCTTCGGAATCGTGGCCGCTCACGCCGCTGAGTGCCCGGGGACGTGTGAAGCCGACTTGGCGGAAGATGCTGGCTTTGCGGACACGCTGGTCGGGCGGCATGTGTGCCTGGTCGCGCTCGAAGTCGTCCGTCTCTTCGTCGTAGGCGTCCTCGTCGCGCACCATGTTGTCCAGCTCGTTGAAGACGTCATTTTCCTTGAGCTGGTAGAAGGACGTGACTTTTTCGAGCTCGGCGTCGAGGGTGTTGGTGAATGTCTGGTCGGGGTCGTCGGCGTCGGCGTTGAGCAGCGGGGAGGATTCCGGGTCTTGGTGGGTGTGTTCGCGCTTCTGGTTGATCTGCGTCTCGAGGCTGTAGATTTGCTTCTTTAGGTTGCTGTAGGCGACGTAGTGGTTGCTCCAGTCCGGCACCGCATTGAACTGCAGGCTGTGCGAGAACTTCATCTCTTCCGCTTCCCGGAGCCGCTCGAGCTTCTGCCGGCGACGTCCTTCGCTCTTGCCCTCTACCGGTGTCTGTGTGCGTGTGCGTAGCTGCTGGAGCTCAAACGTCTGTGTGTTCTCTTCAAAATCACGGTAGAGGCCTGGATTGGCCAGGATGCAGGGTGGGCGGAGGGAGGTGGTGGAGAGCTGGTGGAGAGATGGTGGAGTGTGAAAGTAGAAGAGGAAGCAGCGTATGTAGTTCAAAGCGTCAGGTCATGTGTCCACCTCCCTCGTACTTCTCTGTTCTAGCGCATGTGGGATACCTAATCGTGCTGGCTGCTCTGCCGCGTGTGCCTCAAACTTCTCGAACATGACGAAGAGCCAAGCCCGCATGCCACGCCCACGATTCATTGGCTCACCGCTCGAGTTTCATGCTGCACTACAACGACAACATAGCCGAGCACATGATTAGATTTCACGTGCTGCATAGACTGGAATACTGTATAGGACAGGGTTGTGAAGATGTTCTGCTGCTATTTGATTTTGGCTTCGCTTCTTTCTCAACTACACGAGCCAGAAGATTCTAGATCGAGTCTTGCAGATGCCGCTTCCGATCCTGCGCCAAGCCCATATCGTCCAATCCATGCGGCCATCTTCTCCGCCTTCAGCTCAACCAATCAATCTTGAAAACGTGTGAAGTCGACGAATGGTGTCCTTGCTGTGACAAGAGCCTCAATGTTCTAGGACAAGTGCACGATAGCATGTCTTTACTCGTTGCTTTTTACGTATCCAGTCACCACGTACATGTCTCTGAAGCACTGATATGCATTCTCTCTTCCCTTCTCTATCCTCACCCAGCCTCCACACCATCAACTTCTTCACCTAAAAGCACCAACATCCTCGCCCCCTAAAATCTCAAGTCCCACCCAATCTTCGGCCCCAACTTAGGCAACTCCTCCGCCACACTCTGCACATCCTTATCTCCCCTCCCACTCACGCAAATAACAATATCCTGCCCCTTCTCCATCGTCCTCGCCAGCTCAATCGCCCCAAACACAGCGTGACTCGTCTCCAGGGCAGGAATGATACCTTCAAGCTGCGACAACAAGCGGAACCCGATGAAGGCCTCCGCGTCCGTACACGCAATGAACTTGGCGCGCTCGCTGTCTTTCCAGGACGAAAGCTCTGGTCCGACGCCGGGGTAGTCGAGGCCGGCGGAGACGGAGTGAGTGTCGCTGATCTGCCCGTGCTTGTTCTGCATCACGTACGTGCGCACGCCGTGCAGTACACCCTTTGTTCCAGCGGTAAGTGTCGCGCTGTGGCGATCCGTATCGATGCCATCGCCTCCAGCCTCGACGCCCAGAAGCTTGACGGACGGGTCCTTGCTGAAGGGGTAGAACATGCCCACCGCATTACTTCCGCCTCCAACACACGCTACAACAGCATCGGGTAGCTTGCCGCGCTTAGCTTGCATCTGCTCTTTTGTCTCGTTGCCGATGATAGACTGGAAGGTTCGCACGATGGTCGGGAACGGGTGCGGCCCGATGGCAGACCCGATAATGTAGTGCGTGGTATCGAGGTGAACGACCCAGGAGCGCAGCGCTTCGTTGACGGCGTCGCGGAGGGTCTTGGAGCCTGCTTCGACGGCAACAACTTGTGCGCCGAGGAGCTTGATGCGGAACACGTTGAGGGCTTGGCGGCGCACGTCTTCGGCGCCCATGTAGATGGTGCACTTCATGTTGAACTTTGCGCACACGGTGGCGGTGGCGACGCCGTGCTGGCCGGCTCCTGTTTCGGCGATAATTTCGGTTTTTCCGAGACGGCGAGCGATGAGGACTTGGCCGAGGGCGTTGTTGATCTTGTGGGAACCCGTGTGGTTCAGGTCTTCGCGTTTCAACCAGATGTTTGCACCGCCGGCGTGCTCGGTCAGGCGCTCTGCGAGATGAAGTTTGCCGGGGCGGCCCATCCAGTCGTAGTAGGAGCGGTACTCTTCCCAGAATTTGGGGTCGTCGACTGCTTGCTTGAAGCCCTTCTCGAGCTCTGACAGGCAGTCCATGAGTGACTCTGGCACGTACTGCCCACCGAACTCGCCAAAGCGTGGTGGGTGAGGATGGTCCTCGTCAAATCCATCTGAGTCGGCGTTCAGCGCCTCTAGCTGGTCGGCGAGTCCAGGGCCATCGGGCGTGTCTGCGTCGGTGATGACCTTGTCGACATGCACATTCGTCGGCTCCTTTGCCTCGTTCAGAGTCTCAATGATGCCGACCTCGCGTGTCGTGGCGCGGTTGCTCTTGCCGCAGATCTCGTCGCAGTACTTCTCCACGTCCTTTGCGCCCTGGCCAGGCTCAGCGTTGGCAAGCGTGGTGATGATCTGGCTGCCAATGACGACACCCTCAGCAATTTTTCCAATGCTGACAAAGTGGTCGCGTGTGCTGACACCGAAGCCCACGGCGGCGGGAATGTTGCCCGAGTACTTGTGTACGCGGTCGAGGAGCTGGGGGAGAGCGGCGTTCATCGTGCCACCTGCGCCAGTGACGCCCATGCGCGAGACGACGTATATGAAGGAGTCGGCAATCTTGCAGAGGACGCGCATGCGGTGCTCAGATGTGGCGGGTGCGATGAGCGGGACGTAGGACAGTCTACTTAGTCGTTAGCAAGCACATTTCAATCGAACGAAGACCAGACGGACCCGTAGCTGCGGCAAAAGTTCCTGAAGCGCAGAGCCTCCTCGGGCGGCAGATCGACCATGATGAAGCCATTGGCGCCCGCCTCCTTCGCGTCCTGCAGCATGCGCTCCTCGCCGTAGCTCAGCAGCGGGTTGTAGTAGCCCATGAGCAGCACCGGCGCCTTGAGGCCGCGCTTGCGGGCGTCACGAATCATGTCCAGCACATCCTCCGTGTTGATGCCGTTCTTGAGCGCTTGCGTGTTCGCGGTCTGGATGGTGGGTCCGTCGGCGATGGGGTCGGTGAAGGGCATGCCCACTTCGATGATGTCTGTAAGGGGTCAATTGCGTCCTTTCGAATACTCTACATCGCTAATTGCTCTTCCACGTACCTGCGCCACCGGCCTCGAGTCCCAGCAGGATGTCGGGCGTCTCCTGTTTGGTGGGGTAGCCTGCCGTCACATACGTGACGAAAGCAGCCTGATGTCGTTAGCATTCGTCCTCTTACAATTGCAGGTCTGACATACTCTGCCCTCCTTCTTGCATTGTGCGAACGTCTTCTTGATTGCGTCCATGATGCCTCGAATCGAATTGGGTATGAAGTGACAAAAGTTGGTTGATGGCAGGAGAGAAGACTACGACGTGTCTCTCTTATATGAATTGATCGACTAGTGGTGAGTCACGTTGTTAGCAACGTCGGCAGAATTGCAGTGTGGTGCGATGAGTCTTGTCGACAATTTATTGTTGCCGAAGGCGGATCGGCGGTCATAGACGACTGCCCCGCTAAATGAGACCCTCGCGCTAGGACTGTCAAAACGTTCGAGACGCCAGTCTTGACAAAGAACACTTTATTCTTTCGCCTCTTCATCACCGCGGACTCGCTTACTTACCGCAGATCGACGTGGGCTTCTTGTCAATACTTTGATCGCGGTATGGTAGTAGGTGGTATGGTGAAGACCACTCAGTTCTTCTGCGACAGAGTACTCTACGTCATCACTTGCACTATTAGTCCGAGAGACGGCCGAGTACTTCGTACACCAAATGTCTACAGCATGAGGATACGATGCCGATACTTTCGTCGCTTCAATATCTTCAAGAACCCACAGACTGATTCAGTTACGCGCTGATCTCTCACAATCCCAATTCGACAACGATTTCAAGAAACAGAGTTCAAATAGCGGGCTCTTTTGCAATCCTGCAGTGCACTTCAGCTGTATACCAAATGTGTCGTCTTGGGTATCGAAAGTAAACAGCCTCGCTTGTGACCTTTTACTTTCATGTCTGTCAAATGCCTGCCAGGAGAAGCAGAAAAGTGCTGGAAAGACTACAAGTCGATGTCCACTGCGACACTAAAAGAGGACCTCTAACCAGCCGCATGGGAAGTCGTGAAAGTCAAAGCCAGCATCAACCAAGACAACGCCAATTACGCAATGTAGAGCGTTAATGCGAGCTTTGCTGTCCCGTCGGTTCCCTTAGCACGTAGTCTAGAGTTCGAGAGGTCTTCAGCGACAAGAAAAGCCGTTGACAGGGCGTTGAGGGGTGGGAAGGCTTTGAAGAGGATAGTGGTCGATGTGTCGAGTATTCCTGGGCTGTTTAAAGAAGTGAAAAAGGAGTGGGAGTTTTTGAAAGTCATGGACGGATGGTTGTGAATTCTGAGGGCCAATGAGTGGTAACTTTGGGTGAGGAGCATGTAGAGTCTCAGGTACGCTCTGGACTGTCTCATTCACGAAAGTGAACGGGTCAACTCCATGGGCAGGAAGAAATGTGTAGGACGGACTACGAAGCGGGTTGACAGCGAAGACGAGGTCGTACGTGCCAAGTACCCTAGTGCTAGTGCTACATATGCGGGGTGAATTACGCAGCTCAGCCTCATTCAGCCACTGCCCCCAACACTCCCTGCCTAACAAACCTACCCGCGCCATCTACTAGCCCGACTTCACGTCTTCGACAGCAACCATGGAGGTCCTGATGCAGAAAGTCGACGACTACGTCGATTCGCTAGCACCCCAGATCCAGCCCCGCATTGCCACTGAGCTGGAGCTCTTCCAAAACAAAACCATCGACAGCCTCGAGACACAAGTCATCGACGCATTTCGCTCACTCTTCAACAAAGACAAGCCCATATCCTCAGATGGCAGTCGTGGACCCTGGAATCAGAACGACGCGGCGCCGGATGCGTATGGTGGCCAATCCCTGCCGTTCGCCGACGAGATCGCCAAGTTGACGCGCAGCTTTGGGCAAATCTCTGATGAGGCGGGCGGAGATTTGAGGGATATTTTCGACCTTACTGAGAATCGTGGAGGGCAAGAGCAGAGTCAGTCGCAAGGCGGCGGCGACTTCGCACAAGGGGCGAGAGGCTTCCTGTCCTCCGCTATCAATGCAGTACAAGATCATCTCGATGAAAATCGCGGACCTGGAGGCCAGAGTTTCGAGATCGGTGGTGTTCTCGGCATGCTGAGTGATACGATCAAAGATGCGTCACGGAACCCGGAAGAGAAAGCACGTCTTATTAGCCCTGAGATCAAGCAATCTGTCGGCGACAAACTCCGCTCACAACATGCTTCCATCGCAGAGCAATTTACTCGCATTGCTCTGGAACACATCAAGCGCTGGCTCCGTGGCAACACAAGCACGCGCGATCTCGGCGATGGCGCCAAAGCCGAGATCGCTGAGCAGGTGGGTGATCTGGTGAAGGGTCTCGGAGGCCTATTCGGAAGCAAGAAGTCTAGCAACGAAGAGTCATCACGAGGAATCGACGATCGAAGCGGCACCGACACTGGAAGTGGTGGCGGCTTTTCCCGCGTCCTCAGCGACAAGCTCAGCACCGGCCTCGCCAAAGTCCACCGCGAAGTCCGTCTCGAATTCCGTAAAGTCCTTGGAGAAATCGAGAAGCAACTGTTCGAACTTCTACCCGACCAGTTCCAGCGCCCTCTTGAGAAGATTCTCGGTGGCAACCCGTTCGATTCGCAGCTGGACCGCGATGCGTCTGGCCAGGCGGATCGCAGCTTTGGAGACGACATCAAGAGCAAGCTCCTGGAAAAGATTCGTGCTCTGGTCCAAAAGATGCAAGAGACGCTGCGAGAGAGCATTCTGGGCGTGGTTAATGGCGGTCATCGTAGGTTCGAGCGCGAGAGCTGGGTGTTTGTGCAGGCTATGGTTGAGCAGAAGGTGCAGCGGTACTTGCCTGATGTAAAGATCAATGTGCCGGATGATATTGGGAATGAGAATGTTAGCGTTGGTGCGCCGGGTCGGAATGCGCAGATGGGCGGAGGGTATCGGCCACTGTCTGGATATGATGGAGGTGACGCCGGGGCGGGCGCGCAAATGGGTGGTGGGTATCAGTCTCATTCAGCCAAGAACCAAGGGAGTTATGGCTCTTCGCAGCCTGAGCAACACATGGGCGGTAATTACCAGCCTCCACCGCCTCGACAAGATGACTATTACCAGGGCTCTCAGCAAGGTGGGTACATGCCACAGTCAGGGTCGCAGATGGGTGGAGGATACCAACGTCCGCAGCAGCGTGAAGAGTACTACAATTCGTCTCAGAATGACGGCTACGCTTCAATTTCGGGACCACAGATGGGAGGCGGATACCAACAACCAACGCGACAAAATGACTATTATCAGCCGCCCGGACAGGATGAGTACCGACGTTAGAATCGATGTACGGACATGTGTTTGAGCTTCACACGAGCTGCGAGGAATATCTGCATAGCGAGGGGAAATTCAGGCGAAGATCATTCTCAATCATTCCAGCACATCTAAGTCGTGTCCGACTAACAAGCATGCAACCTCTCGAATTCCGTCTCCCCATCAGCTGGCTGCAAATAATTGTCCTCCTTCCACTCTAGCCCACCCTCCACCAACCCAAAGTGAAAGGCCACACGGCTCTTCTCACTCTGATTAGCAGCGCTCGTATGCATGAGGTTTGCATGCATTAGTACTACTGACCCTGCCGTCACTTCAAGCTCCTTGAACACAAAGTCCCCATTCTCCGTTCGTTCTGGCGCTGCAGCACAATCCGACACGCCCTCGACATGCGCAGAAATCGGCACTTCCAGCATCTCGAACACCGGCAGACCCTTCTCGTCAACGCGACATCTCTTCGAAATTGGAGTAACCCTATGGCTCCCAGGCGCGACTGCCAAACACCCATTTTCCTTATTTGCATCTTCGAGCGCGTACCAGAACGTCGTGTTGCTCGGTGGATCGGTGAAACTCGTGCACCCGTCTTGGTGCGGTATAACTTTCGTGCCAACGTGTGCTGCTTTCACAACGACCAGGCTTTGGACCACGCGTGGATCTTTGTAGCCTAATGCTTGGGCAATCGCAACGTTCTGATCGCTCATGATGCCGCGGCGAAATGGTGGGAGCACGCGGTGGATGCCGCATCCCAGGCGCTGGATGTATTGGAGGGGCGTAGCATTGGGCTTGAAAGCCTCTGAGATTCTTCAGTTCGTCTAGATCTGTGACTAGGGATAGGATAGAGGGTGGCTTACGCTCTGTCAAGGCGGCGATGACTCGGCCGTTCGGATTCACGCAGCCTTTGTCCCATTGGGAAAACTCTTGTCTCCGAACGCCTGGACCCCCTGTGGCGATGGCTTCGGCGCTGTCAATTACACACTTCAAAAGCTCGGTGACTGTCTCTTGGGAGAGCATGTCTGGTACGACGAGATATCCATTGTCCTTCCAGAACTGCATCTGCGTCGTGTCAGGGACCCATTTCTGTGCTGCACCTCGCAGTCTTAACACTGGAGGCGCCGCAGGCTGATGAAGGCCCGTCAGCTCAGTCACGGCAAGAGGAGAGTCGAGAGATCCTGGTTCCTGTTCAATGTTCATGCGTCGTCAGAAAAGTCATGGGGATAGAAGAGCCAACCAATTTCCTACCTTGGGTGGCATGAGCTCGTACACCGCAAGCCTTGAGTCCAACGTATCCGGCACCGGCGTAGGAGCAGGTTGCTTTGCAGCATTGGCGTTGTTATTGTTGTTCCCCATCAGTAGAGCGAGAAAAAGAGCGCCGTCACCATTCGCTGGCTCAGAAGTGCTCTTACGCTTGCTCGGTGGCAGCACCTCGGATACGGCTTGTCTAGTATCCAGAGAATCCGGCACTGGGGCTGCTGAATTGTCGACCGGCTTCGACTCGAAAGGATCTGGATTCAGATTCTGGTTTTGGTTTGTCAATAGCAGAGTGAGAAGAAGAGGACCGTCGTCACCGCCAACTTGCTGAGAGCTGCTACTGCCCGTACTTGGCTGGCTAGGAGGTGGTTCTTGCAGCTTGCGAAGAACGAATCGTGCGTCGAGTGTGTCGGGTATGGCACTGGTGGAAAAGCTCGAGCGTCCGTCTACATGTGGTTCGTCTTCGGGTTTCTTCTCGCTCTCAGCACCCGCACTTGCTTCGGCATCGGATTTCGTCTCGCTCTTTTTCGATGCGGTCGTGGTCTTCATCCCATCTTCAGGCTGTTTGACTTTCTTTGATCTAGCTGAGGCTGCAATGGTATCAGCATCAAGTGATTACAATGCCGTCGAGCGGGCACGACCTACTTTCGGCTACCTTGGAGATGTCAGAGGCAGCAGCTTTCGTGTCATATGGCTTTTGAGCCTTTGTGCTCTTAGGTTTGAAAGACATTCTGCGAAGTCTGTAGATTCGCTCCTCAGTTCGCGTACCCCGTGTTTATGTGCAGCGATGTCCTCGGTCATATGATCAATATCGGTCTACACGCTTACCACTATCGACTCAGGCTATTTGCTTGCATAAGGGGGTCATATCAAGAAACCCGCTGCATGCTGGCCCGTGGTTGCATCCTTCACGTCCCTACGGCATATGTCGTGCTTCGTGAGAACTCGTGTTCGCGCTGGCTTCCCCCACTTCATGCACGAGACAACGTATCATCGACCTCCAATGTCTTCCACCAACATTGACTGGATCTCAGAAGATCTAGTAGAGATCGCAACGCCTATCAATCATACAATACCACGTCAAGACATGATGCACATCAATCGTGTATTCCAGGCACATGGGAAGGGGCGATGAGCATCAACTTGAAGCTGCATCGATCAGTGCGCAGCTCCGAGAAGAAGGTGCGGTATGGCAACGTATCAGATACCTCCATAGATTTCATGAACACCCATATTGATC
>Ga0265780_10000655_pt1 | contig 52459 bp, 51 predicted proteins | sample P1T30metagenome_FD_192432 | JGI IMG/M metagenome (GOLD analysis project Ga0265780, IMG submission 192432) | Plant litter microbial communities from East Loma Ridge, Irvine, California - P1 T30 | ecosystem: Environmental > Terrestrial > Plant litter > Unclassified | place: USA: California... | reverse complement strand
ACCCGCCAAGGAAGTTTTCTTCGACTTTTTCAAAACAATAAAGCCGCAATGAATCTCGTCCAAACCGCTGCCGCCGTCCAGCCGGCGTCAAGCGGCCGGACAGCGGGTCAAACAGCGTGACTACAGCGAGCGCAGGAAAGCCAGCAGCGCCTCACGCTGCGCCCTGGCCAGATTGGCGAAGCGCTGGCGCGCCGCGCGGGCTTCGCCGTCGTGCCACAGGATCGCTTCCGTCAGGTTGCGCGCGCGGCCGTCGTGCAGGTAGCCGGCCTGGCCGACGTTGCCCATTACTTTCTCGGTATAGCCGATGCCCCACAGCGGCGCCGTGCGCCACAGTGAACCCGAGGCCTGGCCTTCGGCATAGTTGTCGGCCAGGCCAGTGCCCATGTCGTGCAGCAGCAGGTCGGTGTAGGGGCGGATGGTCTGGTTGCGCAGTTCCGCGAACAGGTGGCCCGGCCCGGTCTTCATCTCGACCGTATGGCAGGCGGCGCAGCGCATGTCGGTGAACAGCCTGGCGCCGAGCGCGACCTGCTGCGGGTCCACGCGCAGCTCGTCGATCGGCGCCACGCCTTTCGGGAAGCCGCTTTCCAGGCTGCGCTGGGCCGGCACCGCCAGCAGCGCCAGGTAGTGCGAGATCAGCTGCAGGTCCGTCTCCGCGATGCCGCGCTGGGCGCCGGCCTTGCCACAGCCGGCCGGATCGAAGTGGCAGCCGCGGTTCGGGTAGACCGGCGAGGTCACCGCCATGTCGGTCAGCAGCGCGGCCGCGGCCTGGTCGCGCAGCGTCGCCTTGGCCGCCTTCCAGCCGAAGCGGCCCAGGCGCACGGCGCCGGATTCCGGATCGAACACGAAATTCGCCACGCCCTTGACGCCGTCGGCGTCCGGGGCACTGCGCGCACGCGCCAGGATGTCGGCTTCCGGCACCGCTTCCAGCAGGCCGGTGCCGATCATCGGCTGGGCCGCGCGCAGCGACCAGGCGGCCGGTACAGGTCCCTCGAAGGCCAGCGTCGGCTTGCGCAGCTCGACGATGCCGCCGTCGGCCAGCGTCACGCTGCGGCTGTCGAAACCGGCCACGCGCACGCCCATGCCCCAGTTCTGCGGCGTGCCGTCGCTCGAGACTGCATTCATCTGTGCCGTGGTGCCGTACACCGGATGCACGACCTGGCGCCCGGCGGCATCGAGGGCCGCGGTACGCACCGACATGCTGTCCAGGCGCTGGCCGATCGCGCTCGGCGCCGGGCTGCGTCCATTGTTGACGTGGCAGCCGATGCAGCTCGACTGGTTGAAGCGCGATCCCTGCAGGCCGGCGATGGCCTGGTTCGGGTCGTTGCCGGGCTCGTTGTGGGCGCCGGTCGTGAAGTTGCTGTGCACCAGGCGCCGGCCTTCGACGAAGCGCTGCATGTTGCGCATGCCGGCGTGAGTGTGCGGCTGCTGGAACATGAACAGGGCGTTGTCCGAGTAGTTGTACGACACCGAACCGATGCCGCCCGACAGCACCGAGTCCGGCAGCGGCTGGGTGTTCAGGCGCGGCTGCACGCCATACCACGGCCGCAGACCCTGGCCGACCACATAGGCCCATTCATACGAGTAGTAGCGGATGCCGCCGGTGTCGCCCGCGGCCTGCATCGCCTCGCGGGTGCTGAACATCGAGGGCGAGACTTCGACCACGTCGCCCGCCACCAGCGCCCGGCCGGGGACGTGGCTGCCGTTCGGAAAGCCGTCGGCGCCCAGGCCGTCGTGGCCCGGGTAATCCTTGATCAGGAGGGTGCAGGCGCCGTTGATGCCGCCCGGGATTGCCAGGTGCGGGCCGTTCGGATAGACGGCCGGCTTGCAGACGCTCACGTTGCGGTCCACCAGTTCGCCCGGCGACATCCAGCCGTAGCCGGTCACGCCGGGACGGTCGAAGCCGCGGAAGAAGGCGACGCCGCCGGGCAGGAAGTCGACCGTGGTGTACTGGTTCACGATCAGGGTCGGCTTGGTCACGCCGGGCACGCGGCTGTTGTCGATGATTTCGACGCCCCAGGTGCGGTTCTGGAAGTACTGCGGCACGAAGGTGAGGTAGTTGCCCGGTCCCTTGTCGAGCGGCAGGCCGGTGGCGTCGACCGTCTCGTTCGGGCCGTAGCCGATCTCGTTCCATTCCTCGCCGCGCTCGCGCCCATGGCGCGCCAGGCCGCGGGCGCCGAAGCGCGTGACCAGGGTGCCGTCGGCCAGGGTGAACTGCAGGGTCTCCAGCGGCTGGTCGGCGGCCGGCAGCGGCTTCATCGCGCTGCCGTCGGCGGGGAAGGGCAGGCTCGAGGTGGTGGTGGAAGACAGCGTGTTGTCGCTGCCAGGAGACTTGAATTCGGCCTCGAACAGCGAGTAGCCGTAGGCGGTGGCGCGGGCGATGCCCTGCAGGCGCAGGTAGCGCGCCTGCACGCCCAGGTTGAAGAATTCCTCGGTGCCGCCGCGGCCGTTGGTGACGCTGCGCACTTCGGTCCAGTTGCGGCCGTCGTCGGAACTGAGCAGTTTATAAGCCTTGCCGTAGGCATTTTCCCAGACCAGCTTGGCGTAGCCGAGAGGCGTGGGCGCGCCGAAGTCGAACTGGATCCAGGCGCCGTCCTCGCTGGCGCTGGACCAGCGGGTGCTGGGCTTGCCGTCGATCGCCATCGGCGCCGCCATGCCATTGTTTTCCACCGCCGACGAGGTGGCCGTGACCGGCTTCACCGCCACGCCCGGCCGGCTCAGGTCGGCCGGCGGCGCCGGCGGCGGCGTGGTGCTGGCGGGCGAGCCAGTGAAGGCCTGGATCTCGAAGATCGAGTAACCGTACTGGGTCGAGCGCTTGATGCCTTGCATGCGCAGGTAGCGCCCTTGCGCCGCCATGCCGCTCAGGTCTTCGCTGCCACCCTGGCTGGCGTCGACCTGCCTGATCGTCGTCCAGTTGCTGGCGTCGTTCGATACCTGCAGCGCATAAGCCGCGGCGTGGGCGTTTTCCCAGTCGATGCGCACGCGCGTGATGGTTTGCTCGCTGCCGAAGTCGAGCACCAGCCACTGGTCGTCGCTGAAGCCGCTGCCCCATCGAGTGGCGCCGTCATGGTCGATGGCGGCTTGCGGGCCGAGGTCGCCGCGTTCGGACGCGCTGGCGCTGGCGCGGACCGGCGTCAGCGGCATTTCGGTGGCGGCGACGCTGGTGGCCGCACTGGTGGCGAGCAGGCGGGTGCCGCCGTCCTGGGTTGCCTGGCCGCTGTCGGCGCCGCCGCAGCCTGCCAGCGCGAGCGCTAGCATGATCGGCAACATGCGCGGCAACATGCGCGGCAGCACTGCCTGCCAAGATGATGGTGTCATGAGTTTCCTCTGTGGTGGTCCGATGTGGACGACGTCCGGTGATCCGCACGCCCGTTCGCTTCTATTGCTTTATGGCAACATCAGCGAAAGATAATGAACACAGTAGGAAATGTCAACGAAACAAGTGAAATACGCGTAAAAGACTTGCCAATAATGAATCGGCTATTGGCGCGGAGGCCATGGTTGTGACAGTTTGAATAAGGTCTGGACGGCCAGGAACTGGCCGCAGCGCATGATCAAGCATGCGCTGCGAACATGCCGCCGGACAGCGCAACAGCGCCCGGCAGCGTGCGAAGGTAAAGCCGGATCAGCCTTGCAGGTCGGCCGGCACCTTGCCGCCGTTCTGCGCCAGCTTGGTCATCACCTGCTTGTGCAGCCAGATGTTCATGCTGGCCGAATCATTGGTGTCGCCGGTGTAGTGCAGCTCGGCCGCGAGTTCCTTGCGCGCCTGCAGGCTGCTGTCCAGGTTCAGCAGCTTAAGCAGGTCGACGATCGAGCTGCGCCAGTTCAGCTGCTGGCCCGATTGCTTCTGCATGTTGGTCAGGATTTCCTCGACGTCCACCTGCTGGTTCAGCGTGGCGGCGGGGCCGGTGGCGGCCGGGGTCACCTGCGGCTGCGGTGTGACCGGCGGCACGTTCTGCTGGGCGGCCGGTGCCGGTGCCGGGGCTGCGCCGGCCGGGGCCTGGGTGACTGCCGGGTGACGTGCGGGGAAAATTTTGTGGAAGATATCGCCGAGAATGCCCATGTTGTTGCCTCCTTGAGTGTTGGTTGCGGGTTGCGTGGCCGGTGCGCCGGCATTGCCTTGCATGCGCTGCGCCATGGCGCCGAGGGCGACCGCGAGCGCGGCGCCGCCGATGGTTTTCACCAGGGTCGGATGCTGGGCATAGAAGTCGCCCATGCGCTCGACGATGCCCGGGTTCTGCTGCTCGGCCTTTTCGGCCAGTTCCTGCACCTGCTGCGGCGACAGCTGGGCCGCCTGTTCCGGCGACACCTTGGCCTGCTCGCCGCCCGCCAGGTTGCCGAACAGGCCGCCGGCCACCGTGGACAGCATGCCCGGGTTGATGTTCGACAGCAGCTGGTTCAGCATGCCGGCACGCTGTTCCGGATTGCCGTTGCTGAACATCTGGCCGACCATCTGGCCGAAGGGCGGGGTCTGGTTCGAGCGCAGCGCCTGGGTTACGCCCTGGGCCAGGGCGCCGAAGGGCGAGTTCTGCGCCACGTGGTCGAAATCGTTCTCGGCCTGTGCCGGATTGGCATTGGCGCCGCCGCCCAGGTATTGGTTCAGCAGGTTGCCCAAATTAAATGACATTGCAATCTCCATTCGTGAAACAGTCGAAGCCGAGCTTAGGCCGTTGAGCCACGACGCTCCGTACGCTGACGAACGCTGAACGGCGATCCATGTTGCCGGGTAGACAGGCGCGGTCGGGAAACGTAAGCTGCGGGGATGATTGCCTGACTGGAGACCTGCCATGTGGCCTTACCCCAAGGTTCTCGCCCACCGCGGCGGCGGCACCCTGGCCCCGGAAAACACGCTGGCCGGCCTGCGCCGCGGCATGGCGGCGGGTTTCCGCGCCATCGAATACGATGTGATGCTGGCGCGCGACGGCGTGCCGGTGGTGCTGCACGACCCTTTCCTCGGACGCACCGTGCCCGGTTCCGGCCACGTCTATGACTACGATGCGCTCGAACTGGCGGCGCTGGATGCCGGCGGCTGGTTCGCGCGCGCGTACGAGGGCGAGCCGGTGCCGCTGTTCGTCGAGTTCGCGCAGTATTGCAAGACGCACGGCGTGTGGATGAACATCGAGATCAAGCCGGCGCCCGGCTACGAGCTCGAAACCGGCGGCACGGTGGCGCGTATCGCGGCCGCCATGTTCCTCGATGAGATCGCGGCGGGAACACTGGCGGAAGTGCCGCTGCTGTCCTCGTTCAGCCAGGTCGCGCTCGAATCGGCACGCGAGGTGGCGCCGCAACTGCCGCGCGCCTTTCTGATGAGCGAGCTGCCGCCCGACTGGGAGCGCCGCGCGCGCGAGGTCGACGCGGTCGCGCTCCATGTCAACCATCGTCATCTGACGCAGGAACAGGCGCAGGTGGTCAAGGCGGCCGGCTTCGGACTGTTCTGCTACACGGTCAACGAACCGGCGCGGGCGGCCGAATTGCTGGGGTGGGGCGTGGACGCCTTCTGCACCGACCGCATCGACCTGATCGGACCGGATTTCGCGGCGCGTCACGGCTGAGCCTGTATTTGCAAAAAATCAGCAAGTTTCCCTCAAGAATGCTGGCATGTTGTCGTTAATGACAGATTGCAACTCGTGCGCCTGTCGACCATGTCCCTGTCGATCAACAATAATGTCCTGTCGCTCGTCGCCCAGAGAAAGCTGAACGAGCACACCACCGAGGCGTCGAAGCTGATCGCGCGCCTGAGCTCGGGCACGCGCATCGGCGGCGCCGGCGACGATCCGGCCGGCCAGGCCGTGGCCGCGCGCATGTCCTCGAACCTGAAGGGCATGAGCCAGGCCATGCGCAACATTAACGATGCCGGTTCGCTGCTGCAGGTGGCCGACAGCGCGATGGCGAACATCGGCGACAGCCTGCAGCGCCTGCGCGAACTGGCGGTCACGTCGGGCAACGGCTCGTACACGGACGCCGACCGCAACACGCTGCAGGTGGAGGCGAACCAGATCCTGTCCCAGATCACCCAGGTCGGCAACCAGACGTCCTTCAATGGCCAGGCGGTGTTCGCCGCCGACGACGCCAGCATCGGCGGCGACGCCAGAAGGCGCAACGTGCTGGACGGACTCAAAACCGGCTGGCTGGGCGTGGCCGAGGACATGGTCAAGCGCTACTACGGCATCGAAGGCAAGGATTCGACCTTGACCGTCAACGTCAGCCAGGACAGCGCGCCGGGCGGCGAACTGGCCTCGGTGTCCGGCAACGCCGGCGCCATGACGCTGAACATCTACATGAACAACTTCGGCGACGCCACCACGCCCGACGGCGGCGGCGCGCCCCAGTACAGCGACCGCATCATCGCCCACGAGATGACCCACGCCGTGATGATGAGCGCGACCAACATCGGCAGCCAGCCCGGCTGGTTCATCGAAGGCACGGCGGAACTGCTGCAGGGCGCCGACGAGCGCCTCAAGATCGACATCGGCAATGCCGGCGGCGTGGCCAACCTGGTCGGCGCCTTCGACACGACCTACAAGTATGCGGGCGGCTACGCGGCCAGCCGCTACCTGCACGACCAGCTCAAGGAAAACGGCGTGGCGGGCGGCATCAAGGGCGTGATGCAGTACATGAGCCAGAATGCCGGCTCGACCCTGGACCAGGCGCTGGGCGCGGTCAGTAACGGCAAATACGCCGACGTGGCGGCCTTCGAAGCCGACTTCCGCGCCAACGGCACCGAGTACATCAATACCAGGATGAACCTGGCGAATGACGATACCGGCGCGATCGGCGGCCTGGACGCCGACGGCGGACCGTCGCGCAACGCGCGCGAAGTGGTGCAGGATGCCGGCAGCACCGACCCGGACAAGCCGCTGCGGCACTTCAAGGTCGTGATGCCGGACAATGGCTCCGGCAACACCGGCATCAAGCGGGTGCAGGTCCAGGCCGGCAGCAACGCCGGCGATTTGATCGAACTGCAGTTCTCGGCGATGAACGCGCGGGCGCTCGGCCTGGCCGACGTCGACATGAAGAACGCGCCGGTGGCCTTGCTGCGCATCGACCAGGCCATCGACTTCGTCGACCGCCAGCGCGCGGTGACGGGGGCGTCCAGCAACCGCCTGGACATGGCGGCCGCCAACGTCCAGACCGGCTCGGCCAACCTGGAAGCGGCGCGCGGACGCATCGAGGACGTCGACTACGCCACCAGCACGGCGAAACTGACGCGCGCCCAGATCCTGCAGCAGGCGGCATCGGCCATGATGACGCAGGCGAATGGCGAGCCGCGCGCGGTGCTGGCCTTGCTGCGCTGAGCGCATCCATTCGGCGATATTGTGCATTCTGCAACACCGATCGGGCCTCGCCGGTCGGTATCACAATTCCCGCCGACACCTACGCTATAATCGATTCTCTTTATATAGCATGCTGCCTTCATCCGCCCCTACGACATGAAATCCACCGAAATACGCGAAAAGTTTCTCAAGTTCTTTGAGTCCAAAGGCCACACGATCGTCCGCTCCAGCCCGCTCGTGCCGGGCAATGACCCGACGATGTTGTTGACCAACAGCGGCATGGTGCAGTTCAAGGACGTGTTCCTGGGCCTGGATACGCGCCCGTACAAGCGCGCCACCACCGTGCAGCGCTGCGTGCGCGCCGGCGGCAAGCACAATGACCTGGAAAACGTCGGCTACACCGCGCGCCACCACACCTTTTTCGAAATGCTGGGCAACTTCAGCTTCGGCGATTACTTCAAGCGCGATGCAATCAATTTTGCTTGGGAACTGCTGACCAAGGTCTACGCACTCCCTAGCGAGAAGCTGACCGTCACCGTCTACTTCGAAGACGACGAAGCCTACGACATCTGGGCCAACGAGATCGGCGTGCCGAAAGAGCGCATCATCCGCATCGGCGATAATAAAGGTGCGCGCTACGCCTCCGACAACTTCTGGCAGATGGCCGACACCGGCCCCTGCGGCCCGTGTACCGAGATCTTCTACGACCACGGCGCCGACATCTGGGGCGGTCCTCCGGGTTCGCCCGAAGAAGACGGCGACCGCTTCATCGAGATCTGGAACCTGGTGTTCATGCAGTTCAACCGTGATGAAGCCGGCGTCCTGAGCCCGCTGCCCAAGCCCTCGATCGACACCGGCATGGGCCTGGAGCGCCTCGCCGCCGTGCTGCAGCACGTGCACAGCAACTACGAGATCGACCTGTTCCAGGCACTGATCAAGGCGGCCGCCCGCGAAACCGGCACGGCCGACCTCGAGTCCAAGTCGCTGCGCGTGATCGCCGACCACATCCGTGCCGCCAGCTTCCTGATCGTCGACGGCATCATCCCGAGCAGCGAAGGCCACGGCTACGTCCTGCGCCGCATCATCCGCCGCGCGCTGCGCCACGGCCACAAGCTGGGCCAGACCAAACCCTTCTTCTTCAAGCTGGTCGAGGACCTCGACATCGAGATGGGCGGCGCCTATCCGGAACTGCGCGACGCGAAAGAGCGCGTGATGCAGGTGCTGAAGGCCGAGGAAGAGCGCTTTGGCGAGACCCTGGAAAACGGCATGAAGATCCTGGAAGCGCAGCTGGCCAAGGATCCGCAAAACCTGGACGGCGCCACCGCCTTCACGCTGTACGACACCTATGGTTTCCCGCTGGACCTGACCGCCGACATCTGCCGCGAGCGCAGCGTCACGCTGGACGAGGCCGGCTTTACCGCCGCCATGGAGCAGCAGAAGAAGACGGCGCGCGCCGCCGGCAAGTTCAAGATGGCGGCCGGCGTCGAGTACGCGGGCGAGAAGACCAAGTTCGTCGGCTACGAATCGCTGGTCCACAACACCCATGTGCTGGCCCTGTATGCGGGCGGCGTGTCGGTGCAGATACTTTCGGCCGGCCAGGACGGCATCGTGGTGCTGGACACCACCCCGTTCTACGCTGAAAGCGGCGGCCAGGTCGGCGACAAGGGCGTGATCAAGGCTGCGGGCGGTTTGTTCGAAGTGGAAGACACGCTGAAGATCCAGGCCGAAGTGTTCGGCCACCACGGCGTGCTGCAATCGGGCTCGATCAAGGTCGGCGACACGGTCGATGCGCAAGTCGATGAAGCCAAGCGCGCGCGCACCATCCGCAACCACTCGGCGACCCACCTGATGCACAAGGCCCTGCGTGAGGTGCTGGGCTCGCACGTCCAGCAGAAAGGCTCGCTGGTCGATCCGGACAAGACCCGCTTCGACTTCTCGCACAATGCCCCGCTGACCGCGGAAGAAATCGCCAAGGTCGAGCAGATCGTCAACCGCGAGATCCTGGAAAACCACGCGACGCAAGCCCAGCACATGTCGATGGACGACGCCATCAAGCACGGCGCGATGGCGCTGTTCGGTGAAAAATACGGCGACACCGTGCGCGTGCTCGACATCGGTTCCTCGAAAGAGCTGTGCGGCGGCGTGCACGTGACCCGCACCGGCGACATCGGCCTGTTCAAGATCGTGTCGGAATCGGGCGTGGCCGCCGGCATCCGCCGCGTCGAAGCTGTGACCGGCGAAGGCGCGCTGGCGCTGGTGCAATCGATCAACCGCAAGCTGGTGGAAGCCGCCGGTGCGCTGAAGACCAGCCCGGACGAACTGCCGTCGCGCATCGTCCAGGTACAGGATCAAGTCAAATCGCTGGAAAAGGAAATCGCCGCGCTGAAGTCGAAGCTGGCCGCGGGGCAGGGCGACGAACTGGTGACCCAGGCCATCGACGTGAACGGCATCAAGGTGCTGGCCGCAACGATGGAAGGCGCCGACGTGGCCGGCCTGCGCGAGACCATGGACAAGCTGAAGGACAAGCTGAAAACGGCCGCCATCGTGCTGGCGTCGGTAGCGGATGGCAAGGTCAGCCTGATCGCCGGCGTGACCGCTGATGCCACCTCGAAGGTCAAGGCGGGCGAGCTGGTCAACTTCGTCGCCAAGCAGGTGGGCGGCAAGGGTGGCGGACGCCCGGACATGGCGCAAGCCGGCGGCACCGATGCTGCTGCGCTGCCGCAAGCGCTCGCGGGCGTGGTCGGCTGGGTCGGGGAGCGCCTGTCGGCCTGATGCAGGATGAGTGACCGGGACGGTTTGTTCCGGTCAAGCGCTCATCAAACGTTTGCGGCCCGTCCACGTTTGCGTGGGCGGGCCGTTTTTCATGGTATCGTTCTCGCTTGACGCCGGGAATTTCAGCATTTGTCCTTTCCTGTCAACATCTTGCCGTTGTTACAACGCAACATGGGTACCATTCTTTGGTGCGCCGCGTCATAATCCTGCAATTGGAGTAGTATCGGGCACATGCCCACTTAACGCAGGCAAATCGATGACTGAAACCATAATCGACACCGGCACCATCGAGGTCCAGAAGGACCTGGATGCACGCGGCTTGAATTGCCCGCTGCCGATTCTCAAGGCCAAGAAGGCCCTCGCCGAACTGGCGAGCGGCGAAGTGCTGCGCATCGTGGCCACCGACACCGGTTCGGTGCGCGACTTCCAGGCGTTCGCCAAGCAGACCGGCAACGCCCTCCTGGCCCATACCCACATCAACGGTGAATTCACCTTCTGGCTGCGCCGGAAGTAAGCCGTCGATCGTTTCCAGCACGGCGGGGCGCCAGCCCCGTCCGCCGTAACACACCCCCTGACTTTTCTGTTGACTGTGCGATAACTGCTTGCGATTTAGGGCATTCCCTCTAACCGAAAAACGCACGCTCGTGCTTTAATTCTGTCCTGAACGGAATTTGCTCTTATAATTCGGAGCATTTTAGTCTTCACCCATTTTCCAAAGGCCCACTATGAAAGTCCTGGTACCCGTCAAACGCGTGGTCGACTACAACGTCAAGGTCCGCGTCAAGTCCGACGGCAGCGGCGTCGATATCGCCAACGTCAAAATGTCGATGAACCCGTTCGACGAGATCGCGATGGAAGAAGCCACGCGCCTGAAGGAAGCCGGCAAGGTCACCGAAGTCGTGGCCGTGACCTGCGGCGTGACCCAGGCCCAGGAAACCCTGCGCACCGCGATGGCGATCGGCGCCGACCGCGGCGTGCTGGTCGAGACCACCCCCGAGATCGAGCCGCTGGCCGTGGCCAAGGTCCTGAAAGCCCTGGCCGACAAGGAACAGCCGCAGCTGATCATCCTGGGCAAGCAGGCCATCGACGACGACAGCAACCAGACCGGCCAGATGCTGGCCGCCCTGCTGGGCTGGCCGCAGGCGACCTTCGCGTCGAAGGTCGTGCTGGAAGACGGTAAAGTCACCGTGACCCGCGAAGTGGACGGCGGCCTGGAAACCGTGGCCTTGAGCCTGCCGGCCATCGTCACCACCGACCTGCGCCTGAACGAGCCGCGCTACGTGACGCTGCCGAACATCATGAAGGCCAAGAAAAAGCCGCTCGAGACCGTCAAGCCGGAAGACCTGGGCGTGGACGTGGCGCCGCGCCTGAAGACCATCAAGGTCGCCGAGCCGGCCAAGCGTTCGGCCGGCATCAAGGTGCCGGACGTGGCGACCCTGGTGCAGAAGCTGCGCACCGAAGCTAAAGTCATCTAATAAAGGATCATCATGGTCGCACTGGTTATTGCTGAACACGACAACGCCGCGCTGAAGGGCGTTACCCTGAACACCGTCACCGCCGCGTCGCAATGCGGCGGCGAAGTCCACGTGCTGGTCGCCGGCGCGGGCTGCGGCGCCGTGGCCGAGCAGGCTGCGAAAATCGCGGGCGTCTCGAAAGTGCTGGTCGCCGATGCGCCGCACTTTGCCGACGGCCTGGCCGAGAATGTCGCCGAGCAGATCCTCGCGGTAGCGGGCGCTTACTCGCACATCCTGGCCCCGGCTTCGGCCTTCGGCAAGAACGTGCTGCCGCGCGTGGCCGCCAAGCTGGACGTGGCGCAGATCTCGGAAATCACGAAAGTGGATTCGCCGGACACCTTCGAGCGTCCGATCTATGCCGGTAACGCGATCGCGACCGTGCAATCGACCGACAACGTGAAAGTCATCACCGTGCGCGGTACCGGCTTCGATGCCGCCGCTGCCGAAGGTGGTTCCGCTGCTGTGGAAAATGTCAGCGCTGTTGCCGACTCCGGCAAATCGTCCTTCGTCGGCCGCGAGCTGGCCAAGTCGGACCGTCCGGAACTGACCGGCGCCAAGATCGTCGTCTCGGGTGGCCGCGGCATGGGCTCGGGCGAGAACTTCAAGCTGCTGGAACCCCTGGCCGACAAGCTGGGCGCCGCCATGGGCGCCTCGCGCGCCGCGGTCGACGCCGGCTACGTGCCGAACGACTGGCAGGTTGGCCAGACCGGCAAGATTGTCGCGCCGACGCTGTACATCGCGGTGGGTATCTCGGGCGCGATCCAGCACCTGGCCGGCATGAAGGATTCGAAGACCATCGTCGCCATCAACAAGGACCCGGAAGCGCCGATCTTCTCGGTGGCCGATTACGGCATCGTCGGTGACTTGTTCGAGGTGGTGCCGGCGCTTGTGAAAGAGCTGGGCTAATCATTGCCGAAGGTGGATGGCATGCATGTCCACCATAAAAATTCACGTCGTTCCCGCGCGGGCGGGAACCCAAGTGTTACGTGGCCCACTGGCGCTTGCCGTTGTGGGCGCGCAAGCAACTTGGGTTCCTGCCTTCGCAGGAACGACGTTTTTGTTTAACGATCCAAAAGAATCAATCAGGAGACCAAGGTGAGCTACAAAGCCCCTCTGAAAGACATGCTGTTCGTCGTCAACGAACTGGCCGACCTGTCCGCCATCCACCAGCTCCCCGGCTGCGAAGACGCCACCCCTGACACGGTCGAAGCCGTCCTCGAAGAAAACGCGAAATTCTGCGGCGAGGTCGTGGCCCCGCTGAACCATCCGGCCGACAAGGAACCCAGCTTTTGGCACGACGGTCAAGTCACCACCTCGAAAGGCTTCAAGGAAGCCTTCCGCGCCTATGCCGACGCCGGCTGGCAGGGCGTGCAGCACCCGAGCGAATTCGGCGGCCAGGGCTTGCCCAAGCTGGTCGCGACCCCGTGCATGGAAATGCTGCATGGCGCCAACCTGGCGTTCGCACTGGTCGCGCTGCTGACCGACGGCGCCATCGAGGCGCTCCTGACCGCCGGCACCGACGAGCAGAAGGCGCGCTACATCGAGCCGCTGATCTCGGGCCAGTGGACCGGCACCATGAACCTGACCGAGCCGCAGGCCGGCTCCGACCTGGCCGCCGTGCGCACCCGCGCCGTGCCCCAGGGTGATGGCACCTATAAAGTGTTCGGCACCAAGATCTACATCACCTACGGCGAGCACGACATGGCCGAGAATATCATCCACCTGGTGCTGGCACGCACGCCGGATGCGCCGCCGGGCGTGAAGGGGATCTCGCTGTTCATCGTGCCGAAGTTCATGGTCAATGATGACGGTTCGCTGGGCGAGCGCAACGACGTGCATTGCGTGTCGATCGAGCACAAGCTCGGCATCAAGGCCAGCCCGACCGCGGTGCTGCAGTTCGGTGATCATGGCGGCGCGATCGGTACCCTGGTCGGCGAGGAAAACCGCGGCCTGGAATACATGTTCATCATGATGAACGCGGCCCGTTTCGGTGTCGGCATGCAGGGCGTCGGCCTGGCCGAACACGCCTACCAGCAAGCCGCCGCCTTCGCCAAGGAGCGCGTGCAATCGCGCGCCGTGGAAGGATCGAGCGGCCCGGTCGCCATCATCAACCACCCGGACGTGCGCCGCATGCTGATGTCGATGCGCGCCCAGACCGAAGCGGCGCGCGCGCTGGCCTACGTCGGCGCCGGCCTGTCCGACCTGGCGCACAGCCACCCGGATGAAGCGACGCGCAAGGCCAACCTGGCCGTCTACGAATACCTGGTCCCGGTGATCAAGGGCTGGTCGACCGAGATGAGCGAGAACGTCGCGCGCGACGGCGTGCAGGTGCACGGCGGCATGGGCTTCATCGAAGAGACCGGCGCGGCCCAGCACTACCGCGACGCCAAGATCCTGACCATCTACGAAGGCACGACCGCGATCCAGGCCAACGACCTGGTCGGCCGCAAGACGGTACGCGATGGCGGCGCCGTGGCGAAATCGATCATCGCTCAAGTGCGCGCCACCGAAACTCAATTGAGCGAACAGCAGGGCGCCGACCTTGCCGCGATCCGCGGCCAGCTGGCGGCCGGCAGCGCGGCGCTCGAAGCCGTGGTCGACTTCGTCGTCGCCAACACCAAGTCCGATCCGCGCGCGGTGTTCGCCGGCAGCGTGACTTACCTGAAGCTGGCCGGTATCGTGCTGGGCGGCTGGCAGATGGCGCGCGCGGCCCTGGTCGCCCAGCGGAAGCTGGATGCCGGTGATGGCGACGCCGCCTTCTACCGCGCCAAGATCGCCACCGCGCGCTTCTTCGCCGACCACATCCTGTCCCAGGCGGACGGCATGCGCCATGCGATCGTGGTGGGCAGCGCCGGCGTGCTGGCGCTGGACGTCGACCAGTTCTGAGCGGGTTTCCGCAGTGCCAGCTAAAAGCGGCCCGCTCGGGCCGCTTTTTCTTTGTGCAGCCTTATGGTGGACCAGGCGGCTTGGATCGACGATTTGTTGTGTTGCGCAGACCGCTTGCGCGCACTTGAGCTACCTTAAGCAAGCTGCATGAGCAGGTCTCCTAGAATCGGCCGTATGTACTCACAGCCACCAGGAGACCCCATGTCTTTCATGATGCGCAGTACCGTCCTGCCGATGACGTTCGCCATCGCGGCGCTGTCCACGCTGGCCGCCTGCGGCGGCAGCGGCGGCGACCCTGCGCCGCCGGTCGCACAGAACCCGCAGCCGCCGGTCCAGCCCGCCCCGCCCACCACGCCGACGCAACCGACCAATCCGGGCGGCACCACCGACATCGCGCTGGAGCCGGGCTATACCCGGGTCAGCGCGGCCGCCGGCTTCAGCCAGCCGAACTGGCCGGCCTGGACGCGTCCGGCCACGACGGTCGTCGACGGCGTCGGCTGCGCCCAGAGCGAGGCCTATCACCAGCACGCGATGCTGTCGGTCTACCGCAACGGCGTGCGGCTGGCGCTGCCGTCCGAGATCGGGCTCGTGACCGGCTGTTCCTACGAGATGCACACCCACGACGGCACCGGCGTGATCCACATCGAGGCCGACAAGCCGGTAAGCTTCACGTTGCGCCAGTTCCTGTCGTTGTGGGGGCAGTCGATCAGCGCCACTTCCGTCCTCGGCCTGCCGGGTCCGGCCAAATACTATGTGATCGAGAACGAGAAGATCACGCCGGTCACGTCCGACCCGACCGCCATCACGCTGGCGGGGCACAAGGAAATCGTGATCATCGTCGGCACGCCGCCGCCGGCCCTGCCGCGTTATGACTGGGCGCAGAGCGGGCTCTGATCTCTACAGCGTCTCAGAAGGTCAGCAGGGCAAGGGATGCGGCCTGCCGACGCGTCGTCGAAGACAGTACGCTAGTACGGCGAGACGAACGCAACGCCGCCATGCTGGCCTTATGAGGCGCTGTCAACCGTAGGCGCCGCCTGTTGCCAGGAGATCGAACAGGCGCGAGATCGTCGCGATGAGCACCGTCGCGCCGACCAGCATCGTCAGCACCAGCAGCACGGCCAGCGGCCAGGACGAGCGCGAGACCTGGCCGCTGGCGGCGTTGCGGGTGGCGTCCCAGCGCTCGTCCGGCGTCAGGCCGATCACCAGCGCTTCGATGTAGCCGGCGATGCAGGACACGATCAGCGGCAGCCAGACGTAGAAGGGGTTCGGATGGTGTCCGGCGCTGTACACCAGGCCGGCCAGCGGCAGGCTGCAGACGTGCAGCAGGCCGAGGCGGTCGACGCTGCCTTTCAGGTAGAAGCGGTGCGCGCCGATGCCGCCCAGCAGGAAGGCGAGGGCGGTGGCGACGGTCTTGTTCTTGGGCTGCGGCATGGAGGGTGGCATGGCGCCGGGGCGCTTGCTGCTGTGAAAGGAAGTCAGCAGTATCGGGCAAATTTGCCATGAAAGCAAAAGCCCGATGGTGGCGCTCAGGCGTGAAATAGACGATAATGGCGGATTGTCCAAGTGCGGGGCCGGCAGGTTCACGCGCGTGGGTTGTCTTTAAACTTCTTGCTGCTGCACGGTATCGCGCGCTATAATCATCGGCTTTCTCCGTCCAGCTCAATTTTTTGGAAATATTATGGTCGTTATTCGTTTAGCTCGTGGTGGTGCCAAGAAGCGCCCGTTCTACAACATCGTTGCAACCGATTCGCGCAACCGTCGCGATGGCCGTTTCATCGAGCGCATCGGCTTCTACAACCCGATGGCATCGGGCCAGGAAGTCGGCCTGAACATCACCGCTGACCGTCTGGCCTACTGGCAAGGCGTTGGCGCACAACTGTCGCCGACCGTTGCTCGCCTGGTCGCTGGCCAGAAGCCGGCTGCTGTTTAATTAGCAAGGCAATACTGGTTTGACCGATTCGGCAGCAAACAAGCCTGCGGGGACCGAGGTCCCCCAAGACCTGGTCCAGGTCGGGCACGTCTCCGGCGCCTATGGCCTCCGGGGCGGCATCCGCGTCACGCCGTACTCGACCGATGCGGATGCGCTGCTGAGCGTGAAAACCTGGTGGCTCGACAAGCCGTCGCTGCGCCCCGTCCAGGTACGGAGCGCGAAGTCCCACAGCGGCGACGTCACCGCCACCCTGGTCGACTTGAGCGACCGCGACATGGCCGAAGCGCTGAAGGGCGCCACGGTGCAGGTGTCGCGGGCCGACTTTCCGGCACTGCCGGCCGACGAGTATTACTGGTCCGACCTGATCGGCCTGGACACGGTGAACCTGCAGGGCGAAGCCCTCGGCAAGGTCATCGACATGATGAGCAACGGTCCGCAATCGATCCTGCGCATCCAGCCCGCCGCCGATTCCAGCGCGCCCGACGCCAAGCTTGAAGAGCGCCTGGTGCCGTTCGTGGACCAGTTCGTCAAGACGGTCGACCTGAAGGCAAGACTGATTACCCTGGATTGGGGTCTGGATTATTGATCCCATCCGCCTGAAGCGAGGTCCCGATGCAGTTTGACGTCGTGAGCTTGTTTCCCGAAATGTTCGCCGCATTGACGCAGTCCGGGGTCACCCGGCGCGCGCACGAGCAGGGCCTGTGGAAGCTGTCGCTCTGGAATCCACGCGATTTCACGACGGACCGCCACCGCACCGTCGACGATCGCCCGTATGGCGGCGGTCCCGGCATGGTGATGCTGGCCAGACCGCTCGAAGCGACCATCGCCGCGGCGAAGCAGCGCCAGGTCGACCTCGGTTTGCCGCCGCCGCGCGTGGTGTTCATGTCGCCGCAGGGCAAGCCGTTGACGCACCAGCGGGTCATGCAGCTGAAGGACGAGCCCGGGCTGGTCGTGTTGTGCGGCCGCTACGAAGCGGTCGACCAGCGCCTGCTGGACCGGGTGGTCGACGAGGAAATCTCGCTCGGCGACTTCGTGCTCTCCGGCGGCGAATTGCCGGCGATGGCATTGATGGATGCGGTGGTACGCTTTATCCCCGGCGTGCTGGGCGACGATGCCTCGGCGGTCGAAGACAGTTTCGTCAACGGCTTGCTGGATTCGCCGCATTACACGCGTCCGGACGTCTACGAAGGCGTGCCTGTGCCGCCGGTACTGATGGGCGGGAACCACGCCGAGATTCAAAAGTGGCGCCGAAAGCAGCAGCTGGAAGCGACCGCCAGGAAACGGCCCGATCTGCTGGACAAGGCGCGCAGCGCCGGTCAGCTGGACAAGGCCGACGAAAAGTTTCTGGCAGCGCTGGACAAGCCTGCCGAATAAGATTTGCATGGGCCGCAAGGCCGGTGCGAAAACTGCGGACATGTGTCCGTGTGTTCAACCCCATCCTCTACCGGGCAACCAGTACAGCGCCGGCAAGATGGTTACAGGAGTCATCCAATGGATCTGATCCAGCAACTCGAGCAAGAAGAAATTGCGCGCCTCGGCCGCAACATCCCTGATTTCGCACCGGGCGACACCGTTGTCGTCAGCGTCAACGTCGTCGAAGGCAACCGCAAGCGCGCCCAGGCATACGAAGGCGTCGTCATCTCGCGTCGTAACCGCGGCCTGAACTCGAACTTCATCGTTCGCAAGATCTCGTCGGGCGAAGGCGTCGAGCGTACGTTCCAGCTGTATTCGCCGCTGATCGCTTCGATCGAAGTGAAGCGTCGTGGTGACGTGCGTCGTGCGAAGCTGTACTACCTGCGCGAGCGTTCGGGCAAGTCGGCACGTATCAAAGAAAAGCTGCCGCAACGCAAAGCTGCTGTTGCCGCCGCCCAGTAATTGGCAACGTGGTAAGAAAAGGCATCCCCCGGGATGCCTTTTTTGTTTTTCAAGTTCATATTGAGTTTGCAAGGAAAGGCTTTGGCAAAACTGCATATCGATCCCCAGCGCCTGCCGGTCGATGCGATCGCCGGCGAGGCCGCGCTGCCGGCCGAGCGCCTGGATGCCGCCTGGCTGCGCCAGCGCCTGGCCCATCCGCCCGCCTGGGAGCCCGAATTGCCCGAGGACTTGCTGTTCCGCCTGGGCAAGCTGCGGCGTGCCGCCGTGCTGGTGCCCATCGTCCAGCGTCCCGAAGGCTTGACCGTACTGCTGACCCAGCGCACCGCCCACCTGACCAACCACGGCGGCCAGGTCAGCTTTCCCGGCGGTCGCGCCGAAACCACGGATTCGTCGTCGATCGAGACCGCGCTGCGCGAAAGCGAAGAGGAAATCGGCCTGCTGCGCCGCCACGTGGAAATCATCGGCGTGCTGCCCGAACACGCCACCGCGTCGGCCTACCTGGTCACGCCGGTGGTCGCGCTGGTCTCGCCGCCCTTCGAGCTGCGCGCCGACCCGGGCGAGGTGGCCGAGATCTTCGAGGTGCCGCTGGCCTTCCTGATGGATGGCATGAACCACCAGCGCATGTCCTTCGAATTGCCGGACGGGGGCGGGCGGCGCAGCTTCTATGCGATGCCCTACGAGCGCTTCTTCATCTGGGGCGCCACGGCGGGGATGTTGCGCAACCTGTTTCACTTGTTACGCGCATAACCGTCGCCCTTGCGAAGGCAAGGGCCCAAGTTCTGCGAGCGCGACAGCTACGCCAGCAAAATTGGACCCCTGCCTTCGCAGGGGCGACGCTCATCGGTCAGCCGCCAAAGAGGAGCGATCCCTCGGCCCTCGTTGCTTCCCGCGCCCCTCTGCGCTATCGTAGCGGTCAATGAAGTCTGGCAACAAATAACAAGGACCGTGCATGACATTCTTTTCCATCCTGTGCGCGCTGCTGATCGAGCAATTGAAGCCGCTGCGCGCGGATAACCAGATCTACGCCGAGATCAAGCGCTTCGCCATGCGCATCGAGGGCTGGTTCAATGCCGGCCATGCGAGCCACGGCCGGCTGGGCTGGTTCCTGATGATGGGCAGCCTGATGCTGCCGACCGTGGCCGTGTACTGGGTCCTGCAGCACTACAACTGGGTGTTCGCGGCCTTTGCCTGGAATGTCCTGATCGTCTACCTGACCCTGGGGTTCCGCCACTACAGCCACTACTTCACCTCGATCCAGTTCGCCCTGAACGCCGGCGACGACGCCACCGCGCGCGAACTGCTGGCCGAGTGGACCCGCATCGACACGGTCGGCATGGACGGCGCCGAGATCGCCCGCCTGGCCGTCGAGAAATCCCTGATCACGACCCACCGCAACGTGTTCGGCGTGTTCTTCTGGTTCCTGATGCCGCTGGGCCCGGCCTGCGCCGTGATGTATCGCGTGTCCGAATACCTGGCGCGCGCCTGGAACGAGCCGGACCACATGCGCAACGAAGCCTTCGGCGAATTCGCCGCGCGCGCCTTTTACTGGATCGACTGGATCCCGGTGCGCCTGACCGCGATCGCGTTCGCCGTCGTCGGCAATTTCGAGGATGCGATCTATGCCTGGCGCAATTTCGCGAACCGCTGGGCGGACGAGTCGCGCGGCATCATCCTGGCCGCCGGCGGCGGCGCCATGGGCGTGCGCCTCGGTACGCCCTACGAGAACGCGGCGCGCATCCTGACGCCGGACGCGGCCACCGTCGATTTGTCCGACAGCGAGGCCGACGTGCTGCCGGGCGAGGAGCCGAACGTGCGTTCGCTCCAGAGCACGGTCGGCCTGGTCTGGCGCGCCCTGTTATTATGGATGCTGCTCCTGCTGTTGTTGTCCGGCGCCGTGCTGCTGGGCTGACAACGTGTTGCGGGAGGCTGGGAGACGGACGCGCCAGAGGGGCTCGTCCGGAGGTCTTCTATAAGATATAATAGTGGAGTTGTTCTCATCCACGCCTCCTGTATCGCACTATGGCCGAGTTACCGCAAACCGGGAAAGGACACGCCGACGAGTTCATCATCCTCGGCGTTACAAGTAAGGGCAGGCAGTTCCGCCCGAGTGACTGGGCCGAACGTCTGTGCGGCGTAATGTCATGCTTCAGGCCGCCTGGCAGCGGTGGTCCCAATGCCCACCTGAAGTTTTCGCCCTACGTCTACCCGACCGTCATGAGCGGCGTCAAAGCCGTGGTTGTCAACAATGCCCTCAAGAGCGTCGAGCCCCTGGCTTACCACTTCGTGTGCAATTTTGCCAAAGACAATGATCTGCAAGTTGTCGAGGCCTGCGCCGTCCCACCGCGCGAAGACAAGAAGTCCTGAATTTGTTCCCGCCGCAGCTTTGACGTAGATCAAAGCCATGCTTCTCCCCAGCCTTAGTTTGAGGGCTTGCGGGAGGAGACAGTCATGGAAATCAGTTCCCTGTGCACCGTCGATACGGTCTGCTGCAGCCGCCATGAAAGCGTGCAGGCGGCCGCCATGCTCATGCGCAAGCACCACGTCGGCGACATCGTCGTGGTCGACGAGCCGGACGGCGAGCGCATCCCGGTCGGCATCGTCACCGACCGCGACATCGTGGTCTCCGTCATCGCCCTCGGCCTCGATCCGCTCGGGCTCGAAGTCGGCGACATCATGAGCGACGATTTGCTCACCGCCGGCGAGCACGACGATCCCTACGCCACCATCGAACGCATGCGCCTGCGCGGCATCCGCCGCGTGCCGGTGGTCAATGACGACGGCAGCCTGGCCGGCATCGTCAGCGCCGACGACCTGCTGGTGTTCCTGGCCGAGGAAATGGAAGAGCTGTCGCGGATCAGCCCCTACCAGCAACAGCAGGAGCGCCGTTCGCGGCATTGAGGCCGGCGCCGGGTAAGCCTGGTCTAAGTCACCGTCTGTTACCATCGTGCATGACCTGCCGTGACCGCGGCGGTGCTGCACAACCTACAGATGGAGTGACATGAGTTCGATGTTTTCCCCGCGCGGCCTGGCCGCGTCGCTGGCGTTTGCCGGCCTCTCTTTCGTGGCCACCGGCCCGGCCTGGGCGCTCGACCTGCCGAAGGGCGTGATCCAGGGGCCGTCGGTCGAAGGCATCACCGAATACCGCCTGCCGAACGGCCTCAAGGTGCTGCTGTTCCCGGATTCCTCGCGCCCGACCGTCACCGTCAACGTGACCTACCTGGTCGGCTCGCGCCACGAGAACTACGGCGAGACCGGCATGGCCCACCTGCTCGAGCACCTGATGTTCAAGGGCAGCCCGAAGCACCCGGACATCACGCGCCAGTTCTCCGACCGCGGCATGCAGTTCAACGGCACCACCTCGCTCGACCGCACCAACTACTACGAGGTGTTCCAGGCGTCCAACGATAATCTGCAATGGGCATTGCAGATGGAAGCCGACCGCATGACCCACTCGAACATCTCGCGCAAGGACCTCGATTCCGAGATGACGGTGGTGCGCAACGAATACGAGAACGGCGAGAATTCGCCGTTCTCGGTCGTGATGAAGCGCATGCAGAGCGTCGCCTACGACTGGCATGCCTATGGCCGCTCGACCATCGGCAACAAGAGCGACATCGAGAACGTCGACATCCCGCACCTGCAGAATTTCTATCATACGTATTACCAGCCGGATAACGCGGTGCTGCTGGTGGCCGGCAAGTTCGATCCGGCCCAGACCCTCCTGTCCATCAACCGCCTGTTCGGCGCGATCCCGAAACCGAAGCGCGAGCTGCCCAAATTCTGGACCGTCGAGCCGACCCAGGATGGCGAGCGCAGCTTTGCCGTGCGGCGCCAGGGCGACGTGCAGATCGTCGCGCTCGGCTACAAGATCCCGTCCGGCCTGCACGACGACAGCGATGTGCTGAATTTCGCCAACACCATCCTCGGCGACGTGCCGACCGGCCGCCTGCACAAGCTGCTGGTCGAGACCGGCAAAGCGAGCCAGGTGTTCGCCTTCCCTCAGACCGGCTTCGCGCCCGGCCTGCAGTACTTCGGCGCCGTGGTCAAGAAGGGTGAGCCGCTCGAGCCGGTACGCGCCGCGCTGACCCAGGCGGTCGAGGATTTCGCGAAGAACCCGCCCACGCCCGAGGAAATGGAGCGCACCCGCCGCACCTACCTGAACGACATCGAGCGCAGCCTGAACGACCCGCAGCAGGTCGGCGTCGCGCTGTCCGAAGTGATCGCCCTGGGCGACTGGCGCCTGTTCTTCGCCGGGCGCGACCGCGTGCCGAGTATCACGGCCGAGCAGGTGGCGAGCGCGGCCGGGCGCTATTTCAGGCGCGACAACCGGGTGACCGGCAGTTTCCTGCCGGACGACAATCCGCAACGCGCCGCGATTCCGCCGGCACCCACGGTCGAGAGCCTGCTGAAGGACTTCAAGCCGAAGGCATCGAACCTCAGCGCCGAGGATTTCGAGCCGACCCAGGCCAACATCATGAAGCGCACCACGCTCACCACCGCGGGTGGCGTCAAGCTGGCCCTGCTGCCGAAAAAGAATCGCGGCGAAACCGTCACGGTCGACCTGAACCAGCACTTTGGCGACGAGCAGAACTTGTTCGGCAAGGGCGCGATTCCCGGTTTGACCGCCGCCATGCTGACCCGCGGCACGGCGAAGTACGACCGCGTGCAGCTGGCCGACGCCTTCGAAAAGCTCAAGATTGCCGGCAGCCCGACCCACTTCCAGACCACGCGCGAGAACCTGCCGGAAGCCTTGAAGCTGGTCGCCCACGTGCTGCGCGAACCGAGCTTCCCGGCGGGCGAATTCGAGCAGTTGCGCAAGCAGATGCTGGTCTCGCTCGACGCCAGCCGCGGCGAACCGCCGAACGTGGCCTCGCGCGCGCTGAACGAGCATTTCGATATCTATCCGAAAGGCGATATCCGCCACGAAACCACGCTGGCGGAAGACATCGCCGACGTGCAGGCCGCCACGCTGGACCAGGTGAAAACCTTCCACCGCGACTTCTACGGCACCGTGCCGGCCGAGATGGCCATCGTCGGCGATTTCGATGCGAAGGCCGTGGTGCCGCTGGTCGACTCGCTGTTCGGCGCCTGGAAGGCGCCGATGCGGGTGGCGCCGGTGCTGCGCAAGCATGCGGACATCAAGCCCATCCATGAAACCTTGAACACGCCGGACAAGGAGAACGGGTTCTACACGGCGCGCATGAATCTCGACCTGAACGTCGAGGATCCCGACTATCCGGCGCTGATGCTGGCCGATTACATCTTCGGCGGCAGCGGCGGGCTGAAGTCGCGCCTGCTGGACCGGATCCGCCAGAAGGAAGGGCTGTCGTATGGCGGCGGTTCGCAGCTGGTGGCGGGCGACCTCGACCGTGCCGGCATGTTCGCGATCAGCGCCATCGCCGCGCCGCAGAACCTGGCCAAGGTCGACGTCGCGGTGCGCGAGGAACTGGCGCGCGCGCTGAAGGAAGGCTTCACGCCTGCGGAACTCGCTGGGGCCAAATCGGGTCTCATGCAACAGCGCATCCAGACCCGTGCCGACGATGGCGCGCTGGCGGCGGGCTGGACGTCGTACCTGTACCGTGGACGCACCTTCGAGTGGTCGGCCGAGTTCGAAAAACGCCTGATGGCGGTTACGCTGCCGCAGTTGAACGCGGCGTTCCGCAAGACGGTGGACCCGGCGAAGTTGTCCGTGGTGATGGCGGGCGATCAATCCAAGGCCGGATTGAAACCCGCGGTTGCACCCTGATTGCAACACTCAGCCGTTCATAATCTTAGGAAACGGCCGAGAAGCTTGGTCTATGCCCATTCCGGCGCTATGATGTTGCCTTATGGCAGTATTGCCTATAAGCAGCAAACACTGCGCAAGGACATTGTAAAGGAAGCATGATGAAGGGCATGACCAAGCAACCGCCGAGCGGCATTTCCTACGCCGGCAAGGTTGTGCTGGTAACGGGCGCCGCCAGCGGTATCGGCCGCGCCACGGCGCTGGCATTCGGACGGGCCGGGGCCTGCGTGGTGATCGCCGACACCGCGGTGGACGGCGGCCACATGACGGCGGCACTGATCGTCGAGGCCGGCGGCAAGGCCTTGTTTGTGAAAACAAATGTAACGGTAGCGAGCGAAGTCGAAGCGCTGCTCGAGAAGGCCGTGTCGCACTACGGCCGCATCGACGTCGCGGTCAATGGCGCCGCCGTCGAAGAGGAATGCCTGCCGCTGGCCGAAGGCGAGGATGCGCAGTTCGACCGCATCATGAACGTCAACGTCAAGGGCGTCTGGCTGTGCATGCGCGCCCAGCTGCGCCAGATGCAGAGGCAGGAAGGCGGCGGCGTGATCCTGAACGTGGCCGACGCCGGCGGCCTGGTCGCGGTGCCGAACCGTGCCATCTACTCCGCCTCGAAGCATGCGGTGATCGGTTTCACCAAAACCGCGGCGGTCGAGTATGCCAAGGCCGGCATCCGCATCAACAGCCTGTGCCCTGGCGCGGTCAAGACTCCGATGCTGGCGCGCATGCTGGAGCGCGAGCCTGGCCGCGACAAGAAGCTGAAGGCGGCCCATCCGATGGGCCGCATCGCCGATGCCGCCGAGGTGGCGAACGCGGCGCTGTGGATCTGTTCCGAGCAGGCCTCGTTCGTGACCGGGCACCAGCTGGCCATCGACGGCGGCTTGACGGCGATGTGAGGTCGCCTTCGAACGTCGTCCACGACCTGTTCGAACCAGCATGACGACAAAGGGGTCTTCGCGGCTCCCTTTGCTACATCCGGATCATTGGCGCTGACATGCAGCTGTAACGGTCCAGGTGCTCTTGTTCGGGTCGCGTGACTTCACTTCCCTGACTTCCACCGTACAGTCTTTGATTTTGGGGGAGAGCTTAACGAACCATGGCTGTCCCGGTTCCATGTGCTGGCCCCATTCTTTCCCGTTGTGAAGCTGGCCCTTGATCCGCTTATGCGCACCATACGTGCAGATAAGCCAGCCTTGATCGTCCTCGGAAAGCGCATAACGGAAGTCCATGCCTCCTTCTCTTGCAATCTCATCGGGAGTCAACCAGCCGTCAGGGTAGGGTGGCCCGCTACCGGGTCGCTCGCCAAACATGATCTCTGCACCAGTGAGCGGGGCGTTTGGCAGGTCTTTAACGGGATAGCTCTGATCGGGGTAGGTTGGGGGGCAGCGATAGACTTCGGCATGGGAGGCGCAAGCCGAGAGGGCGAGTGCGATAACGAGGATTCGTTTCATGGTACGAGTACCACGTAGAACGCTTCCGCTCGATCACACGGTTTCTTCAACGATGGGTCCGGGATTACTGAGATGCCACGAGGGCCAGGCCATTTTCCCTTCCATTGATCGAACATGCGGATGCGCATGGCCTTGCCTCCACTATAGGATTCTCCACCAATGAATAAGGCAGAGTGATATCCATGCACTTCAGCGTGACTTCCCCGAGGATATTGCCACTTTCCGTCGATGAATTTGAAATTCGCTATCACGGTACCCGGGGTAAGTGTTTTTGCCACGTCGATGACGCGGTCGCCTCGTTGCCATAGTCCTGTCCAGCCGATGCCAGTTAATTCTTGGGGCAGACGTGCACATTCTCCATCCGCGATTTTCAGATTCAGCAAGCCATCCCTACCTTGCTCCTTCCACGTTTGCTTGTATTTCCCGTCCCACTCCCTGATCAGATCATTCATGTTGCCACGGTACACGACAGGATGCGGCATGTTGGCTCCCTGTCAGGCATAGATCTTGTTGCTGGCGCTATCCCAGCCACCGGCAGTCGATCCACCAGCACCGCCGCCAATCCGCTGCTGGATGTACGAACACTTGAACTTCGATGACGCCAAATGAACGTTCTCGGTAATGATGCCGCCATTGGCGCTGGTCGGGTTGACGGTTGAGATCATCACATTTTCGAGTTCTATCTCGAAATACTTGACGCGAGCGCCGTCACCATCAGCCCTGAAAAACTCGATTCTGGCTTTTGGGATCGTCTTCCCCATCGCACAAGTCTGGAACAGCACCGGAGACGCAATGTCGGCCAGTTTGTCGAATACGACTTCGTGAACGTCTGCTTTGCCGCTGGTATGCCCGCCTGCCGTCGATATGGCCGTGGCTCTGGGTTGGGTAACGCCCCAGCGAACGCCGATGACTTCAATCCATCCCTTGTGCCTGTCGTCCTGTGACTCCCCTTTGATGTCCCCAAGCTGCAGATAGGCGTCGATCATGCTTGTCTCCCGTTCCATAGTAGAGCGAGGATTCTTGCTTGACTGTCTATGGCAAACGTTGGTTGGAGTCACGAACCTCAAGGAGACAGATCAAGTGCCCTGCCCAGTCGATAGGCACCCGAATCAGGAAATTGTTCAAGGGCCGCATGCAGAACTTCAGCGCCGCGCCTCTGCGGGAGCAATGTGCCAAGGGCGCGACCCCTGTTTCATGCCGCAGGCGACAACGGCTGCCGCGTACCTTACGTCCGCCGTTTTGCCCGCGTTCGCTGTTGTTGCTTCTGCTGCGTCTGGTTGCGATTCTGCTTGGCCGTGTGCAGGGCCACCGCATCTTCCTTCGCGCGCTCCAGCGTGCGCATGTCCTCGTGGTCGTCGTGCGGCGAGAAATATTCCGCTTCCTGGGCGTCCATCACCAGCTTGATGGCGGCGTCGTCGTCGAGGTCGTAGAGTTCGGTGAGCAGGGTGGTGACCTCGTCGAGGTAGGCTTCGTATGTCAGGGTTGCCATGGTTCTTGTTTCAGTGTGAAAGGGTTGCGTCGACAACAGCGTCGATCCGGGCGCGGATCCATGCGTGGGCCCGCGCCGTGATTTGCTGCGCCATCCGCACCGGAAAGTGGATCACGCCATGCGGCGTGTCCGGCAACAGGTGCAATTCGACGGCATCGATGCCGTTCGCGGCGTGCCAGCGGGCCGCCATTGTAATCGTATCGTCGCGCAGCGGGTCGATCTCGCCCGCAAACATGATGGCTGGCGGCATCCCGGCCAGATTTCCGTACAGCGGCGACAACGGTGCCAGGCGCCGCTCGAGCTCGCTCAAGCCCGGCGTCAGCATGCGCAAGGACGGCAGCATCTCCGGGCCGTTCAGGACCAGCGTATCGGGACCGGCCTGGCGCACGCTCGGGGTGCCGCTGAAATCGTAGACGCCATAGTACAGCACCGCCCCGGCGATTTTTCCAAGCAGGTCCGGCCAGTCCGCCAGGCGCAGCAGCGTGGCCGCCGCCAGGTGGCCGCCGGCTGATTCCCCAATGACCAACACCGGCAGGCCGGCGTACCCGGGCAGGCCGCCGCCGAGCAGCCACAGGGCCGCGGCCAGGCAGTCGTCCATCAGGCCCTGGATCGGCGTGTCCAGCGCCAGCCGGTAGTCGACCGACACCACCGCCACCCCGCAGGCCTGGACCAGGTCCGCGTTCAATGTGTCGTTCATGCGCGCATTGCCGAGCACCCAGCCGCCGCCGTGGATGTCCAGCACGACCGCGCGCACAGGTCCCGCGGCCGGGCGCAGGACGCGCACGCGCACGCCGCCGGCCACGCGCATGTCCTGCGCCAGGATCCCGGCCCGCGCCAGCTTGGCGTCGGCGCCGATCTGCGACAGGCGCAGCAGGCCTTGTGCGACGCGCGCCAGCGGCCGGTACTTCATGCCGAAACGCGGCATGCGGGCCAGCTTGCGGTTGAAGTCGCGCAAATCCTGCAGGGTGGCGGCGTCGAAGTGAAGGTCGGACATGCTCAGGCCGCGCTCAGTTCGGCGACGAAGTCATACATGTCGCCGCGGAAGTAGGAGCGGCAGAATTCCACCGCCTGGCCGTCGCGCAGGAAGCCCAGCCGTTCCACGCACAGGCCGGCGTCGCCTTCCTTCGATTGCAGCAGGCGCGCCTGCTCGGCGTTCAGCAGCAGGGCGGACAAACGCTGCAGCGCGCGCACCGGGCGCTTGCCTGCGGATTCGAGGGCCTCGTACATGGAGACATCGACCGCTTCCAGCGAGGGCAGGGCGCTGGCGGCGATGGTCGCGTATTCGAGGCACATCGGCATGTCGTCGGCATAGCGGATGCGGTGGAAGCGGTAGACGGCGGCGCCGGGCGACAGGCGCAGGCGCAGCGCTTCCTCGGGCGTGACCGTGCCCGCCGCGCGCTTGAGCCAGACGCTGCGCGGCGTGCGCCCGCGCGAGCGCATGTCTTCCGAAAACGAGGTCAGCTTGGCGAAGTTCTTTTCGATGCGGGTGTTGATGAAGTTGCCGGAACCCGGGCGGCGCACCAGCAGGCCTTCGTCGACCAGGCCGTCGATCGCCTTGCGCACCGTGATCCGCGAGATGTCGAGCTCGGTGGCCAGCTGGCGCTCGGCCGGCAGCGCCTCGGCCGGGCCGAACACGCCGCGCTCGATCGCCTCGCGCAGCGCCCGCTGCAGCTGCTGGTACAGCGGCAGGTTGCCGGTGGCGGACAAGGTGTGCATCAGCTGCGCAAGGGGAGAGGCGGTGGACATGCGGCGGACCGTGAGTGGAAGGTGCGCCGATAATACCAAAAAAGGACCGCCTTCCCGCCCGCCTTATTTCGGCCTTGGATTCGGCAGCTTGCTGTCCGGCTGCACCAGTTTTCCCGAACGGATCAGCTTGACGGTATTGCCCACCGCGTGCGCCACGTTGCGCACTTCTTGCTGGAAGGCAGTGTCCTTTTCCAGGGTGTCGTGGCTTTCCGCATACGATTCGTAATAGCCGACGAAGCGGTCGAGCTGGGAGGTCGGGCCGGCGTCCACCAGGCCCATCCAGTCGAGCCAGTCGGACAGCGAACGGCGCGTCGATTCGATGCCGGCGACGTCGCCGTGGATCACCAGGCCGTAGGCGCGGCCCGCCAGGTGTTTCGGGAAGTCCCAGTCCTTTTCGAGTGCCTTGGCTTCCTCGGCCTTCTTGCCGTGAGTCGAGCTCGGGTCCGGGTTGCCGCCGTCGGCGCACACCAGGCGGTCGATCATGAGTTTCAGCACGGCCGGCACCTGGTACCAGTAGACCGGGCTCAGGATGATGATCGCGTGCGCGGACACCCAGCGCTCGTAGATCTCGTTCATCCAGTCGTTGTCCTGGTTCAGCGAATGGTTCGGGTAGCAGCTGCACGGCCAGTGGCACAGCGGCATCGCGGTAGATACGCAAGCCTTGCACGGGTGGATGCGGCGCTCGTAATCCGAGGTCAGCAGCGACAGGTCGAGCAGGTCGGTCTCGATGCTGTCCGCATGCAGGGTTTCCTCGCACAGCTTGGCCAGGCGGTAGGTCTTCGACATCTCGCTCGGGCAACTGCCGTCGTTGCGGGCCGACGCATTGATCAGGAGCACACGGCTGGGCGTGGCCGGATCCTTCTGGCGCGCCTCGGCGGCCAGCAGGCGGTCGTGCGCCTCTTTCCACTCGACCGACAAATCGTAGTCGGGATCGGCAAAGCCGGGACCGGCCTTGACCGTGATCGGCGCCTTGTGCGAATCGATGTAGTTGTTCCAGGCGACTTCCTCGACGGCAGCCAGTTCCTGGCCGACCTGTTCGAACGAGGGATCGTAGAACTTGCGCATGAAGCGCAGGTGGAATTCGTTGCGGTCGAGTTTCGCGGGCGCCTGGCCCTTGCGCACGTTGGTCATGACGGCCTTTCGGGATTGATTTCCCAGCCATTATGGAACCGGGGTATCAATTGGCCCCGTACGCCAGCTAACAGAAGCTTGACAAAAGAAAAAGCGGTGCAGGCCCGCCCGGAGCCTGCACCGCTTCAGTGCACGAACAGCGGGGTATTACTGGGCTGCGGCCACGGCGCCACCCTTGGCCGGGTGGTTCATCAGCAGGATCCAGTACTTGGCCAGGTCGGACGCGCCGCCGCTGCCTTTCACGGTCTCGAAGGTCTTGATCGCCTGGTCCTTGCGGCCGGCTTGCGCGTAGGCCATGCCCAGGCGCAGCTTGGCTTCGTCAGGCGACTTCAGGCCGCCCTTGGCGATACCCTGCTCGATGAAGCCGATGCCCTTGTCGAACTGGTCCATGCTGACGTAGGCCCAGCCCAGGTTGACCAGGCCGGCGCCGGTCTTCGACTTGGCGGCCGAGGCTTCGCCCGAAGCGATGTTCTTGGCGTCGTTGGCGGCTTCCCTGGTGGCGCGGTCGCGCAGCTGCTTGTCCTTGGCGGCATTGCCGCCGCTGCCCAGCACGCCGGCGGCGAAGCCCGCGTCCACGACTTTCTTGGCTTCGCTCGGGAAACCGTCCTTGAGGGCCAGTTCGGCCAGGTCGGCATAGCTTTCCGGCGACATCTTCTGGACCGAGGCGAACTGCAGGCGCAGCGCGTCGGTCAGGAACACGTCCTGGTTGAAGCCCGGACGGCGGAACACGCCGCGGCTGATCACGTCGGTCCAGTAGTCGTCGGTCGGGTAGTAGGCGGCCAGTTTTTCCAGGCCGTACAGGTAGCCGGCGTCATCCTTGACCTTGTTGGCGGCCGAGGCGTACATGCGCAGTTCGTCCGACGCCGGCGCCTTGCCGGCCTGGTCGGCGGCTTCGATCATCGGGCGCAGCAGCTTGACCGAGGTCGCGTAGTCGCCGCTCAGGTAGTAGGAGCGCACCAGCGGCGCGTTGACCGCGCTGGCCTGTTGCGGGAACTTGCTCTGGAACTGGGTGTACCACTCGATCGCCTTCGGGTAGTTCTTGGCGTTGTAGTAGGAACCGGCCAGGGCCTGCGTGAAGTTGGCCTGGTCGGCGGCCGGCAGCTTGCCCGAGGCCAGGATGGCTTCCAGGGCGCCGGTCTGGCCGGCGTCGTCATTGGTGGCGGTGGCCAGCGACAGCTTCATGCGGTTCAGTACGTAGTTCTCGTACGGTGTACGGTTCTGGACGGCTTCGGCCTGGGTGACGCGGTTCTTGACCTCGGCATAGTTCTTCGCGTCCATCAGCGGCTTGATCTGGGCCGGATCGAGCAGCTTGAACAATTCCGGGCGGACCGAATCCGCCGGCGGCTGGGCGGCGGCGGCCGCCGCGTCCTTGTTCTGCGCGGAGGCGCTGTGCATCAGGGCCGGGGCGGCGTTCAGGCCAATGGCGGCCAGCATCAGGGCAAGACGGGCAAAACGGAACTGGGACATGAATAATCCTTCTCTTGATGACTAGAAAATTCCACTGTTCTATATACGCAAGACAGTGGTGACTTTGCCAATTCGGACAAAGCGTGCATTGTCCCACAAAGTACAAATGCGGGCGCGGCTTGCGCGCAATTGTGCCGCAGCCGCGCCGGTGCCGAGCCGGTCGTTACAATGCGTTACCGGCCGGGTCGGCTTGTCAAGCAAAGCCCGGCACCGGACAGCGGCCCGCGGCCTCGATCCGGCCTTCCAGCCAGGCATTCACGGCGTCCAGCGCCGGCGCCGCGAAGCCATAGGTCATCAGGGCCGGGGCGTCGATGTCGAGTGCCTGGTAGGGGTTCCACAAGGCGATGTGCAGGTCCGGACGCCAGCCGGCGCGCGCCTTCGCACCGTAGCGCCGGCGCGAGGTCGAGGCCAGTATCGTGAAGCGCCCGTCCTGCGGCAGGCCGGCCCAGTCGAAGCTCTCGGCGTCGGCGAAAGTCACCAGCTCGACGTCGTACAGCGCGCGCAGCGATGCCGCGATGCGCTCGGCCGGCACGCCGGCTTCGGACACGCCGTCGCTGACCACGTCCTGGCGTGCCACCAGGCGCACTCTGGCCCCTAGCCCGGGCCGGCACGGCTTGCCGCGCGCCGTGAGGCCGCGCTGCCAGGCGCGCGCCATCAGCGCCCGGTCTTCGAGCTCGGTGGCATAGGGCAGCGCTTGGGCCGGGTGCGCCAGCGCCAGCGCCGAGAGCCGCGCCAGGCGCGCCTCGACTTCATGCAGCGGCAGCCGGCCGTCGACGATGGCGGCGGCGATCGCGTCCAGCGTTTCTTCCTGCGTTTCGCGGCTGCCGATCGCCATCACCATGTCGGCGCCCGCCAGCAGCGCGTTGACGGCGGCCTGGCCGGCGCCGTAGCGGTGCGCGATCGCATGCATGTCCATGCCGTCGGTGATGATCACGCCGCGGTAGTCCCATTGCGTGCGCAGCAGGTCGTGCAGGATGGGGCGCGACATCGTGGCCGGATTGTCCGGGTCCAGCGCCGGATACACGATGTGGGCGGTCATCATGGCCGGCGCGTGCGGCGCCGCGCTGCGGAAGGGCGCGAACTCGAAGCGTTCCAGTTCTATCAGGGGCTTGGCCACGGTCGGCAGGTCGCGGTGCGAGTCGACGTGGGTGTCGCCGTGGCCGGGGAAGTGCTTGACGCAGCAGGCCACGCCTTCGGATTCGCTGCCGGCCATCCAGGCCAGCGCCAGCTGGGTCGCCCGCGTGGGATCGGCGCCGAAGGAGCGCTCGGCGATGACGGGGTTCAGCGGGTTGTTGTTCAGGTCCAGCACCGGCGCGAAGTTCCAGTTGAAGCCCATCGCCTTGACCGCGCGCGCCACGGCGGCGCCGACTTCGCGCGCGAGGTCCGGATCGTCGGCCGCGCCCAGCGCCATCGCCGATGGCGGCGGCGGCACCCACAGCGAGCGCACCACGGCGCCGCCTTCCTGGTCGAGCGCGATCAAGGCTTCCTGCCCGAACGCGGCGCGCAAATCGCCGGTGAAGCGGGTCAACTGGGCGGCGTCCAGCATGTTCTGGCGGAACAGGCAGGCGCCGCGGATGCGGTTGGCGCGGATGAAGGCGTCCGTGTCCGCGTCGAGTTCGGTGCCGAACAGGCGGATCATGATCAGCTGGCCGGCCAGCTGTCTTGCTTGGTTGATTGTTGCCGTCATTTTGCTGGTTGGCTTGTAGGGTGGGGCACGCCGTGCCCGCCAGAACGTGTCGTCAGCTCGTTCTGGTGACTTTGCTCAGGTGGCGCGGCTTGTCCGGGTCGAGCCCGCGCGCCTTCGACAGCTGGGCCGCCATCACGTAGAAGGCCTGGATCGCGGCGATCGGGTCGAGGTCCGGGTGGCTCGCTACCGGCAGGTCGAGGTCGCGGCTTGGCACGTCCTCGGGCGCGGCCAGCAGCACGCGCGCGCCGCGGCCGCGCATCTCCTCGGCCAGGGCGATCAGGCCAGCCTGGGCCGGGCCGCGGGTGGCGAAGATCAGCAGCGGGTAGCCCTCGTCGATCAGTGCCATCGGGCCGTGCTTGATTTCGGCGCCGGAAAAGGCTTCGGCCTGCAGCGCCGAGGTTTCCTTGAATTTCAGGGCCGCTTCCAGCGCGATCGGGAAGCTGATGCCGCGCCCGACCACCATGATGTTGCGGGCCGGGGCCAGCACCTCGATCGCCTTCGACCAGTCGGCCCGCGCGGCGCGGCGCAGGGCGTCCGGCAGCGCGTGCAGGGCGGCTTTCAACTCGGCATCCTCCTGCCATTCGGCCACCAGGCGCGCGCCGGCGACCAGGCTGGTGATGAAGCTCTTGGTCGCGGCCACGCTCTGCTCGCGCCCGGCGCGCAGCGGCAGCGCCCACTCGGCGGCCCGGGCCAGCGGCGAATCGATGTCGTTGACCAGCGCGACCGTGGCGGCGCCGCCGTCGCGGAAGTAATGGATCGGCTCGACCACGTCCGGGCTCTGGCCCGACTGCGATACCGAGATCGCCAGCAGGCCCTCGGTCTTGAGCGGCGATTTATACAGCGTCACCAGCGACATCGGCAGCGAGGTCACCAGCTTGCCCAGGCGCGCCATGATCAGGTAGCCGAGGTAGGCGCAGGCATGGTCCGAGCTGCCGCGCGCCACCGTCACCGCGTTGTGGAAGGGCGTGGCGCGCAGCCGGCGGCCCAGCGCCGCGTAAGGCTCGACGTCATTGGCCAGCTGCAGGGCCACGCAGTCGGCGGCGGACAAGGCTTCCTGCAGCATCAGGGAATCAGTCGGCGAGCTCACACGCTTCTCCTTCGATGTAGACGGCTTTCAGGTTCAGGTCGCGGTCCAAGACCACGAAGTCGGCATGGCAGCCGGGTGCCAGGCGGCCGCGCCGGGTTTCACCCAGGTAGTCGGCGGCATTCGTCGAGACGCGGCGCGAGGCGTCCGCCAGATCGAGGCCGAGCGACACCAGGTTGCGCAGCGCCTGGTCCATGGTCAGGGTGCTGCCGGCCAGCGTACCGTCCGCCAGGCGCACGCCGCCCATGCATTTGTGGACGACCTGGCGCCCCAGCATGTACCGGCCGTCCGGCATGCCGGCGGCCGCGGTGGAATCGGTCACGCAGTACAGGTTCGGGATGCAGCGCAGCGCCACCCGGATCGCGCCCGGATGCACGTGCAGCAGGTCGGGGATGATCTCGGCGTATTGCGCGTGCGCCAGCGCGGCGCCGGCCATGCCGGGTTCGCGGTGGTGCAGGCCGGGCATGGCGTTGAACAGGTGGGTGAAGCCGGCCGCGCCGTGTTCCAGCGCGCGCACGCCATCCTCGTACGAGCCCGAGGTGTGGCCGATCTGGACCCGGATGCCGGCGTCCGCCATCTGCCGCACCAGCGCCAGGTGGCCGTCGATCTCGGGCGCCACCGTGATCAGGCGCATCGGCGCCTGGGCGTCGAAGCGCTTCACCTCTTCCATCGACGCTTCGCGCGCGAACGGCGGCTGGGCGCCCAGCTTGCCCGAATTGATGTACGGGCCTTCCAGGTGCACGCCGAGGATGCGCGCCTCGCCTGGCCCGCGCGCCTTGCAGGCGGTGCCGATGGCGGCCAGCGCCCGGTCGATGTCCTCGATCGGCGCGGTCATGGTGGTGGCCAGCAGGCTGGTGGTGCCGTGCCTGGCATGCAGGCGCGCGATCACGTGCGGGGCGTCGCCGCCTTCCATCATGTCGCGCCCGGCGCCGCCGTGCACGTGCAGGTCGATGAAGCCGGGCAGGATGTAGTCGTCGCCGTTGGCGGACGGGTCCGCGGACTGGCCGTCGATAGCGTCGATACCCGGGCCGAAGCGCAGTTCGCCGTGGATCCAGCCGTCCGGGGTCAGGATATTGCCTTTGACTGTCATGGGTGCCTTTCAGCGATGGGTGTGCAGGTGCCGCTCGAGCATGCGCAGGGCGCCGCTGGCGGAATCGCCGCAGGGCGCGATGGCACGCCCTGCCAGGGCCAAAGGCAGGAAGGCGCGCAGCGCTTCGCCCAGGCCGCCGCACAGGGCCAGCGGCAGGGTGCAGTCCGGGTCGAGGGCGCGCGCGATGTCGCCGGCTTCGCGCGCGGCGTTGTCCAGGATGGCGCGCGCCACCGGGTCGGCCGCGTGGCGCAGCACGATCGGCGCCAGCGCGGCATAGGTGGTTTGCGTGGCTTCGCCGAGCCAGACCTGGAGCGCGTCGCGGCTGCCGCCGCAATGGTTGATCACGTCGGCGGCGAAATCGCTGCCCGGACGGCGCCCGTCCAGCACCTGCAGGATGTGGCTGACGGCGCGCAGGCCGATGCCGCCGCCGCCGGCTTCGTCGCCCGCCGGGAAGCCCCAGCCGCCGGCTTCGCGCCGGGTGCCGTCGGCGAACAGCGCTTCGCCGACGCTGCCGGTGCCGATGGCGAGGATGGCCCCCGGCGCGCCGTCGTGGGCGCCCATCAGGGTGGTGAAGGCGTCGGTCTCGAGCACCAGTTCGGCATAGCCGGGATTGGCGGCGACGAAGCCGGCCGCCCACTGCTTGTTGTGGACGCCCGCCAGGCCCAGGCCGATGGCCATGCGCTCCAGCAGAGGCATGGGCAGGCTGGCGGCCTCGAAGGCCGCCGCCACGGCGTGCTGGACGGCGTCCCAGGCGCGCATGATGCCCAGGCCCAGGCCGGACGGGCCGCTGCCGCCCTGGGCCAGGAGGGTGCCGTCGGCGCGCGCGAGGCGCACGCGGGTGCCGGTGCCGCCGCCGTCGGCGCCGATGAGGTAGTCGATCATAGGAGTCTTGTGCCGGGAAGTCAGGGCACTATAGGAGTGGCTGTCAAGCTTGTCAACAGGTATTCAAGTGGTATTGAACAGCCCCCGACAAGCCGAGGATAACTGGTCTGCTTCATCCGAGAGTGGGCGTGTTGTTCAGCGCGGAATTGGTATTGTCATTGGTATTGATAGGCGCATCCTGCACGCCGCCGCGCAGCCACACGAACAGCACCGCCATCATGAAGGGGCCGATGAACAGGCCCAGCACGCCCAGGGTCGAGACGCCGCCCAGCAGGCCGAACAGCACGGCCAGGAAGGGCAGGTTGACCTTGTGGCCGATCAGCTTCGGGCGGATGAACTTGTCGACCAGGAACAGCTCGATCGCCCCCCAGCTGAACAGGCCGAGCGCGGCGCCCGAGTAACCCTGGCCCAGCAGCAGCAGCGACACCATCGTGAACGACAGCGGCGCGCCGCCCGGGATCAGCGCCATGTAGCCGGTGATCACGCCCAGCAGCGCCGGCGCCGGCGCCCCGGCGATCGCATAGGCGAGGCCGAGCACGATGCCTTCCAGGATCGCGACCGAGCACAGGCCGAGCGCGGTGCCGCGCACCGACAGCGGGAACACGCGGCGCAGCATCGGGTAGTGGAGCGGCACCAGGCGTTCGCCGGCGCGGTCGACGTAGCGCACCACCGCCGGGCCATGCAGGTAGAGCATGAACAGCGTCAAGAGGGTCAGGAACAGGTATAGGGCGTTGGCCAAAATGGTCGAGCCCCAGGTGCGCGCGGCGCCGCTCAGGTGCGGCAGCAAATCGCCGACGGTGCTGCGGATCAGGCTGTGGACGCCGCCCGGCACCGCCAGGTGCTCGCGCCACCACTGTACCGCCGGCTCGGCCACCAGCGGCAGGCGCGCCACCCAGTCCGGCACCGCGACGCCGGTGGTGTTCAGGTGGGTTACCAGGCGCTGCACGCCGGCCAGTTCGCCGCCCAGGGTTTCGAACAGCAGTAGCGACGGACCGGCGAAGCCCGCCACCAGCAGCCCGACCAGCAGGCTGGCGCTGGCGACGCGCGGCCAGCCGCTGCGCAGCAGGCGCTGGTGCAGCGGCCAGGTGATCACGGCCAGCAGGCCGGCCCAGGCCAGCGAGCCGAGGAAATGGCGGAGCAGGGCCGCCAGCGCCAGCGCGAACAGCGCCGGCAGTACCAGTGTCAAGGCGTTGTGTACCCTATGCATCCTGCTCCCACGTTCTTATTTTCCGCCCGCCGGAGCGGGGATTATCAAGCGTCCTGCAGCGCCGCGATGCGCGCTTCGCAGGACGGGTGGCTGGCGAACAGCGACAGCACGCCGCCGCCTGCGATGCCCGAGGCCGCCAGGTTCTTCGGCAGGCTGGTCTCGACGCCGGCCGCCTCGATGCCGCCCAGGCGGCGCAGGGCCGCGATCATCGGGCGCGGTGAGCCCAGGATCCGGGCCGAGCCGCGGTCGGCGCGGAACTCGCGGCGGCGCGAGAACCAGGCCACGATGACGCTCGCCAGCAGGCCGAACACGAGGTCGCAGACCACCGCAGTGACAGTATAGGCGATGCCGGGGCCGCTGCTCTCCTCGTCGCGGCGGATGAACTGGTCGACGAAGTAGGCGACCACGCGCGCCAGGAAGATCACGAAGGTGTTGACCACGCCCTGGATCAGGGTCAGCGTCACCATGTCGCCATTGGCCACGTGGGCGATCTCGTGCGCCAGCACGGCTTCGACTTCTTCCCGGGTCATCGTGTCGAGCAGGCCGGTCGACACTGCCACCAGCGACGAATTCTTCGTCGCGCCGGTGGCGAAGGCGTTCGGCTCGCCCTGGTAGATGGCGACTTCCGGCATCGGGATGCCGGCTTTCTGCGCCTGGCTTGCAACCGTGTTCATCAGCCACAGTTCGGTGGCGTTGGCAGGCTGCTCGATCACGTGGGCGCCGGTCGACCATTTGGCGATCGGCTTGGACAGCCACAGCGAGATGAAGGCGCCGCCGAAGCCGATCAGGCCGGCAAAGGCGAGCAGCATGCCCAGGTTCAGGCCGTTGGCGGTGAGGTACCGGTTCACGCCCAGCAGGCTGGCCGAGATGCCCAGCACGAGCATGATGGCGAGGTTGGTAGCAATGAAGAGTACGATGCGTTTCATGATGGTTCGAAAATCCGTCCTGGTTGTGAATAAGGGGTCCGGGTTGGACCGCGTTTTCATGCCAAGAGCATAGATCAGGGGCGCCATCGTAAAAAGCGAAGTTATTCGAAGGTTTGCTTCTGAAAAACAGAAGTATCGTTCAGCGCGCCCAGGCCATGCTTGCTCAGGTGAATTCGATGGCAAGCTGCCGGACCGCCATCCCGAACCCGTTGGCGCTGGCTAGGGGCGAATAGAAATCCAGGTGGATCGCACTGCCCGCGCGCTCGAACAGCGCCACCGCGCGCCCGGTGTTCAGGTGGCGCGACATGTAGAGGAAACCATCGTAGCGGGTCGGATTGTCGTGCACGGCGCGTGACCATTGCTGGGTGAGCCCGTAGTTCGTGGTGCCGGCCAGCTCGGCGTTGCCGCCCAGGCGCTTGAGCAGGGTGCCGGTGAGGTTGAGCAGGCGCAGTTCACTGCCGCCGAAATACAGGGCGTAACGCTGGTCGACTAGGGCGCGCGTCAGCAGGAAACTGCCGTTGACCGGCATTTCGTCGTGCAGGATGGATTCGGTGATGGCCAGCTGCAGGCTGGTGCCGAAATAGCAGACGCCGAACTCGGGCTTGCCGGCCAGCGCGCCGGGCGCGTCGAACCGGTTGTGGCCGGAGGTTCCGAAATAAGGCTCGCCGCTGTGGTAGGCCGAAATGCGCACCAGGCGGGTGGGCGACAGGACGGTGGCTTCGAAATGTTCGGTGGACAGGATGCTTGGCGGCGGACCCAGGGGATCAGCGGCCAAGGCTGCGCTCCCGGGTTTCGGCGGCCGTGCGCAGCACTTGCTCGACCATGCCGCTCTCTAACGCCGCCAGCGGCGTCTTGCCGTCCAGCGAATACTTGGGGGTAGTAAAAAATTGCCATTTGGCGGGGCCAGGGAGCTCACCGAGTGCCACCGACACGCGTCCGATATCGCGGCGGTGGATTTGTTCTGTGGCGAAAAAGCTTGGATACCATTGCACGCCCGCAGGGCCGTCGATCCAGAACATGCGCTTGTCCCTGACCGCCTTGCTCAAGGCCTGGCGCGTGATGTGCAGGCGCTCGCAGATGTCGGCCGAGCCGAGCAGCTGGCCTTCCTCGTGCAAGCGGCGGCGCCGCGCCATGGCTTGCGCATCGAGCTCGGCCAGCAGCTGCGTATTGTCCTCGGGTTCGTGCCGGGCGGCAGGGCCAGCCGGCGTGGGGGAGGCCAGCGGGGCATCGGCGATCAGCGCCATCAGGTGCCGCAAGTCGTCGTCCGGGATGGCGGGCAGCGGGTCCTTGCTGTCCTGGCGGTAGTGGGTGCTGTCGAGCTTGACGATGACATATCCATTGCCGAGATCGGTTGCCTGCTCGACGGTGCCCGTCTTGAACAGGGAGGGCGACACGAGGCGCAGGTGGAGGGCAGGCCGTTCGGCCGCCGCTTGTCCGGCGGGCGTGCGTTTGTAGGCAGTGGTCGACATGGGAGATCTCCGGTTGGAACCAGTCTACATCATTTGCATTGAGTGTCAACCAAGTCAACCAGCTGCCGTGCCGATCATCCGCGCCGCGCCGCTTCGATGGTGGCGATGTCGATCTTGCGCATGCCCATCATGGCCTCGAAGGCGCGCCTGGCCACTCCCGGATCGGGGTCGGCGATGGCCTCGCTCAGCACCCGCGGCGTGATCTGCCAGGACAGGCCCCAGCGGTCCTTGCACCAGCCGCATTCGCTTTCCTGGCCGCCATTGCTGACGATGGCGTTCCACAGGCGGTCGGTCTCCTGCTGGTCGTCGGTCGCGACCTGGAAGGAAAAGGCTTCGCTGTGGCGGAAGGCCGGGCCGCCGTTCAGGCCCAGGCAGGGGATGCCCATGACCGTGAAGCCGACCGTCAGCACGTCGCCGGCCTTGCCGGCCGGGTAATCGCTTGGCGCGCGGAACACCGGGCCGACGGCGCTGTCGGGGAAAGTGGCGGCGTAGAACTGGGCGGCGTCCAGGGCGCCGCCGTCGAACCAGAGACAAATCGTGTTCTTGCTGATCATTTGATTCCTCGCGGGTGAGTGAATGACAGTGAACTGCGAACGTCAATACAACTATACCTCAGCGTTCGATCGCGTCCCAAGTGTCGTTCCGTCCATCCAGCAAGGTGACCGGCGCCGCCGCCAGTTCCTCGTCCGTCACCCCGTCCAGGCAAGCCACGCTCACCGCCACGTAGGCCCCCCAGCGCGGCGAGCTGCCCATGCCGAAGGTGCGCACGCCGCAGGTAGCGCAAAAGAAGTGCCGCTCGGTGCGCGTGTTGCAGCGGTACTCGCTCAGCGCCGCCGCGCCCGCGAGCAGGCGGAAGGCGGCGCAGGCGACGATCGCCGCCCAGTTGCGCTGCTTGCTGCACAGGCTGCAATTGCACTGGATGGTGCCCGCCGCGAGGTCGAGATCGGCCTCGAAGCGGACCGCGCCGCAGTGGCAGCTGCCGTGGTGGCGCCGCGCCACCATCAGCGCGCCGCCGCCGTGGCTTCCACCAGCGGCAGCTCGATGAAGCTGCTGTGGTACACGCGCTGGGTCGCCTTCTTGTAATCCGCCGGCCTGGCGTCGAAGATGTTCGGCACGAAGGTCTGCGGATTGCGGTCGTACAGCGGGAACCAGCTCGACTGCACCTGCACCATGATGCGGTGGCCCGGCAGGAACACGTGGTTGGCGGTGGGCATATTGAAGCGGTAGGACAGCGGCTTGTCCGGCGCCAGCGCCTTCGGCTTGTCGTAGCCCTCGCGGTAGCGGCCGCGGAAGATGTCGCCGGAAATCATCAACTGGTAGCCGCCCATGGCCGGCTGGCTGCCGACCTGGTCCGGATACACGTCGATCAGTTTCACCACCCAGTCGGCATCGGTGCCGCTGGTCGAGGCGACCAGGTTGGCGACCGGTTCGCCGCTGATCTTCACCGGCGTGGTCAGTACATCGGAGACGAAGGTCGCGACGTCGGTGCGGCCCGAGGCTTCGCGCTGGTCGTCGACCAGCCAGCGCGGCCAGGACTGGCCCTTGGCTTCGTCGTAGCCGTAGGGCGGGATCGGGCGCTGGCGGAAGGGCACCGGCTTGGCGGGATCCGAGATGTATTCGTCATAGCCGCGCGCGTCCGCGCTGCCTTTCAACACCGCCTTCTGCCCGCCCGCCAGGCGCAGCGCCACCGGCTTGATCGCGCAGGCGGCGCCATCGCAGCCGCTCGGCCAGGAGGCCAGATTGCGCCACTTGTTGGTGCCGGTCTCGAAGGCCGTCACGGTCGGGATGCTGGGCACCGACGCGTCGCCCTTCAGGTAGCGCGCCAGGAAGGGTGCCAGGACGTTCTGGCGCCATTGCAGCGCGGTGTCGGCATTGAACTTGATCGGGCCCAGCGTGCTGCCGTCGCCGATCGCGCCGCCGTGCGACCAGGGGCCGATCGACAGGAACACTTTATTGTCCTTGTCGTTCGGCTTGATCGCCTTGTACACGGCGATCGGGCCGTAGATGTCCTCGGCGTCCCACAGGCTGTGCACCAGCAGGGTTGGCACCGTGACCGGCTGCCGCGCCAGGATCTTGTCCATGGCTTGCCCCTGCCAGAAGGCGTCGTAGCTCGGGTGGGCCACGAGCTTGTTCCAGAAGCCGCTCTGGGCCAGGCCGCGCTGGCGTCCCAGTTCGCCGGCGGATCCGGCGCGCAGGTACATGTCGTAATCGTCGTAGTGCGAGGCGAACCATTTCGCCGAATTCCCGCGCGTGACCACCTGTTCCAGGATGTAGGACATATTGATCTGGCGGAAGGCGCCATGGTGGAACCAGTCGTCGCCCATCCAGCCGTCGACCATCGGGTTCATCGGCACCGACACCTTCAACGCCGGGTGCGGGTTCACCAAGGCCATCAGGGGCAGGAAGCCGTCATACGAAATGCCGATGATGCCGACGCGGCCGTTGGTCTCGGGGACGTTCTTCGTCAGCCACTCGATCGTGTCCCAGGTGTCGGTCGAGTGGTCGACCGGGGTCGGGTTCAGCGGGCCCTGCAGTGGGCGGTTCATCACGTAGTCGCCTTCCGAGCCGTACTTGCCGCGTACGTCCTGCACCACGCGGATGTAACCGCCCTCGACGATCACGTCGGCCGCGTTGTCGTAGCCGGACAGGATGGATTCCAGGTCCGAGCTTTCGGTGTGCGCGACCATGCTGGCGGCATCGTAGGGCGTGCGCGTCAGCAGGATCGGGGCGCTGGTCACGCCTTTGGGCACGATGATCACCGTGTTCAGGCGGGTGCCGTCGCGCATCGGGATCATCACCGTGCGCTTGACGTAGTTGAAGCCCGGCGTCGGGCTGGTGAATTCGGCCGGGGTCTCGGAGGGCAGGGCGGGGTATTGCGGGGCGGGGGTGATGCTCTGCGCCTGGGCCAGGCCGGCCAGGCACAGTGCGGCGAACAAGGGGGCGGCAAGTGGAGACTTCATGGATGTCCTCGTGCTTGGGGGGCGGCCGCGCCTTCGGACGGGCGCTGTTGCCGTCCGCTACCTTAGCACAAGGACAAGGCCCTGCGGTTCACTCGCCCGCCGTGGTCCAGCCCATGTCCTGGGCGAACTTGCGCGCCAGGCGCTGGTAGCCGGCCGCCGTGAAGTGGATCAGGTCCCTGGCCATCAGGGCCGGCGTTTGCTGGGCCCAGCGGTAGGCGCTGCCGGGGCCGCCCATCGCCTCCATCATGCTCCAGGCGCCGCAGCCGGCGCCGGCGGCCACCTCGGCCTGGATGCGGCCGATCTCGGCGTGGATGCGCGAGTACTGGCGCAGGTCGATCTTCGGTCCCGCCTTGCGCTTGCCCTTGGCCTTGCCTTTGCCCGGGCGGTTGGCCGAGCGCGGCACCAGCACGCCGCGGTCGCCCGGCGCGATCAGCATGCAGGCCGCGCCCGGAAAGCGCTCGCGCATGTTGTGCACCGATTCCACCAGCATCCGGCGGTAGGCGGCCCCATCGAAGGGTTTCACGTTGCCTTCGTTGGTGCCGAATTCCAGCATCACCAGCTGGTAATCCCGGGGGCCGAACCAGGACGCCAGGTAATCCTGGCGCGCATTGCGCCAACTGGCGACGGTGGCGCCGGGGTAGCCGAACACGTCGAAGGTGTAGGGTGCCGGCTGGGCCGCCAGCAGTTCCAGGCCATGCAAGCGCAGGGCGCCGTCGAGCAGGCGCAGCCGGACCTGGGCCAGGGGCCGCTCGGCCGCCAGTTCCAGCAGCGCCGGACCGGGTTTTTCGGCCAGCGTGACCTGCTGCTCGGCCTGGCCGTCGACGCTGACCGCGACCGTCAGCGGCGCCTCGGTCTGCTGGTAGAGGATGCGCACGCGCCCGTAGCCCGGCGCCCCCTGGCCGCTACGCAGGTCCCAGGCCAGCGTCGATCCGGCCTGGTCGCTGAACATGTTGACCATGCCCGGGCCGGGCGCGGCGCCGTTGGCGCTGATGTAGACCGGCTCGATCTTCCATTGCGCGGACACGCAGGACTTGCGCAGCGGCAGGCGCACGCCGGCGCGGCCCATGTTGGCCGGGATCCGCACGTCAGGGACGGCTTCAGGCGGGAACTTGAGCAGCTTGCGCAGTTCGTCGCTGAAGAAGCCGGCGGCGAGGTGGCTGTCGCCCCAGATGGCGATGCGCTGGGCATCCTTCACCGCTACCGGCCGCAGCGCGGGCAGCGGCGCGGCCGCCGGCTCGGGCGCATCCTGGGACTGGATCAGGTCCGCGGCCGGGATTTCCATCGGGTCCGGGTTCGGCGCCGCCGGCGCGCGCGCGGCCGGCGCCTGGGGCTGGGCCTCGCACGACAGCTCGGCGACCTCGCTCCCGGCCTGCACCTGCAGTTGCGTGACGGCGGGCCCGGGCTGCTGGGCCGACGCATCGGGGTGCAGCGCGGCGGCGGCCAGGAGGAGGGGGAGGACGGGACTGCGCATGTGGGCCTTCAATTGGTGGGAACGCGGACGCCGGCGGCGACCAAATTGAGCTTGTGCTGTTCGGCGCGGACTTTGTCGATGTAGGTGCCGCTGGCGTCGCCGCCGCCGAAGTAGAAGCGCAGGGCCTCGGTTTCGGAGCCGCCCTTGAGCTTGACGCAGTCGCGCAGGATTTCGGCGCCCACGCGCAGGCTGACGATCGGGTCCATGAAACTCGATTTGCCGCCGAACTTCTCGTAGCGCTTGGCGTGGATGACGGGCATCACCTGCATCAGGCCCTGGGCCCCGGCTTCGCTCTGGATATAAGGGTGGAAGTTCGATTCGATCGCCATCACCGCGATCAGGAGGTTGGGCGAGAGCTTGTACTCCTTGGTCAGCTTGTCCGCCTCGACCACCAGCGGCGCGATCGCGCCCGGCGCCACGTGGAAGCGGGCGCCGAGCCATTGCGCCACCGAGCGCTGCGCGCTGGTCGGCGGCGGCAGCACCGGTTTCGCGGGGAGCACGGGCAGGGTGGACATGGCGGGCACGGTCGGCTGTTCCAGCAGCGCGGGCCGGTCCGGTATCTTGATGTCGGCCGGCGCCGCTGCCGCCTTGGCTGTCGCGCCGCCGCCGCCGATCCAGCGCTTGACGGTGGCCGGATTCAACCAGGCATACACACCCAGTATCAGCGCCACGACGCCGCAGATGCGGATCAGGGTCAGTAATTTGCGTACGACTTGCATGGATTGCACCTCCTTGGCTGCTCGGGGACCGTCATGCCGGCGATGCCGCCTCCGCATCCAGCGGCCGGGGCGCCGCTTCGTCCGGGCGGGTCGGCGTGGCCTGATGCGGCGGCGGGGCCGGCGCGGTCTCCGGTTTCGCGCTGTCCGGCCGGCTGTCGGGCGATGCGGGGGCATGCTCCGGCGGCTGGCGCGCCTGCGTGTTTACCGATGGTTTTACCGGTGATGTTAGCGTGATATTGCTCGCAAGCATTCTTTTTGGCGCAGTTGGCGCGATTATAACCGAGCCCCCGGACGCCACTTTGATTGCTGAAGTGAACGCCGCGATGCCCTTGGTGCTCAGGTGGATGCCATCCTTGACGAAGTAGTCGGGGTGGCTGGCGGAAGCCGCACTCCAGTCGACCACGTGGACGTTCGGGAATTCTCCGGCCAGGCGCGCGATGAGTTCATTATTCGGTTGGGTCCAGCGCCGCTCTGCATGGAAATTGACGATGAGCACGGACTTGCGGTCGGCCAGGGCTTGCAGCAATTCCCGGAACTGGCCCTCGTCGATATAGCCGTTGGTGCCCAGGTGCAGCAGCACGGTCGGGGCCTTGCGCCCGTGACCGTGGCCTTCCTTCAGGACTTTCAAGCCGGAACTGGCCTGGCGCCCGACCACCGCGTCGATCTGGATGCCCGGGATGTCCTTGGCCAGGTGGCCGCCGGCGCCCAGCAGCACCGAGTCGCCGATGGCGAGGATGTCCTCGCCGCCGGAAATCGGCAGGTCGGGTTCGGGCGCCGCGGGCAGTGCCGGTGCCACCGCAACCGGGCCTGGTGCCGGCAGCGCGGCCGGCGTGGCCGCCTGCGGGGCGCTGCCCTTGCCGTCCGGCGCCACGACCGGGGCCAGCACGAAGAAGGCGACCGCCCCCGCCCCATAGGCGGCGAAAGCCCTGGCGATGCGCCTGGCGCCGAAGCGGCCGGGGTCGAGGCGCTTCGAGGGCATCTCGACGTAGCGGTACATCCAGGCTGACAGCAGGGCCACGATGGCGATGCCCACGCCGAGCACGCGCCAGTCCGAGAAATCCTTGTAGCCGAGCAATTGCATCCACACAAAAACGACGCCATGCACCAGATACAGCGAATAGGAACGCAGGCCGATCCACTGGAACACCGGCCCGCGCAGCAGGCGCGACACCACGAAGCCGGCATCGTTCATCAGGCAGTAGATGACGACGGCGGTGAGCAGGGGCACCAGCAGGAAGCTGCCTTCATAGGTCTTCGGCGCCTGGTCGTTCATCCACTGCATCATGCCGCCGAGCCCGGCCAGCGCCACGACCGCGCCCGCGCGCAAGCCGGTGCGGTTTGCCGAGGCCGTGTCCTTGCGGACGTAGGGATTCCAGAAACAGGCGAGCGCGGCGCCCAGCAACAGGCCCATCGCATGGGTATCGGTGCCCAGGTAGATGCGGTTGTGGTCGGTGTCGGCGGGATTGATCTGGTACAGGTAGAGCATCCAGGCCGTGCTGGCGCAGGCCAGCAGCAGGGCGAAGATGCCGGTCGCTTTCGCGCCGAAGCGCTTCAACACCACCCAGGCCATCGGCGGCCACAAAAAATAGAATTGCTCTTCTACCGCGAGCGACCACAAATGCTTCAATATGCGGGGCGTGTCGTCGAAATAGGATTGCTTGTCGTGGATCTGCCACCAGTTGGAACCGTAGGCGAGGGCGGCCCAGATATCGCTTCGCAGGCGCGCGTAGGCGTCCTGCGAGATCATCGGCGTGACCAAGAGCGCCAGCAGGATCAGGCCCAGCACCGGCGGCACCAGCCGTTTCAGGCGCCGCAGGTAGAAGTCGCCGAAGCTGAAGTCGCCCCGGGTCCGGATCTCGTGCACCAGCAAAGCGGTGATGATGAAGCCGGAAATCGTGAAAAAGATGTCGACGCCGAAGAAACCGCCATCGAGAATCCCGGTGATATCGCAGTGGAACAGGATGACGGGAATGATGGCGAGGGCGCGCAGGCCATCCAGTTCGGCAAATCGGGAACCGCTCTTGTTCGTAGGTGTCGTGAGCATGGATGCTTGTTATTTCGGATTGACGTTCCAATCTGTGTGAATACGTCGCGTCTCCGACCATTAGTAATAAACAGTCGACGAAAATTATAGCTCAGCATTATCGAAAAATGCCCGAGTGAAATCTTATTTCTTTTGTATGTATTCTTGAGCGCCCATGTCCACCCTGACCGTCCGCAAGCTGAACGTCGACCTGTCCCGCGGTTTTGAGCGCCATTGGCTGAACGGCGACGTCTACCGCAGCGCCTTCATGAATGCCCTGTCGATGAGCTTTCCGCTGGGCGAGCAGATGTTCATCGACAGCGTGCGCGCCGTGCCGCCCGAGACCATCCTCGATCCCGCGCTGCGCGCCGAAGTCAAGGATTTCGTCGGCCAGGAAGCCAGCCACCGCTTCATCCACCAGCAGTACAACGCCGAACTGGCGCGCCAGGGCTATGAATACGTGCTGGAAGAAAAGACCCGCAAGCGGATGGAATTGATCAGTCAATTGCCGCTACACGACCGCCTGGCGATCACCTGCGCGCTCGAGCACTACACGGCGATGCTGGCCGACTTCGTGCTGCGCCATCCCGATTGGCTGGATGGGGCCGAAGACCGGATGCGCACCCTCTGGTCCTGGCACGCGGCCGAGGAAACCGAGCACAAGGCCGTGGCCTTCGACGTGTACAAGGCGGCCGGCGGCGGCTACTGGAAACGGGTATTCTGGTACCTGCACGTCAGCCTGGTGTTTTGGTGGGAAATGTCATTCCAGACCCTCGACAACCTGAAGCGCGACCGCCGGCTGTGGAAGCTGTCGACCTGGACCAGCGCCGCGCGCGCCTGGTTCGGCAGGGCGGGCCTGGCCTGGCACCTGGTCAAACCCGGCCTGGATTACCTGGCGCCGCGCTTCCACCCTTGGCAGCATGACAATCGCGCCTTGCTCCAGATGTGGCTCGAGAGCAACGACGATGCCTTCCGCAGTGTCCGGAGCACGCCGGCCTGAACCCCTGGCGCGGGTCATGGATGTCATAATCCGGGGTTCGACAAGGAGAAAACCAGTGATCCGCTATTTAGGCACGCGAAAGAATTCGGAAGGTGCCGCCGTCTATGTGTTCATCGTGAACGGGCTGGAAAAGGAAGTGCGCGAGCATTCCCTGAAACAGCATCCGGGATGCTATGAGGCGCTGCCGGCCTCGGTGAAGCAGAAGATCGCCGCCAACCGGGCCTGGCTGTCCAAGCTGTGACCCGGCGCGCGGCCGCCTGTGCATGGATCCTGGCGCCGCTGCTGGCCCTGGCGATGCCGGGCGTGACAAGCGCCCAGGGCGCAGACGGCAAGCCGCCCTCGACCTTCGGTCCCGTGATCGGCAACGCGCTGCTGTGCCGCGACCAGATCGACAACCTGTATTTCTACAACTGGCTGAAAACCGCCTTTGGCCCGCCTTACAAGCACGAGGGCGGGGCGTACTGGTTCCGCACCGGCGAGGAAGCCTCGCTGTGGGGCGCGCAGGTGACCGAGGTCATGGTCAGCGACGACACGGGCGAACTGGTGTTCCTGGCCGCGGTGGCCGAGGTGCCGCCGGACCAGCTCGAGCAAGCCATCCGCACCCAGGCCGGCATCCGCCACCTGGCCGCCGACGCGTCGAGCTATCCTTTGCGGGTATCGAACCCAGGCAGCACGATCGCCTATTACAATAACAAAAGCAAAATATACTGCGCGAAGTTCAAACCGTTGCCGCCGCGTCCCTAGCCTGGGCTCCTGCTCATATGTACAACAATTATTTCCAATTGCGGCAAGCGCCGTTCTCGATCGCGCCCGACCCGCGTTACCTGTTCATGAGTGAACGGCACCGCGAAGCACTGGCCCACCTGCTGTACGGGATCGGCAGCGGCGGCGGCTTCGTCCTGCTCACCGGCGAGATCGGCGCCGGCAAGACCACCGTGTGCCGCTGCTTTATCGAGCAGATCCCGGACAATTGCCGCCTGGCCTATATCTTCAACCCGAAGCTGACCGTCGAGGAATTGCTGCTGACGATATGCGACGAGTTCCGCGTCGCGCTGCCACATGCCTCCAGCGGCGCCATTGGCGTGAAGGGATATGTGGACGCCATCAACGCCTACCTGCTCGAGAGCCATGCACAGGGCAAGAACAACGTGCTGGTGATCGACGAGGCGCAGAACCTGTCGCCCCAGGTTTTGGAGCAATTGCGCCTGCTGACCAATCTCGAGACCAGCGAGCGCAAGCTGCTGCAGATCATCCTGATCGGCCAACCCGAGCTGCGCACCATGCTGGCCCAGCCGGAGCTGGAGCAGCTGGCCCAGCGCGTGATCGCGCGCTACCACCTGGGGCCGCTGTCCGAATCCGAGACCGGCGCCTATGTCGCGCACCGCCTCGCCGTGTCCGGCACCCAGGCCGGCTCGCCGATCCCGGCCTCGCTCACGCCCCTGATCCACCGCCTCACGCACGGCGTGCCGCGCCGCATCAACCTGCTGTGCGACCGCGCGCTGCTCGGCGCCTACGTCGAGAACAGCCGCGAAGTCACGCCGAAGATCCTGCGCCGCGCGGCCCAGGAAGTGTTCGCCGGCGAAGCCGCACCGCCGCGTGCGCCCTTGCGCTGGCCGCTGGTGGCGGGCGGGGTGCTGGCCGGGGCCGCGATCAGCGCCGCGGCCTGGCAGGCGGTGCCGCGCGCATCCGCGCCCGCGCCCGCGCCGGTGGCGGCGACGCAGCCGGCCGCCGTGGCCAAAGTGAAGGCGGTGCCGGCGCCCGTGCAAGCCGTGGAGAGCAAGCCGCTGGCGCTGGCGACCCAGGAAGAAGCGCTGCGCGAACTCGGCAACTTGTGGGGCCAGCAACTGCCGGCCGGCGAACCCTGCCAGGGCGCGCCGAAACTGGGCCTGCGCTGCTACCAGGGCAAGGGCGGCGTCTATGAACTGCGCCTGCTGGACCGTCCGGCGATCGTCGCCCTGCACGACGGCCAGAAGCTGGGCTACGCGGTGCTGAGCCACATGGATCTCGATTCCGCGACGCTGAGCGTCAACGGGCGCCGCCAGACCGTCAGCCTGGGCGCGCTGGCGACGCGCTTCGACGGCGAATTCACCACGCTGTGGAAGGCCCCGCGCGCCTTCCGCGACGAAGTCCGTCCCGGCGACACCGGCCCGGACGTCGACTGGATCGCCGGCCGCCTCGCCGCCATCAACAAGACCGCCGCGCCGCCGGCCGCCCAGGCCTTCGATGCGCCGACGCGGCGCCTGCTGCGCGACTTCCAGGCCGGGCAGAACCTGAAGGCGGACGGCGTCGCCGGCCCGCGCACCTACATGCGCCTGAACCAGCTGGGCGGGGTGGAGGAGCCGCGCCTGCTTGCTTCCTCATCGGCCCCAGCGTCGGCATCGACGGCAGCGAACGGGAAACAATAAATATGTCATACATCCTCGAAGCACTCAAAAAGGCGCAGGCCGAACGCCAGCTGGGCAATGCCCCGACCATCCACGCGCCGCAGGCGGCGCCCGTGGCGCAGGCGAGCGCCGCGGCCAGCCGCAGGCCGCTGTTCATCGGCCTGGGCGCGGGGGCGCTGGTGGTGGTGGCCGGCGCCGTGTTGCTGTGGCGTGCCGCGCCGGTGGGGGCGCCGGCCGGGCAGGTGGCAGCGGCACCGGCCGTGACCGGGCCTGCCGCCGGGGCGCCTGCAGCAGGTTCGCCTGCCACGGGTTCGCCTTCCGTAGAGTCGTCTGCCGCAGGATCGCCTGCCGCAGGATCGCCGGCATCGCCGGCCGCGTCACCGGCGGCAACGGCACCCGTGGCGCCGGCAGGATCGGCACCGGCTGCATCCGCACCCGCTGCCACACTGGAAGTGAGCGCACCGCCGCCACCGCCGCAGGCCGAGGCGCCGCGCGTGGCGCAAGCGCGTCCCGCGCCTCCGCTTGCGCACGCCCCCGCGCATGCGCCCGCGGCACAGCCGGCGGCGGCCGCGCCGGTGCCGGCGCCAACGCCGGCCCAGGCCCAGGCGGCATCCGCACCGGTCCGCGCGCCCGCGCCCGAGGACAGCCTGCCGTTCCTGCAGCAACTGCCGGACGCGGTCCAGCGCGACATCCCGCGCGTCGCCTTCGGCGGCTACATGTACTCGGCCAACCCGGCCGACCGCCTGCTGCTGGTCGACAAGAGCCTGCGCCACGAAGGCGAGGAAGTCGCACCGGGCCTGGTGCTGGAAAAACTGCTGCCGCGTGCAGCCGTCATGAACTACAGGGGAATGCGCTATCGTGTCGGGCTTTGATGGGAAGTGGGGCCGGGTACTGGGCGTGATCGGCTGGTCCGGCAGCGGCAAGACCACGCTGCTGGAAACGATGGTGGGCCGGCTGGCCGGGGAGGGCGTACGCGTCAACGTGGTCAAGCACAGCCACCACGACATCTCGCTGGAGCCGCCGCACAAGGACAGCGCGCGCCTGCGCACGGCCGGCGCGGCCGAGGTGATGATCGCCTCGCCCTACCGCATCGCCATCATGCGCGAGCTGCGCGGCGCCCAGGAGCCGTCGCTGATTGAACTTCTTGCGCGCCTGGCGCCGGCGGATCTCACCCTGGTCGAGGGCTACAAATGGGAGCCGCTGCCCAAGCTGGAAGTGTACCGGCCGGAAGTCGGCAAGCCGCCCGTGTATCCGGACGATCCGCACATCGCCGCGGTGGCGTCCAATATGGCGCGGCCAGGCGGGCTGGCGCCGCACGTCGACTGGCTCGACCTGGACGCGCCGGAAGCGGTGCTGGACTGGATCCGGCGGCGCGCCGGCCTCGCGGCCTGAATCCTCGCTAAAGTTTGCGCCGGCCCTGTCGTTACAAGGGGATGGACGGCCGTGTCGGCCGCCGCAACAGGAGACCACTATGGACGTGATGGGTATCGCCAAGCTCGCCACCAGCATCGCCGAGACCGGCACCCGCCAGGAAGTCGGCATCGCCATGCTCAAGCGTGCGCAGGACATCCAGGCCACCACCGCCACCCAGCTGCTGGAGTCGGTGCAAGCCGTGGCGCCGGCGCAGAACCTGCCGCCTCACCTCGGCAACCATATCAATACCACCGCATAAATTTTTTCGAAGCGCGTCAACAGGCCAGCCTGCCGGCGCGTTATCGGAACACGTACCCGGCGCGATGGGCTGGCCGCGACACAATCCGCTCAGCCACCACCATATCGGCCGCGACGCGCAATCCGCGCCCGCGGCCACATAAGTCGTCAAACCGCAGCCACCCCGGCCGGCGTACGCACCCCATCGGCATGGCCGGGCCATCGACGGCCCGGCGCCCTTCCAGTAGAATTTTCCTTTTCAAAGCGATCCCTTTCCGGGGAATGGACAAGACATGAACAAACGTCAAGCCCTGGTCGCCGCCGCACTGGCCAGCGTCTGCGCCGCCAATGCGTCGGCAAATGGCCAGATGGACGGCCAGCCGAAGGCCGACCAGGAAAAGTGCTACGGCGCGGCCAAGGCCGGCCAGAACGATTGCGGCACCGCCACCCACGGCTGCGCCGGCCAGGCGGCGGTCGACAAGGACCCGGCCGAATGGAAATTCGTGGCCAAGGGCACGTGCGAAAAGGTGGGCGGCAAGCTGGCGCCGCCGCAGCCGGGCAAGCAAGGCAAGTAATGGCCGCAAGGGCCGCAA